>Ga0181529_10006082_pt1 | contig 12383 bp, 10 predicted proteins | sample PEATcosm2014_Bin_36_FD_119763 | JGI IMG/M metagenome (GOLD analysis project Ga0181529, IMG submission 119763) | Peatland microbial communities from MTU Mesocosm Facility, Houghton, MI, USA - PEATcosm2014_Bin10_30_metaG | ecosystem: Environmental > Terrestrial > Soil > Wetlands > Peat | place... | reverse complement strand
CACCAAGGCCAACCCCGACATCAAGCTGAACTGGGTGACGCTGGAGGAGAACGAGCTCCGCCAGAAGGTGACGACCGACATCGCCACCAAGTCCGGTCAGTTCGACGTGCTGACGATCGGCACCTATGAAGTTCCGATCTGGGGCAAGAAGGGCTGGCTGGTGCCGCTCGACAAGCTCGGCGCCGACTACGACGTCGACGACCTGCTGCCCGCCATCCGCGCCGGCCTGACGGTCGACGGCAAGCTCTACGCCGCGCCGTTCTATGGCGAGAGCTCGATGGTGATGTACCGCACCGACCTGATGGAAAAGGCCGGCCTCAAGATGCCCGACGCGCCGACCTGGGACTTCATCCGCCAGGCGGCCGACAAGATGACCGACAAGGCGAGCGGCGTTTACGGCGTCTGCCTGCGCGGCAAGGCCGGCTGGGGCGAGAACATGGCGTTCCTCTCCGCCACCGCCAATTCGTTCGGCGCGCGCTGGTTCGACGAGAAGTGGCAGCCGCAGTTCAACACCCCCGAGTGGAAGAAGACTCTCGACTTCTACGTCTCGCTGCTGAAGGCCGACGGACCGCCCGGCGCCGCCGCCAACGGCTTCAACGAGAACCTGGCGCTGTTCAACGCCGGCAAGTGCGGCATGTGGATCGACGCGACGGTCGCCGCTTCGTTCGTCACCAATCCGAAGCAGTCGACGGTCGCCGACAAGGTTGGCTTCGCGCTGGCGCCCGACAACGGCCTCGGCAAGCGCGGCAACTGGCTGTGGGCGTGGTCGCTCGCGGTTCCCGCCGGCTCGCAGAAGATCGACGCCGCCGAGAAGTTCGTCTCCTGGGCGACCTCGAAGCACTACACCGAGATCGTCGCGGCGAAGGAAGGCTGGGCCAACGTTCCTCCGGGCACCCGCAAGTCGCTCTACGCCAACCCGGAATACGCCAAGGTTCCGTTCGCCAAGATGACGCTCGAATCGATCAACACGGCTGACCCGACTCATCCGACGGTCAAGCCCGTGCCGTACGTGGGCGTTCAGTTCGTCGCCATCCCCGAGTTCCAGGGCATCGGCACCGAAGTCGGTCAGGACTTCTCCGCCGCCGTCGCCGGAACGATGAGCGTCGACGACGCGCTCGCCAAGGCGCAGGCCTCGACGGAAGCGACGATGAAGAAGGCCGGCTACATCAAGTAACGGCTGAAAAGAGCGGCGCGTCGCCAACCGCGCCGCTCGACTGTGGACACCCTCCCGGTCTCATGCCCCTCCTCGTTCGCGAGGAGGGGCGCTGGGGAGGATCGAACGCAAGCCGACGTCGCGGCCGCAAGCGCCGCCGACGCCGCGGATCGAAAACGCTAAGCGCCCCTGGGGGAGCTCACGCCGATGGCGACTCAAAGAACGACTATCGCCGGCCGAGTGCTCGCCGCGCCGTCGGTGATTCTCCTCTTCCTGTGGATGGCCGTGCCACTGGGGATGACCATCTACTTCTCGACGCTGCGCTACAGCCTGCTCGACGCCGACAATGTCGCGTTCATCGGCTTCCAGAACTACCTTGATTTTCTCAGCGATCCGAACTTCTTCGCGGCGCTGTACAACACCCTCGTTCTCGTCGTCTCGGTGCTGCTGATCAGCGTGATCGGCGGCCTGTTCGTCGCCTTGCTGATCGACCAGCCGATCATGGGTCAGGGCATCGTGCGCCTGATGGTCATCGCGCCGTTCCTGGTGATGCCGACCGTCAGCGCGCTGGTGTGGAAGAACCTGTTCATGAACCCGATCTCCGGCCTGTTCGCCTGGCTGGCGCATCTGGTCGGGTTGCCGGCGATCGACTGGTTCACCAATTGGCCGCTGCTGTCGGTCATCATCATCGTCGCCTGGCAATGGCTGCCGTTCGCGGCGCTGATCCTGCTCACCGCGCTGCAGTCGCTCGACGAGGAGCAGAAAGAGGCCGCTGCGCTCGACGGCGCCGGCCCGGTCTCCTACCTCTTCTACATCATCCTGCCGCATATCGCGCGCGCGATGACCGTTGTCGTGCTGATCGAGACGATCTTCCTGCTCAGCGTCTACGCCGAGATTCTCGTCACCACCAAGGGCGGGCCGGGCAACGCGACGACCAACATTCCCTTCCTCATCTACAAGCAGGCGCTGCTCGACTTCGACGTCGGCGCCGCCTCGGCGGGCGGCCTTGTCGCCGTGGTGCTCGCCAACGTCGTCGCGATCTTCCTGATGCGCATCGTCGGCAAGAACCTGGAGAGCTGATCATGTCGGCGCGGCGGAAACTCTCTCATCGGCTGACCATGACGGTTCTGGCCTGGGTCGTCGGGCTGCTGATCTTCTTTCCCATCCTGTGGACGGTGCTGACGAGCTTCAAGTCGGAGCTCGACGCCTTCGCGATCCCGCCGAAGTTCCTGTTCTTCCACTGGACGCTCGAGAACTACGGCGTGGTGCAGGAGCGCTCCAATTATATCGGCGCGGCGACGAACTCGATCCTGCTGTCGATCGGGGCCAATTTGGTCGGACTGGCGATCGCCGTCCCTGCGGCGTGGTCGATGGCGTTTGCGCCGACCGTCGCCATCGACAGGCGCGAGACCCACGTGATGTACGTGGTCATGCTCGCCGGCATCGCCGTGACGGTTCTGATCGCCTGGCTGACCTCGTTTCCTCTGTTCACCAGCTGGTGGGGTTACGCCCTGTTGGCCGTCATCGTCGGCCTGCCAGTCGTTGCCTGGATCATGACGCGGCGCACGACCGACGTGCTGGTGTGGATGCTGTCGACCAAGATGATGCCCGGCGTCGGCGTGCTGGTGCCGATCTATCTGCTCTATCGCGACTACCATCTGATCGACACCCGGCTCGGCGTCGGCTTCCTGCTGATGATGGTCAATCTGCCGATCATCATCTGGATGCTCTACACCTACTTCAAGGAAATCCCGGTCGACATCCTCGAGGCGGCGCGCATGGACGGCGCGTCTCTGCTCAACGAGATCGTTTACGTCCTGACGCCGATGGCGACGCCCGGCATCGCCTCGACGATGCTGCTGTCGATCATCCTGTCGTGGAACGAGGCGTTCTGGACGCTGCGCCTGACGACGACGCACGCCGCGCCGTTGACCTTCCTGATCGCCGAGTATTCGAGCCCCGAAGGCCTGTTCTGGGCCAAGCTGTCGGCGGCCTCGACCCTCGCGATCGCCCCGATCATCATCCTGGGGTGGTTCTCGCAAAAGCAATTGGTGCGCGGCCTGACTTTCGGCGCCGTCAAGTGATCCGGATCTAGGGAAACCCGACCATGGGCAGCATCGAACTGAAAGGCGTGCGCAAGAGCTTCGGCGCCGTCGACATCATCAACGGCGTCGATCTCAGAATCGAGGACGGCGAGTTCGCCGTGTTCGTCGGTCCGTCGGGCTGCGGCAAGTCGACGCTGCTCAGGCTGATCGCTGGCCTCGAGGACCTCACCTCCGGCGCCGTGCTGATCAACGGCCTCGACGTCTCCGACGTCGGGCCGGCGCAGCGCGGGCTGGCGATGGTGTTCCAATCCTACGCGCTCTATCCGCACATGAGCGTGCGCAACAACATCGCCTTCGCGCTCAAGATGGCGAAGCAGCCGCCGGCCATGATCGAACAGAAGGTGCAGAAGGCCGCCGGCATTCTCAATCTGACCGAGTATCTCGACCGCAAGCCGCGCCAGCTCTCCGGCGGTCAGCGCCAGCGTGTCGCCATCGGCCGGGCGATCGTGCGCGAGCCCAAGGCGTTCCTGTTCGACGAGCCGCTCTCCAACCTCGACGCGGCGCTGCGCGTGCAGATGCGGGTGGAGATCGGCGAACTGCACAACGCCTTGAAGACGACGATGATCTACGTCACCCACGACCAGGTCGAGGCGATGACCATGGCCAACAAGATCGTCGTGCTCGAAAAGGGTTCGGTGATGCAGGTCGGTTCGCCGCTCGAACTCTACAACAAGCCGAACGGGCTGTTCGTCGCCGGCTTCATCGGCTCGCCGAAAATGAACCTGATCCGCGGCGAAGCGGCGGTCCGGCGCGGCGCGGCGACGATCGGCGTCCGGCCCGAGCACGCCGACATTTCGACCACCGCCGGCGAGTGGCAAGCGTCGGTCAGGGTCGCCGAGCACCTCGGCTCCGACACCTTCCTGCACGCCGAGTCCGACGCCGTCGGGCCGTTGACCATTCGCCTCGCCGGCGAGGCGCCGATCGCGCCGGGCGACCGGATCTTCGTCACGCCACGTCCGGCGCACGTGCATCGCTTCGGCGAAGACGGTCGGCGAATGGCGTGATCACATATCTGCGAAGACAGTCGAGTGGGAACGAAATGATGAGCGTAAAACTTTCCGCCGCCGCGCTGGGCCGACTGCCCAAAGGCGTCGCCGCGCCGCGCTATGACCGCGCCGGTCTCAGCCCCGGAATCGTTCACATCGGCGTCGGCAATTTCCACCGCGCTCATCAGGCGGTCTATCTCGACGATCTGTTCGCTTCGGGACGCGATCACGACTGGGCGATCGTCGGGGCCGGCGTGCGCGAATACGACATCGACATGCGCGCCAAGCTCGCCGCCCAGGATTACTTGACGACGGTCGTCGAGCAGGAGGCGCAAGCGACGACGGTCCGGGTGACCGGGGCGATGATCGACTTCGTCAAGCCGTTCGACGTCGCGGCGATGCTCGAAATGTTGTCGCGGCCGGCGATCCGCATCGTGTCGCTGACCGTCACCGAAGGCGGCTATTGCATCGATCCGGCGACGCAGAAGTTCGATCCGCGCCATCCGGAGATCGCCTATGACGCGGCCCATTTCGACGCGCCGAAGTCGGCCTTCGGCCTGATTGCCGCCGGCCTCAAGCGCCGCCGCGCGGCGGGCGTCGCGCCGTTCACCGTCATGTCGTGCGACAACATTCCCGGCAACGGTCATGTCTGCGAAAACGCCGTCGCCGGCGTCGCCGAACTCGCCGATCCCGAGCTCTCCGCCTGGATCCGCGCTCATGTCGCGTTCCCCAATTCGATGGTCGACCGCATCACGCCGGCGACCACCGATCGTGAGCGGGCGATCCTCAAGGACCAGTACGGCGTCGAGGACAGCGTCCCGGTGTTCTGCGAAGAGTTCCGCCAGTGGGTGGTCGAAGACCGCTTTCCCGCCGGACGGCCGGCGCTGGAGACGGTCGGCGCCGCCTTCGTCGCCGACGTCGCGCCCTACGAGCTGATGAAGATCCGTATCCTCAACGGCGGCCACGCGACGATCGCCTATCCGGCCGGACTGCTCGACATCCACTTCGTTCACGAGGCGATGGAGGACAAGCAGATCGCGACCTTCCTCGAGACGCTGACCAAGCGCGAGATTCTGTCGGTCGTGCCGCCGCCGCCTGGCGTCAGTCTCGAGGCCTATCGCCTCAAAGTCGCCGAACGCTTCGCCAACCCGAAAATCGGCGACACGGTTGCGCGCCTGTGCCTCGACGGCTCGAACCGTCAGCCGAAGTTCATTCTGCCGAGCGTCGTCGACCGATTGAAGGCGGGGCAGAGCTTCGCCGGCCTGGCGCTGGTCTCGGCGCTGTGGTGCCGCTACTGCTACGGCGAGTCGGAGAGCGGCAAGATCATCCCGCCCAACGACCCCAACTGGGACCGCCTGCAGCAGGCGGCGCGATCGGCGCGCGCCGACCCGCGCGCCTTCCTCGCCATGCGCGACATCTTCGGCGCGCTTGCGGATACGCCGGCCTATGTCGCCGCCTTCTCCAACGCGCTGACGAAGCTGTGGTCGCAGGGCGTCCGCGCCACGCTCGACGATTACCTCGCCGGGCGGCTGTAAGCCCAAGGCCTACCCGACGACCACGCCGGCGCCGTGGTGTTCTTCGCCTCGTCCGACAGCGACTACGTCGCCCAGACGCTCAACGTCGACGGCGGCAACTGGATGAGCTGAGCCGCGTTGAGCGGCCGCGGGTGGGGGAGGCGTCGCGCCCCGAATGAGGGCGGACGCGGGGCGACGGGACGGACACCGCCTCGGCCTGAGACGCTGGCCATGCGGGCGTCGGCAAGTTCGAAACGGCCTTGCGTCCCGCGTTCCGCGCCTTGCACGGCTCATGATCACATGCCGAACTGTGGAATGGCCCACCGCAGGGGTAGTGGGTCAGCTCGAACTGCCGTTTTGCCCCCATTTCGGCCGCCGCCGGGCAATGAGGCGGTTCTCGAAAGTGGAGTCCATGCCAGCGAAACGCATTCGGTGGCCTTGGACAGATTCGGCCCCCGGCCCGCGTCCGTTGCCCCTGGCCTATCTGGCAGGCTGCCGAAACAGGGGAAGTCAGCGTCGCACCCTTTGAGCGTTAAACTCAAGGCGTTGATTCTGCGAAGAAAAGCAACGCCACGAAGAAGGCCGCCACAACTCTGGGCGCCGGTGCGCGCAGGCGGCTCGATAATCGGATGGCGAGGACGCCGGCGATCGAAGCCGAGCGACGATCGCGGAAAATCTTTGTTACTCAGTGTAACAAGACGCATCGCTTGAGAGACTATAAAGCGATGCCGCCGGGCGCTTACTGGCGGGGTCTATGGAGTACCACCAGCCTATATGCAAGTTGAATACTTGTGTATAATTCAAAGAGGTATGCCAAATGAAGAAGCTATTATTGATGCCGATGCTCGTAATCGGCCTGTTCGGCGCCTCCGTCCCGAGTTTCGCTTTGCCGTCGGTTCCGAATTTCGGTCCCGTCGTCGAAATGAAGATGGGCGGGCACATGATGCACGTTCAGATGCTCCAGGACGCCGATGGCGGCCAGTGGGTCGTCATGAGCCGCGCCGAATTCGAGAAAATGGCCGGCGTATCACTCGGCAAGTACAAGTTCACCATGATGCCCTGAATGGAGGGAGGGAATTAGCTTTCCAGTGAATTGCGAACTGGAAGGACGGTTCCGCCTCGCGAAAATTCCAAGGCTCCAGCCTGTGGAATCTGCCTTCCGAAATTCCCCCGGCTTCAAGCCGGGGGAAAATGTTAACTGCAGATCCTTCGGCGGCGCCTTCCACTGGCAACCCGTCGCGAGCGCTGGCCTGCCGCGATCCATATTTGAGTCAGCGTCGCGCCGACGATCGGCGATTTCTTCATGACGACGAAGCCCGCACGCGCAAGGCGCTCCACAAGGTCGGCTTTGCCGCACTGCGCGCCGCGGAGCGGACAAGCCCCTGTCGGCCAGCTCCGGAAATTCAAACTGACCCACCACCGCCGCGGGTGACATTTTGCGCCGCCCGTCTTAAAAGCGCGGCCATACGCCACCTTCCGCCCGTCGAGAGCCAGCGATGAACCAGTCCTTGCCGGACGCCGCTTTCGGTCCCGCGCCGCGGCGCGTAACCGTCCCGGTGCGCGTCGGCCGCGGCGCGAGCGCCGTGACGGTCGGCGGCGGCGCGCCGATCGTCGTCCAGTCGATGACCAACACCGACACCGCCGACGTCGAGGCGACGGCGCGCCAGGTCGCGGCGCTGGCGCGCGCCGGTTCGGAGCTGGTGCGCATCACCGTCGACCGCGACGAGGCCGCGACGGCGGTCCCGCGCATCCGCGACCGTCTGCTGGCGATGGGCGTCGAGGTTCCGCTGATCGGCGACTTCCACTACATCGGCCACAAGCTGCTCGCCGACCATCCCGCCTGCGCCGAGGCGCTCGACAAATATCGCATCAATCCCGGCAACGTCGGCTTCCGCAATAAGCGCGACGCGCAGTTCGGCCAGATCGTCGAAATCGCGCTGAAGAACGACAAGAGTGTGCGGATCGGCGCGAACTGGGGCTCGCTCGACCAGGAGCTGCTGACCAGGCTGATGGACGCCAACGCCCATGCGCCGCGGCCGCTGCCGGCGCGGGCGGTGACCCAGGAGGCGATGGTCCAGTCGGCGCTGCTATCGGCGGCGCGGGCCGAGGAGATCGGCCTCGATCGCGAGCGCATCGTCCTGTCGGCGAAAGTCTCGGCGGTGCAGGATCTGATCGCGGTCTATCGCAGCCTCGCGGCGCGTTCGGATTACGCGCTCCACCTCGGCCTCACCGAGGCCGGCATGGGCTCGAAAGGCATCGTCGCGTCGTCCGCCGCGCTCGGCGTGCTGCTGCAGGAAGGGATCGGCGACACGATCCGCGTCTCCCTGACGCCCGAGCCGAACGGCGACCGCACGCTGGAAGTGAAGGTCGCGCGCGAGATCCTGCAGACGATGGGCTTCCGCGTCTTCGCGCCGCAGGTGGCGGCCTGTCCCGGCTGTGGGCGGACGACCTCGACGGTGTTCCAGGAACTGGCGCAGGAGATCGAATCCTTCCTCGCCGAGGCGATGGGGCAGTGGAAGGCGCGCTATCCCGGCGTCGAGACGCTCAACGTCGCGGTAATGGGCTGCATCGTCAACGGTCCGGGCGAGAGCAAGCACGCCGACATCGGCATCTCTCTGCCCGGCACGGGCGAGACGCCCGCCGCGCCGGTGTTCGTCGACGGGGTCAAGACGGTGACGCTGCGCGGCCCGACCATCGCTGCGGAGTTCAAACGTCTGGTCGAGGCTTACGTAGAGAATCGCTTCGGCGGCCGCGGCGTGGCGGCCGAATAGGGCGCTCGTATTCAATCCCAATGGCGAAAGCCGCCGGCGCGCCGATCCGCGCGAGGCGTCATCGCGTTTGCGTGTAACGCCGACGCTGCCGCAAGCGTGCGGCGGTCGCTGCGGCGCCGGCGTCACGCCGATCCGCCGCTAAGCGTCACAACCAGCGTCATTTTTCCGCGGTGACGCGCACGTTTCCTTGACGGCATGTTCTCGTTGTGTTCTCATTCCGCACATGAGATTTCGCTGTGGAGACGCCGCTTGGGCTCGCTTCCGATCACCCGTTTCTTTCGTCTCAGCGAAGATGGCGTGCGGTGCGGCGCGGACGGCCTCTACGTCGGCCCCGCGCCTTTGCTTCGCCGCGCCGGATCGGGCGGTTGGGCGGTCCGACCGCGTGACGAAGCCGAATCCGAGTTGAGCGAGCTCTACGGCCTGCCGATCGACCTTTCCGGCAGGGCGGGCGGACTGGCGACGGTTGCCGCCGCGCTCGAGCGCGGTGACGCGGCGCTGGCGGCGATCGCTGCGGTGCTGCTCGGCGTTCCCGACCCGCCGGGCCTCGCCAAGGACGCGCCCGTACGCGGTTGTGTCGAGTTGGCGGCGCAGCTCTTCGTCAGCGGGCTGCTCAAGGATTGGGATTCGGCGAAGCATCCGCGCGTCGGCGAAAAACCGAACCCCGGCTGGTTTGCGGCCAAGCCGGTCGACCCGAACGCGCCGCCCGCCGTTCCCGCGAAGCCGTCGTTGGCGCGGGAGGGTTTGCGGGCGGCGGTCGCAAAGGCGAGAGCGCTGCTCAAGGCTGCGGCCAAAGAGAGCGTCGAGGGCGGCCGATGGGCGCTGTGGGTGGCGCCGGAGTTGCGGCTGCTCATTGAGGCGACGATCGAGACGCTTGATCCGACCCCGCTCAACCAAGGCGAGCAGCAAGTGCTCGACCGGATCCGCGCCGCTATGGATCCGCCCAAAACTCTCGACGAACTGCAGCAGGCGCCGGACGAGAACGCGCTCGGCTATCAGCAGCACCATGTCGTCGAGCAGAACCCCGACAATGTCGTCAAGGCTCCTCTGGTCAAATCTTCGCTCGCCGCGGCGATCGAGAAGTTCGGCCGCGCGGCTCTCGACGATCCCAGCAATATCGTTTGGGTTCCGACGCTGAAGCACGAGCAGGTCACCGGCTATTACAACGCGAAAGATGACGACGACGGTCTCGGGCGCCTGCGCAGGCGGGTCGTCGACGAACTCGACTTCGGCGGCCAGCGCGTAGAAGGCCTGGACGCGTTGCAACTGTTCGGAGTGTTGGAATGACCCTGGAAGACTATGCCGAGATGAGCGCTGAGCGGCTGTCGCCGCTGTTCGTCGACCACGCCAAGCGGCTTGGGCACGGCCGCCTTTTTGGCGCCTTGGGCGGCGTCGCGCCTTTGGACGGGTCACTCACGGTCGAGCCGCACGAAGTGCGCAAGCAGGCCATGATGGAGATTCTGGCGATCGCCGCCGGCTTGCTCGCCAAGCCGATCGGCAGCGAATGCCTTGCGCTGTTCGACCACCCCGATCCCGACGTGCGCATGGGCGCCTCGATCTATCTCAACGACGCCGATCCGGATTTGGCCGAGGCGACGCGGGAAGGCGTGATGAGGGGCTGCTCGGCGAGCGACGTGACCGCGGCGCGCCGACGCGTGCGCCAGCCGCCGTCGCCGCGGCCGACCTTGCAGGAAATGAGCGACGAAGCGCTGCTCACGCGCTTCCAGGATGCGGGCGAGCGGCTAACCGCCTGCCAGTTCATCGACTGGGTTCATGACGATCGGGACATGAATACGCGCAACGCAATCATCGACGAACTGATCGCGATCAGAGCGGAGGCGAAGCGACGGGCGCTGCTGCCCAGCCTCGTCCCGTTTCTCGACAGTCCCGATCCGTCGATCCGCCATCACGCCGCGATAGCGTGCCTTGGCTTCGCGACCGACAAGGCGCTCGCGACGTTGGAAGGGCTCAAGGCCAACGCCGACCCGCAGGTGCGCGCCGCGGCGGGTTGGACGCTGAAGCGTTGGCGCGCCAAGCACGATGCTTCGACCGGCAGTGAGACTTGATTGAATCGCGCGGCGCGCAGCGGGCATGGAAGCGTTGCGACGCTACGGAGTGCTGAGATGGGCCCGCAGGACTACGCGCAGATGCCGACCGAGCGGCTGCTGCTTCTGTTCGCCGAGACGGCGAACGCGAGCGGCGTCGGTCGGGTCTTCCAGTCCGGCGCCGCCTCGCCCGACGCGAACCTGCCGACGAGAGAGGAAACGAAGCGCGGCTTCGCCAAGAACGCGGCGATCGCCGGGGCGCTGAGCCTCAAGGCGACGGCGCCCGAGATCGAGCCGCTGTTCGACAGCGAAGATCCCGACATTCGCATCTGCGCGGCGGCGCTGCTGAGCGCTTTCGCGCCGGAACTGAGCGAGGCGGCGTGGCGCGGCGTGATGGCCAATCGCTCGACCCGCGAGGCGCTGGCGTTTGCCGCGCGCGCACGCACGTCGCCGCCGGCGCGCCCGACCCTCGCCGAGATGGACGACGACGGGCTGATCGCGCGGTTCGAGGACGCGGCCGAGCGGCTGACCGCCTGCCGGTTCATCGATTGGCGCGACGACGAAGGAGACAAGGACGTCCGCAACGCCATCATTGTCGAGCAGACGCAGATCGGCGTGGAGATCAGAAAGCGCGGCATGCTGGCGCGGTTGCTGCCGTTCCTCGACGGCGCCGAGCCGTCGGCCCGCCTGTTCGCCGCGCTCGGCTGTCTGCGCATCGCCGCGGCGAAAGCGGTCGCGACGCTGGAGGAAATCGGCGACGCCGGCAGTCTCGACGATCGCGCCGTCGCGCTCGACAACCTCGACCGCTGGCGCAACGGGCCTGGCGCCGTCGATTCGCGTTGACGTGAGCGGGCGGATGGCGCGCCGGCGCGCCCTGCGCTACCAAGGCGCAAGCGAACGCGGCCGCCTCAAGCCCGCGCGCCGGAGCTTTCGATGTATGAACCGCCGCTCCATCGCCAGGACGACCTCGTCGCCTTGCACGACCTGATCCGCCGCCGACCGCTCGGCCTCATCGTCAATCGCGGGCCGCAGGGGCTCGCCGCCAATGCGGTTCCGTTCCTCATCGACGCCGAGGCGGGGCGGTTCGGTCGGCTGCGCGCCCATGTGGCGCGCGCCAACGGCCTGTGGCGCGATCTGCAGACGGAGCCTGAGACGCTGGTCGTGTTCCAGGACGTCGACCATTACATTTCTCCGTCGTGGTACGCGACCAAGCGCGAAACGGGTAAAGTCGTGCCGACCTGGAATTACGTGATGGTCCAGGCGCGCGGCAAGGCGCGGGTGATCGAGGACGAAGCCTGGCTGCGCGGCCAGATCGCCGAACTCACCGCCACGCACGAAGCCCGCCGCGCCGCGCCGTGGGCGGTCGACGACGCGCCCGAGGACTTCGTCGCCGCGATGGCGCGCCAGATCGTCGGCCTGGAGATCGAGATCGACGACCTGCGCGGCAAGTGGAAGGCGAGCCAGAACCGTCCGGCCGCCGACCGCGCCGGCGTGATCGCCGGGCTGACCGCAGACGGCGACCCCGACGCGCTGGCGATGGCGGCGATCGTCGGACAGGCGGAAAAGTAGTCCGCGGGCGGGCGACTGGGGCCTCGAGCGACGAGAGCGCGATTCGCTCAAGTCGAATCGCTCAGATCGTCATCGCGAGCAAAGCGAAGCGATCCAGACTTGGGTTTGCGGCGAAGGCTTAGTCTGGATCGCGTCGCTTTGCTCGCGATGATGGTGTGGACGGCCCCACCCTAACGGCATCAAGTGCCAAGACGTGGTCGCTGGCGCGCCACCAACGGGGAGACCGTCCGTGAGAGAGTTTAT
>Ga0181529_10006081_pt1 | contig 12389 bp, 8 predicted proteins | sample PEATcosm2014_Bin_36_FD_119763 | JGI IMG/M metagenome (GOLD analysis project Ga0181529, IMG submission 119763) | Peatland microbial communities from MTU Mesocosm Facility, Houghton, MI, USA - PEATcosm2014_Bin10_30_metaG | ecosystem: Environmental > Terrestrial > Soil > Wetlands > Peat | place... | reverse complement strand
CAAGCTCTCCGCTGAGATCGCTATCTTTTGCACTGCCTGCCCACAGACTCTCACCACCGACCGCGCCCACCAACGCCAGTGCGCCTGCCGTAAACACAGCGCGACGCCGGTGGTCGGGCGCAATGACAGATTCCATGGCTCTTGCTTCGATCTGCGTAACCAACGGCGTGCTGCTCACGAGGTTCTTCCTTCCGTGCAATTTCCACCTAAACCGATAGCCGACATAACCGCCTGCGCATACAGGAATGCAGCTGAGGCAAGATACACAGCGAGAATTGTCTATAACGCCTGTACGAGTGTCAATGCACTGCGCCTTGCAGGCACGCGCGCATTTATTGCACTTGCGGCAGTCTGCGTCGAGTTGCAAGCGAAAGGCGGCTTGCCTCGACACCAGGCCAAGCAACGCGCCTACCGGGCAGATCGTATTGCAATAGAGCCGACCGCGCGTCGCCGCAAGCCAGATGAGCGCACCGAGCACTACGAGTGGAACCAGTAAGGCGCCAAAGCCGGCCCAATGCACAGCAGCCGGGTGTACACCCGCATCCGTTTGGGACTTTGCCCATCCAGGGACAATACGAAATACCTGATAAAAGAGCGGACGGATCAATTCGGAGACGATGCGTCCAAAGTTACTGTAAGGATCCAGGAACGAAAGCACTACACTCGTCCATCCCGAGATCACGCCAGCAACCACAAGAACCAGCACAGCCGCGCGAATACGCGGCACGGGCTTTGCGTATGCCAGAGGCTTGTGCTTCTTGTCGAGCAACGAACGAACGCGCGCAATCACGTCCTGCAGCGCGCCTAGAGGGCAGATGGTTGAACAATAGACCCGCCCAGCCAGAAGTGTGACGATCAGAATGAGAAGAGCAGCCAGCGAGATAAACGATCCCGCAAACAGCGACAGCACTGAAGGCACTAGTTGTATCGCAGCCAGCCAGCTACCAACCTTGGCCAGGAAAGATGATGTTCCACCAAGCAAGGCCAGCGTCAATCCAATCAGGATCGTCACCGAAACAACAACACGGAGAATTTTCAACCGATACCAAGTCATGATTGTTTGCCAGTTCTCTGTGTCAGCGTTACGCCGGGCGTTTCTGCTCGACAGGAAATACGGGAGGGTCATTCGACCATTTGGCAAGAACGCCAAACAGGCGATCAACTTGTTCCGGCGCATTGTAGAAGTGCGTTGAGATTCGCAATGCCTTGACATCTCCATGTACGAGACCACGAATCACAATGTTCTCCTGTTTGGCCAGAAGAGTTGCCGTCTGAGGCGGGGGTAAGTATGGAACCGTGAAGACATTGATGTTGGCTGCCAGCCACAAGCAGTGCAATGGTACGCATCAAGATTGCCGGTTACGCGCCTGCGGAATACCACTTTCGCAGGGCACAGCATTCATGCACTTCCCGCAGCCTCCTCGATAAATCACGGGCGCAATGCTGGGAACGACTTCGTCCTTGCAATACCTTGCGCACTTGACGGCTTGATTCTCTCCATTCTTGTTGACTGCATGACCGGGGCAGCGGTTGACGCAAGCATCGCAGGAACCGTCGGTAAAGTAGGGGCAGTAGGCGTTCTTGTCCTTGTAGGCCCTTCCCGATGGAATTAATTCAGCTGTTGTGATGATGCTGCCCAACCTACCCGCTGACCCTTTAGCCGTGATCAGGCTCTTGTGAAGTCCAAATGTTCCCAAGCCGACGACATAGCCGATGTGGCGCTCAGACCAGTTCGGCGCCGAGACGTCGCCGTAGCGCGCCATTTTGTACCGTGGATCATGATCGGGAACGATCGAGGTGGCGCCTGCCCCAGCAAGAAATCTGGTCAGTTCATAATTGGTCGTGTGAATGAACACCTCTCCGGCCGCTTTCGCTGCTAGCCAGATTCTGGATGGAGGACCTGGTTGCCGGTTTGTGGCGCGGACTTCCTCCGTGAATGGATAGAAGAATGAAATTACGCTCTTCGCGCCGGGCAACCACTCCCGCGGATTCAAATGGTTCGGCCCCACTACACCCGGTTTCTTCAATTCGTCAAAGAGCGGATCGTTAGCCGAACCAAAACTCACAACTGGAGCTTCGAACAATTTGATATTGTTCAATGAGCCGTCAAGGTTAAATTGAGTGTGTGCCAAAGTGTTATTGGTGTAGATCTGAGGGTTCGCTCCCGGTCTTTGATCGAAGATGAATTGCGTGGATGCCGTGAGCTGATCCTCAAGAAAACGCCTGACCCTGTGTTCCAGGCTGCGTTCCGCGCTGCGATGTTCGAGCGTAACAATCGTGGGTACTGCGACCGCGACCGCCGAAGCACCGGCTGCAACCTTAAAAAACGAACGCCGTGACACGCTCTTCAGTGAATCTCGTATGGCCATGGTAATTCTCCAATTATTCAATCGCCAACATCAAGTGAGCGCCGCTTGTTCATGCTCAGGCGGCGCTCCGAGAGTGGATTAAAAAGTGAACCGCGATGAGAACTGTAACATGCGCGGAGAATAGGCAAGATCGGTCGATGCGGCAGGCGCTCCATACTTGGCGTTGTTGATCGCCGTGGTATAGGCGCCATAGTTGGCATGATTGAAAACGTTGAAGCCTTCCACCTGCAACGTGATCAGTCTGCGGTCGCCAAGTTTGATCTCTTTGGCCACGTTTGCATCCAAACGCTGAATAGGACGGCCATAGAAAGCATCGCGTTTAGTGATGTCGAGGCCCGAACCCGCTTCCAGATAATTGTTTTGTGAAGGGTTGTAGGTCTTCACCACCGGCTGTCCCTTGCAACCAGCAAAGGTTGCGTCCGTGCCGCAATACGCCCGGTTGGCCAAGCCCTGCACAACGTTGGCGCCGATACCGGTTGGATTGGTGCCAACCGAGGTTGCATAAGCTGCACCCGATCCGTAGTGCTCAATCAAGCCAACGCGGAATCCATATTTGAACTGGTAGTTGGCGGTGGCGCTCAGCGTATGTTTCTGGTCGCTGGACGACGGTCCCCAGTCATCGTAGTTGAAGGGGTTATTCGCGCTGTCATTATCCTTCTCGCGAGCATAGGTGTAGGCCACCGACCCGCTGAACTGACGCCAGCGAATCTTTTGCACATTGACCAGCAGCGCGTCATAGATGCTCTGCACCTGGGCAGGCGCAGACCACAGGGTAATGGATGCAAACAACGGATTTGGACGCCCAGCCGTGGCGGGGTTCAGATTCCACCCGGTAGTCGAATCTTCATAAACATTGGACTCGCGGCCAATGGGCAGATGGCTTGCGCGGTCGTGCAAGAAATCAGCTGAGATTGTGATTCCGTGGAAAAGTTCCTGCTGCACTCCAATGGATGCCTGGATGGCCAGGGGAAATTGAATTGTTGGTCCGAGAACCTGCAACGCCTGCTTCCACGCCAAAGGATTGGCGCGGATCTGATCGGATGTCAGGGCTCCAAACGGCGCTGCCAGATTGATCGGATTTGCGGTGGTGCCGATCAACGATGGTGTGACCCAATTCTGTCCGTTGATCAATTGAGATTTCTTGGTGAACACTCCCATGATGTCGCCATAGAATAGGCCTGCGCCTCCGCGAATCGCAGTCTTGCCTTTGCCCAGTGGATCGTAGGCGAATCCGATGCGAGGTGCGATTTCATCGTTCTGCCCATGCGTGGGCAAATTGACGTTCCAGCTGGACGGAAGAGTGGTATGGCTGTTGAAGGTGTTAAAGTCGTTGTCGTAACGCAAACCAAGGTTCACCGTGAACCGCTTCGATACTTTCCAGTCGTCCTGAATCCAGGTGCCAAATGTAACGCGTGGAACACTGAAATGAGGATCGCCGAAAGTCTGAGTGTAGGCGGTGACCGAAGGATTCAGCAGACTGAGATTCCAGGTTGTGGAATCAAAGAAATTGGGGAAAACCTGCGCCCAGGTGATATTGGCTAACTTTGTACCAGCTTGTCCCGGATAAGCATTGATGGAGGCCTGTCCGTTCTGCTGCATGCTGTAAATGCCATGTTCGAGGACCTTGAACACTTCCGTTCCAAGCCTGACGTTATGCTTGCCGTGAATCCAGAAGAGATCGTCGTGAACGCCCTGCTCCTCCTGATTTTGCTTGGTCGGCGCATAAATATCTGCGCCAATCGAGGCGTTGGGAAATGTCAGTGCAACCGCGGGATACAGAACATCTTGTCCGTAATAATTGTGGGTATCGCCAAAGCGAAGATTATTGACAGTGTTGGCGTTGAAAGTATGAGTGTAGGTCAACTGAATGTCATACGAGTTGTTTACCCAATTCTCCGCCCCCCAGGTGCTGCTCGAATTGGTGGGGTTATGGAGCGTGTCCGCAAAGGAACGCAGGGAAAGGCTGTCCTTGGCATTAAGCTTGTAGTCGAAGCGAGTCAAGTATTTGTTGGTAAGAATTGTACTTTGACTGCTTGTGCTGGGTATGCCCGACACGGTTGAGACACTTACGTTCGTTTGCGGATTCCGGTCTCCCTCGTAAGATCCAAAGTAGAACAATTTATCCTTGCGTATCGCTCCGCCAGCAGTTCCGCCAAACAGTTGATCAGCATACGGGAGGGTATACTTCGCGACGGGGTCAGCCGCAGTACCCGCACCGCTGTTGCGGAAATAGCCGTACGCTCCGCCGTGGAAGGCGTTCGTACCACTCTTGGTCTGCGCGTTGATTACGATCTGCGTGGATCGGCCTTGCGTTGCATCAAAGCGATTGGTAACAATCTGGAATTCAGCGATCGAATCGCGGCTATATAGAGGCTCACTCTTCCAGGAGTACTCGTTCGTCTGCGTAACCTGCTGGCCATCAATATTGATCTGAAACGTGCCTGTACTGCTGCGGTCCAGAGGCGCATTGCCGATGGCATTCACACGAATACCCGGCACTTCTGCCGCAAGTTGAAGCCAGTTGTTGCCATTCAGGGGCAGTTGGCTGGTCTGCTGCGGATCAATGACGCCGACAACCGAAGAAGCGGTTGTGTCGATCACTGAGACATCTTCAGCGGCAACCGATACCTGCGTGTTGATCGAAGCCGGCCTCAAGATTAAAAACACCTGCAATGTTTGGCCCACATGCAGTGTTAAGCGCCGTTCCACTGTCGAGAATCCCGCGTGGTCAGCGCTGACTGTGTAAGTAGCAGCGTCTAGTACGGGAAAGTGGAACAAACCTTGAGCATTACTTGTGGTCTTAAGGGTTTGACCACCGTCAACCTGTGCTGCGGTGACCAAAACTGAACTCACTACGGCGCCTGTTGCATCAACGACTGTTCCATTGATCGATGTTTGTTGCGCGTACGCACCAACAGTTGCAAATACAAGCAAGATCAACACATAAAATCGCTTCATCATTCCTCCAAATTTTTACGAAAAAATCCCCTGGGACCGACGATTACTACAGCCGGTGCGCCGCAACCTGTGTCCCATGCGGTTAATTGCTAAATTGTCAGCGGTTGATTGTTCAGCGCCGAGACACTGGCACAAAATGTTTGGAAGGCCAGCAGCAGCGGGCTCTGCCTCTTCAAAGGCGTATCGAGACCGGCGGAAAGAGAATCCAGAATCAGATACACTTCCAGTGATTGGCCGTCTGGAACGCTTACCTGCTTTTCAACCGGAGCAAAACCTTGAATCTCTGCCCGGATGATGTAAGTTGAAGCCACAAGCTCGGGAAATTGATATTCCCCGGAGTCATCGCTTTTGGTCTTGTAGATTGCGCTACCCTTGACTTGCTTGGCAGTGATTTCTACGCCCTTGAGCACAATTCCAGAGTCATTTATGACCGTTCCGGAGATGGATGCCTGCTGCGCCTGGGCTCCAACAGCGAGCGCAACTAAGAGGAAAAGCAGATAGATGAATTTCATGAAAAACCTCCTCATTTGGCTGGAGATGGATGAGATGAGCCGTCAGGGAGGATTTTCCAGAACTGTAGAAAGCACAAAAAACCCGCCCCAGTCGAGCTGGTTAGCGGGTTCTTAAGCGTAAATCCAAAGATGGGTTTACACTACAGATTCGTGTGTGACACGCGCCCCCGTTTCGCCAGCAGATGCCGAGCGAAACAACAACCACGCATAATAAAGGTGCACACAATCATAAGCTGATTATACAGAGATGGCCTGAATGATATGTGACGGCGGTCACGGGTGTTATGAAGAAATCCTTCGCGGTTAGCGGTCATGCAGCAGATCTCCGAGAATTGCCCGCGCCTGGAACGAAAATGCTTTGACAACCGGTGATCATCCGTCGGTTTGCCGTTCGTGAATGCCTGCGGCACCACGATCCATGCAGAGATCGCACTTCTGCATGGATCGTCGATGCCAAATTGCGGCGCTCCGTTGCCGCTCCCCATTGTTTGCGCCATGATCCTGCCGCGCTGCTGCTGTTCGCCCTCCGCGGGCCTTAACTCGACACAGTTATAAGTGGCTAGTACCAAGGGCATTGACTGGAACTTGCGTTTCCCGCAGCAAACCGGTCACCTTGATTGCCCTCTCCGGTTCCGCCGGGCACTCGTACTCGCATCTTCCGCAACCTATGCACAGCAGCACGTTCACCTTTGGCATGTGCAGGTTGTTGCCAAAGGGAATCGTCTCGATAGCCTTGGTCGGGCACCTTCTGATGCAGATTGTGCAGGCTGCCTGTCTGGTATTGACCAGGCAATGGCTTTGGTTCACCTTTGCCAAACCCACACGGGTGCGCTTCTTCTCTGGCTGGCTCAGAGCCTGAATGGCGCCGCTGGGACAAACCTCTCCGCAGCGATTGCAGTCGTAGCTGCAGTACGAGTCGTTAAAGTTCATCTGCGGCTTCAACAAATTGGCAACGCCAAATTCCAGCGAAGACGGCTGCAATACATGACTGGGGCATGCGCTCACGCAAAGCTGGCAAGCCGTGCAGTGGTCGGAAAATCGCACCGCACTGACAAAGCCCGGGGGGCGTATGGCTCGGCGCTTTTGGCGATTGTCATCCATACCGGCATCGCGTGCGGCTTGTTCGTCGGCTACGGCATTTTGCTCCGTGCTGGCCCATAGCTTCTCCGCGGCCAACCCTCCAACCAAGACCAGCAATGATTTACCCAACAAGGCACGGCGGCGATAATCCGGAGCAGAGCGCGCTTCCGTCTTGATTTCGACAAGCGCTGGCTTGATCTCACTCTTCAACCAGGTCCAACGCTTCCGGTAACCGATAAAATTTCCATCGCATACATCAACACAGTTAAAACAGGCAACGCAGCGGGAATGATCAAGTGTACCTGCACGCCAATCGATGCACTGCGACTTGCATACGCGCGCGCATTTGGCGCATTTGCGGCAGTTGTGATCGATTTGAAGTCGAAATACCGAGCGCGACGAAATCAGTCCCAGCAATGTGCCCACCGGACATACGGTATTGCAGTAGTAGCGCCCACGCAAAGCCGCCATTGTTGCCACCAGGCCCAGCACGATGACCGGAACTACCAGTGCTCCAGGACTGGCCCAATGCGCGGTCTCCGTCGGGGAGTAGGCATCCGACGGTCTAATCCAGTCCAGTACTGTACCTCCTGCAAATCGGAACAGGGGCCGTATCAACACTGAAACAATTCGGCCGAAGTTGCTGTATGGATCCAGTAGCGCCAGCACAATCGAAGCCCAACCCGAGACGATTCCGATCAAGGTGAGCAGCAAGAAGCCAATGCGAACTAGCGTTGCAGGTTTTGTATATTGCGCCTTGGGCTTTTTCTTATCCACAATCGCCCGAAGCCAAATCACTACATCTTGCAGGGTGCCCAGTGGGCAGAGAAATGAGCAGTACACGCGTCCCAACAGCAGAGTCAGCAGCAGAATGACAATGCAAGCCAGCGACAACACTCCACCCGAGACAAGTGCCACGGCCGAGGGAACAAACTGGACGGATGCCAGCCATCCGCCCACAGCGGACAACAGCCGGGATGCCCCCTCGAGCAGGGCAGCTGTCAGCAGGATCGTTACGGCAAGCGAGATAAACACACGAATCTGTTTCAGTCGATGATTCTTCATTCTTTTTACTTCCTTTGCAATGCCTCGGCGACGCGCACACGGTCAAAGTCGCCCGGCAGAACGCGCAACGTCCAGGAGACCGGCTTCGATTCCGGGGCATAGCAGGTTGTTCGGCTGCAGATCTGGTACTGAAGAACGCCATGAACGGTCAGGTTTGGATCCTGTGTAAACCGCTCTGCGTTTTTGGGACTGAAAACCGCCCAGACGTCCTCCGTGATTTGAGTGGAGGATTCGAATACGGGCACTTTCTCTTTCAGGCTGGCGAACTCGATGATGGCGGATTTCCCGTAAACCGCTGGGTCCACCTGGTACAGGTCGGACGAGTTGAGTTTGAGCTGAATGGGCCTGTACCCAAAAGCCTCTGCGTCGGGCGCATACAGATGCTCGTCCTTTCCCGGTTCAAGATCTACTGTCAACTGGAAGCGCGCTCCTGGCGCCACGGCGAGGTCCGACTGTTTCAGCGTCACCTTAAGGTGTGGCGTCTCCGGGACGATCGACGCGGCCGTGGGTTGGGCCGTGCCGGTGCCAAATATCGCTTCATAGAGATAGCTGGCCGTCCTTCGTTCCTGCGGGGTTCCCTCGATATATCTTCTCAAAATCTTGCCATCGGCTCCGATGAGAAAGTAGTTCGGAATCGCTACGCCGGCCTTGTAGCCGGTCTCCTCGCGATTGCGCACCCCGAAGGCATCGATGGTGCGCGAGTCCGGATCCGATAGCAGCGTGAAATGAATACTGCGACGAGTCGAAAACTCTTTAAGTACCGCGGGCGAGTCGTAAGTAATCGACACAACGTGAATACCCTTGGCCTCGAAGATGTGGCGGGCCGCTTCCAGTTCGATCAACTGCGATTTGCACAGAGCGCACCAGTCAGCCGAGCGGCTGAACAGCACAAGCAGACCGTGTGGTCCCGCAAGAGACTTCGGCGTCTGTACTATTCCGTCCTGATCCTGGAGTGCGAATGTCGGTGCTGTCGCTCCTGGACGAAGTCCCTCGTCAATTGCGTGGGCGACAATACCCACGAAAAAAAAGAATAGAGCGAGGCATAAAATCCTGACGCAGACTGTCCTGATGTACGGAATCATCGCAGTTCTCCTGGGTATGGGTGTATGAGAAAATGCAGCTCGGAATTAAAAGTGGCCATCTGATCTGAAGGCAGGACGGTACAGCGCTACTTTGGAAAAAGTTCTATCGGCAACAACAACAATAGCGGAGCGAGGTCATAGCATTTAGAACCGATGAACAAAGACAGCGCGTCTAAGCAGTTTCTGGCGAAACGCTACCGACAACAACAACAATGACGCGACACAATTGCATTGACCACATATCAATTATACAGCAATCGAGCTGCTGTATCCCTGTGATCCGCATCACTGTATACAACCTCAATTCACTGAAACAGACAAGAAGGTAAGGCGCGGCGTATCGTTGCTGAGATTCCCGGCCAATGCAAGGCATCGCTCCGGATCAAAATTCCCGCGGCCAAGACCATCCAAAAAAGCAAAATATCACGCGCCAAGGAATGGCTAATGCCGTGACGGCCGTCACAGATGCTCCACGTGGTTTCCATTATTAATGAAGCTCATGATGTTCTGGACCACCAACTGCGGCTGTTGTTGCCTTGTCGGACGATTCGCTGACAAAGCCGGAATATCATATGGATAAAGCGTCGATGGTTTAGTATTCGCTAGCTCTGATTTCATATGCCCGCCTGTCAGCTTTGCTGAGGCGGTTTTTTATTGCCACCACCAACTGCCGCCCGCCAGATTCAAATGCCTTCTGAATATACTCTGTGTGCTCAGCAGCATCTTGATTTGTCTGGAGCCTTACCAACGTTTCATCACATGGAGGAATCAATGGATAAACAACTGATGAGCAGCTTGAGCAAGCTGAGTAAAGACCCGCTGGATGGCGACCAAAGAGTTCGGAGAGGAATACTGCAAGCTGCATTGCTGGGTGGCGGAGCAGCGTTGACCCGTTTATTCAGCAATCCCATCGTTGCCGAAGCCGCTACCTCGCCGAGTGAACAAGCCGCACAGGCTGCAGTTGCACGCGCCACGCACGGCATGCCAACCCCGAAGATCAAAGACATCTCCGTGATTGATGTAGCTGCCGGCAGCTTCCCGCATACGGTTGTCAAGGTAACCACGGATCAAGATGGACTGCACGGATATGGCGATGCGTCCTCCGCAGGCCCGGGCGCCAGCGGAAAGCTTGTCAACGTGATGGTCGAGCAGTACTTGAAACCGCTGCTTCTCGGCAAGGCCGTTGACAGGATCGAGCAGATTTGGCAGCTCTGCTATCAAAGTTCTTACTATAAGAACGACCATATTCAAAACTGCGGCATTGCCGGCGTTTGTGATGCGCTCTGGGACATCAAGGGTCGCCTGGCCGGCATGCCGGTTTATCAACTCGTCGGCGGCAAGTGCAGAGACGCCTCGGAGACTTACGTCTCACCGGCTTTGGGCGCCCATGGACAGGAGCCTGCTCAGGCTTTCGTCGAGGGATCCAAAAAGCTCGTCGCGGAAGGATACCGCAATATCAAGTACGTGACCTTCGCGCGAGACGGGGCGGTCAAGAACGCATTTGGAACAGACACCTTCCCGGATGGCGGCGAAGTGGCTATTGACCGCGACAAGTGGATGATGAACATCTATAAAATCCTGGAAGCATTCCGAAAAGAATTACCAGCAGACATCAAGCTGGTTGTCGATGTGCACTCTGCACTGGACGGCTTGCACGCAGTTCAGTTCTGCAAGGACTGCGAACAATTTAAACCTTGGCTATTTATTGAAGACGTGTTGCCCGTCGAAGATGCCACGCACTATCGCTTGATTCGACAGCACTGCACCCTGCCCCAGGCCGTCGGCGAATGCTGGGACACGCCCTACGAGTGGAAGTTCCTCGTTGAAGAGCGTCTCATTGACTATATCCGCCACCATGTCTCTCACATCGGAGGCTTTACCGCCGCACGGAAGATCGCCAATTATGCCGAAAACTTTGAGGTAAAGTTTGCATGGCATGGCGTGCCGAAATCTCCCATTGGCACAATGTCCGATGTAACCATTGAACAAACCACACAGAATTTCGGTGTTCACGAGCATAACCCCTGGTCGCCCCTGGTCGAAGAGATTTACAAGGGTGATCTGTGCCAGGTTCGAAATGGGTACCTGTTCCTCGACAACTTGAAACCTGGATGGGGAATCGAAATTGACGAGGCGCTGGCGGCCAAATACTCCAAATATACTGAAAAGCCAACCATCACGCGGACACCGGATGGTACGTACATTGCAGGAAGCGGTTAGCGTTCAGACTCGGTGTCGATGGTTGAATGTTTCTGGGTTTAGCGCCTCAATACAGACCTGATATGGAGTGACCCTGTTAACTTCACCTCAGGTCTGTTCCCGGCCCCCTGCTCGGCATCAGGCTCACTGATCATTTTGACGTAATCTATTTGTCATGATCGGGCGGAATCCCGATCACTCTTGTCCAAAATAGCGTATTCGAAGCATTCGAGCTGTTGATTTCACAGGATGCCGAGCGGACCGCTGAGCCAATAGGTATCCTCTCCTGGCGACGTAGCCAGGTTTATTCGATAACTCGGGCTGGATGGGTTTCTGCCGGTCCGTCCTCCTGCTGTCCAAGTTGTTCGCTTGTAACTTCCCTATTGCTCGCTTTCCCCCTGGTCGTTCTATCCCTGCTGTCCAACTCCCGGCTACCTCGCCCATGCATACCAGACGCGCGGCGGGAAGGTGGCCTGTGATCACGCGCTCGTATCGCCGACCCTGCAAGCGGCATCCTCAATGAGTTTCTTCCTGCGGCTAGAGCGCTTCGGGTGCCCTTCGGTAAGGTGGCAATTCTGGCATCATGATGGGTTTCACTTTTCAAACTCGCCCGAGAGCTACGTAGGCAGAACATACCAGTCATAGGTCCAGGAGCCAGGCCTACAAGCGAACTCATTTAATCGCGCAGCTTGTGGAGTCCGTCGGTGCGTACTTGGAATGTCCGGAAGCCGAAGTTGCCCTCGCGGTGCAGCGCGCTCTTTACGCGTTTCTCGTCAATTTAACCGACCACGGAAGTCCTTCTTTCTTCGACTTCAGAGGACGAGTTGCGGTTTGTAAGCTGCTGGCTGAGGCACGAGCAGCTCGAAATGATTCTCCTCTCGCTGTTGAATGGATAGTTGACGCAGCCGCGCGTTTCTCTAAAGGGTGAGGAGATCCCCCGGCTCTGCCGGGGTGGCAGTAGCAGTTTGACATTTACGGGAGTCCATCCAGGAGACTCCAAGCGTGAGCCGACCAAAGCACACGCAAAGGAGAAACTGGATGGACCAATTGGAGAGTCTAAGCCACTCGGTATGGGAGTGCAAATACCACGTGGCATTTATCCCGAAGTGCCGCCGCAGGGTGCT
>Ga0181529_10006075_pt1 | contig 12393 bp, 7 predicted proteins | sample PEATcosm2014_Bin_36_FD_119763 | JGI IMG/M metagenome (GOLD analysis project Ga0181529, IMG submission 119763) | Peatland microbial communities from MTU Mesocosm Facility, Houghton, MI, USA - PEATcosm2014_Bin10_30_metaG | ecosystem: Environmental > Terrestrial > Soil > Wetlands > Peat | place... | reverse complement strand
TCTACTGGACCGGCGGCCATCCCTACCTCACGCAGAAGCTCTGCGACGCCATCGCCCACGACACGTCCATAACGTCCGCAGGCGACGTGGACCGGCTCTGTTCGGACCTCTTCCTTTCCAAGCATGGGCAGCAGACGGACGACAATCTGGCGTTCGTCCGCAATCGGATGCTTTCCGGCGAGGTCGATTCTCCAGCCCTGCTCGACGCGTACGGCAAGCTCCTCGCGGGCGCCAGGGTGCGCAACGACGGCAGCAGCCCATCCGTCGACGCTCTGCTGATGGCAGGCATCGTTCGAGTGGAGCGCGGTCTCCTGGTAGTGCGCAACCGCATCTATGGGCGCGTCTTCGACACCGCATGGATAAGGGAGAGCATGCCGGACGCGGAGGCGCGCCGCCAGCGAGCGGCGTACCGGCGCGGGCAGATGCGCACGGCAGCCGTTGCCCTGGCGGTCCTGGTCGTCGTCGTCACGCTCGCGGCGATTGCAATCCGGCAACGGACGACGGCGCTGAAGTACGCGAGCGAGGCGCGAGCGGAGGCCAGGCTCGCCGAACGGCGTGAGCAGCAGGTGCGCGGCACATCGAGCGCGCTCGCCCGACAGTCGGAAACGCTGCGGCGCGAGACCGCAGCATTGGCGCAGCAGACCAGGACGGCGCAGGAGCAGGCGGCTCGCGCCGATCGCAGCGAGCGCCTGGCGCAGCAGCGCGCGGTCGAGGCGGCGGCGAGCGCGGACTCGGCCAGACGCCAGGCGGCGGTTGCATGGGCGGCGACGCTCAGCGAGAAGCGGGCGACAATCCGTGCGCAGACCGAAGCCAATCGCGCCAACCATCTGCACTACATTGACTGCATGAGGATGATTCAGACCGCCTGGAACGACCTGGACGCCGTGCGTGTCCTCAGGCTGTTGAAAGAGGGAGCCCGGATACCCGGCTGCCGCCCGGCGTGGGAGTGGGGATACTGGCATCGCCTCTGCAGCCTCGACCGACTGAGGCTTGCGGGCCATACGGGCAGAGTGCTCGCCATCTACAGCCCGGATGGCACGCGCGTGCTGACGGGCAGCGGCGACCGTACGGTAAAGCTGTGGGACGCCGCCTCGGGACGGCCGCTCTTCACCGTGAGCAGCGACGTCGGCACTGTGAGGGCGATCTCCTTTGCGCCGGACGGCCGCCGCTTCCTAATCGGCGGCACCAATCATCTCGTTCGGGTCTGCGACGCCGCGAGCGGTCAAACGCTGTTCGTCTTGCGTGGCCACGTCAGTGGGATCTGCGCCGCGCAGTTCAGTCCGGACGGCTCCCACATCGTCACGATGAGCACCGGCGGGATGACGCGGGTGTGGAATGCGGCTACGGGGGCCCCGATCGCCACGGATCCGATCGTGGCCGGATCCACGAACCAGATCGGTTTTACGGCGGATGGGCGCCGGATGGCTCTGCCGAACTACGGATACACGGCAGTTCGCATCCTGGATGTGAGTACCGGAAGGCTCGTGTCCAAATTCAAGGGTCAGTTCGGCGGCGTGACGAGGGCGGTGTTCAGCCCGGACGGCAATCTGATCGCCACGTCCGGATTCGACCATGACATCCGCATATGGGACGCCGCCACCGGAGATCTCAAGGCGAGGTTCGCAGGCCATAAGATCGCGCCGAACTGGGTCGCCTTCTCTCCGGACGGCGCGCGGCTCGTCTCCGGAAGCGACGACCGCACCGCAAGAGTGTGGAACCTGGCGAATGGTCCGGGGAACTTCACTATCGTCGGCCATACGGACGACGTGCTCACGGCCTGCTTCTCGCCGGACGGCAGCAAGATCCTGACGGGCAGCTACGATCGGACGGCACGGATTTGGGACGCGCAGGACCGGCAAGTTCTGGACTTTCAGGCGCACTCCGGCCACGTGCGGGCGCTCAGCTTTGGTCCGCGCAAGTCCCGGGTGGCGACCGGAGGCACGGATGGAACGGCGAGAATTTGGAATTCCGACAAAGGCTATCTCACGCTGTCGCTGCTCAACCACGGAATCCCCGTCCTCTCGACGGCCTTTTCGTCGAACGGCAATCGCATCGTTACCACGGGCTGGGATAATTCGCCGCGAGTGTGGGATGCGCACAGCGGCCGGCCCATCTTCGCGCTGAAGGGCTGTACGCGGCCAATCACCTGCGTCGCCTGCTCGCCGGACGGGCGGACGATAACTGCCTCAAGCGTGGATGGGACCGCCCGGATTTGGGATGCGGGTACCGGCGCGCTGCTTCGTACCCTGTCCGGGCACACGAGCGGAGTCTGGTGCGTCGCCTACTCCGCGGACAGTCGTCGGATCGTCACGGGCGGCGAGGACCACGTCGCGATTCTATGGGATGCATCCTCCGGAGCGCTGCTCGGGCGGCTTTCAGGCCATATAAAGCGCATCGTTTGCGCCTGCTTCTCGCCGGACGGCAAGCTGGCGCTGACCGGCAGCGACGACGATACAGGGCGAATATGGAGCGTCGCAACGCATCGAGTCGAGACGGTGCTCGAAGGTCATGGCGACAGCGTGAATGCGATAGCGATGACTCCGGACGGCAGGCGCGTCGTAACGGCCAGTTCGGACGCCACCCTCCGCGTCTGGGACGTGGAGACGGGGCGCAGACTTCTGTCGCTGTCCATGTCGGCTCGCGGCTACGATGCGGTAGGCGTCTCTCCCGATGGCCAGCGGATCGCCGGCGCAGGAGACGACGGACGAGTGACGGTATGGTTTGCCGACGACCGCGGCGTCAAATGGCGCGCACCGTCTCCATAGCGGATCTCACCGGCTCCGGGCCAGCGCCCAGGCCTCGCGGGCTCGATCCACGTATTCGCGAAGCGCCGCCTCGACGTCCGCCGCCTGAATCAGCGGAACTCCGATCACCACGATGGAGGCGCCTAGCTCGATGGCGTTTACTCCGTTCTGAACACTGAATGTGCCGACGCCCACGGGTATCTTGACGCGCTGTACCGCGGCCGGCAAGTCCGCGAGCGGATCGTGTTCCGGCAGCTCGCCGCGCTGGTCTGCGCCCCAGTGCACGTAAACGGAATCGACTCCCATCGCGACCATCTGCTCCGCCCGCGCACCCACGTCCGGCGCCGCATACAGATCGGTGATGACGGCGACTCCGGCCTCATTGCCTGCGGCGACGGCTGCGCGCACGCTCGCGTCGCTCGCGACGGAGCAGACCGTGGCGATACGTCCGCCCTGCCGCGCGGTCTCCAGCACGTACTTGCGCACGCCGTCCATCATTTTGAAATCGGCCAGCACGGGCATGCCGGGAAACTCCCGCGCCAGCGCGCCGATCGCCCCCACGCCGCAGAACGTGATGAGGGGCGTTCCGGCCTCCAGCCAGTCTACGCCGGCCTTCACGGCGGCCTCGCCTATGCGCAGCGCGTCGTCCACGTTCAGAACGTCTATGGCCACCTGCACGATAGGCGGTTGAATGACAAGCTTCTCCATGAGGTAATCTCCGATATGGATTTGAGTTGCGAAACGGCCGGCCTCAGATTCGGCCGGTGCGCGGCCCGTCGGCGGAATGAATTCCTCCGCTGGGGGCCTTCGGCCGCGTGTCCTTCGGACACGGGTGCGCCGGTTCTCGTCTGTCGGCGGCGTCGCGGCCCGTCGGCCTAATATTCGACCAGGCGCGCCGGATTTCCCCATCGGCGGTGGAATAAGAGCACGAGATGCGATCGAGCGGCGCTGAGCGCACCGAGAAATATTTCGAAATGGACGGCTGCAGTATTGCGGGCCCAAGACTAATCTGCTAAAATTTACAATCCTGCATATTGCTGCGCGTCCGGGGCCGGCTTAACGTCCTGTCGCCGGCCCGGCGCGTCTGGCGGGTAATAATACACGCTCGCCTCTCATGACAGACGTCGTTCGAAACATCCGTCGGGCCCAGGAGCTGCTGGCTGAGGCGGCCGTGCGCTCCGGGCGCGCGGCGGAATCGATCACCCTGGTAGCCGTCAGCAAGACCGTTCCTGCCGAACGGATCGCGGAGGCGCGTGCGGCTGGATTGACGGAATTCGGCGAGAGCTACGTTCAGGAGGCGCTCGCCAAGCAGAGCCATCCGCTGTTGCAGGACGATGCGTTGCGCTGGCATTTCATCGGCCACCTGCAGCGCAACAAGGCGCGGGACGTGCCTGGCCGGTTCGCGCTGATTCACGGCGTCGACAGCGTCGCTCTGGCGCGCGAGATCGGAAAACGCTCGCAGCGCGCCGGAATCCGGACGGACATCCTGCTGGAAGTGAAGCTGGATACGGGTTCGGACACGAAATTTGGAGTGGGGCCTGCAGCCGCCCTCGATGCGGCTGCCGAGCTGGACACGATCGAGGGGGTGCGGCTTCTGGGCTTAATGGGCATGTCGCCGTTCGATCCCGAGCCGGAGAGCGCGCGCCCCTATTTTCGCCGGCTCAGGAAGTTGTTCGACAGCCTTCCCGAGCCGCAGCGGCATGTTCTCTCTATGGGCATGTCGCGAGATTTCGAGATTGCAGTTGAAGAGGGCGCGACGCTTGTGCGCGTCGGGACCGCGATTTTTGGCGGAAGGTAACGTCTGTCTGCCGCGATACTCTGTCACGGACCATCAAGGAGGAATGCTCATGGTTAATCCACAACCAATGCTGGACGAGCGCAAGAGCTGGTTCACACGCGTCAAGGACGGCATTTTCGGCATCGAAGAGATGGATGAGGACGAGATGGTCTACGACCACAGTCCGTCCGACGGCACGCAGCGGCTGACCCGGCAACAGCTCCCGCTTCAGATTCGCACCGCCCGCACGGGCCATGTATCCGTGCGCCCAAACGCGCAGGTCTTCGAAGATGCCAAGCAGGCAGCGGACGGGCTCAAGAAGGGCGAGCAGCAGGTCGTGAACCTCGAGCACGCCACTCAGCAGATGGCTGAGCGCATCATCGATTTTCTCAATGGCGTCACTTACGCCATCGACGGCACCGTCGAGCGGGTCGGCGATAAGGTGTTCATGTTTGTGCCCGCCAATATAAGCGTCGAGGTGGATAATGGCGTCACCGCCGCCAACACCAAACGGTCCCCGTTCGTCGAAGTCCGCGAATAGCGAGGCCTCCAATCGTCCCGGGCGCGCCGCGGCGCGCCCGGATGCTCCGTCAACCCCCCAGGCCGATCCGCCGGGCGACGCTGCAGCGCCGGACGTCCGCAAGGACGATCCTGCGGATGCCGCGGCAGTTGCGCCGGCAGGCGGCCATCCCAATCTGCGGGATAAGCGCATCGGCGTCATCGGCGCCGGCGCGATGGGAGGCGCGCTCTGCCGCGGGCTCGTCCACGGCGGCGCATCGCCCGCCAGCAGGCTAGTCGTCGCCGATCCGCACGCCGCGCACGTCCAGAAGCTCCAGCAGACGCTGGGCGTGAAAGTCGCCGAGAGCAACAGCCAGCTTGCGCGCTATTCCGACATCGTCGTTATCGCCGTCAAGCCCTATCTCGTCGCAGGGGTCCTCGACGAGATCAAGGATTCTGTCAAGCGAGACGACGGCAAGCCTCTTCCGCTCGTGATCTCGATAGCCGCAGGCGTCTCCGTCGCAACGATCCAGAGTCACGTCGGCCAGGGCATACCGGTCGTCCGCGCCATGCCGAACACTCCGGCGCAGGTCGGCAAGGGCGCATGCGCCTACTGCAAGGGTTCGCACGCCGACGCCGAGCACATGGCTCAGGCTGCCGCCATCTTCGAGGCGGTGGGCATAGCCGTCGAGGTTCCCGAGGGTTGGCTGGATGCCGTCACGGCGCTCTCCGGCTCCGGGCCGGCCTACGTCTATCTCATGATCGAGGCGCTGGTGGACGGCGGCGTAAAAGTCGGGCTACCCCGCGACGTCGCCATGCAACTCGCCGCACAGACCGTCCTCGGCGCGGCGCAGATGGTCATCGAGACCGGCATGCACCCGGCACAGCTCCGCGACATGGTGACCACGCCGGCCGGCTCGACAATCGCCGCAATCACGGCGCTCGAGCACTCCGGCCTGCGCGCCGCACTCATCGACGCCGTGGAGAAGGCCGCCGCCCGCTCGCGAGAGCTCGGATAGGCGCGCTCTGCCGCACATGCACCTGCTGGATCTGTCGCAGCCGATTATGGACGGAGGCCCGAACTGCCCGGCCCATCCGCCGGTTCGATCGGTCGTCACCGCAAACCACGAGACGGGCGATTGGCAGTGGGAGACCCTGACGCTCGCCAGCCACACCGGCAGCCATATCGACGCGCCGCTGCACAAGATCGCCGGCGCTGCGAGCGTGGACGCCATCCCTCTCGACCGCTTTGCGGGCCCGGCCTGGATCGCCGATCTGCGTCCGCTCGAGCCCGAGGCCCGGATCTCGCCGGAGCGGCTCGCGGCCGCGCTTCCCGCCGATCTGCCGCCGGACGCCATAGTGCTCATGGCTACCGGTTGGGGCGACATTCGCGAAAAGTCCGACCTCTGGCTCTACCGATCGCCCAGAATCACACCCGGGGCCTCGCAGTGGCTGGCAGATCGGAATATCCGCGGGCTTGGCGTAGACCACTGGGGCATCGGAGGGTGGGACGCGGCCAACGATGCCGCCGTCCACGTCGCTCTTCTCGGCCGCGGAATCTGGGTAGTCGAGGAGCTCCGGTTTCCGCCTGAGGCGTTTGCGCTGCCGCAGCCGGTCACGTTCATTGCGCTGCCAATCAACCTGAAAGGTCACTCCGGCGCCTGGTGCCGGCCGGCGCTCATTCTATAGTTATCCGACCAGGAGATCATCCCTATGGCGCCCGCAATCCGGCGCGTCCTTCCGTTTTCGGCAGCTTTCGCCTGCCTGTTAATTGCGGCTCGGCTTCCGGCGCAGCCATGCCCGGACGCCTCGCCGGCTTCCGTCTCAGCCCAGCAGCGCTCCTGCATTCCGACCTCCGGCGTATGCGCGCCGGTTCCGGACGCGCAGAACAGCGGCAGCCCGCTCTCCGCCAATCCCGCCCCGATTCCGCCCACGACGACGCTGGAGCGACTCGTCAATCCACAGGGTCTTTCCGAGCCGGCGCCGCTGGGCTGGCATCCGGACTTCATCGGGCCGTTTCGCGGCATCTTCGACGCGTCCGTAGGCGTCAAGTTCTGGCCGGACAAGTTCGAGATCCGTAACTTGATCTTCGGCGGCTCGATGGACCTGCTGCCCGGCGTGCGCGCCCGTGCGGACTTCCGGCGCAGGGAGGGGACGATCCAGGCGTTCGAGATCGACCTGGACGAGATCTATCTCGAGGCATTCGACCAGTATCGCGCTGCCGGATGGAGCGCCGGCGCCAGCCTGAAGATCGGTCACATCCGATATCTTCACTTTCCGTATCCCGACGCGATCTCCCAGTTCGACACCGTGCCGGGCATAATCGATCTGTACCGCTCCGCCGAGACGGACTACCGCAGCGTCGTGCTGCAATCCGAGGCGGCCACAAACGGCGGCTGGGGCGCGCATCTCGGGTGGCGCGAGGCGGGGCTGGACGCCACGCCCACCGGCTTCCTGATGGAGACTTACGGCTTCTACAGGAGCGATTTCGGGCGAGGCTGGCGCTTCGAAACGCGCGCCGGTGTGATTCAGCAGCGACGCCTTCCCGTCGGTCAGCACGGCGAGCCGGGCGGCGATCTGTACCTGGGCAAGCAGCTCGGCGAGTTCAACGTGGGCGTGCTTATGGAGAGCAAACGCGATGAGGCGGGATATTGCGGTCTGATGGTCCAGTTCCGTCCCGGTCCCGTCACGCGGGCGCTCGGCCGCTACTCGATCGACTACTCGGGCCGACCTGACGGCGTTGAGGCGCAGATTCCGCTGCTCCACGAGCGGTTCGGCGAGAGCCGGTTCGTGCGCACGGACGACGTTCTCGTCGGTGAGGTGCGGGCGGTGCGGATCCGCACGGTTGGCCAGCAGGGTTTTGTGCGCAACGAGTATGAGCACCGCCTGGAGTCCTGGGGCGAGACATCGAACCGCCGGCTGCACTGCGTGGTCGTCGAAGAGCCCTGGTATATCGAGTCGGCCGCAGCAGCAAGTCCCCACCTCCTGCCGGATCATCACTGGTTTGCCGGCTACAGTCAGCCCGTCCAGTACGTCCAGCGCGTCACCTACCGCTACTACCGCCGCGTCAAGAAGGACAACTCGGGGACATAGCGTAGCGGGCCGACTGAAGTCGGCGGCTATGCGTGCGCACCACGTGGCCGGCCGACTGAAGTCGGCGGCTATGCGTGCGAAGTCCCTCCGGGACTGGTTTTGGCGGCTCAGGCTGCTTGCGTCGTCAGGACAGGCGCAGGACGTGCCGATAATCCAACTGCGCCGCGCTCAAGCTCGCGCCGCGCGATCGCGATGGCCGCCCGAGATGCAGCCTTCGCATCGTCCGGCGGCGCCGGCAATTCCCTGAGATCCGGCCGCCGCGCAGTCTCGCGGATTCAGTCATTCAGTCATGGAATCTATCGAAATCCTCTGGAAGCAGGCCACAACATACCAGGGCACCGGGCACCCGGACGCCGCCGCGGAGTGCTGCGTGCGTTTGCTCGCCGCGCAACCCAACCATTCGGGCGCGCTCTACCTTCTCGGCTGCATCGCGCTCGCATCCGGCGATCCGGTCAACGCCCGGCCCTATCTTCAGAAAGCCATCGCCCTCCAGCCGGGCTGGGCCGAGGCTCGCGAAGCGCTGGGCGCGGCCTACTCGTCCGTAGGAGCGCATCAGCTCGCACTCGAGGAGTACAGGATCGCGACGACCAGAAAGCCCTCCTCGCACGGATTCTTCCGCCTCGCCACGACGCTCCACACGCTCGGGCAGATGGAAGAGGCCCTGGCGGCTTACCGCAAGGCGCTGAGCCTGCGCTACAGCATGGCCGAGGCGCACAACGGCATGGGAACGGCGCTGGCGACGCTCGGCCGCGCGGACGAGGCCCTCGAGAGCTTCCGGAGCGCCGTCCGGTTCGAGCCGAAGTTTCCGGCGGCGCTGTGCAACCTGGCGAGCGCCCTGCAGGCAAGAGGCGCCAGGGACGAGGCGATCGACTGCTGCCGGCGCGCCGTCGAGTGCGCGCCCGAATTTGCAGGCGCCCACGCCATTCTGGGCGCCCTCCTGGCGCAGGGCGGCGATGACGCGGAGGCTCTCACCGCGCTGGAGCGCGCCTACGAGCTCGCGCCGAGCGAGGAGACGGGCCATAACCTCAGCCTGACGCTCACGAAGCTGGGGCACGATCGGCTGGAGCGCGATCTGCCGCAAGAGTCGATCTCCTTTTTCGAGCGCGCCGCACAGGTCGATCCGTCCAATGACGAGGCGCAGTTCCGGCTCGCCACGACCCTCCTGCTTCTCGGCGACTACGCGCGCGGCTTCGCCGCCCACGACGCCTGGATGGAGATCAGCAAGTTCAAGCATCGCGAGCTCACGCGGCCGGTGTGGAACGGCGAGCCGATTCCGGGAAAGAGCCTGCTCGTCTATGCAGACCACGGTCTCGGCGACGCGATCCAGATGCTGCGCTTCCTGCCGCCGGCCGCCGAGCGCTCCGGGGCGACGATCGTGTTCGAAGGCCAGCGCGCGCTGATGCCGCTCGTGGCGACCATTCCATGCGTCCAATCGGTTGTCGAGAGCCCGCCGGATTTCACGGCGCCGACAGTGGAGCACGATGCCGTCATCGGCGCCATGACCCTCTGTACGCTCTTCTGTCCGAGCCTGGATTCTATTCCGCCAGCGCCGTACGTTGCAGCGCCTCCGGACCGCGCTGCAGCGTGGAGGGATCGGCTGGCCTCATACACCGGATTCCGCGTCGGGATCTGCTGGTCGGGCGATCCGACCAACCAGTGGAACCCGCACCGCTCGGTCGGGCTGGCCAGTCTGGCTGCAGCCGTTGCGCGTCCCGGCGTGGATCTTTTCAGCCTGCAGGTAGGGCCCGGATCCGAACAGATGAAAGAGCTTCCGGCCGGGATCGCAATATCGGACCTGGGCGCCGACTTCGGCGATTTCGTCGAGACGGCGGCGGCGCTCGCCAACCTGGATCTCGTGATTACGGTCGAGACATCCATGGCGCACATCGCGGGCGCGCTGGGACGCCCCTGCTGGACGATGCTCTCCGCGCGCGGGCCGTGGATGTGGCTGGAGAGACGGGAGGACAGTCCCTGGTATGCGTCGATGCGGCTCTTCCGCCAGACGGTGCAGGACGACTGGACAGACGTCCTCAGCCGTATTTCGGCTGAGCTGGCTGCTCTGATCGCATCCCGGTAAAGGGGTGTTGCGCGAATGTTGTACGCCGTCCTGGGAGCCCTCATGATGCTGCAGAACGCTCTGCCCATCGGTCCTGCGCCCGAGCCCGTTCCGCTGCCCCACTTTCCCGACCGGATGCACGCCTACGTCTGGCGAAACTGGTCGCTTGTTCCCACGCGCCGCATTGCGGATGTCGTCGGCGCCACGCCGGCGCAGATCCTGCGGATGGGCCAGTCCATGGGCCTCCCGAAGCCCGCCCCCATCCCGCCGTCGCAATGGGACCGCTCCTACATCACCGTCATCCGGCGCAACTGGGGTCTGCTCGACTACCCGCAGCTCCTGCGCCTGCTCGGCTGGAGCGAGGCGCGCCTCGCCTATACCCTCCGTGAGGACGACTTCCTCTGGGTGAAGCTGGGCAATCTGAAGCCGCACTGCGGACCGCTCGCCTATTCCGCGCCGGATGCGGCCACGCGCGACCGCGAGCGGGAGATCGCGCGCTGGGTACGGGAGGCGTTTCCACACGGCCTCGGCGCCCCATCCGAGCCGCTCCTCACCTTCGTGAAGCAGCTTTGCAGCCGGCCGGCCGGCGCCGTCGCGCAACCGAGGCCCTCCTGCTTTTCGCCACGGTTCTGCTACTCCTTCTTCGCGCTCTACGGCGATCCGCTGCTCGACACGAAGGCCGATCCCTATCCGGACGGCTATCTGGCGCAGCTCGCCCGCGACGGCGTGGACGGCGTCTGGCTGCAGGCCGTACTCTACAAGCTGGCGCCGTTCCCGTGGGATCCGAGCCTGAGCGCGCACTACGAGGAGCGGCTGCGCAATCTGCGCGCGCTCGTCGCCCGGGCGCGCCGCCACGGCATCGGAATCTATCTCTACCTGAACGAGCCGCGCGCCATGCCGGTCTCCTTCTTCGACTCGCATCCCGAGCTGAAGGGAGTGACGGAAGGCGATCACGCAGCGCTCTGCACGAGCGCGCCCGAGGTCAAGAGGTATTTGACGGACTCGGTCGCGACGATCTGCCGCGCCGTCCCCGACCTGGCCGGCTTTTTCACGATCACGGCGTCCGAGAACCTGACGAGCTGCTGGTCGCACTACCATGGCGAGGGCTGCCCGCGCTGCGCCTCGCGCAGGCCCGGGGACGCGATCGCCGAGGTGAACCGGCTGGTGAGCGACGGCATCCGGCAGGCCGGCAGCCGATCCATTCTCATCGCGTGGGATTGGGGCTGGGCGGACGCGTGGGCGAAGGAGGCGATCGACGGCCTGCCGGCGGGCGCGCGGTTCCAGAGCGTGAGCGAGTGGGACCTGCCGATAAAGCGGGGCGGGATCGAGAGCAGAGTTGGGGAGTATTCGGTGTCGGCGGTGGGACCCGGTCCGCGGGCGCTGCGCCATTGGAAGTGGGCGAAAGAGCGTGGACTGAAGACGGTCGCCAAGATCCAGGCGGCCAACTCGTGGGAGCTTTCGGCGGTGCCGTACATTCCGGCGCTGGAGAATACGGCCCGCCATGCGGCCAACTTACGGGCCGCTCACGTAGATGGACTGATGCTCGGCTGGACCCTCGGCGGCTATCCCTCGCCCAATCTCGAGGTAACGGCAGAGATCGGCGCCAATCCGCGCGTAACGCCGCTTCAGGCCATGCGCATCGTGGCGGAGCGCCGCTTCGGCCGCGCCCTGGCGCCGGCCGTCGTGCGCGCGTGGAGGGCCTACAGCGCGGCCTTCGCCGAGTTCCCGTACAACATCGGCACGCTCTACACCGGCCCGATGCAGTTCGGTCCCTCCAACCTGCTCTGGCCGGAGCCGACGCACTATAGCGCGACGATGGTGGGCTTTCCGTACGACGATCTCGATTCCTGGCGGGCGATCTATCCGCCGGAGGTTTTTATTGCGCAGCTTCGCAAGGTCTCGGACGGCTTCGACGCGGCGACGGATCGGCTCCGAAAGGCGAGGAGTTCAGATCCCGCATGCGCCGCGGCGCTTCGGCGAGAGCTAGACGTTGCGGAGGCTGCGGCGATCCACTTCCGCACGAGCGCCAACCAGTCCGAGTTCGTAGTCGCGCGCCGCGCTCTGGCGGCAGCGGACGGTCCCGGGGCGATCTGCCCGGAGACTCAGGCTCTTTCGAGGATTCTGCGCGACGAGATCCGGCTGGCCGAGCGTCTCTACGCGATCCAGAGCCGCGATTCGCGCATCGGCTTCGAGGCCACGAACCAGTACTTCTACGTCCCGCTCGA
>Ga0181529_10006072_pt1 | contig 12394 bp, 9 predicted proteins | sample PEATcosm2014_Bin_36_FD_119763 | JGI IMG/M metagenome (GOLD analysis project Ga0181529, IMG submission 119763) | Peatland microbial communities from MTU Mesocosm Facility, Houghton, MI, USA - PEATcosm2014_Bin10_30_metaG | ecosystem: Environmental > Terrestrial > Soil > Wetlands > Peat | place... | reverse complement strand
TTGCCGGCGCGCGGGCGGAAGCTCACCACGTCCACTTCGATGCGGAGCTGATCGCCTGGCGTCACCGAGCGGCGGAACTTGGCACCGTCGATGCCGGTGAAAACCGCCAGCTTCGAGTGCCGATCCTCCATCTCCGACAGCAGCAGCACCGCGCCGGCCTGCGCCATCGCTTCAACGATCAGTACGCCGGGCATGAGCGGCGCGCCGGGAAAGTGGCCCTGGAAAAACAGCTCATTCATGGTCACATTCTTGATGGCGACGATGCGCTTCTGGGGCTCGAACTCCAGCACGCGGTCGATCAGGAGAAAGGGGTAGCGGTGAGGCAGGAAATCCATGATTTCCTGGATGTTCAGCGTCATTCTGCGGCTCCTAGGGAACGGTTCTTTTGGCTGTTTAGTGCTCGTAGGGATTATAAATAAGCGCGCGCGTCATTTTCCGGGAACGGCGGCAGGTTTGGCTCGCGTCTCAGTTTGACGCAGTTGTGAAAGGGCACGACTGTAGTCGTGCCGTAAACGCAGCAAAAAACGGCGGGGCTTTAGCCCCTGAGGCCTTGGGTCGATTCGCTGCGCCTCGGGTCAATTGGGCTATAGTATCGCTAGCTGTTCCCCGTTCCCCACAATCGATTGGACAGACACATGGCGCATGACGTCTTCATCAGCCATTCCGCGAAGGACAAGGCCACCGCTGACGCGGTCTGCGCCATGCTGGAGTCGAACGGAATCCGGTGCTGGATCGCTCCGCGTGACGTACTTGCCAGTAGAGAATACGGCGAGGCCATCATCGACGCCATCGAAGAATGCCGGATCATGGTGCTGGTTTTCACGGCCAACGCCAATGCCTCGTCGCAGATTCGCCGCGAGATCGAACGGGCCGTCAATCATGGTGTCGCCATCCTGCCATTGCGCATGGAGGACGTGCTTCCCGGCAAGTCTCTTGAGTACTTCATTGGCAACGTTCACTGGCTCGATGCCCTGACGCCGCCATTTGAGGCTCATCTCAAGAATCTCGCGGGGACGATCAAGATCGTTCTGGCGCGCACGGAACCGGGCGGATCGCCACCGCTGCCGCAAGAAGAAAGAATGCCGGCGAGCCGCAGTATCGGCAGTGCGGAAAGATTTCCCGAAGCGGTAGACGTGCGCGAAAAGGCGCCGGCCCCGCGACTCCTATGGAACACACGATCATGGACATGGGCCGCGGGGACCGTTTCGGCCGTCCTGTTGGTTGCGGTGTTTATTGGTATGCATTTCACTTCGCATCAGGTCTCGCCAGCTCCGTCTCCACTCGGCACGGCTCCGGTGCAGGGTATTCCTGGCACAGCACAGCCAATCGGGCCTGGCGGGGCAGCGCCGCCGCCCCCTCCTCGGACCGCCCCGAACAATGCGGCCTCGCTGCGAGATACGATGAGCGCCATCCAAAAAGAACTGAGCAGTATCGGCACTTTGAACTATACCGTCTATATCCAGGACAAGACCGGTGGCAGCACCTCCCAGAAGGTCTTCGTCAAACAATTCACCAACGTGGTCGCCGACCCGGCCCAATGTCGCGTCTCTTACCACTTCAGGGTGTTGCAGGCCGGCGCGGTTACGAAGGACAAAGATGCCTGGTTTGTTCTGCCCGCCGTGACGAGCGTCGTATTCGAGCCGGAGAGCCAGTTACTAACGCAGGAGAACGCATCACAAGGTCATACCAACATCGCCACCTCAACCGCTCCGCCCGTGACGGCGCTCATCGTACGGCGAGCCTCCGTTTACAACGCATTCCCATTCACCGATATGGGTTCCGCGAATCGCTTCGCCAGCAATGTGAAGCAGGCCGTGAAACTCTGCGGTGGTCACCTCGCGAACTAAACGTCTACCGCTACCGCTTCACCTTGCGCGCCTCGGCATCGGGATCCCAGAATTCCGCGGGCAGATTCTGGTTATAAGTCACGTGCGTCACGTAAAACTGGCGAACGGTGTCGCCATTTTTGAGCCGCGTGATGGTGAACGGGGTTGGGAACCCGTCCATGACGTGATAGTCGTCGTACTCCTCGGTGTCGGTGTTCTTGTCGTGGTACACCGGATCGCGCCACTGGAATGTGCGCGCGAGGGGCAGATGGGTCTGCTCGTCCATCAGGATCGTAATGGCTTCATTCTGCGCTGAAATCAGCGTCACCTGTTCCGCCAGATGGCGCTCGACCATGTGCTCGCCCTCGTAGAGAAGGATCGTGTTCGGATCCTTGAGCCACACCCTCACCGCCATCTCGATGGAGTGGTCGCGACGCCGCAGAAAGTCGTCCACAATGTCTTTGTCCTGCGGCTTCTTGCCGCGATAGGTCACTTCCCAACCCTGCCGGCCCACAAAAAACTCCACCACGTCGCGGTGCTTGGTCACTTCAATGCGGTCATGGTCGGGCCACTCGTGGAATTCGAAAAGATCCTCGGTTCCCAGGTCGGGATTGCCCTGGAAAAACGCGGCAACGTGCCCCTGCTGCATCTCATTCTTCATGTCGAGCCACGCCTGCCCGCCCAACGCCCTCACCATGGCGTCCAGCTTCTCCCGCGCCTGCTGCGCGTTCTTCTGCGCCGCTTCGTCAGTCGCTTGCGCCTGCGCCCGCATCGCATGCGGCGCCATCAGCGCCATTGCCGCGAGCGCGATCATTGCCAGTTTCCCGATTCTCATCGTCCCCCTCGAAGCAGCTATCAGTCGTCAGCTTTCCGCCCGCGAGTCCATGGCTGTCGGCGGTTTGCGGTTCCCTGATCCCTGGTCCCTGCCTTTATCCCACCAGCACCGCTCCGCCGTTCACGTTCAGCACTTCGCCCGAGATAAATCCGCCCAGCGGTGTGCAAAGAAAAACAATCGGGCCTGCAATCTCCCGCGGGCTTGCCACGCGTCCCAGGGGAATCGCCGCGGCAATCTTCTCGCCCGTCGCCGGATCGGCCAACGTGGCTTTCGACATGTCCGTGGCCACCCATCCCGGCGCGACGCAATTCACCATGATCCCCTGGGGCGCCAACTCAGTCGAGAGGCTCTTGGTAAGACTGATCAGCGCGCCTTTCGTCACGGCATAGTCGGCATGGTACGCCTCGCCCCGCTGACCGGCGGTGGAGCTGACCAGCACAATGTGACCCCTGACTCCGCTCTTGTCCAAGGGGCTGCTGCATGCAATGCCCACCGCCGCCTGCACCAGCCCAAAGACCGCGTCCAGGTTCACCGCCAGCGTGTGCCGCCACTGCGCTTCGTCCATTTGCGCAATGGGCACGTCCTCGGCCTCCCACACGCCGTGGTTGGCCACCAGAATATCCAGCCGGCCCATCACGGCCACAGCGCTCTCGACGAGCTTCCGCCCATCGGCCGGCGAACTCAGCTCCTGTTCAATTGCCACGCATAGCGGCTCACCTGTCGCGCCCGTCCCGCCGCACTCCGTCACCAGCGCGTCGGCCTGTGCCAGCGCCTTCCGGTAGCTGAAGGCCACGCGCGCCCCGGCCGCGCGCAACAGGCGCACGGTTTCGGCGCCAATGCCCCGCGACCCGCCGGTCACCAGCGCAACTTTCCCGTCCAGATTCAGCGCGAACGCCATAGGGTCACGCTATCGCAAAACCAGAGTCGATGTACACCGAAGCCGCAGCGACCCGGAATCGGGCCAGACCTGCACTATAACTCTGGTTTTGCCGTAAAGCATTGTCAGAGGGGATGTCGAGGCGTCTTGCGGCCTCAAACCGCGCGCAGCACCCGTGCCGGCAGCAGGATGATGGATTTCACCAGTTCCAGCACGCCGCCCACGGCGATGCCCACCACGCGGAACGGCAAAAGCACCAGCCACACAAACGGATAAAGCACCAGGGCCAGCAGCGCCAGCGGCCAGCACAAGATAAGCAGAATGCAAAACAGAAGAAATTTGACCATCGCCTTACTTCCTCGCCAATGAATGCCTGCATTTGCTGCATTCAAAATTATCCTACGAAGGCGGGCCGGCGAAAGTTCCGCCGCTTATCACTGCCGGCCAAGCCCAACGCAGCTCGGCATCGGGTCAATTGGGCCACATGGCATTTCGCTTGGGAAATGCCGGTCCGTCCGCTGCCCTGCGCGGATACTTCCAGATCATCAACGGTCCGACTCCAGAATCGTGCCTTTGTAACCGACGACCCACGCCCGCGTGCCATCCGCGGTTCCGAAAATCGAGTTGAGGGAAGATCCGGTGCCGCTGTTGCGCACGGCCCATGTCGCGCCCCCGTCGCCCGACGCCAGGATCGTGCCCCCCGTGCCGACGGCCCAAAGATGTCTGCCGTCGCTGGCCCCGAAGATCGAGACAAGCCACTCCTTCGTGCCGCTGTTGCGCGCTGTCCAGCTCGCGCCTCCGTTGTCCGACTCCAGAATCGTGCCGTCCGTGCCAACGGTCCAGAGTCGTCTGCCGTCGCCGGTCCCGAAGATTACATAAAGGGTCTCAGTGGTGCCGCTGATGCGCGCCGTCCAGGTTGCGCCTCCGTCGTCCGACTCCAGAATCGTGCCTTTGTCGCCGACGGCCCACACACGACTTCCATCGCTGGTCCCGAAGATCGATTCGAGATACGCTGGGGTGCCGCCGCTGCGTGTCGTCCAGGTTGCGCCGCTGTCGTCCGATGCGAGAATCGTGCCGTTCCCGCCGACGGCCCACAAACGACCTCCGCCGCTGGTGCCGAAGATAGCGTTGACGGAAGCTCTCGTACCGCTTTTCTGCCCTTTCCAGGTTGTGCCGCTATCCTCGGATTCCAGAATCGTGCCTTTCTTGCCGACGACCCACAGACGCTTGCCGTCGCTGGTCCCGAAGACCGAGAAAAGATCACTTTTTGTGCCACTCTTGCCCGCCGCCCAGCTTGCGCCTTCGTCCTCCGATTCCAGAATCGTGCCGTCATCGCCCACGGCCCATAGATGCTGGCCATCGCTGGTTCCAAAGATCGAAGTGAGGATTTGCGTCTTACCGCTGTTGCGTGCCGCCCAGACTGTACCGCTTGCCGGCACAGTTTCCGTCTGCGCCTGCGAAGGGTTCGCGGATGCGATTGGCACAGTCGAACGATGATAGACGTACAGTCCCAAACAAACGATTCCGACGCAGAGGGCAACCGCGAGGGCCGCAACGGCTTTTCTCTGTGCTGTCGACAGGTAGTCTGCCGCGTCGTCCCCTGATTTCGCAGGCACCGCTTCCATCGGCATGGGGTGCTGGAGCTCGGCCTTGCGGTGTTGCGCTTCCTCGCGGACCTGCCGCTCTGCAGCTTCCTTGCGGCGCCGATCACCCAGCTCTTTTTCCCACTGCTTGCTCTCCTCTGCTTCGCGTTCCCGCTGCTGCTTGATTTGCGCCGCTTCTTCTTCGGCGCGCAAGGCTGCCTGTGCCATTGCTTCCCGCTCCGCCGCCTCGTGCTCCGCGGCTTTCCGAGCGACGCGGCCCAGCTCTTCTTGGTCTTGCCGCTGCGACCTCGGCTGAGAGCAAGGAATTACGTCCGCCTCGATGACGACTTCCTCGGGCGGAGCGTCGTGAGCGTGCTGCGCCATGGTAAAGGAACCATGCGGCTGCGGGGTCTCGCGAATCCTCTTTAATTGAGCTTTGAGTCCGTCCAGAATCTGAAACCGGACCTTGGCCCATTGCGGCTCGCTCTCCGTGTAGTCGATCAGCGGGCTGCTGGGAACCATTTGGCGATCGGCGAGGAAGGGATATTCGCTCCAGTCGCATGGCTCAACCAGTACAGGCACAACGATCATCTTTCCCAGCCGCGCGCGCTCAGCAATGCGGGGCATCTCCCTGATCTCGATGAAGTCGGAGTTCAAAAAGCTCTGGCTCACAATCAGTAGCGCGATCTGCGACTGATCGATCTGCGACTCGATGAACCGCCTGAACTCATCGCCGGGCCTGAGTTCTTTATCGAACCAGAAAGCGACATTGTGCCGGCGCAGCGAATCCTTGAGGAAGGGAATCAGGCCGTACCGATAATCCGGGTCGAGCCATCTTTTGTCTTCGCGGGCGTAGCTGACAAAAACGTGTACGAACTCATCGGGTGCGCCCGGGATTGCGTTTTCGTTCATGGATTCGAGGACCTGACGATTGGGGCGGTCTGCTAAGGCCACTATAGGCTAAGGATGTTCAGATCGAGCATAGAAATATCGAGGGCGATTCGACTCGTCGGGGGCCATTGCCTGTGCCAGACAATGTAGTACCGGAAGCACCGGCCCGCACACTCACCGCTTCTTGGCTTTTTCTTTGGCTGCTACCGTCTTCTTGCGCTCGCGGATCACCTTCGCGCGCTCTTTTTCCGGAAGCGCCAGCACGGCCTTCGTCTTGTTGGGGAGCTTTTCGAAAATCAGTGCATGCGCCCGGCGCAACTCATCTTCAATCTCCCGCGGCCGCAACACATCCCACCGCTCCACGGCCACCCAAAATGCGCGTGCCAGGTGCGGCGACGGAAGAATCCCCTCGCGCTCCAGCAGTTCGTGAAAACGCTCCGCTCCGCAATGGAACCACAACACGCCGGTCCCCGTGCCGTCGAGGTCGGTCATGGCAAACATCTTTCCACCAATGTCGCGGTCTCCCGCCCAATAAACCAGGTGGTGGCCCCAGTTCAGCGTCTCCGCGGCATGTGGCAGCTTGAGACAGATCTCGCGAATCCGCTCGTTGTCCATGCAGCAGAGTGTAACCCCGCAGCGGGAGTCTTGGGCTGACTTAAACTGGCGCTATTAAATCGTGTATTGAAACAGTCGCGTAGTATCCCATCCTTTTCCGCAAAGTGTGCGGAAAAGGATGGGGTACGAATGCAATATTTAATCGCCGAATAAATATTTATGGCCCGACTCTAAACAAATCCGAGATTGTTGGTGCCGAAGTTGCCAATCGACGGCAGCACGGTAGGCAGCTCCGACGCGCTTACGCCAAACCACTGCGCGAGGGTGGCCGCATACTGCGAGCTGGCCGTGGTCGGAACCCAGCGGCCGTTCGAGTCTGAATCATCCGGACCGCCCAACGCCAAAGTCGGATAGGTGCCATAGATTTGTCCGCCCTTGACCGCGCCGCCGATCACGATGTGGTGCGATCCCCACGCATGATCGCTGCCATTGTTTGAGTTGGGCTGGAAGGTACGGCTGAAATCCGACATGGTAAAAGTGGTCACTTCGCTGGCCACGTTCAATTCCACGGTGGCGTTATAAAAAGCCGCGAGAGCCGGGGATATCTCCGCCAGCAGCGTGCTCTGCAGCCCGAGTTGGTCGGCGTGCGTGTCAAAGTTGCCGATGCCGGCAAAGAATATCTGGCGCTGCACGTTGAGTGCGGAGCGGACCTGAATGATTTGGGCAATCTGCTGCAGTTGCGCGCCGAGCCCGTTGTTCGCCGGGAAAACCGTCTTCAACGGTGTAATGGATTGCACTGCGTCAGCAAGCGTCTTGGCGTAAGCGTAGGCATTGGTGGTGATGGAATCGTCGGCCTGCACCAGAGAGATGCCGCCGTCCAGGGTCAGCAACGCCTGCGCGGTAAGCTGGCGCGCCGAGCATTCTGAGCCTTCCGAGCAACTCGCTTCACCCAGATTGCCAGGCGACACGGAGACAGGTGTGGTCGAAATGCCGTTGCAGAACAACGTGTCTCCGGCCACTGAAGTAATCATGGGGATGGCAGCGCCCGAGTTGTAGCTGGCTCCGAGCACATCGGCCATGCGGCCGGCCCAGCCAGTGGGAGTGGCCGCGCTTTGTGCTGCATTCTGCCACTCCAGTTGCTGGTCGGGATGGGAAAACAAGTTTGTGGGAGCAGTCTGCCCGGCCTGGTATTGCGCCCGCGTAAGCGGCTGCACCAATGTGCCCACGTTGGCCACGAAAGCAGCATTGCTGCTGTTGAAGAGCGTTTGAATGTCAGGCAGGCTCGGGTGCAACGCGAAGTTGGGCGCCGGAGTCAGAGGCAATAGCGAACTCTGCGCCAACGCTAGATCGCCGCGCAAAGAAGAGTACTGTCCATAACCGGTTGTATCGAACGGAATCAGCGTGTTGTTCGCATCGTTGCCGCCAAACAGAAAAACGCACACCAGCGCCTTGTAGCCGCCCGAACTCTGTGCAAGAGCGTTGAGCGCTCCAAACGGGCGCAGGCCCAGAACATTGCCGGCCGCGGCAAGGCTCGCGCAATTGATAAAGGTCCTCCGGCTCGTTCGCATGGTATCTCTCCTATGGGGATCGCCCCCGCTCCGGCCTCTGTTCCTAGTGCATAACTTTGTATTGCGACGATGTGATTACCAGGTAAGTGGCTATGCGTACCTGCTGCGCCGTTCCCAGGCCATCGATAGTGTTCAAGATCTCGCTGCGCATGTCGCTCGGCATCTGCCCGTGCATGAAGATCGTGCCCAGCATGTCGACCATTTGGCCGGGGCTACTGGCCGCCAGCAGTCCCAACGGGCTGGTGGCGCTCAAATCGATGTTGAAGCTGGTAATTTTGTTGTTCGCCAGGTTATTGGCAAGCGAAAGGCGCAGGATCGCCGTTGCGGAGTTTTCCAAATCGAACTCCGGCGCATTCAGCGTTGTCCCCGGAATTACGTAGCTCGGCGGGAAGAAGTTGAAGACCGCCCCTGACCGATAAGGGCGTTCGCTCAGGTTGTTGGAGTAATTCGAAAGCGAAAAATACGATCCGTTCGCGTCAGTGTTGGTAAATTCCGCAGCGCGCAAAAAGTTCGTCATCCACAGCATCGGTTCGCGCAGATGCCCGCCGTCGTAAGTTGGGTCGGTATCCCCCGCGCGTGCTTCCTGGTCTTCCAGGATGGCGCGGATCACCGCCTGCATGTCGCCGCGCACGCCATTGCCATTGTTGGCGAATACCGCGGAGATGCGCGCCACGTAGGCTGGACTTGGTGTGCTTGTGACCAGATGCTGGATGAGCTGCTTGCACACGAACGGCCCCACGTTGGAATGGTCGAAGATGTTTGTCAGCGCTCCCTGCAGGTCCTCCTCTGCGGTCTGCCCCGCGGGCAATACCGTGCCATTCAGGAGCGTCTTCGTGGTCGCGTCGTGCTCGCTCTCGACAGCCACCATCGGCGCCAGGTAATTCGCCGTGTTGTTAGGAAACTTGGTGGGTACGCCGCCGCTGGCTGTGGCATAGGTCCAGCCCGTGTAAGCAGCGGCAAACTCCTGCACTTGATTTTGCGTGTAGGTGGGGATCGGATTCCCGCTGCCGTCGAGCTGTAGCGTGCCATCGTCGTTGAGCATGTCCAGTCCGATGGTGAACAACTGCATCAGCTCGCGTGCGTAATTCTCGTTGGGGATTTCACCGGCCGGCGCCTTGGCGCTGTTCAGCATGTTCAGGTACGCGCCCATTCCCGGCGACACCGATACGTCGTGCATGATGGTGTAGAAATTCGTAAATGCATCCTGCGCCAACGTGTTGTGGTAGTAGGTAATGGTCGTGGCATTGTCCGTGTCGCTCGAGATCACGAAGATTTCGCTGAGCGCGAAGGCCACCCGCTGCCGCAATTGGTCGGGCCCCGTAAGCACCGTTTGCCACCACTCTGACTCTTCGCAGTTGGTGGGCGTATTCGCAGCCAGACACAGCGCTGGCAAGGGCGTAGGGATGTTCGCAAGCGGCGTGTCGGGCGTGCTGAACTGCTGTGTGATCCAGGCATCTACGCCCGTTGACTGCACCTGCCGGATGGTGGTGAGCGTCGGCCCGAACGTGGCCTGATCGAGCAGCCGCGCCGCCGTGGCCACCGTCGTCACATAAATGGCTGCATTCACAGCGTTCGATTCCGCCGGGCCTGGGCTCGGATTCGTCACGTTCACACTCAGCGCCGTGGTGCCGCTGGGAATGGTGACGGTGGCCTCCAGTTCGGTCGAAGACACGAAAGTCGTCGTCACATTTGCGCCGCCCGCCTGGACCTGAGCGCCGTTCACAAAGCTGGCGCCGTCCACCTCGAGCGTGTAGCTGGTTCCTGAGGCCGGAGTTGCCTCGGCCGCTGCGATCGACGGAATTGGATTAAGAATGCTCACCGGCGCCGTGCCGGAAACCGACGGCGACGCCACGCTCACGGCCGTTACATTCACGGTGTTGGTTGCCGGGATGGTCGACGGAGGCGTGTACACGCCCGCGGCGGTGATTGTGCCCACAGTGCTGTTGCCGCCCGCGACGCCATTGACCTGCCAATTCACTGATGTATTCGCAAGATTGCTGACGGTAGCGGTAAAGCTGTCTGTGCTTCCCAACCGCACCTGGCCGGCGCCTGAAACGGTGACTGAAGGTTGCTGTTGCGGCGGTGTAGAGTTTCCACTGCCACCGACCGAGGAGCCGCAGCCATTGATGAGAACGGTAACGCCAAGCGCGAGCGCAGGGCTGAGGACAAGACCGCGGAGCCGCAGGTTCACGGGGGACCTCCTTACGGCGGGGAAACAAGTCCCGCGGTAGTGCGGGACAGAGGGCATTCTAGTGTTAACCATACGCCCGGGGGAAAGTTGCGCTGATTTGCGGAATTATTTCAAGCCCCGCGCCGCCGGGCGCCGCTCATTGTCCATGCAGCAGGTGATCGAATCCCGGTCCCTGAAACTTCGCTTCAAAGTCTTTGAACCGGCGTTCCAGTTCCCACTGGGCTGCGGCCTTCTCGCTGCCACGGAGGAAATCGTCGCAGGTCCCAGGAGTCTTTCCGTCGAATTCAGCCTTGCATGCACCCACCATCTGTCGAAAATCGTCCGGCTTGGCCCACAAACTCGCGCCGGGCAGAAAGCTGTGTTCCATCCCCGTCCGCGCCAGTTGCTTTAGATCTCTGTAAGTCAGTCCGTAGTCGATTGCCGCGCGCACGTATTCATGGGTCAGGTCGATCCGGCTCACGCCTTCGTCGTCGGTCGAGAGCGCCACGGGCACATGCACCGAGTGATACACGGGGAACGGATGCGCATCCCCCGCCACGCCCAATATCGCCTCATTCGAGCTCAGGTTGATTTCGACCATCACGTGCCGATCGACCATCTCCGTCAGCAGATCCCGCGCCCGGTCTTCGTACATCACGTCTACGCCGTGGCCGATCCGCTCCGCGTGGGCCAGCTCGATGGCCTGGCGAATGTGGAAGCGCAAGCCCTCGGGCGGCACCAGCCCCGGCGCCAGCTCGCCCGCGTGCAGGGAAATGTGCACATTGGGATACAGCGAATGCAGAAAGCCGATCATCTTCATCTGCATGGTGTAGTCGCGCATGGCCACGTAGTCGTCTTCCGGCCGGACGAAGTTGATGCCGACCCACGTGTCCTCTTTCGCGTCGATGCTGGCTTCGGCGGTCTCGAAGCCCAGCAGCGTTTGCGCGAAAACCTGCTCCGGCGGAAAGTCGCGCAGCACTTGCCAGATGTAGCGAACCTCGACCTGGCAAGCTTGCGCCGCCTGCGGCGTGCCGCAATGCTCCAGTTGTTTGCGTTGCGCTTCCGCCGCGCGCACTTCTTCGCGGTCCGCGGCTACCTCGTCGCGCAATCCCTTGTCCAGCAATTGCTGCCGGAACTGCGCGAACGCCTTTGGGTCGGCCTGAGCCAATGCCGGACTCCAGCCGATGGCCTTTGCGATTTGCGTGGCATGGCTGAAGGGCGGCGTCACCATCAGCTCAAGATACTGCTGGTTCTGCGCCGCGGCGCGACTCGCCACCTCGTCGACCCACTCGCCAGTGTGATCCTTGAGTCCGCCGGTGCGGTCGAAAACGGCGAAGAACTGGTCGTGTTCGCTCCATCTATCTGTGGGGATAAAGCTGCGAGTCGACAGCGAATCGATCAGCTTGTCATAGAGCAATTGGGTCGGCCTGTCGATGTTGCCGGAGAGCTTTGCTGCCGGAATCAGTTTGCCGGTGCAGGGCGGCTTGGCGAGCGAAAACGCAACCGGATCTACGCAAGCGCCGTCCTCGGCGGCGTCGCGGATCAAGGTCTCTGCGTACACCGCGCCGGAAAGATGCACGTGCAGATCGGCGCCCTTGGGAAAATCGCTCAGGAATGTGCGCAGCGCCTCCGGTCCCTGGTGCAAATTGGCTTCGTAGATCAGCGCGGTTCGTGCTTCGGCCTTGGTAAACGTGCCTTGACTGTTTGGCCTCGGCCCGCACCCTGCCAGCACAACTCCTGCTCCCCCGATAAGGCAGAAAAATCCAATCCGGCTTCGCATAATTGCCTTCCAGTGTAGTCCGGCGCGCAGGGGTTTGGCCTCTCAGATTCCGATTGGTATACTGGGTCTGGTTGTTTTGAGCGCACGGCAAGTGGAAACGCCCACCTTACCCGGCAACGCCCTCGCGGCAGCACCGGAATCCGCGCAGTTTCATGCAACTTTTTGTCGCGACTGAGGCCAGATAGCTCAGTGGTAGAGCGCGGCCCTGAAAAGGCCGGCGTCGGCGGTTCAATCCCGTCTCTGGCCACCACTTTTTGAAATCCTGCAAATCTCAAAGCCGCGCTCGTGGAATTGAGCGTAGCGAAGTGG
>Ga0181529_10006067_pt1 | contig 12411 bp, 9 predicted proteins | sample PEATcosm2014_Bin_36_FD_119763 | JGI IMG/M metagenome (GOLD analysis project Ga0181529, IMG submission 119763) | Peatland microbial communities from MTU Mesocosm Facility, Houghton, MI, USA - PEATcosm2014_Bin10_30_metaG | ecosystem: Environmental > Terrestrial > Soil > Wetlands > Peat | place... | reverse complement strand
GTCTGGTCCCTCATGGACAATTTCGAGTGGGCCTACGGCTATTCCAAGCGCTTCGGCCTCGTGCACGTGGATCCGGCGACGGGCGAACGCGCGCCCAAGGACTCCTACTACTTCTACCGAGACGCCGTGGCCGGGAACGCTCTCTGATCGCCCTCGCGCCGCCACCCCGCCTCGTCGAGCCCCACGAAGGACCCTTGGGCCCGAGCGGCATCCAACGCTACCGGGGCCGCTGCAGGCGATAGGAAAGTAATCTCAAATCAGGGGATGCCCGAGAGGTCCTCGCTGGCCGCCTTGAGGATGCCGCGCTCCTTCAGCGCCCTGCCTAAGGCGACGGCATGGAGGCTCCAGTGGGACCGCTCCGCTCCTCCGCTCGCGCCCTTCCGGGCCAGGAAGAACTGGAGCAGGGACTTGAGGGCCGACTCGTTGAGGAAGGCGTTGACCGCAACCAGGTCGAGCTGGGAGTAGCCCGCCCTCAGCGAGCGCGAGATCGAGATCTCCTCCCTGATCGCCGCGAGGGTGAACTCCCCCGCGCCGAGCCCCTTGTACGGGTAGTTCGCGTCGTGGTACTTCGCGAACCAGTCCCCGGTCTCCTTGTCGGAGGCCCTGCCCTTCGTTATGGCATCCTCGAGCTCGTCCTGCGTCATACTTTCTCCTGAATGCCTTATTTTACACGACGCCTAGCGGGCGCACAATAACGCTCCTCGCAGGGAGAACCTCGGCCTTCTCTCCCTCATTTACCCGCCATCGCCTTCACCGCGACCAATAGGGCGCCAATCAGGACGGCTACGATGGATAGGATTAGGGATACCCTACGTAGCATCCTCTGGTAATTTTCCGGATGGAATTTGTACCTCTTGAAGAGCTCCCTGAGCATGGGGAACATCGCCTTGAAACTGGGACGAACCTTAAAGTCGGGATGGAATTCTATTTTCACGGTCCAAGTCTACACATGGCTTCTGGAGAAAGCCAAGGGCGAAAGACGGACAATCCGAGAACTCTTTCCCTTCCATATGGCGCGGGCCCCTTTGGGGGAACCCTCGAGAGTGCCGACTTCCGGGGGCTGCGGTATGGCGCCTTGACACCCGGTTCGGAGGATGCAAGAATTCAAGACAGGCTTGAGCACGAGAATGGTGGCGGCTCCAACCGAGAAATTGAAAAACGTACAACGAGGCAACCTATGGCGAACACAGTCGTTTTCGTCCATGGCATACCAGGGGCCTGGCTGATGAATCAGCCCCCGGTCGATTATCGGAATGAGCTTTTCTGGGACGCGGTTTTGAACGAGGAGTTCGGAAAGATCAAGCTCAGCCCCCTGGCTCAGGAAGTCGATCCAGGCGATCAGTTCCTCATCGGGGGCCCATCCGCCTCATCTTGTCGTCAAACATGGGGGGCTCGCTCCGGCGGGCCTGCACGCCACGACGCCCACCCATCACGCCGTTCAGGACAAGGCCCTCGAACACCTCGACATCGAGAAGCTGCACAAGGGCTGCATCTCGCTAAAGTAGCCAGTCTTTTGGCCGGCCTTCGCGCGAATGGCCGAGCAAGATAGACTCAGGAAGGCGAATATGAGCATTGGCGAAAATCGGGAAATACTGCTGAGGTGCATCGACTCGTATAACCTTTGCACGATGGATTGGCTCAACACGTACTACTCAAAAACCGTGGAGTGGATTTCGATGCCGACACAGATGGATCCAAATGGGAGGAAAGGCGGATTCAAGGAATTTTGGGATGCGTCGGAGCGATTCCTGCAGCTGGTCCCAAATCGAAAGCTGAGAGTGATTTCCAGCGTTTGCGAAAATGATATCGTTATCCTCGAGCAAGAGCTGAAGGGGAATTTCGCAAGAGATGGCGGCAGCTTCAAGGCAGGAGCCGAATCAAGCGCGATTGTCGTGTCTTTCTTCACGATAAAGGATTCATTAATAATTAGGCACAAGGACTATTGCGTCCGGAATGTCATGGGTCTGACGTGAGGCGCCTCGCTCCATTTTTCGGCTCCGTCGTAGGCGAAGCCGGTTCCGCGTGAGCTCCGCTATGAGCCTAGGGCGCAGGCTGCGATAAGGTGCTTGCCGTACGTCGAGGTCTGCGATGCCCTCGGCCCCGCTTCGCCATTAAGTAAAAAGGACAGGCTGGAGTCTGCGGCCGCTTCAATATTCTCTAGGCGGTTCTTCAGGCGCCGCGGCGTATCCTCGAGAGCGAGATAAAGAGCTTGGCGTTTTTCAACGCGATAGCGGCCCAGGACGGCCCCGCCTGAGGCCACAGCGGAACCCAGGGCCAAAGCGAGCCAGCTCTTGCCCAGTTTCGGCGCTCACGCCAGGATCGTGGGGCCCGAGACAAGGAGATCAGGAACAATCCATTGCGGCGGCGGGAAAGCCGCGGAGAGGAGCTCCGAAACACTCATACCCTTCGGCAAGACAGCGAGTCGCGCTCGTCGGGCTTCCTGGGATTAAATGAAGTCAATCGCCCAGGCATATTCGACCTCGGCCTCTTCATGGTCTGTGGCCATGGGGGCCATCACGAGGCCGAGCGCGGCCCATCGTCCGGCCGTGGTTTCCGGGCCCCCATTTTCAACTATTGCCAGGCGGACCCGTTCGGCCACTTCACATGAGTAGGCCCGGGCGAGGTTTCAGCCTGAAAGGTGAAAGTCGCCCAATCGCCTCACGGCCTCGATGGCCCTTCAGCTAGGGCCCGATTGTCAATCTGCTCGATGTACTTCGGGAGCCGTAGTAGGTTCTTAGCCTCGCTCCTTCGGTTATTAAAATATGCTTGATGGTGGTTATCAATTATAAAGGGACAAGCATTTTAAGCAAGGGACAAGCTCGCAAACAGAGCAAGCCCACATGGGCCAAGGCTTCGAGCTTCGATTACTGCCCAGAGGGTGCTGGTTTCCACTCTCTGGCGAGATTCTGAGCCTCCGCAATCTGCTCTGGATTCATTAGGGCCGCGACATGGTCTCGCCCGGCAACTGCTTTGTCCCTTGATGCTTCGTTAATAGCAGAGTAGAGAGATGCCGCAATATCAAACCACTTGTATGCCTGGACGTAGTCCTGCGCGATACAATTGCCATTCTCATACATGACGCCGAGATCAAACTGTGCGTCGGCATCCCCTTGATCTGCAGCTTTTTGGTACCAGGTCATGGCCTGGGAATAATCCTGTGGTACCCCGTAACCGAAATAGTACATGATCCCAATGTTATACTGCGCGTCCGGATTCCCTTGATCCGCCGCCTTTTGGTACCAGGCCATCGCCTGGGCGTAATCCTGTGGCACTCCGTCGCCATTCTCGTACATAATTCCGAGGCTAAGCTGTGCGTTAGAATTCCCTTGATCCGCCGCTTTTTGGTACCAGGCCATCGCCTGGGCGTAATCCTGAGTAGTGATATTGCCATTAAAGTATGCCCATCCAAGCCAAGTTTCCGCAAATGCATTGCCCTGATCAGCCGACTTTTGGTACCAATTCAGAGCCTGGGCATAATCTTGCGGAACGCCTTCGCCGGTCGCATACATCGCCCCCAGGGTAGCCTGTGCGTCGGAATTCCCCTGATTCGCCGCCTTTTGTAACCAAGTCGCGGCCTGAGCATAGTCCTGCGGAACGCCTTCGCCATTCACATACATCTCCCCAAGGTTGGCTTGTGCGTAGACATTCCCCTGATCCGCCGCCTTGCGGTACCAGGTTGCTGCCTGGGCATAATCCTGCGGCACTCCGTTGCCATATTCGTATTCGATCCCGACGTCGCATTGTCCTCGGGCGTCCCCCTGGTCTGCAGCCTTTTGGAACCATTTGATCGCCTCGGTAAAGTCTTGCGGTACTCCTTTGCCAACCGCATAAATAATCCCGAGGTCACATTGTCCTCGGGCGTCTCCCTGATCCGCCGCCTTGCGGTACCAGGTTGCTGCCTGGACATAATCCTGCGGCACTCCGTTACCATTGTCGTACATAGCCCCAAGATCACTCTGCGCCCACGCCTCGCCCTCTAGGGCATGCGCGCGGACTATTTTCAATTCAGCGGCAAAATCCTTTCGTTCTGCTGCTGCCATCGCGTCTTCTTGTGGATTTGCCGCGAGTGAGAAAATTAGGATAAGCGCGAAAAATACGCCAGCAAGCAGTTTTTTCGACATATCTATCCTCCACTCCTGAATGTAGCCACCTTGTAAGTCCAAAGAAAGACAATAATGACCCCATCTGGCCTGTTCGATCTGCTTCACCTAGGCCCCGGTTGCGGCCATTTTTGATACCGCTCTCTCGAGCGCCTCTCGGGCCGCGGCGAACTCGGAGCAAGCCGGGCCTCGAGCCCTTCGGCCCCTTCAACTGCCCGCCGATAAAATTGTGCCGGACGGTTAGCATTGAGGTCGATCTGTCTACGTCTTCGGGCATTAGGTCGATGACCTCGACGAGGCGGAGGCCGCGCAACGCCGCGAGGAGGACGCCAGCCTTGACGCGCGGGGCCCCATCCAAGACGATGATTTTTTGAAGCTCGGCTATTGATAGGACCCCGCGCTCCTTGGGGCGCTCCGCGAGCCGCTCCACGGAGGCAGAGGATCGGCAACGCTGTTGCGCTTGCAAAAATACTTGACCGGAGTCCGAAGCCCATCGAGTACCGCGTTGACGGTCCGAGGCGAGGCCCCGGAAGCGGAGAGGTCAAGGAAGAGGCCCTCGAGGAAGTCGGCATCGAGGTCGAGGAGGCGTTATCCTATGATTTTCGGCGCTAGGTGCTTATTGAGGACGCATGGGGTTATCGATAGATAGGCATCCGAGAGGACGACGCCCCCGAGGGCCCGGCCTCGCACCTAGTCGCTTTCGCGCGTCCAGAATCCTCGGAGGTACTCGAGGGCGTCAGGGTTCGCGGCGTTCGCGATGCTGCCCTCTTTCAAGAGGGCCTCCGCCTTGCGAGCCGCGGCCGTGGAGGTCTTGCGCTCCACAATGCAAAACGGAGCCCTCGCCATTCATTCTCCCCCGCTACCCGCGGTAACATTTCGGGTAACAAAGCTGAAAATGGGCGGACTCCGTTTTTACGGTCGTCCTTTAATTCATTATCTAGTAAGTCTGCCCAGAGGGGGACTTGAACCCCCAAGCCAGTGACGGCACTAGAACCTGAATCTAGCGTGTCTGCCAATTCCACCATCTGGGCTTGACAAGATTATCCTAACTTGTGATGGCCGAGGTGGTCAAGGACTGAAAAGGAAGGACTGAAAAGGAAGCTAAAAGGCAGGATCTGTCGCTCGGCTGAAGGGCACCTGCGGCTCACGCTTTTTGTTGCGATACTGTCGCTGCCGCCCGGCTTCGCGATACAATCCGCCATCCCGCGCGGCGAGGTCCGCGGGGCGCGAGGAGGGCATCATGAGAGCCGCGGTCTTCGAGGAATTCGGCAAACCGCTTTCGATCAGGGACGTGCCCGACCCGAGCCCGGTGGAGGGCGGCCTCGTCGTCCGGGTCGAGGCCACGGGGCTCTGTCGGAGCGACTGGCACGGCTGGATGGGCCACGATCCGGACATCCGCCTGCCTCACGTGCCCGGGCACGAGCTCGCCGGCGTCGTGGCCGCGGTCGGGAAGGGCGTGCGGCGCTGGAAGGCCGGCGACCGCGTCACGCTGCCCTTCGTCTGCGGCTGCGGCACGTGCCCGCAGTGCGCCTCGGGGAATCACCAGGTCTGCGATCGCCAGTCCCAGCCGGGGTTCACGCACTGGGGCTCCTTCGCCGAATTCGTGTCCGTGGACTATGCCGACCTCAACGTCGTGGGACTCCCGGAAGAGGTCGATTTCGTCACCGCAGCCAGCCTGGGTTGTCGCTTCGCCACCTCGTTCCGGGCCATCGTCGATCAGGGCCGTGTCGGCGCCGGAGAATGGGTGGCCGTGCACGGCTGCGGCGGCGTCGGCCTCTCGGCGATAATGATCGCGAGCGCCGCCGGGGCGGCCGTCGTTGCCGTGGACATCGCCGAGGACAAGCTGGCCTTCGCCCGGAGCGTCGGGGCGAGGGCGACGGTGAACGCCTCCAAGGTCGGGGACGTCGCCGCGGCGGTGCTCGATCTAAGCGGGGGAGGGGCCCACCTTTCCATCGACGCCCTGGGCAGTCCGACGACCTGTTATAATTCGATCTCTTGTCTTCGAAAGCGTGGTAGGCACGTCCAGGTGGGCCTCATGCTCGGCGGTCAGAACGAGCCCCGCGTGCCGATGGACAAGGTCATAGCCCGCGAGCTCGAGATCCTCGGGAGCCACGGCATCCAGGCCCACCGCTACCCGGCCATCTTCGAGATGATGTCCTCGGGCAAGCTTCGTCCCGAGATCCTCGTGGGGAGGAGGATCACCCTCGAGGCATCCCTGGCCGCATTGACGCAGATGGACACATTCCAGGAAACGGGCGTGACGGTGATCGATAGGTTTTAGGCGGCGGAGACGATCTTGCAAAGAGGGCGGGTGGATATTAGTATGGGAAAGGCGAGGGAATGGCGATCGAAGGCCTAGGAGCGTCCGTGGAGATGACATCCGTCTGCGTAGCATCGCTTGATTTGGGCGTGAGGGGCGGCTGACATGGACGAGGCCAGGATCCGCGCCGTCGTTGCGCGAGCCAAGGCCGAGGGCAGGACCGCCCTCACCGAGCTCGAGGGCATGGACGTCCTCGACGCGATGGGCCTCGCCACCCCGCGGCGCGCCTTGGTCCGGGGCGCCGCCGAGGCCGCCGAGGCGCTCCGGCGCGGGAGCTTTCCGGGGACCAAGGTCGTGGTCAAGGTTGTGAGCGCGGCCATCATGCACAAGACCGAGGTAGGCGGCGTTGCAATGTCGCGCAACGCGCCAGCCGATGTCGAGGCGGCGGTCGCGGCCATGGAGACGCGGTTCGAGGGCCAGGCCGTAGAGGGCTACTCGATCAACGAGTTCGTCCCGTTCGAGCCGAGGCTGGGCCGCGAGATCATCGTCGGTTACCGCCTGGCCCCCGATTTCGGGCCGGTCGTGAGCATCGGCTTCGGCGGAGTCTACGCCGAATTCCTCGCCACAATCCTCCGACCCTGCGCCTCGGCCCTATTCCTCTCGCCGGTCAACGCAAGCCCCGCCCTGGTCGAAGGACAGCTGTCGCACAACGCGCTGCAGGAGCTCCTCTCGGGGGGCCTGCGCGGCATGCCGAGCGAGATCGGCGAGGGGGCCCTGCCCGCGCTCGCCAACTCCTTCCTCGATGCGGCCCCCCTGTTCGCTTCCGCGGGCATTCTCGAGTTCGAGGTGAACCCCTTCGCGCTCACGGGCTCGCGCTCCGAGGCCCGCCTCGTCGCCCTCGACGCCCTCGCCAAGGTCGGGCCTCTGCCGGCTCCCCTCGCCATCGACGCGACGGGCCGCCTTATCAACCCCCATGCCGAGGCGAGGCCATTGCTCAAGATCGATCGACTACTCGCCCCGGCGAGCGCCGCGGTCATCGGCGTGTCGGAGAAGTCCGTCAACAACGGGCGAATCATCCTGCGAAACCTGCTCAAGAACGGATTCGATCGATCGCGGCTCTATGTCGTCAAGCCAGGAGCCGCCGAGATAGACGGATGCGCCTGCGTGAGCGACGTCGCCTCCCTGCCCGAAAAGGTGGAGCTCTTCGTCCTCGTCGTGCCGGCGGCCTCGGCCCCCGGGGTCCTCGCCGAGCTCTTCGAGGCCGACAAGGCCGAGTCGGTCATCGTGATCCCGGGAGGCTTCGAGGAGAAGGCCGGCACGGAGGCCATCACCGCCCGCATGAGGACCGCTCTCGAGCGATCCCGCGCCGGCCCCGGAGGAGGGCCCGTCATCGTCGGCGGCAACTGCCTCGGCGTGGTCTCGGTCCCCGGGAAGTACAACACCCTCTTCATCCCCGAGCACAAGCTGCCCCTACGCGACGGGGCGGCGGACCCCGTGGCCCTGGTCTCGCAGTCGGGCGCCTTCGCGATCACCCGGCTCTCCAAGCACCCGCGGCTCTCGCCCCGCTACGTCATCACCTGCGGCAACCAGATGGACCTGACGATCGGGGACTTCCTCGAGCGCCTGGCCGAGGACGGTTCCATCGCTCTCTTCGCCGTCTATATCGAGGGCCTCAAGCCCCTCGACGGGGCCAAGGTCCTGCGGGCCTTCCGCCGCATCGGCTCCTCGGGCAGGACGGCCATCGTCTACCGCGTGGGGCGCAGCGCGGCCGGGGCGGCAGCGAGCGCAAGCCATACGGCGAGCATAGCGGGAGACTACGCCGTCACGAAGGCACTGTTCGCCCAGGCCGGCGCCATCGTGGCCGAGAGCCTGGACGAGTTCGACGACGCCCTCTCGGCCTTCGCCCTGCTCAGGGGCAAGGAGCGCGGAGGCCGGAGGCTCGGCGCGCTGTCCAACGCGGGCTTCGAGTGCGTGGCCGCCGCGGACAACCTCGGCGGCCTCGAGCTGGCCTCCTTCTCTCCTGGGACGACCGAGAGGCTCGCGTCCGCCTTCGCCAAGGCCGGAATCGGCGGAATAGTCGACGTGCACAACCCCCTCGACTTGACGCCGATGGCCGACGACGAGGCTTACGAGGCCTGCTTCCGGGCGATACTGGAAGACCCGGGCGTCGACTGCGGGCTCGTCGGCATCGTGCCCCTGACGGCGGCCTTGCGCAGCCTCGACTCGGGGCCCGATTACGAGGGCGATCTCTGCCGGGAGGACGGTCTCTCCGCCCGGTACGGGTGCCTCATGGCCGAGTCGACCAAGCCCTGGGCTGCCGTAGTGGATTCGGGGGCGCTCTTCGATCCCTTTGCGCGGGCCCTGGAGTCCAGGGGCATCCCAACCTTCAGGAGCGCGGACCGCGCGCTCGCGGCGCTCAACCTCTGGACGAGCCAGGCAGGTTAGGCGATTCAGACATCGAATTCCAGGACGCTTTCGGTGCCGCCCGAGCTCGTCACGGCGAATGTCCCGCCGAGCTGCTCGCAGAGCAGCCTTACCAGCGTGATGCCGAAGCCCGTCGATCGATCGATGTCGAACCCGGCAGGCAATCCTCGGCCGTCGTCCTTGATGGCGAGGGTGACTCGCCTCCCGGACATCCTCAAGTCCAGGCTCACCGAGCCCTCGGAACCTTCGGCGAAGGCGTATTTGTATATATTCGTCATGAGCTCGTTTATGAAGATGCCCAGGTAGAACATGTGCCTCGAGTCGAGGGTGAAGTCCTCGATGTCAACGAGGGTCGCGATGCCGTCGCTGTTCGGGAAGAGCTCGGCGATCGCGTTGACGAGATTCTCTACGTAGCCCCGCACGGGGATGTCCTCGACCTTTTCGGAGAGGATCAATTTATCGTACAGGAACCTCATGCTGTTGATTCGGCCGATGATGTCCTGGATGACCGACGCGATCTCGGGCGAGGAGATCGACCGCAGCTGCATGGCCAGGAGGCTCCCGATCGAGGCGATGTTGTTCTTGATGCGGTGGTGGACTTCCTTGAGGATGAGTTCCTCCTCCATCAGTTGGCGTCGCGTCCTTTCTTCGGCCTGCCTGCGCTTCGCCTCGTTCCGCTGGGCCTCGATCGCGAAGCCGAGATCCAGCGCCAGGCCGTCGAGCAATTCCGCTTCCTCGCCGCTGAAAAAGCCGGTCTCGGATGCGTAGATATTCAGGGCGCCCCAGATCTCGCCTCCCACGAAGACAGGGAACGCGGCGGAGGAGCGGAAGCCGTTTTGCAGCGCGGCCCGGCGCCACGGCTTCATGCCGTCGTCGGCGAGGATGTCGTTGCAGATTGCGCGGGAACCCGAAAGGACCGACTTGCCCGTCGGACCGCCGCTCCGGTACATGTCGGTCAGGTCGATATCGAGGGCGCTGAGGTAGTCGGCCGAGGCTCCCCGCGACGCGGCCACTTCGACCGTTCTCGCGAGGGCGTCCACCTTGCCGATCCAGACCAGGCGGAACCCTCCATTTTCGATCGCGCTGTCGCAGACCGATTGCAGGAGCTCCGCCGGATCGCGACAACGGACGATCGCCTTGTTGACGCTGCTCGTCAGGGAATACATCCGAGTCAGGCTCCGGGCGGTCGCTTCGGCCCGTCTTCCCTCGGTGATGTCGCGGCAAAGGGTGAGAATCCTCCGCCTGCCTTCCGCCTCCAAGCGGGACGCGTTGATCCCGATGGGCGTCCGTCGGCCGGATTTGTCGACGTAGGTGATCTCGAAATTGCGGATGAGTCCGTCCTTCATGCACGCGGCGACGGCTCGCGCGTTCTCTTCCTTCTCTTCGTCGGCCGTCCAGTCCAGGACGCTCTTGCCGAGTATCTCGTCGAGCCCGGCGCGACCGGTCAGGCGGAGGTATTCCCGATTCGCGTCGAGGACGCGGCCCTCCTCGTCCAGGATCACATAGCCCGTATCCGTCGTCTCGACGAGGCAGCGGTACCTCTCCTCGCTTCGCTTGAGGTTCTGCTGCTCGTCGAACAGCTTGAAGGCCATCTTGATCGCGGTATTCAGGACGGTCGCCCCCGAATTCTTCACGACATAGCCGTAGGACGCGATCCTTTCGGTCCTCTCGACGACCTCCGGCTCCAGGCGGCTCGACAAGAAGACGAGGGGAACTGCCCTCTTCTCCTGGATCCTCCTGGCCGCTTCCGAGCCGTCCATCCCCTTGCCGAGATCCATATCCATGAGGACGAGGTCGATCTCGTCCTCTACCTCGAAGGTCTGGACGGCTTCCAGCCCGGAATGGGCGGTCAGCACGCGATAGCCGAAACCCTCGAGGACGCGCTTTTCGCCCACGGAGATCTGGACCTCGTCCTCGACGAGGAGGATGGTCCGATAGGTGTTTTTACTCACGCCTCCGCCTCCCTGACGCCAGCGGGGCCCTTCGCGTCCCTTGCGGTTATCGTACTTCGTCTTCGCCCCGCGTCAAGCGGCATTCGACCACCGAGGACCGGAGAGGCTACTTGCCTCCAGCGCCGCTCTTATCTATAGTAACTTAGCTTTTCAAAAAAGGAGGGTTCCCATGCGAACCAGGGCCATCGTCCATGCGGCCATGCTCAGCTGCGTCGTCTCCTTGACCAGCCTCGCGCCGGCCCTCGCCGCCACGAGCGGGGAGGGGCCGATCAAGATAGGCGCCATTTTCGCCGTCACCGGCCCTGCCGCCTTCCTCGGCGCGCCCGAGGACAAGACGGTCAGGATGCTGGTCGACGAGGTCAACGAGCGGGGCGGCGTACTCGGCAGGCAGGTCCAGCTCATCATCAAGGATTCCATGTATGACCCCTCCAAGGCCATATCCTTCGCCAAGGAGCTGATCGACGAGGACAACGTCGTCGCCATCATAGGGCCCACGGGCTCGGGCGAGACCATGGCCATCAAGGACATCTGCCAGAAGGCCGGGGTCCCTCTCATCTCTTGCGCCTCCGCCGAGACGATCGTCGATCCGGTGGCGAAATACGTCTTCTCGACGCCACAGAGGAGCGACTACATCGCCGAATCGATCTTCGGCGAAATGAACAAGCTGGGCATTTCGAGGGTCGGCCTCATAGCGTCGAACACGGGCTTTGGCAACGCGGGCAAGGCCGAGTCGGAGAAGCTCGCGAGCAAGTACGGGATCACCATCGTCATATCCGAGTCCTACGACAGCAACGCGACCGATCTCAGCGCCCTTCTCACGAAAGTGAACGCCGCGGGCGTACAGGCGGTCGAGAACTGGTCCATCGAGCCGGCCCAGGCCATAGTCGCGAAGAACATGGCCCAGCTCAGGATGAACGCGCAACTGTTCCAGAGCCACGGGTTCGGCAATATAAAGTTCGTCGAGGCGGCCGGCGACGCGGCCGAGGGGATCATATTCCCCTGCGGCAGGCTCATCGTCGCCGATCAGCTCCCCGACTCCAATCCCCAGAAAAAGTTCCTGGTTGGATACGCCTCCGACTATAAGAGGATGTACGATGAGGACGCGAGCACCTTCGGCGGCCACGCTTATGACGCCTTTGCCATATTGATGGCGGCGATCGATGCGGCGAAGAGCACCGACGCGGACAAGATCGTCGCCGCCATCGAGGGGCTTAAAAACTTCTCTGGCATCGGCGGCGTCTTTAACTTTTCGGCCGTGGACCACAATGGCCTCTCGATGGACTCGATCGCGATAATGACGGTAAAGAAGGGCAAATTCGTCTTGCTTGCGGACAAGTGAGGCCTTGTATGCACGCAGGCCGCTATATATAGTTACGGGCGAAATTCAATAACCCAGGAGGATCCTGATGCGACTCGCAAGCTTCGTGAAGGCAGGTGTCTTGATCTGCGCGGTCTCCCTCAGCTGTCTCGTCCCGGCCTTCGCGGCCCCAGGCGCGGGAGACACGATCAAAATCGGGGCCATTTTCGCCGTGACCGGCCCCGCCGCCTTCCTGGGAGCCCCCGAGGAAAAGACCGCGAGGATGCTCGTCGACGACATCAACAAGCAGGGCGGCATCCTGGGCAAGCAGGTCCAGCTCATCGTCAAGGACTCGATGTACGACCCCGCCAAGGCCAT
>Ga0181529_10006066_pt1 | contig 12412 bp, 8 predicted proteins | sample PEATcosm2014_Bin_36_FD_119763 | JGI IMG/M metagenome (GOLD analysis project Ga0181529, IMG submission 119763) | Peatland microbial communities from MTU Mesocosm Facility, Houghton, MI, USA - PEATcosm2014_Bin10_30_metaG | ecosystem: Environmental > Terrestrial > Soil > Wetlands > Peat | place... | reverse complement strand
CCCCCGAAGCACCGTCCATCAACCCCCAAGCCGAAGCCATCGCCACCGCCGCCATTGCGGATGAATCACCAGGCGCCCCATCGCCCATCGCTCTGCCCGCCCGCCCGGCCGCGACCCCATCAGCGCCAGGAAACGATAACGGCCCGCTTCCCCGCCCCAGTCCGATCCCTCCGCCGCCGGCCCGCACGCTGCGCGGCACAACCATCGCCGACGACCTGCCCCTCCCGCCTCCGGATTTCATCGTCCCCCACGATCCGCCCAAGCCCAATACGTGAATACGCGGCGAGCTGACCGCCAATCGGTCAATATTCTCTGCGCCTTGGCGCCTCTGCGTGAGCTGTCAGTCAAGACCTACGACGGCGGCAGCGCCGGCGACGCCGGGCCGTCCAGACTTCGCTTCCTCACCTTGCCGCCGGAAGCACCCGCCGAGCCCTTTTCCGGCTGCATGCCGCGCATCATCGCGATCACGCCGGTCCGGGCCAACTCGCGGATTCCGTACGGCTTGAGCAGTTCAATCATCGCCTCGATCTTGGCCTCGGTCCCGGCCAGTTCAACCACCAGGGCCTCGGGCGCCACGTCCACGATCTTGCCGCGGAAGAGTTGCACGATCTCGATGACTTCACTGCGGCTGGCCGCTGTGGCCGCAACTGTCACCAGCGCCAGATCGCGCTCGACATACGCCGTGTCCTTGAAATCCCGCACTTCGACAACCGGCACCAGCTTGGCCAGTTGCTTGCGGACCTGGTCGAGCGTGTTCTCATCGGCGTTAACGACGATGGTCATCCGCGACCGCACCGGGTCTTCCGTTCGCCCGACCACCAGCGAATCGATATTGAACCCCCGGGCCGCGAACATCCCCGCCACATTCGCCAAAACGCCCGGCTCGTTGATCACCAAGGCCGATAACACATGCCGCATGAGCACTCCTCTGGTTGCACCGCATTGTAGTAGCGAACGGCTTTCTTGCACAACCGACCGCCGCCTCCGCCAATGCGCCGGCTTTGGATTTGTTTGATCGGGGCGCATATAAGAGGGGCATGACCAGCGGCAACGTGTTGGATTACGAGTCGCCCCAGAGGCCCGAGCGGCCGAAGGGGGCGCTGGCGACCATCTTTTTTATCGTGTTTACCGACCTGCTGGGGTTTGGGATCATCATCCCGCTACTGCCGTTTTATGCCAAGAGCTTTCAAGCCACGCCGTTGCAGGTGACGGTGCTGTTTTCGCTGTATTCGATCTGCCAGTTTGCGGCGGCGCCGATATTGGGGGCGATCAGCGACCGCTATGGGCGGCGGCCGGTGCTGGTGTTTTCGCAGTTGGGAAGTGTTGCGGGGTATTTGCTTTTGGGAGTGGTGACGGCGTCGCATGGGCTGCGGCCGCATACGTCGCTCATGCTGATTTACCTGTCGCGGATCATCGACGGGCTGAGCGGCGGGAACATTTCGACGGCGCAGGCGTATATCACCGACGTGACGGCGCCATCGGAACGGGCCAGGGGAATGGGAGTGCTGGGTGCGGCGTTCGGGGTGGGATTCGCGGCCGGGCCGGCGCTGGGCGGCGTGCTGGGACATTACAACCCCGCCTGGCCGGCGTTCGTGGCGGCGGCGTTCAGTTTCACGGCGATGCTGATGACGGCGACGCGGCTTAAGGAGGCGCGCGTCCATGAAGAGGTTGAGGCGGAGGCGTGGCTCCATCCACGGCGGTTTGCGCCGGTGTTGCGCAATAGGACGGTGGTGCAGTTGGTCTTGATCTCGTTCATCAGCATGATCGCGTTCTCGATGCTGGAGAGCATTTCCGCGCTGTATTTCAGCGAGCCGAGCGTGTTTGGCTGGAAGGAACTGGGTGTGGGGCTGTATTTCGGGTTCATCGGGTTGAACATCGTGATCGTGCAGGGAGGATTGATCGGACGGCTGAGCAAGCGGTTTGGCGAGTGGCCGCTGGCGATTACGGGTGCGGCCTTTTATGCCCTTGGGATGGTGTCGATGGTGGCGGTGGGATACCGGCCGCTCTTGGCGATTCTGCTGCCAGGTGCGGTGCTCAGCGCCTGTGGGCGCAGTTTGCAGATGCCGAGTTTGTATGCGCTGATTTCCAGGAAGAGTGATCCGCGGCAGCAAGGGGTTGTATTCGGATTGAATCAGGGGATGAGCAGCCTGGCGCGCGTGGCCGGGCCGGCGATCGCGGGGGTTATCTACACGCACGCGATCACGGGGCCGTATGCGCTGGCGGGCGCCATCATGATCTTGGCGGGACTGTGGACGGCGGGGATGGCGATGTCGGCGGGACCGGATACGGCCAATGCGGTGGACGATCCGCGTTTTGAAGTCGGCGCGGCGGAGTGATTATTCTGCCTCCGAGATGATCTGTTTGGGATCGCGGGGGACAAGGCGCTGGCCGAGGCAGTCGATCAGAAAATCGAGGTCTTCCAGGACAATCGCGCCGATCAAGACAGATTCGCGGTCGGGCTCGACGATGGCGTTGAATGTACTTTGGCGGCCGCCGTAGGCGAGACGCAAGTCACTGACGATGTCTCGATCGGCGGTGTGGCCATCGGCGTAGCGGACGGTGGCACGGCCGGTGGTTTCCAAGCCGAGTTGCCGTGCGATGGATGCCGGAATGACCAGACGCGAGGCACCGCTGTCGACAACTCCGCGAACCCGGGCATGGCGAACCTGCTCCGGCCGGAGATGCCCGTCCTCGGCGCGATAAATGTCCTTGTTGTTGGTCAACTCCAATTCGACGGAAAAACGCCCGATCGTCGGCTCCTTATTGGCGATCATGGCAACTCCTGGTTCAGGGCCCTGTCTGACACCGACAGGACATTCTATACGCCCGCCGAAGCGGTCGCGCTACTTTGCGTTAGGAAATATCGAACGTCGCTCATCCGCCCGGCGGCGTCAGGACGCAGTGGCGCAGGCGAAGCGGGTGATCGGGCGCCGGACGTTCGATCCTGGCATCATCGGCGGCGGGAAGAACGGTGAAATGGTTGGCGGCGGCCGTTTGCAGCTCCCACGCTTTGGACATCACGTCATCGGGGTCCACCATCAGATAGAGGTCTTGTTTGGACAAATCGATGGACGGTATGTCGGTCTGCTCGACGACGCGCCGGGCGGAATACCACGACAGCTCGCGTGCGGTCTTCGTGGGGGCAAGAACCCACGCATCGGCGGGCACCTTATCGCGGATCAAGCGGCCCATGTCCGCAAGACCAACGCCGCCGAGGTAGCCGCGACGCAGGAACTCGTCATGCACCAGATGCCCGAATTTGGCCAGAGCCTTGTACTGATCCAGGTGCCTTTGATCGAGGTAGGGAAGCGTCCGCTGCTCGATCACGTAGCCGCCGATCGGCATCAGGTTGAACACCAATTGCCACAGCAACAGAACCGCGGCGACGGGATTTCCCCACGGCGAAGGCAGCTTGCGATTCAGCCAGCACACGATCAGCCACCAGGCATATTCCAGCAGCGGCAGCACCGCCAGCACATAACGATCGTGCGGCAGAACCAGCAGCATCACGCCGACGGTCGATGCAACCCACAATCCCCACAGTGGCCGCTGGATAACCAGGCTCATGCCCACGCCCAGGATCGCGATGGTGGCCGGAATGCTCACCCAAAAGAGATGCTGGCCGAACATCGCGGCGGCCAGGTGGATATTGAGCATGTCCAGGAGGTTCTGCCAGATGACGAGCAACTCGAGGCGCGGATTGCGAAACTGGCTGAGGACGGATTGTTCGTAGACGTCCAATTGGCTGCCGGCGGCGCGGCGGGGGTCGAGGATATAGAAGACGGCGACGCTGGCCAGCAGCAGGCCGACAACGCCAGCGACGCGCCAGGCAAAGCCGCGCCGCCAGGCGGTGACGAGCGCGACGAGAATCACGACGGGCACGAACGCCAGCATCGTCGGACGCATGGTCACGACATCGGCCATGCCGATGATGATCAGCGCCCAGTCGTACCATCGGCCGCGATGCGCAGGCAGGGTTGCGGGCGATACCGGCGCCAGGGAGCTTTGCGGGCCAAAAAGAGCCTCAAATCCGCACAGGACAGCCAGGACTCCGGTAAGAAACGGCATGTCGGTCATGATCTCGAAGCAATAGCGGAAGAAGAGCTTCGTGGCCGCCATGCCGAGCGTGACGATGATCGCCGTGCGCCGCCCGGCGAAGAGATTCATCAGCCGATACGTCAGCGCCAGAGCGATCATTCCCAGCACCAGCATCATGAGATTGGCGGGCCAGAGAGTGCCGGTTCCGAAGATCTTGAATGTGCCGGCCAGCAGAAGGGGCAGGCCGGGATATGCCAGAGTCTCGATCGAGCCGTGATACGTGTACCCGCGCCCCTCGGCGAGGTTGCGGGCAACGCAGAGGTAGAGCGCGCTATCCGGCTCCGGCCGCCACTGGCCGTTGAACGTGAGCAGATAAATGGCCGCCATGATCCCCGCCGGCCATCGCCAGCGGCGTTCGAGGAGGTCGCCCAGACGGGTCGTCAGCAGCGCGCGCCCGCCGGCCTGCGCGCCGCTCGCCCGGCTGTCCAGAGTTTCTCGAAGATTGATTTTCGCGCTCACGGCATCCATGCGAGCGAATGATCCTACCGAGAACGGCTGCACGATCACAACTCGGAAATCCAAAGAAGATGTTTGACTCCGAAGTAAATCGCTCAATAGGATCGCCGTCTCAGGTCAGGTTGCACGGCCTGATTCCGGATGTTGAAGAGAACCGCCAAGCGGTTGGGCAGTGCAGGGCGAGTGGCGGTATACGCGCAATTGGCAACGGCAAAGTTTACTCGATCCGAATTCCAAGGAGTTCAGCGTGACGAATCTTCGCGTAGTTGGCTTGTTGAGTTCAAGAATCACCGCATCCAGAAGAACAAATATACACATCCCGCGCCGCCGCGCGCGGGCCGTTGCCGCGGCGATTGAGTCGCTCGAACAGCGCGTGCTGCTGTCGACCAGCTATGCCCTTACCACGCTGGCAAATTTCAACGGCACAAACGGGGCGCAACCCGTCGCCGGTCTCGTGGCCGACAGTTCCGGCAACCTCTACGGCACGACGCAAACCGGCGGCACCGGCGACAGCGGCGCCGGGGGCACCGTGTTTGAAGTCGCGGCCGGAACGCGCACCCTGTCCACTCTTGTCGACTTCAATTTCACCGACGGTGCCGAGCCGCAGGCCAGCCTGATCCTCGACGGAAACGGCAACCTCTATGGCACAACCGACGTCGGCGGTTTGGGAGATGACGGCATTGGCGATCACGATGGCACGGTGTTCAAAGTCGCGGCCGGGTCGAACACCCCGACGACCTTGTACAACTTTAACGGCACGACCGATGCGGGCAACCCGGCGGGCAGCCTGTATATGGACTCCAGCGGCAACCTGTACGGCACGGCCCCGCTCTCGCTCTTCAGTAATGGCGGCGTCATCTACGAAATCCCGGCCGGAGGCCAATACACGGTTTTGACGTCATTCCCAACCAACCACGGCGGCCCGACCGCGGGCCTCGTCGCCGACTCTTTGGGCAATCTGTATGGCTCTGCGCTGGTCGGCGGTCCCAGCCAAAACGGCAGCATCTTCGAATTGGCCAGCGGTTCGCACGCCTTCTCGACAGTCGCGACTTTCAACGGCACCGACGGCAGCGGTCCCGTCGGCAATCTGGCCGTCGACCACAACGGCGATCTTTTCGGCGTCACCGGCGAGGACGGGACGGCTAACGACGGCACAGTCTTCGAGGTTGCGGCCGGATCGAACACCGTCACGACTCTGGTAACGTTCAACAGCATCAATGGGTCAAACCCAACCAACGGGGTGTACGTCGACTCCTCGGGCAACATCTATGGAACAACGGAAGTCGGTGGAGATCAATCGGTCAGAAGTAGCCTTGGCGTTGTCGGAGCCGGCACCGTTTTCGAAATCGCCGCCGGTACGCACAACCTAACGACTCTCTATGCCTTCACCGGTTTCAACGACGGCGGGTATTCCCAATCCAGCCTGATCGTCGACAGCTCCGGCAATTTCTACGGGACGACCTCCACCGGCGGAACAGGCGGCGACGGCACGGTCTTCGAGCTCAGCCCGGTCATCCCGGCCAAGGTGGCTTTCACCCAGCAACCCGGCAATGCATCCACTGGCACAGCCATCTCCCCGGCCATCACCGTCTCGGTTGAAGGCGCCAACGGCACTGTCGCCGATCTGGACACTTCCACCGTCACACTCAGCATCACCAGCGGACCATCGGGCGCAACTCTCGGCGGCACGACCGCCGTTGCCGCCGTCAATGGCGTTGCGACTTTCAGCAATATCACACTCAGCCCGGCCGGCAATTACACGCTCACCGCATCGGACGGCTCACTGAGTACCGCCACCTCAAACTCATTCATGATTACCCAGTCAGCGGGCCCGGCGGCAAAACTGGCCTTCATCCAGCAACCCGAGAACGCGCTGGCCGGCGCGGATATTACTCCGGCCATCACTGTCGACGTCGAGGATTCCAACGGCAATCTGATCACATCGGACAATTCCTCGACCGTGGTGTTGAGCATCGCCAGTGGACCGCCGGCCGGCACCGCGTCGGCGGGCGTGGTCAACGGCGTGGCGACGTTCAGCGGCGTCTATCTCAACACGGCCGGCACGTATAAGTTTCTGGCTACCGACGGCGCGCTGACCACCGCCACATCGAACCCGTTTCTCATCAGTAATGCGGCCGGCCCGGCGGCGAAACTGGCATTCATTCAGGAGCCCGAAAACACGGCCTCGGGCGCGCCGATCACTCCATCTGTCACTGTCGATGTCGAAGACTCCAGCGGCAACTTGGTCACATCGGATAGCTCCAGCACCGTGGTTCTGACCATCGCCAGCGGCCCGCCCGCCGGCACGGCCAGCGCCGGCGTCGTCAACGGCGTCGCCACGTTCACCGGCCTCTACCTCAACACAACCGGCACCTATACGCTCAAGGCCACCGACGGCTCGCTGACCAGCGCGACATCCACGTCATTCAACATCGGCCAAGTCCAGCAAAGCTCCTTCGCCACGCTGACCAGCGGCGACCTTCTCGTCGAGGGAACCAGCGGCAATGACGTAATCACGTTGCAAGCCGATGGCAGCGGCAATGTCACCGCCACACTCAATGGAGTTACCTCGCAGCCGTTCACGCTCTCATCAGTCACTCTTATTGACGTGGAAGCCGGTGCGGGTAATGACTCCGTCACCGTCGAATCGAGCATGCCCGCAACCCTCGGCGTCAGCGTTCAGGGCGGGCCCGGCGATGACACCATCATGGGCGGACCGGGCAACGACACGCTCGGCGGCGGGGCCGGCAATGACTCCATCGCCGGCGGTCCCGGCGACGACTCCATTAAAGGCGGCCAGGGTGACGATGTTCTGGCCGGCGGCAAGGGCAACGACACCCTCTTCGGCAGCCTGGGCAACGACACCATGCGTGGCGGACTGGGCGATGATTCGCTCAACGGCGGGGCCGGAACCAACCAGTTCTACGGCGGGCAGGGCAACAACTCGTTCTACGCCGTCAACGGAACGGCCGACCAGCTCTTTGCCGGTGCGGCCACGAATGACAGTCTCATCTATGGCCCCAGCGACAATTACATCATTGAAAGCGGCACGATCCCGCCGGGGAATATCACTCTCGCATAGTGAACGGATCGGGTTCGGATTGCGCGCGAGGTTTGAACTGCCGCCGCACGACCGGTAGCATGCGGGTTGTGATGTTATCCGCGTTGATTCCGCTGCCGCCTTTTTGTGTGCGGCGCATCTTGTTGGGGAGGCTCGTCACCGGACCGACCCGCCGATGAGTCGAACTCTCTTCTGGTATCTGTTCCGCGATCTGCTGCGCGTGTTCGTGCTGACCACGCTGGCGCTGGCGGGAATCATGAGCTTCGGCGGGTTGCTGCGGCCGCTGACCGAGCAGGGGCTGGATACCGGGCAAGTGGGGAAAATGCTGACCTATTTCGTGCCGGCGATGAGCACGTATTCATTGCCGGTCGCGGCGCTGTTCGCCACGACGATGGTGTATGGGCGGCTGGCGGCGGATAACGAGTTGACGGCCTGCCGGGCGGCGGGGATCGGTTTCGGCACCATTGCGCTGCCGGCGCTGGTGCTGGGGTTGACGGCCGCGCTGTCGAGCCTGTTCCTGCTGTGTTACGTGGTGCCGGCGGCGACGCTGCGAGTCGAGCGGGTGATCTATTCCAACGTGGCGAAACTGGTGGCCAACAAGATCGGGCGCGATCACCAGCTTCGGCTCAGCGTGGGCGGCCCGGTGATCTACGCGCCGTCGGCGCAGGTCGGGCAGGAAGAGGGCGGCAATCAGACGGTCCGGCTCATAGAACCGACAATCGTGACGACCGACTCGGTGCCGGAAGATCCGTCGAATCCGTCGGGGCCGAAGCTCAAGGTTCCGCATGAGATTTACATGGCCGACGAGGCGACGGTGTGGATACGGCTGAACGACGCGCAAAGGCCGGAACTGGGCATGACGGCGGCGGTGCAGGTAAGCGGCGGGGTTCGGTTTCCGCACGATCTTGCCGGGGATGAGCAGGTGGGGGTCGAGGAAACAACAGTGGCGAACATCAACATCCCTCCGCAGATTCGCGAAAACGTCAAGTTCATGGACGTGCGCGATCTCACCGACATCGCGGTCGATCCCGGCAAAAGCCAGCGGGTGAAACTGGCGGTCGATGATTTCAAAGTCCGCGACCAGGGGCGTCAATACCTGGCCGACCTGATGGCGCAGCTCAACGGACCGTCCGGGTCGTGCGCCATATCGCGCACCACGACGGGCGGCGACGATCTGGCCGTGGGAGAGACATATGTCCTCAGCCGCCAGGGCGCCGCCACAATCGGGATGGAGAAGGATGCGATCGTGATCGATTCGGGCGAGTCGGCCGATGCACGGCGGGCGCAGTTGGTGCGTCAGCGCAACGGCCACGTCGAGGTGCGGGCGCTGGGGCATCGGCTGCGCATTGAGGCGGAGCCGCAACCGAGCAACAAGACGATGGTGGTGACGATCGACGTGTTCGACGTGGTGGTGACGCCGGCCGATGCGCAGCCGACGCCGCGCGCGGCGTACAACCAGACGGTGGTGTGCGACATGCCGCCGGATGTGAGCCAGATCGCGAATCGGACGCTCAAGGATTACAACGCGACGAATCTAACCGATTTGCAGTGGAATTTTCTGAATCGCGAGCAGTTGTGCGTGGCCAACGACGTGCTCGCGGAATTGCACAGCCGGGCGAGTTTCGCCGTCAGTTGCCTGATCCTGGTGGTGGTCGGCACGGCACTGGGGTTGATGTTTCAAAGCGGGAACTTCCTCAACGCTTTTGCGGTGAGTTTTCTGCCGGCGCTGATGACGATCACGCTCATCGTGGGCGGCGCGCAGGCGGCCGGGCATCTGCCGGATAACGTGCTGGTCCCCCATTTCCGCGATCCGCTGCACATGGGAATCGCGCTGATCTGGAGCGGCAACGCGATGGTGCTGGCGCTGGCGGCGGTGCTGAGCTGGAAACTGAGCCGGACTTAGGTTCTGTCTGAAGCTGCATGACAGCGGACGAAGTGGACAATCTCTCGGGCAAGGGGAACACGGCGGCGGACCGCGCCGATGATGATGCGGCCGGATATTTCCGCGCCCGGCGGGGATTCATCATTGCGCTGGCGGCGGTGCTGGTGACACGGCTGGTGTGGGGCGCGGTGTATGAACTGGTTCCGGATGAAGCGTACTATTGGACATGGTCGCGACACCTGGCGGCGGGATACCTGGATCATCCGGCGATGGTGGCGCTGCTGGTCCGACTGGGAACACGGATCGCCGGAAACACGGAACTGGGCGTTCGGCTGGGGACCATCGTGCTGGCGGTGGGAACGGCGCTGCTGGCGCCGGTGCTGGCGCGGCAGGCGGGATTGAGCCGCCGCGAGGCCGCAGTGGCCGGACTGGCATTGGCTCTGATGCCGCTGATCAGCGTGCTGGCGGCGATGGTCACGCCCGACACGCCGGCGATTTTCTTTCAGACCGCGACATTGGCGTGCGCGCTGCGAGCCAGCCGATCGGGTGACGATGGCGCCAAGGCACCTGGCCCGGGCGGGTCGATCCGGTGGTGGCTGGCAACGGGATTGTTCGGCGGCCTGTCGCTGGAATCGAAATACACGGCCATCGTCACGGGCGCGGCGATCGGAATGGCGATGCTCTGTTCGCCGCGAGGCCGGCGCATGCTCCTGTCGCCCGGCCCGTTGTTCGCCTGCGTCCTGGCACTACTGGTGTTCGCGCCCAATCTGCTGTGGAACGCCACGCACCAGTTCAAGTCGATGCGGTTCCAATGGCATCACGGAAGCACGAACATCCGGCCGCTTGATTTGAAGGATTACTGCCTGAACGTGGCGCAATATGTCGGTGGGCAGATGCTGGTGGTGACGCCGGTGTTCTTCGCACTGCTGCTGCTGGCGCTGGTGAGAAGCGTGCGGCGGTACAGGTCGCTCACATTGCCCTGGCAGATGCTGGTCTGGACGGCGGCGCTGCCGCTGGCGTTTTTCTTTCTGATGTCGATCCGGCGTCGCGGCGAGATCAACTGGCCGGCCTTTGCTTGTATTCCGATGATGCCGCTGATCGTCCGCCAGGCGTTTGTGGATTGGCGCGGGGGGCGCGGACTCTGGCTGCGGCGCGGCATGATCGTCGCGGGGTGCATGGCGGCGGCAATTCAGATTCCCGACCTGGCCCTGATCGCCACGCCGCCGAGATGGAAAGTTACTCGCAAATTCACCGAACTGTTCGGCTGGCGCGAGATGGCGCGGCAGGTGGAAGGGATCAGCCAGGGCGATCCGGTGTTTTGTTCGATGTATGAGACGGCGGCGGAATTATCGTTCTATATGACCGGCCAGCCGGACACGTTTGTCACCGGTTCGGATCGGGCGACGGCCAGCGATGATTTCCCCAACCGGCCGGATCTGGCGAGCCCGCGCATCACGCGCCTGGTCTATGTCGGAGCCAATCCGAACGTGCAATCACCGCCGGAGATTGTTGGCGCCGGGTTCGATCAGTATCCGCGGATGGGAATCGATCTCCGGGTGGAGCGCGATGGGTATTTGATTCGCGACCGAGGCGCCCTGGTCGCGCAAAAAGGGCCTAAGCCGCCGACGACCACCGCCACGCGGGGGGCTGGGCCATGAAAATCATCGACCGCTATGTCCTGCTGACGTTTGTGCGAAACTATCTCATCAGCTTTCTGGTGCTGATCGGACTGTATATCACTCTGGACATGGTGTTCAACTTCGACGAGCTGATGCCGAGCGAATCCGGCCAGGCCGCCGGAGCGCTCTCCGCCGCCACGATCATCGCGGACATCGCCAATTATTATTTCTACCAGTCGTTTTTCATCTATGCTCAGCTCGGCGGCGTGATCGCGGTGGTGGCGGCGGCCTTCACGCTGATGCGCCTGATCCGGTTCAACGAGCTGACGGCGCTGCTGGCATCGGGGATGCCGCTGCTGCGCGTGGCGCTGCCGATCGTTTTCTGCGGCATCTTCGTCAACGGACTGCTGGTGGCGGATCAGGAACTGCTCATCCCGCTGATTGCCCCCAAGCTGATGCGCAACCACGAGCAGATGCACATGCCGACGGCCCGGAGTTTTCCGATCCCCGCCATCATGGACGATCAGAAACGGCTGCTCAATGCCGCCCGGTATACGCCCGCTACCGCGACCGTGCCCGCGTCGATGCTCTATGTAACGATCATCCAGCGTCCGCCGGCCGCGCAGCAGATCACGGCCAGCGAGGCTCATTGGAACGAGGCCGCCGGGCAATGGGATTTGATCGACGGAAAACTGGTGATCAGCCCGGCAAACCCGGATCAACTGCCCCCGCCGCCGCAGCCGTGCGCCGCCTACAAGAGCAACATCACGCCCGATGAGATCAATCTCTACCGCGGCGGGCAATATGTGCAATACATGGCCACCAGCCGCATCAACCAACTCTTGAATGAACCGCAAAGCTACGGCACGGCGGCATTGCTGCGGATCAAGCACATGCGCTTCACGCAGCCGCTGGACAACTGCATCATGCTCCTGCTGGGCGTGGCGACGATTCTCTGCCGCAATCCCACCGAACTGAAACGCTCGGCCCTGTCGTGCCTGGCACTGACGGCCATCGCCCTGGCGTTCACCTTCATCGCCTACCAACTGGCGGCCACGCCGATGACGTCGAACCCGGCCATGGCGGATTTGTGGCCGGCCCTTATGGCGTGGATGCCGATCTTCCTCTTCGGCCCGATGGCGGTGTATCTGCTGGACCGGGTGGAGAGCTAGAGGAACAGGCTCGCGTCAACCCCAAAGCGCTCGACCAGAGCCTTGATGTGCGACTTGGAAAGACCGCGTTGACCCTTGAGGAACATAGATACGGCCGACTCGCTGCCGATGATCCTGCCGATCT
>Ga0181529_10006065_pt1 | contig 12413 bp, 12 predicted proteins | sample PEATcosm2014_Bin_36_FD_119763 | JGI IMG/M metagenome (GOLD analysis project Ga0181529, IMG submission 119763) | Peatland microbial communities from MTU Mesocosm Facility, Houghton, MI, USA - PEATcosm2014_Bin10_30_metaG | ecosystem: Environmental > Terrestrial > Soil > Wetlands > Peat | place... | reverse complement strand
TCGCCCGGCTGGTCCATGTCGAGCCCCGCCAGCGCGGCCTTCACCGTGCTATGCGTCCCGCCCCAGTCGGAGAGCACAAAGCCCTGAAATCCCCAGTCCTTCTTCAGCACCTGGTTCAGCGCATAGTCGTTCTCGCACGCGTAGTCGCCGTTGATGTGGTTGTAGGAGCACATCACGCCCGCCGGATGCGCCATCTCAATCGCAATCTGGAAGGCCAGCAGGTCTGTCTCGCGCAGCGCGCGTTTGTCCAGCACGGCGTTCAGAATGTTGCGCCCCGTCTCCTGGTCGTTGACCGCGTAGTGTTTGATGTCGCCCATCACGTGGTTCGATTGCACGCCGCGCGCCACCTGCCCGACCATCACGCCGGAGAGGATCGGGTCCTCGCTTGCGTACTCGAAGTTGCGTCCATTGCGCGGCTCGCGGATCAGGTCCATCCCGCCGCCAATCGACATGTTGTATCCCTGCGCGCGCAGCTCGCGGCCAATCACAGAACCGTAGAGAAACGCTGCGTCCGGGTCCCAGCTCGCGGCCATGCCAATCACCGACGGCAGCAGCGTGGCGTAGCGGCTCTCCGGCGCTGCCATGCGCACGCCCACCGCCGAGTCGGCCAGGTTGATGTCCGGCAGATGCAGCCGCGGAATCCCCGGAACAAAGCCTGCTCCGCCATTGTGTCCGGTCGCAACCGGCGCGCCAGCGCGCAGCACTCCCCAGCCCGCGCCATGCACCAACTGGATCTTTTCGTCCAGCGTCATCTCGTGGATCATCAGGTCGGCGCGCTTGTCCGCATCGAGCGATTTATCCATCCATGGCTGCTGCGGCGCGGCTGGCGTGGCCGGCGTCCGGGCTGCCTGCGCGTTTGCCGCAATCGTTCCACAAAAGCCGAGCGATAGGCATCCCATCCCCACCGCGAAGATTCGAACCAACCAGGAGTTACTCATGAACGTCATCATTTCCTCGACAGACCATTGGGGCTTTCTGAACTTTTCCCCGTTTTGAAGGGGCGAGACTTCAGTCACGCCATAGACACAATCAGTTCATGAAGGCTTTAGCCGCTGAGGTAATTTACAACGCGGCGAAGGCCTCCATTCAGACACTCCTGAATGTGGGCAAAATCATAGCGCGTACAACTATAGCAAGTCAGCTTGCACAACTGCTGCACACTCGGATCGGACACAATTAACCGGAGTGGGACAAGACACGCTCATACGTCTCCATCGTCTGCTTCGCAATCGCGTGCCACGACTCATCGCCGAAGTTCATTGCGCGCACCTTCCCCGCCAGCCGCTCGCGCAGCGCCGAATCCCGGACCAACTCAATCAGCGCCCCGGCCAGCGCATCGCTGTCCTGCGGTGCCACCAGCAGCACGTTCTCCCGGTCCGTCAGCAGCTCGCGAAACACCGGCAGATCGCTGGCCACAATTGCCTTGCCCATCGCCAATCCGGTCGCCAGCGAGCCGCTGGTCGTAATCGCGCGGTAGGGATACACCACCACGTCCGCCGCGCGATACAGCGCCACCAGCTCTTCGCTTGTGACAAAGTGGAAGTGCAGCTTCACCCGCCGCAGACCCAGCCCCTTCACCTGTGCGCGAATCTCCTGCAACAGCTCTGGCGCGCCTGTGCCCGCGATCACCAGGCAAGCGTCGCCGCACTTCGCCTCCACCTGCTGCCACGCGCGCAGCAGCAGATCGATCCCCTTGTACGGAAAGATGATGCCCTGCCACAACACCAGCGTCTTGCCCGTCTCCAGCGCAAAGCTCTTCAGCGTCTCTTCGCCGTCCGTTGCCGGAAGGTCATAGAAGAACGGCCCATGCGGAATCACCGATATTTTTTCTTCGGGAACCCGGAACTCCGTCTCCAGCCTTGTCCGGACCGAATCCGAGTGGCAGATAATCGCGTCCACCCTCCCGTACAGCTTGTCGAACGTCGCCTTATACTCCTCGCCTGTATCGTGAGGGAGCAAGTCATGCACCGTCAGCACAATCTTCGAGCCGCGCCAGCCGCAGAACTGCATAAACCATAGGTCGAGCGGTAGCCTGGTCTTCAGCATAGGCAGGAATTGCACATGAATCACATCGGGCGGCGAAACGGCAAACCTCACCGTCAGCGCGCAGAGGTTCACTATCCCCTCCAGCAGCTTCAGAATCCTGCGCGGCAGCCGTGGCAGCCGAAACTTCCCCACCACATCCAGTAGCCCCGGATCAACCATAATGCCGCGGTCGGAGAAGCAACCCGGATCGAGGTAGTAAGAGATAGATCCCACCATTAAATCCACCGGCTCCCGCAGCAGCGCCTTACTCAGGTAAGCCGTGTAGTACGGCACTGTCGCCAGCAGGTCCATCATAAAAACACTGGGCCGCCGTGCATCCGCGCTCACTTCACACCTCCCGGCTGTGCTAAGGAGGCCGCAATCGCCTCCTCATACACACGCAGATAATCCTGCGTCATCCGCGCCGCGGAGTACTCCTCTTCGATGAGTTGCCGGGCCGCATCTCCCAGCCGTCTTCGCTTTGTGGAATCGCGCAATAGCTCTACTATCCCCGCCGCCAGCAACCCCGCGTCATCCGCGGGAACCAGCATCCCGGTGCGTCCATCCTCCACCACCGTCGGCACCTCGCCCACCGCAGTCGCCACCAACGCCAGCCCGCTCGCCATCCCCTCCAGCACCGCCATCGGCAGCCCCTCCTGGCGCGATGACGACACCATCACATCCAGAGATGCGTAAACCGATGCCATCTCCTCCCGCCGCCCCAGCATCTCCACGCTCTCCCCAATCATCAACGCATCGATCAACCGCTCCAGCTTCTCCTGGTCCGGCCCTTCGCCAACCACCACAAACCGCGTCTCTGGAAACTCAACCAGCACCTCCGCCGACGCACGCAGAAATACATCGACTCCCTTCTCCCACGCCAGCCGCCCAACCAGTCCGACAACCAGTGCGCGCTCGGGCCTCGGATCTTTGCGATGCGAAGCAAGCGCCTCGTCATATGGGCGTAAATCAATGCCATTGCGCACCAGGCGGATCTTCTCTTCGCGCACTCCCGCCTTCAGCAGCCTCTGCTTCACCTCTTCCGAAACCGCCACAATCCGTCCATACTTCCGCAGCATAAAGCGGTCCGCCATCCCATAAATCGACAGGAAAAAATCCGTGTCATACCAGGTGTGGCAGGTCGAAACCAGCGGCACGCCCAGCCCGCGCAGCGCAAGGTAGACATAGATGTCCGCCTTGTATCCATGTGAGTGAACAACATCTGCTCCGGCACGAGTCACTAACTCCCGAATCTTCGCAATCGCCGCTCGGTCCACCTGCCCCCTGCATGGGACCAGGTGCGACTCAATGCCTTCCTTCAATGCAATTTCATGAAGCTGTAGATTCGGATTGACTGAGTTCGAGAAGACTCCCAAAACGCACTCATGTGGCCCATCCCGAAGCGTGCGCGCCAGGTTCAGGATCACGGCCTCCGCGCCGTACATCCCGCCGCTGCTGATGATGTGCAGTACCTTCATTCCGCGCCTTCCCCGCCGCCGTCGGTCCCCGGCTCTTTGCGGCTCACCAGTGCCCAGAGCCCCGCGTACAGCCGGTCTCCCAACAGGGCCTTCGCCGCCTCCTTCATCCGGTACCGGCGGCCCAGTCTGCGCAAGGAACGGCCATCCGGCTGAAACAGCTTCGCAATCCGCTCCGGCTGCATACTTCCTGCAATATTTAGCCGGCCAACGATAGCTCCCAAAGGAAGGCTCTCAGCCCGTGGGACGGAGGTATAAATCTGCGTGTAACCTGCCTCCGCGCACGCAGCCAGAACGCGGCGATTGGCCCGACCGCCGGGTAAGGACATCGTAGTAACGGACGCCCCCAACTTATCTTCCAAAGTAAGTCGCGACCTACCCAGCTCAGTCTGTAACTCGGCGTCGCTACAGTGCGTCAGCAGCTTGTGCGACCAGCCATGCGCGCCAATCCTGAACCCAGCCTCATGCAGCGACCGCACCTCCGGCCAATCCATGTAGCCCTTCTTCGTCCCCGTCCAGCCTGCGGTAATGAAATACCGCGCCGTCAACCCGCGCGACTGCAACAGTGGCGCGGCAATCTCAACGTCGGAACTGTGCCCATCATCGAAGGTCAGCTCAGGCCATAAGCCAACATTTTCTGTAGCACGCAGTCGCACAAAAAGGTCCAGATGCCGCTCGAACATTCCACCCTCGATCGCATAGGAGTAACGGCTCTCGCTCGACCGGATCTCATGATAGAGAAGAAATAGCCTCCGCGATGGCTGCTGCGTCTGCCCCTCCGGGATGGATTCAACGCGCAAAGGCATCTCCCCACTCACGCGGGCCCGTTCACGCAGACCCGCTCACACGAGCGTCCTACAGACGGCTCATTCCGTAACCTTGGTCTCCACCAGCTCGAACAACTGCCGCGAGCGAGTGTAGATCCATGCAATTCTGCGTCCCTCGAAGGCCACGGCAGCGACAGGGGCAGAAACCACAATACAGCCGTTCTTCTTGGCGTGTTCCAGAGCGCCATCAATATCATTCGTCTCGAAGCACAGATGATAAGCTCCACCACCGCTCTTCGCCAGCATGGATTGGATCGGCGAGTCCGCGCTGAGCGGTGCGATCAGTTCAATCTCCGCCACGTCCCTCGCCGTCTTGGCAAGGAACAGCACCGTCACCTTTTGAATGGGATCGTCGAATGGCCCGGACACAACCTTGTACCCAAATAAATCCGTCAGCGCCTCAGCCGCCGGCCCCAGCTTGGGAACAGCCACGCCCACATGCAGCAGCTTGAAATCCAGGCCGCCAGGCAACTCCGGCGTCAAAGCGCGACTCCCATCTTCACCAACTCCGCCTGCAACCGCGCCACGCTGGTCAGCTCGGGAATCCGTTGCGGATCGAACTGCACTCCATACTCCCCTTCGATGGCAAGAATCGCCTGTAAGTGCCGGAATGAATCCCAGCTATCCATCGTCCCCATGCTCAGTTCTGGAGTAACCAGCTCAGGAGAAATCTCGAAGATATCGGCGAGTAGCTCCCGCAGAGAAGTCGACACTTGCTCATTGCTCATTTTTCATTTCCTTCCACTGTGATCCACTTAGGACTAGTTATAGCCGATGATGTCAGATCAAGTTCATAAAAAACCGAGTCGGAGGAATTTCCTCCCCGCGGAACAAACCGGGTAAATCCGTGGTCCGAATAAAACTCCGCGCAGGGAGCGTTCTTCTTTGTCGCAATAAACTCACCCACCAGCCGCTTCGCCCCTGCTCGTGCCGCCTCTTCGCCAACATGAGCCAGCAGCGCGCTCTCAATCCCGCGCCCAATTACTCGACAAGATAATAGCAGCGAATCGATAACGCACGAATCCCCTTGTCTTCGCGCCAGTGCCAGCCCCACCACCCCTGCGTTGCCAAAGCGGTCGCGCACGCGCACCACCACAGCCTGCCCGCCCTCCGCGGCGGCAAACTCTTCGATCTCGGCAGCAGAGCGCCGCCGCGTCGTCAAATTGAACTGGTTCGTCTTTGCAAGCAACTGCACCGCCCGCGCCAGCGGCGCATCCAGCGCGCTCTGAAACGCGCAGACAATTCCCAGCGAAGCCAGAAACTCATCGCGACTTCCCACGCTGCTTGCCAGTTCGGCCCGCTTCGCCTGCGCCCTGTACTCATCCACGCGATGCACATCGTCGCCGGTCACCACGACCGCGTCGAAAAACGGCTGCTCCGACAAAATCTCAACCAGCCTCCACGGCTCCGCAGCCGGCGCCTCCACCACAGCCACCTCCGGCAACTGCCGCCGCACAGCCTCGCACTCCACCGCGTTGTCATCGACAAATACAAAAGAATCCAGCCCCAGGGACAGTTCCCTTGCAAGCTCGCGGATCGACTCCGCCTTCTCGTGCCAATTAATCTTCAGCGCAACAAAGCTATCCATACTCAGTGCCAGGTCGGCGGCGCGTACATTGAATGCCTCGCGAACGTCGTCCTCATTATTCTTGGATACGATCGCCAGCAGAATCCCCCGGCTGGATAATTGCTTCAAATATTTCTGATATTCAAGGTAGCAATTCCCCGGAAATGCGCTCCCCGTGGCAATCCCCTCCGGCCCGTCTTCTCCCAGCACTCCGCCCCACAGCGTGTTATCCAGGTCCGTGCAAAGCACCTTGCGTGGCGCGCGAAACATCGTCGAGAAGGTCCGCACCAGCCCGCGCGCGTAAGCCCCGAACCACTCCGCCGCCACAGCCAGCCGCGAAGCAAGAAACATTCGTGCATCGCGCCATCGCGCCCGCCCAGTGCGCGCGGCAAGCCGGTCCACATCGAAGAACACGCAGTCTGCAATTGTCCCGCACAGCGCCGCCAACCCCAGGTTCAGCTGTTGCACTGCTTTGGTCAGGCTATGCGGCAGGTTCGCCTCTCCCACGTCGCCCAGCGAAGTGCAATCCGGAATTACAAGCCCCTGGAGCAATATCCGCGCCGTGCTTCCCGCGCGATAGCTCCTCAGCAGTTGCGCCATCCGTGCCACGCACTCCTCAATCTCCCTCTCAACCTCCGCGCCGCCGCCTCCCGCGCACAACTCCGGCAACCGACCCGCAATCTCCTCCATATCCAGAAGTATCAGCACCAACTCCGGCTTGAATTTTGCCAGCGAGCTATCGGAATTAAGTAACTCATCCGCATAAGACCCATAACCACCCACTTCTATGTCGAGAAGATAATTCGCCAGCACGGCCTCCACCGCCAGCGCTGGCAGTATCGGCTCCACTGTCACCGACCGCACCACATAGGTCTTCAGCCGTCGTGTCCCAAGTTGATCCCGCAGCGCGTCTGCAATTCCCGCCAGCGCCGTAGCGCAGAACTGTACATCCGCCGGCTTGCCGGAAGCCGCCAGCAGCCGCCGCGCTCCCGCCACCGCTCCCGCGGCATCCTGCCTTGCCACGGCGTCCTTTATCTCGAGCCGCAGCTCCTGCCGCTCCGCGTCACTCTGCATCGTGTCTCTCCGCTGTGTTAGTTCCGGCTGCGCCCGCCGCCGCACTCTCCGGTGCCCGCATCACAATCCGTCCCGGCACGCCCATCACCGTCGCGCCCGCCGGTACATTGCCTATCACCAGTGTATTGGCTGCAATCTTCGCCCCATCGCCCACCTTGATCTTCCCCGCCAGCGTCGCTCCCGTCCCGATATACACGTCGTCGCCCACCACCGGCGAGCCCTCGCGCCCCATCCCCGACGCGCCAATCGTCACCCGGTGCGCCAGGTCGCATCTCCGTCCCAGCACCGCCCCGGGATTAATGTGGACTCCTCCGATGTGCCCGATATACAGTCCCCCCCCGATCGTCGCCTGCGCGTCGATGCACATCTCCATCACCACCTCGCACCACTTGTTCGCCGCATAGCTCAACGCCTTCAGCGGCCAGCGCACCAGCGCCATCGGCCTCGCCACCTCCAGCCAGTTCGCCAGCCGGTAGCAGGCAATCGCCCACACCGCCGGCTCCAGCCACAGCTCCCGCCCGTGGTATCCCTTGGCCCGGTATCGCGCAATGTCCTCGCCAAACGCACCCATGCCCTGTCCCTTGTCTCCAGCCTGATCGCCAGCCGGAATCTCCAGCCTAACCCCTCGCCCCTGCTCTGCTACGACTATAACGGCAATCGCATTTTGTTAGACATGCCACCTTTGTTTGTCATTCCCCCAGGAGTCGTCATTCTGGCGTAGCCAGAATCTCCGTATTTGCTCTTCTGTTTGTCATTCCGCAGCAGCGGAGAAATCTGCTTTTGCATTGTCCGTGCTTTGCCGCGCGCCCCACCCCCCCCCCGTCGTCCCGACCCACCTATAAACGCCGTCATCCCGACCGGACCCTGAGCGAGCGCAGCGAGTCGAAGGGGGAGTGGAGCGACACCCGCATTTCGCCCTTGCTGTTGTCTGTCTTCCCACCCCGACCCCAAAACCTTGTCAAGAAAAATCACGCAACTCGCTCCATCAAAACGAGATAAGCAGTAAAACTCGTCTCCCCAACCTGCTACAATTGAATAGGGGGCTTCTGTTTGTATGTTCTGTCGGCGGAGCATAACATCGCCGATTCTACATAAGCGAATTATTTTGAAGACTTTGAGACTTTTTCGCTCGCAAAGGAGAACGCGCGGCACCGGCGCAACCGAAACCAGCCGGATCTTCGCTTTTAATACGTCTCACGCGCTAAGCGCGAGCTTAACTTGCATTTTTTGAATACTTTACGCTATTTGCACGGGGGGGGTACAAGCTACAACATCAGCAGCAGTCGGGCCTCGACCATTCGCAGATCGGCTTCCGTATCGACACCGATGGTGTCGTGCTCGGTGGCTTCGACGTAGATGGCGATCCCGTTCTCCAGGAAGCGGAGCTGCTCCAGCCGCTCGGCGCGTTCCAGCCCGCTCGGGGGCAGCGTGGGGAAGAGGTTGAGCGCGCGCTTGCGGTAGGCGTAGAGCCCGATGTGCTTCCAGTACTGCGGCGCCGGGTCGGCGGCGTCGCGGTGGTAGGGAATTGCGGCGCGGGAGAAATACAGCGCGCGACCGTCGGCGGCCGTGACCACCTTCACGGCGTTGGGGTTGGCTATGTTCTCTTCCGTGCAGCGGACCTTGAGAGTAGACACATCGACCTCGGCCCGCGCGAACGGTCGCAGCAGCGCGGCGATGTGTTCCGGTCGCAGCAACGGCTCGTCGCCCTGGATGTTGACGTAGACATCCGCGTCAATGAGTTGTGCGACAGCGTGAATGCGGTCGGTCCCGCTGGCGAGATTCGCTGCGGTCAGCTCGACAGCGCATCCGATCCGCTGGCACAGCTCCGCAACCTCCTCCGAGTCAGTCGCAACCAGCACTCGGTCGAGTTGAGGACACGCTCGCGCGGCCTCCACCACCCAGGCCAGCAGCGGACGGCCTGCGACCTCGCGCAGCACCTTGCGCGGCAGGCGCGTGGAGGCGAGGCGAGCGGGAATGACGCCGAGTGTGCGCAGGGGAGTGGTCATCATGTGGTGTGGCAAGCGATGAAGCGAGGGACATGCGACCGGATAAGCATGGCTCGCGGCTTCACTCGCTGTGCCGTTTCAAGTATCATAGCTAAGTTGTGCTTTGGAGTCCTGCGGGCTGGGGTTCGAGCACGATTCCTGCCGGTTGTAACCACAATGGCGGGCCCAGATGGCTCATCTTTTTACCGAGATGGCTCATCTGCATTTTTTCAGAATTGGTTCATTTTTTACTTGGCGGTGTAGCTCAGGTGGTTAGAGCGACGGACTCATAACCCGTAGGTCAGTGGTTCGATTCCACTCACCGCCACCAGTTTCATCTACGTGGAGGCATTTCGGCACTAAACGGGAAGACTGGTTGTGCAGGAAAGGCGCGATCGGCGAATCAGGCCGATTCGGCTTCCATCTCGTCGAGCAGGCTTGCGGCGCGGGTCACGTTGTCTACCCCGAAGACCACGATCTCTTGCGTCGATCCTTGCTCCAGTCCGCAGTAGGAGTAGTCGATGTTGATCTGGCCAGCGCCCAGCCGCGCTGCAGCGCGGCCCAGCTCGCCGGGACGGTGCGCGACCCGGACAACAGCGACCTCCGTCTCCTCGAAGATCATGCTCAGGCCGCCCAGCACCGCGCGGGCTCCGGCCACATCGTCCACCAGGAACCGGGTCAGGCTCTCGCCCTCCTCGACATAGGACTGAAAGGCCAGGATGTTCACTCCCCGCTCCGCCAGAGCGAGGAAGCACATTCCCAGCGCGCCCGGCTTGTCCTCAATGGTTACCGTGAACTCTTTGCCCTTCGGCATGTGGCTTGACTCCCTTCGATCCCCAGAACACGACCAACAGCAACGTGGTCTTTATCATACTGTTCCAGCGGTACAACTCTCAATGGCAATAATATACTTGACTGAGTAGGGCTTTCTGTGTATCTTTGAATCATGGAAACGCCACAAACACTCCTCGAAGCCGTCAAGCACTTTAGCAATCCTGCGAATTGCCGCGAGTTTATGATCGCCGTGCGCTGGGATGATGGAATTGTGCGCTGCCCCTATTGCGGTTCGCAGAACGTCACATTTCTCGCAAAAGCAAACCTCTACAACTGCAATACCAAACACGCAAAGCGAAAGTTTTCGCTCAAGGTCGGGACGATCTTTGAGGACTCCCCCATCGGACTCGACAAATGGCTTCCCGCCGCTTGGCTGCTTGTGAACTGCAAGAACGGTGTGAGCAGCTATGAGCTTGCGCGCGCACTGGGAATCACCCAGAAAGCCGCATGGCACGTCCTACACCGCATTCGCTACGCTATGACGGACACGGGCCTAAAGCTCGGTATCAATGCCCCCGTGGAATGCGACGAGACGTTTGTGGGGGGCAAGGTGAAGAACATGCACAAGAGCAAGCTCGACAAAACAATGGCCTATCAGGGCAGCGGCAACAAAGCCATTGTGATGGGAATGCTAGAGCGCGGCGGCAAGGTCAAGGCGAAGGTTATCGCCACTCGAAAAAAGCACCACATGAGTCCGGTAATGACGGCATCGGTCGAAGCCGGAGCGCACATTATCACGGATGAGATGACGACGTATGCAAGCCTTGAAACCTCATATCACCGGGAGATTATCAATCACGCTTGCGAGTATGTAAACGGCCACATCCATACAAACGGGATCGAGAATTTTTGGGCTTTGTTGAAGCGTGGACTCGCCGGAACGTATATCAGTGTTGAACCGATCCACTTGGACGCTTACGTTGCAGAGCAGGTTTTTCGTTACAACCACCGGGAGGACTGCAACGATGCGGGACGGTTCATTCAGGTAATGTCGCAGATTACCGGCAAGCGTCTCACTTATGACGAGTTGACGCAAAGGCAAGGTCTCAACTAAGAAACCGCAGGGCCGGGGTAAACGGATTTCTTCTCAGGCTTTGCCTTGAGCATCGTCCTCATGGATTCGGTGAACTGCCGGAAGTCTCCCGGCGTGTTCATTGTTTCTGGTTTAGGGGGCCTTTTCGCCGGATCATCCCATTTGATATTCATCGCTCACATTGTATGCTTCGGGAAGGTCTAAGAGAAGTGCTATTTTTAAATATACAGGTCTAACCCTCTGTGCTATTATCGGGGCATTGGAGTTGTAGACGACGATGAGACCTGAACCTGAATACGTTATCGAAGTAGCTAACCAGCTCGCAGCCGCTAAATCTACGGTAGAGCGGTTGCAGAAGATTTGGGATGGATTCTTCCCAGAAGATGTTGCGACCCCTACAACTGCACCCACCACTGAGGGTATGCGGCAGAACTCAGCAATTAGCCGCACGCTAGAGTTCATCAATTCTCAAGCCCCTAAAGAGTTTGGCTCCATAGCCATAGCAGAAGCTCTGAGCTTGCCCGTCGCCAGCACTCGCACTAATCTCGCCAAGCTGTATAAGCAGGGCAAGGTTAACAAGCGCGGTGACGGCCTGTATCGCGCTCTCGGTGTATCTATAGAAGGTGAGGCTGCATAATGATTGAGTTTTACGAACATGCTCAGATGAGGTTAAGTAACAGTCTCCAGCAGGCCCTCGCTGCTGGCGGCGTTAACGATGGAACCCCAAGCTGCTAACCTTTTGCACGGAAGCGCAGCTTGGGGCCAGAGGGTGACTTAAACATCGGGGTTCAATATGAACCGCCTGCATCACGGTAAGCGAATTGCTTCGCTACCGTTCTTCATTCAACGGGCCGGGGGGAGTCTAAAACTTTTCCCGGCCTGCCCATCAAAATTAAACTTCTGCGAGACAAAACGCAAGTATCTTTCTCGCCAATACCATTACACTTCCCTGTCACGGCATATTCAATCATCTGCTAATTCCTCTATTCAGTCAAGTATGTTATTCCCCTCTCAATGGCAAGCCGTCCTGGCCGGAATGAGGGCGTGGGGAGTTTCGATTCGACATTAAGGCGAAGAATGCCGATTCGCGGCGCACGCGGCGGCGGTATATGATTTGGCTATCGGGTTGCAGTTGGGGTGTGTCTAAACCTCACTGGCGACCGGGGAAGTCCGGAGTTCGCGGAAGAGACCGGCCCCGTGGAGATGCTGCGAAATATGCCTAAGATTCCGAAGATTCTGCTGCTCGCGGTGTCGGTTGCCCTGGTGCTGACGGTTTTTCTGGGGGTGAACTCCAACGGCGTGAGCGCCGCCGCGACAGGGCAGGACGGCGCCTACAACCAGATGAAGGTGTATGCGGAGGTGCTGCGCCACATCCAGACGGACTATGTGACCGACCCCAACATCCCTGCGGTAACCAATGGCGCGTTGCGCGGTCTGCTGGAGTCGCTGGACGCGGATTCCAGCTACCTATCGCCGGAGGACTACAAGGCTTATAAGGCGGACCAGGGCGGCAAGGCACAGGCGGGGATCAACGTCTCCAAGCGCTATGGCTACGCCACCGTGGTGTCGGTGGTGCCGGGCGGACCGGCGGAC
>Ga0181529_10006064_pt1 | contig 12413 bp, 9 predicted proteins | sample PEATcosm2014_Bin_36_FD_119763 | JGI IMG/M metagenome (GOLD analysis project Ga0181529, IMG submission 119763) | Peatland microbial communities from MTU Mesocosm Facility, Houghton, MI, USA - PEATcosm2014_Bin10_30_metaG | ecosystem: Environmental > Terrestrial > Soil > Wetlands > Peat | place... | reverse complement strand
TTGCTGATGCACGCCATCACCGAGGCCTATCGCAATGTGATTCCACCCACCAGCTTCCCGGTGGTTCTGCTGTTCCTTCAGATGCCGCCCGAGGAAGTGGATGTCAACGTCCACCCCGCCAAGACCGAGGTTCGCTTTCGTCAGCAGAGCCTGATTCACGACTTCGTCCGCGACAGCCTGCGCACGGCGCTGATCAATGCACGCCCCGCAGCCGGCTTTCTGGCGGCCCTGGACAACGCACCCGCCGCCAGCCCTTCGCTGATGCCTCCGTCGACCTCGCCGCTACCCGGCTCGCCTGAGAGCGAGCCATTCCGGCCGCAACCCGACTCCGATCCGGATGCGTTTCAAGCTGCCAGCGCCGGTGCCGAGCGGTTTGAACTCACGCCACGCGTACCCCTGCCCGTTCCCGGCAAGTTGCCTTTCGCCGCCAACGGCTTCAACGGATGGGCCGACCGGCAGGCATGGGGTGAAGCCGCGGCTGCCCTGTTCCAGCCCCCCAGCCTGCCGCCCGCCGGCGATTGCTCCCCCGCGGCCGGCGATGCTGCCGACACGAATCCGGCTGTCGAGACGGCGTTGGTCGAGGCCGAGCAGGCCGCCGCCAACCTCAACCACCTGGGCTCGCTTCGCCCGCTCGGGCAGTTGCGCGAGTCTTTCATCCTGGCCACCGGCGAAGACGGACTGTGGATCATTGATCAGCATGTGGCACACGAGCGGGTGCTCTTCGAAAAAATTTTGCGCGACCGCCAAATCGAGAAGGTCCAGCGCCAAAGGTTACTGATGCCCATGCTGGTGGAACTGAAGCCATGGCAGATGGTGGTCTTTGCGCAGATCGCAGACGAGCTGGAACGCAATGGGTTCGAGGTGGAACCCTTTGGCCCGCAAACACTTGCGGTTAAGGCCGCGCCTGTGGGCCTGGAGGGCGCAGCTTTGGAGCGGATGCTGGCCGAGGTCATCGAGCAATCCAGCGCCGATTCAGACGAACCCAAGCAGAATGAGGATCTTGCGGCTCTTCGCGGCCGGATTGCGGCCTCCATCGCCTGCCATTCGGCCATCAAGATCAATACCCCCCTTGACCCGGTTCGAATGGAATGGTTACTGTTGGAATTGGCAAAAACTAGCCACCCAACCAGTTGCCCGCATGGACGTCCAATCGCTTTGCTGTATTCTTGGAAGGAGATCCAGCGGGCCTTCCATCGAATCTGAAACGGATGGAAGGTGGCAGCCCTCCTCTTAGGGGACAGGGCGGCCCGGCGCCAACGCCAGCCTGGAAGTGAGGTTTTTCTTTGACATCGGAGCAATTGGAAGCATCGCGCGCCGAAAGGATGCGCCTGAATGGACATGGGGCACTCACACTTGAGGATGCCCGGACGTGGATCGAAGAGACCGGCTTGTGTCTCTTCCTGCCCCGGCGGCAGTTCTCGTCCTCCATCGCACCGTCGTTTGTCGAGGCTGTAGCCGGCAAACACGACGCCACCCCGGATCCCCAGCTGATTGCGGTAGCCGAAGAGCTGCTGGTACGGCTGGAGATAGACGGTGTGGCCGTGCGGCTGAACCTGCTGGGCTTGCCCGGAGAGCAGCCGGATTTTGTCGTCGCGAGCTGGGTTCTGCCCTATGTATATGCTCTGCGCGGCGATCGCGACTGGCGTCGCAGCCCTCAATTGACCGGCTCGCGTCAGGTTTCGCCGCTGGCGGTCCAGGCCTACAAACTGCTGGAGGCGGGCGACACCACCATTCCCAAGCTCACGCATGCGCTGGGCAGAGAAGTGACGGAAACCGCGGTTCTGCGCGCCATCACTGAGCTGTGGCAGCAGTTGCGCATCATTCCTGTCGTCTCAGCCCCCGGCCAGACTGCCGAGTGGCAGCTCCTCCGCCAGCGGTTCCAGAAGGCCATTGCCGAGGGCGCCTCCACCTCCCAGGTGACGGCGATCTCGGTGCTTGCTTCCATCTATCTCCAGGCGGTGATTGCGGCCAGCATGGAAGAGGTGGAGATGTTTCTTGCTCCGCTCACGGCACGGAGCAAGGTGCGCGAGGTGCTGCGCGGCTTGGTGGCCACCCGGCAGGTCCATACCATTCCGCTGGGTCACGCACCCCATTTCTATGTTGCCGGCACACTGCCGGAGTTCGCGGTTCCTCCCACGCTCTATTCAAGTTCGTCGATGCCGGCTTCCGCATATTTCATGCACTCCTATGAACATGAAGAAGAGCTGCCCGAGCCTGCGGTCGCGCCGCCGATCCCCGAGGCATCGCCCGCCCCGGTAGCTGCCCACAAGCCTGTGGAGCCTCATGCGCCCCGAACCGTTGCCGCGCGCAAGCCTGCCGCAGGCGGAAAATCGGCTGCCGCACGGCCCCACTTCAGCCGTCCAGCCACGCATTCCCGCGATCGCAAACCGGTTCAATCGTCCTCCAGCAGCCGCCCGGTCCGGCGCGCAGGGGCCGAGTCCCGGCCCGCCAGTTCGCGCACCGCGAGCAGCACCCGGCCCGCTCCCCCCACTCGTTGGAGCTCCAATGCCGCCGCAGGAGCCACTGGCAAGCGCAACGGCGCCCATATCCCGGCAAGTCCGGCGGGCGGTGGTGATCATTCCGGCGTCAGGGGATCGGCCCGCCCGGGCAACGGCGCAACCGGTGCCCGTTCCGCCAAGTCTGCCGCACCCGCCTGGAGCCAGCGCAATGGCCATTCCAATGGCGCCAAGACTACCGGCAAGCCCGGCGCCACCGCGCGCAGCGGCGGCAGCAATAGCCGGAAGCCTGCTCTCGCCGCCGGCCAGAAGGCTGGAAACAGCCGGCAGGCCGGCTTTACCGCCAGGCCCAAGCCGGGGACGAAGAAACGCGGATGAGTGCGGACGAAACCCCCTTCAGTTCTCTTGACTCGGCCGGGAAGATCATTGTCGCCATTGACGGCCCTGCCGGGGCGGGAAAGAGCACCATTGCCCGCCACCTTGCCCGTCATTTTGGCCTGCTTAACCTTGAAACCGGGGCCATGTACCGCGCCTTTGCCCTGAAGGCACTCCGGAATAGCATTTCTCTGGACAATAGCCTCGAACTGGAAGGCCTTGCTGCGGAGACCGTCATTCGCCTCGAACCGGGCGAAGAGGAAAATCGTGTCCTGCTAGACGGCGAGGACGTGACCGGCCTGATCCGCAATCAAACTGTGACCGATGGCGCCTCCAGGGTCAGCGTCCATCCCGCCATTCGTGCCTGGATGGTGCGCATGCAGCAGCTGCTGGGGGCAAGGGGCGGGGTGGTCATGGAAGGTCGCGACATCGGCACCGTTGTTTTTCCCCAGGCCGAAGTCAAGATTTTCTTGGACGCAGCTCCGGAGGTGCGGGGCCTGCGCCGCTTTGACCAGCTTGGCCCCAAGCCCGCTGTCCAGCCAGCAGAGGTGATCCGCGAACTGCGCGCCCGCGATGAACGGGACCGCAACCGCGCCGATTCGCCGCTCAAGCCAGCCCCGGATGCCGTACTTCTGGATTCGACCAACCTGACGTTGGACGAGGCCCTTCGGGCCGCGGAAGGGATTGTGGTCGCCAAGCTCAACGACGCAGCTTCCCACTCCCGATGTGGCTCGCTGGGTTAGGGCAAAGCAGGCACTCAAACCAGGCTCCCATTGCGTTGACTCGAGCCTCATCTTCGGGGCCGGTCGTTTTGCGTTCGGAGGTCCTGCCGGGGCAAGCAAGAAGCATTGCAGCCGGTCCCCCCTCTGGTTGCGTATTACTTTCAATAAGATTGCGGCGCTGAATTCAGGCTTTTCGGTGTACTTCTTGCTTGACCTGTGCAAAAATGATCGGGACGTCGGCTGTTTCGAAAGTACTGTTAAGTCATGTTCAGCAAGAAGGTTACAGCCGTTGCCGGGAGGTCCTTCCCCCAGATCCTCCAAATGAAGATTCTCTTCCCATTCACCAGGAAAAGGAGGGCTGGATGACTCTCTCTTGCCGTCATTGCGGTTCAGCGGACTTCCGTACCTCGCATTTCCGTATTCGTTCATCGGACCTTTTTCGACTGCTCGTCCTGCGCATGCCCGTGCGCTGCTTGAACTGTCATGAGCGGGCCTTTACATCCTTGGCACAATTTCTCAAATTGCGGGAGGCGCGCAAAGCCCGCCACAGGGCGGCTGGGCACACGACGTAGGCCTGAGCCGCGTTTACGACTTCGTGTTCAACCCGGGCTCGACCAGCCTAGAGCAGAAGCGGAATCCCTGTGTCCTGTTCGGTGAGTATCAGGTCGCCGCTCCGGGATGGTCGCGTCGACTGCAATGCATCGCCTTCGGAATACACCAATTCTGGTTCTGGTATAGCCCGGCCAGCCAGAGACCGGCTTCGAACCGATCCGCAATCGCCACAGGATTGAAAAAACACCTTCTTGGAAGATGCCGCTTGGCCCTCTTGCCTCGCTGTATGGCGAATTGGCGATGCATGAGCGGAGTGCGCTGCCGCAGACATGCAAGCCCTTCGCAGAGGGAGGCGAAGATCATGCGCCACACCCACCCGGCAAAATGCTATACGCTCATAGATGTATGGAAATCACCTGCAACCGCTGCCACCAGACTGTCCAGGCGGAGAACTGCTACTGCCCTGCCTGTGGTCTGCCGCAACTGCTGTACGCGGCGGACAGTTCCGTTGGTCCGGCCCAACCGGAGCGCTGGAATGACATCGTGCGGGATGCCAGCAGCGTGGATTGGAAGCCAGCGCTGCGAGTGGCGCTGCTGTTAGCAGTTCCCGCAGGGCTGCTATCGAGCGGATTTCCACTGGTGGGCTTCTTTGGCCTGGTGTGGATGGCTGCGGCGGGAGCCTGGGCGGTTGCGCTGTATCTGCGCAGCCAGCAGCCGGCATGGATCACGATTGGAGCGGGCGCACGCATCGGCCTGGTGACTGGCCTGCTGGGCGGTTGGACGGCGGCGGCAACCATGAGCTTCATGCTTTTTGGCATGCGCTTCTTCTTCCACCAAGGCAAAGTATTCGACGAATACTGGCAGAACCAGATCAGCGAGAAGGTCAGCCAGCAATGGGCAGCAGCGGGCATGGATGCGCAGACCATCGTGGTGGCCAAAGCACTGCTCAATTCTCCTGAAGGGCGTGGCGGCTTGACGTTGGCAGTCATCCTTGTTCTGACCTTGTCCCTGGTGGCCTTCGCGACTGCGGGGGGCGCATTGGGAGCGCGGCTGATGGGCCGCAACCGGCGGCCGGAAGTCTAAATTCGTCTGACGGCAATTCCTTTCCACTTCTCCACAACTTGCCCCGGACCGGCAACCCCTCGTATCATCCTGCGAGAGACACGCCGCGAGAGAATCCCATGAGTGAAACACAAAGTAAGCCCATCCTGCGCACCAAGGGCAGGTTGATGTCCGCCTCCGAGGTCGAGCGCACCCTGGTACGCCTGGCGCACGAGATTGTTGAAAAAAGCAACGGCAGCGACGATCTGGCGCTGGTCGGGATCAAGCGCCGCGGCGTTCCGCTGGCCGAGCGGCTGGGCAAGCTGATCTCCGGCATCGAGAAGCGTACCGTCGATACCGGCGTCCTTGACATCCAGTTTTACCGCGACGACCTCACCACCGCGGATAGCCGTCCGGTGGTTACTCCCGGCGCCATCGGCTTCGATATCGAGGGCCGCGACGTGGTGCTGTGCGACGATGTGCTTTATACCGGCCGCACGGTTCGCGCTGCGCTCGACGCCCTGTTCGACCACGGACGCCCGCGCCGCGTGCAACTGGCCGTGCTGATTGACCGCGGTCACCGCGAGCTGCCCATCGAGGCCACCTACATCGGCAAGCGCGTGCCCACCAGCAGCCGCGAAATCATCGAGGTCAAGTTCCAGGAGGTCGATAACGACGAGCAGGTTCTGCTGGTCGAGCGCGTCGATTAACGATTTCACTTTTCAGACGAGCGCCCTTGTCTTGGCAGCCGGCGCGCACACACGCGCCGCCCTCGCCGGGGCCGCCATGGTCCCCGGCAAACCTTTGAACCGGACCGGAGCCCGGTGCTCCGGTGTGGATACACATGAGCCCGACCGCAACACCCGCACGCCGCCAGCTTCCTCTTCCGCCCGTCGCAGCCTCGCCGTTCCCCTACAACGCCTGCTCGCTGCTCTCGGTTCAGGATCTGACTCTGGACGCTCTGAGCCACGTTCTTGCACGCGCCACTGCGCTTGAGAACCAGGACCCGCTGGAACGCACCCGCATCCTGGCCAAGCGCCGCATCGCCCTGCTCTTTTACGAGTCCTCGACCCGCACTCGCACCAGCTTTGAGCTGGCTGCCAAGAGTCTGGGCGCCGACACCACGCTGGTCTCCAGTCTTTCGTCGAGCATCGAAAAGGGCGAGTCGCTCAAAGACACCGGCCTGACCCTGCGCGCCCTCGGCGCCGAAGCCATTATTCTGCGCCACAACTCCTCCGGCGCGGCCTGGCTGCTGGAGCGCGAAACCCGCCTGCCAGTGCTCAACGCGGGCGACGGCATGCACGAGCACCCCACCCAGGCGCTGCTCGACCTGCGCACCATCCTGGCGCACCTGCGGCCCGGCGTTGAGGCTGTGAGCGCGGAAACTCTTGCCGGCATTACGGTCGCCATTGTGGGCGACATTCTGCACAGCCGCGTAGCCCGCTCCAACATGCTCCTGCTGCCCCGTCTGGGCGCGCGCGTGCTCCTCTGCGGCCCCACGGCCCTGCTGCCGGAGTTGGCAGCCGCGGCCGGCCCCGGCATCGCCATCGAACGCAACTTCGAGTCAGCATTGCGCCAGTCCCAGGTCGTCATGATGCTGCGCATCCAGGCCGAACGCCTGGCTGGAATGCAACTGGATCTCGAAGAGTACAAGGCAGCCTACCAGTTGACCGGCCAGCGCCTGGCGGCCTTCGCGCCTAACGCAATAGTGCTGCATCCGGGCCCCATCATTCGCGGGCTGGAGCTGACCGCCGGTGTGGCCGACGGGCCCCAGTCGGTCATCCTCGAACAGGTTCGCAATGGTGTCGCCATCCGTATGGCGGTGGTTGAGCGTGCGTTGACGGCTGGAGCAGGCAAAGGAGGCCGCGCATGACGGCTCTGGTAATTCGTGGCGGCCATCTCATCGACCCCGCAGCGGGCGTGGACGCTCTCAAGGACATTCTGCTCAAAGACGGCCGCGTGGCCGAAATCGCAGCTCCCGGCAAACTGAAGGCGGTGAATGGCGCTGAAGTCCTCGACGCGACCGGCCTCACCGTGGCGCCGGGCCTGGTCGACATTCACGTCCATCTGCGCGAGCCCGGCCAAACCCACAAGGAAACCATCGCCACCGGCACGGCCGCGGCGGCAGCCGGCGGTTTTACCGCTGTGGCCGCCATGCCCAACACGACGCCGCCGAACGACTCGCCCGAGATCACCCGCTGGATGCAGGCTGCCGAGCGGGGAGCGGTCGTCCGCGTCTTTCCCATCGCCGCCGCTACGCGCGGATTGAAGGGCGAAACGCTGAACGACTACGCCGCGCTCAAGTCTGCCGGAGCCGTGGCCGTCACGGACGACGGCCACCCCATCCTCAAAGACAATGTCATGCGCGAAGTCCTGTCCGCTGCGGCCCGCGTCGGCATGAGCGTCATCCAGCACGCCGAAGACACGCGCCTCACCCAGGGCGCCAGCATGAACCTGGGGTCCATGTCTTTCATGCTGGGGCTGCGCGGAATGCCTCATGAGGCCGAATCCAACCTGGTCGAGCGTGATATCCGCCTGGTCACCGAACTGCGCGATTCCCGCGTCCACCTGCACGTGGCCCACACCTCCACGGCAGCCGCCCTGGCCGCGGTGCGCCAGGCCCGGCGCAGCGGTCTCCGCGTCACCTGCGAGGTCGCTCCGCACCACTTCCTGCTCACTGAGGAGCACGTGGGCTTCTACGACACCAACGCCAAGATGAATCCGCCGCTTCGCTCGGCCGCCGACCGCGACGCCATGATCGAGGCCATTCTCGATGGCGTGGTGGACGCCATCGCGACAGATCACGCGCCTCACGCTGTCCACGAGAAGGAAGTCGAATTCGACAACGCCCCCAACGGCATCACGGGCCTGGAGACCGCCCTGGGCCTCTCCCTGCGCTGGCTGCACAAGGAGTGGAAGTTGCCCCTGGGCCGCGTCCTGAGCCTGCTCAGCGCCCAGCCTGCGGCTCTGCTGGGCATGAAGGGCCGCGGCACGCTCGCCGTGGGCAGCTTTGCCGACGTGGTCGTCTTCGACCCCAACGCCGAGTGGACCTATCGCGCCCGCGAAGGCAAATCAAAGGCCCACAACTCCCCCTTCGACGGCTGGACCATGCAAGGCAAAATCCGCTGGACCATCAGCGAAGGCCGCATCTCTTTTACGAGCTCGCTGCCGGAATAGAGCCTGCCCCAGGGCAATCGCATTTCAATGCAACGCTTGTCATCCTGAACGAAGTGAAGGATCTGCGGTTGTTTTTTTCCCTGCCTTGCTGCGAAGGTTGGAGAAGCCAAGATGTCCATCTTGCCGGAAATAGGCCGAGAGGCAACCGCAGATCCTTCGTCGCTGCGCTCCTCAGGATGACAAATCGATGAGAGTGCTCTGAGAATTCAATATGCGATTGCCCTGGGACCTGCCGGAATTTCTCTTGCCCCGCACGCTTGCGGCTCCTATTCTTGTCCAGCATCGGCAAAAGGGCCGGCGTCCACGTCCTCCCCGGCGTGCGGCGGAGCGAGGTCGAAGGCGGAGCGAGGTCAAGATGGACAAGCGGGAGTTTCTCAAAACATCCGGCGCACTTGTGGCCGGGAGCGTGCTGTCGCGCGTCGTAGCGGGCCAGGAACATACCGGCCCGCGGGAGAACTGGGCGGGAAACCTCACCTACAGCACCGACCGGCTGTACACTCCGGGTTCGATCGAGGAAGTGCGACAGGTGGTCAAGAACTGCAGCAAGCTCCGGGCGCTGGGCACGCGCCACTCCTTCAGCGCCATCGCCGACAGCACGCAGAATCAGATCTCGCTTCAGCGCCTTGACCGGATCGACCTCGACAAGCCGGGCAAAACCGTCACCGTGGGTCCGGGAGTGACCTACGGCAAGCTCTCACCCTATCTGGACGACCAAGGCTTTGCGCTGCACAACCTGGCTTCCCTGCCCCATATCTCCGTGGCGGGAGCCATCGCCACGGCAACCCACGGTTCCGGACTCCACAACGGCAATCTGGCCACCGCCGTTTCGGCCCTGGAATTCGTTCAGGCGGACGGCGAGATCGTTTCCCTGTCGCGCGAAAAGGACGGCGACCGCTTCCTCGGCGCGGTGGTAGGCATGGGCGCGCTCGGCGTGGTCACTGGCGTCACGCTCGATCTGCAACCCACGTTCAAGATGGCCCAGTCGGTTTACGAAAATCTCTCATTTACGCACCTTGAGCACCACTTCGACGAGATCTTTTCAGCCGGCTACAGCGTCAGCCTGTTTACCGACTGGCAGCGTCATCAGGCCACCCAGGTCTGGATCAAGCGCCGCCTTGTGCCCGGCGACGCCAACCAGTGGCCGCCGGAGTTCTTTGGCGCCAAGCTGGCAACCCGCAAGCTGCACCCCGTAGCCGGCCACGACGCTGAAAGCTGCACCGAGCAGCAGGGAATTCCGGGTCCCTGGTACGAACGGATGCCCCACTTCCGCATGAACTTCACGCCCTCGAGCGGCCGTGAGCTGCAAACCGAGTACTTCGTCCCCATCGATCGCGGTTATGAGGCCATCCTGGCCGTCGAGAAGCTGCGCGACCGGATCACGCCCCATCTCTTCATCACCGAACTGCGCACCATCGCCGCCGACAACCTGTGGATGAGCATGGCTTACCACCGCCCCTCCCTGGCGATTCACTTCACCTGGAAACCCGAGTGGCCCGAGGTCCGACCGATCCTGCCTCTGATCGAGAAGCAACTGGAGCCCTTCAACCCCCGCCCTCACTGGGCCAAGCTTTTCACCATCTCCCCGGCGCGGCTGCAATCGGAGTACGCACGGCTCGCCGACTTCAAGGCGCTGCTCAGCCACTACGATCCCCAAGCCAAATTCCGCAACGAATTCCTCAGCACGAACCTCTACGCGAGCTGAGGGCTGCCGCAGCGGCAAAGCTGTCAGTGATATCAGTGGTTACCTTTCGAGCGGAGTCACTGCGCGCTCAATCGTATCGTCTGTAACGAACCGGGCATCTTGCTGCACCGCAGAATTCGCGGTGTTCTCACAGTGGGTCCTGAGTTGCAACCGACCTAGCCGCTCAATTATCCTCGGAGGCTGGTAACCATGCGCTCTGCTGGTTAGGGAGGTCCGATCGACAGCGTTTCCACGCTTTTGGTGAGCGCCAGGGCCCGGCTGGTGCTTGCAGCCTGCCTGGGTGCATCCCTCTATGCATGGACTGAAACCTGCTCCGGCCCGGCCGCGCTGGAGGCCCGGCTGCACGCCCATCCCAATGCGGATGCCTATGCCGCACTGGGCAACTGGTTCAGCGAAAATCACAAAACGAACTGCGCCGTCGAAGCCTTTCAGGCCGGACTTAAGCTGGAACCGGGCTCGGCGCGCCTGAATTATCGCCTGGGTCTCAGCCTTTATGCAGCCGGGCGCATGCAAGAGGCTGTCGCACCGCTCCAGCAATCCATCCAGTTTTATTCCCGTGAAGTGAACGCGCACCTTGTGCTGGGCGCTACGCTTGCCGGACTTGGTCGCGACAAAGAGGCTCTCCCGGAGTGGGAGGCGGCGCTCAAGATCGACCCCAGCTCACAGAAAGCGCTTGACGGGCTGGCCAAGACTCTGATCGCCACGGGGCAGTATGGATCGGTCATCAGCCGTCTTCGCTCGGCTCCGCGCGACCAGAACCTGACTCTCGATTTGGCCAGCGCATACAGGCAAGCGGACATGTTCGATGACGCCGCCAATGTGCTGACGGAGGGGCTGAAAGCCTATCCGAACTCTGACAGCCTCACGGCAGCGCTGGTGTCCCTCTACATCCACGTATCCCATTTCGAGGCAGCGCAAGCTGTGGCCGAAAAGCTGGCGCGCCAGAAGCCCCATGACATCGAAGCGCAGCGCATCTATCTGCAGATTCTGGTGAGCCACGTAGACAATGATGCGGCTACACCGCTGGGACGCAAGCTGTTGGCCCTGGCTCCGCATGACGCAGATTTTCTCTATCTGAACGGCATTTTGGAGCGCGAGGGGGGCGACTTTATCACAGCCCGCAAACACCTTGAGGAAGCAATTGCCCTGAACCCCAACTTCTATAACTCCCACTACAACCTCGGTATCGTGCTGGCGCAGCTTCAGGACGCCGCCGGGGCCAGGGAGCAGTTCCAAAAGGCTATCGATCTTGGCGCCACCGAACCGGAAATCCGCTTCGATCTGGCCAAGGTTCTGCGCACGCTGGGGGAAACAGAAGAGGCGAAAGAACAGCTCAACCTCTACCAGCAAAGGCTGAAGGAAGAATCCGATCATTCTCTGGCCATTCTCAAGTCAACCCAGGCCGAAGAGGCAGTCAAGGCAGGAGACAACCGGAAAGCCGCCGATCTGTTTCGCGAAGCCAGCGCCGCGCTGCCAGGCAATCCTGCGCTTGCCTACCGGCTGGCCATCGTCTTGAATGCTCTCGGCGATGTCGCGGGTGAACGTACTGCGCTGGAGCAATCCATCAAGGCCGACCCGGAATTTGCCCCCGCCCATTACCAGCTTGGTTATCTGGAATTCCGCAACGGCGACGCTGCCGCTGCCGAACAGCAGTTCCGGCTTGCGCTCAAGGCTGCTCCGACCTTCGTTCAGGCATGGGTCGCGTTAGCGGCAAGCCTTGCCTCGGAGTCCCGAATCCAGGACGCGCAGGATGCTCTGGACAACGCTCTCAAGCTTGAGCCGGCCAATGCCGGTGCCTTGGGACTCCGCGAGAAGCTGGCTGCCGCGCAGAGTCCACGCTAAAGCAAGAAGACTCATGCGTTCTGGAGGATGCTGGCAGTTATGGGTAACAAGAAATCCGCTCCGCGAAAGACCGATTCCTGGACCCGCCGTCGCCTCCTGGCCAATATCCCGGCCGCTCTCGCCCCCTCTCTCATCCCCAGCAGACTCCAGGCGGCGCTCCCAGCTGCAAAGTCCGCGGCGCCGTTTTCCCGCTTTGTCGAGGTAGCCCAAGCCGCGGGCCTGACCGAGACAATGATCTACGGCGAGCCAGACAGCTTTACCTACATCGTCGAATCCATGGGCAGCGGCTGCGCCTTCTTCGACTACGACAACGACGGCTGGATGGATATCTTCATCCTTGGCGGCCGGCGGCTCAAGGGCACTCCGGCCAACGCCAGCAACCGCCTTTACAAGAACAACCGCGACGGCACGTTCACCGACGTAACCGCCAAAGCCGGCCTGCTCGACGCCGGCTGGGCCCAAGGCGTCTGCGTTGGCGATTACAACAACGACGGCTTCGAAGATCTCTTCCTTACCTACTTCGGACAAAATCGGCTGTACCGCAAC
>Ga0181529_10006063_pt1 | contig 12414 bp, 7 predicted proteins | sample PEATcosm2014_Bin_36_FD_119763 | JGI IMG/M metagenome (GOLD analysis project Ga0181529, IMG submission 119763) | Peatland microbial communities from MTU Mesocosm Facility, Houghton, MI, USA - PEATcosm2014_Bin10_30_metaG | ecosystem: Environmental > Terrestrial > Soil > Wetlands > Peat | place... | reverse complement strand
CCGGTGGCTGGCCCCAAGGAATTCAGGGCTGGGGCGCTTTGATAGTAATTCGGATCGTACCAATCGTTCACCCACTCCCAAACATTCCCCAGCACGTCATAAAGGCCATAGCCATTGGCCAGCTTGGTTGCGACTGAGTGGGTTTGGTTCCCCGCGTTCTCTTTGGACCAGGCAATTTCGTTGAGGGTACCGTAGCGTGCCTGGGGGCTCCCGCCGCGTGCGGCGTATTCCCACTCGGCCTCCGTAGGCAACCGCCCACCCGCCCACGCGCAGTATTGTCTCGCCTCGTCCCAGATCACGTTTACCATGGGAAGGGTACCATTAGCCCAACCCCGGTAAAGTTTGGGGGCAGCCGGCGGCATTTTCGCTTTCGCCGTATCAACAAAACGTTTGTACGCTTCCACAGTTACTTCTGTCTGTCCCATCCAATAGGCCTTCGGCAGAGTCACCCGATGAGCTGGTTTTTCCGGAGCCGAGCAGTCATTGTCTCCCGGCGAGCAGCCCATCATGAAATCCCCGGGCGCAATCCAAACATATTTAAGCGCGTCCTGGGGGTTCACGCGCACGGCGTCGGCCAGCGCCACTTCCATCCGCTTCTCCGTACCGGCAACCACCACGACACTTTGCGAATCATCCACGGCGCCCCGGGCCGTGACCCGGAGCGCATGCGCTCCGGCGGATATCCCGCTGAGCAGGAACTCACCGCTCGGGTCCACGGTTCCACGAATGGAATTGTCGAGCCAGACGGAGGCGCCGGCGGGGGCTTTCACTCGTATGCTTCCGGCAATATCCGCAAGGGGTGCCACGACGCGAGCGGGCTGCCCATCCACGATGGTCACGCTCTGCTCAAAATCATGTTTGCCCGCCAGCGAGACTTTCAGTGCGTGGGGGCCAATCTTTGAGCGGAATACCAAAACGCCCTGAGAGTCCGTCAATCCCTGGGGAGTGCCATCCAGAAAAACCTGGGCGTTGGGCTCGGTTTCCACCGTGATGCCTTCCATCGGCACGCTCGTCTTGCGCAACACGCCGATGAGCAGGTCAGTCGCTCCTGCCCGCCGCAAGGTGCGCACATAATCGTCGTCAACTTCGAAATCGATGCCGCGGTCTCTAACCAATTCCGCGGCCCGCTGACTGGACACGCCGCCAGTGATCAATTCCAGGAGTTGTTTCTGGCTTAACGGTTGCGGCTTCGAAGCGCCTGCGGCTTGCAGGGGTGCAGTGGGCGGCACCAGGCGGAGGCCGCAATCTCGCGCCCTATTCACCGCACGGACACGGATTCCGCTCGCTGGCATCGGGCTCACGCGGACACTCTCTGGCAAAATCCCTCGGGCGGCGGAGATACCCGGTGTCATTCCAAGAAATAAAACCAAGATAATGAATCGTATAAGCGACGAGTGCACGGCCGCCTCCTCTCTAAGATAGAGCGTAAGACAGCATCGGTGGTTGATTATACGCCAGGACTGTGCGGAGAGACCTCGATTGATGGCTGGACATCTATACTGCATTCTCGCTTCGGGTTTGGAAGGGCGGGGCTTCCGCACCTTTGGGGCTGAAGGGCACAACCGGGCAGAGAAAGCCGTTGAGCCTGGTGGAAAGTCCGGGCGAGTGTCAATACCGTTCACTTGAGCAGTTCGGTCCCAACTCGACCTCCTCACCCCCGGCCCCTCTCCCTCAAGGGGGCGAGGGTGGAAGAATCGTTAGCCCGGACTTCTCACCAGCCCTAGAGGTTCCCTTTTTAGGCGGTCGATGATTCAAGCCCCAAAGGGTGACCTAATCTAGCCCAGGGCAACGCCCCATAGGCGTTAACCTAAGGCTTCCGCCGGAATTGATGTGCTCTCCTCACAGGCCCGGAGGGCCGGAAGACCGTAGCCCACGGCGTAAGCCGTGGGGCAAGCGCACACGATGACCGCCAGCCCCAGCGGGGCGAAAGAAATGGACCCTGGGCGTTGGCCGCGACAATCCTGGGGTTTCGCACTACGCGCCGCGATTTGCTTCTTTCGCCCCGCTGGGGCTCGTTGCGGGGGCGCTCCCTTGACCCACGGCTTACGCCGCTACGCGGCTGGTACCGTCGCGGTCTTAGGTTAACGCTTATGGGGCAACGCCCTGGGTTTATGGAACGGTTACCGACGCAAGCCCTGAAGGGGCGCGCTAACACCCGCCGTAATTTCTTCCCAGATTCCTGAATCACTCTCTCGAAGGGGCCGACAGGTGGATCCGGAAATTCCCATCCATCCATTGTAAGAAATAACATGGGGCGGCACACCAGCACCGCGAATTCATAACCTCATCGCCTGCCGGATGCCACGAAACCTCTCTCAGTTCTTGAATTGCCCGTCAGGACTTGATACCTTACCCAACTCAACATCTTTGAAAGGATGGACCATGAAGCGTTTAATCATCATTCTTGCTTGCGGCTTTGTTTCGGCCGCTCTTATATTTGCGCAGACGGATTCTACCCAGACTCCGGCGCCTGCCACCACCCAAAAGACTTCCGCCACAACCGCCAAAACCGGCGTAGCCAAAACCACGTCCGTGCATAAGACCACCACCTCCAAGACGGGGACCACGACCGCAGCCAGAAAGACCACAACTACCACGACTGCCAAAACCGCCGCTACTAAAACGGGAACCGCCACTACCGCGACCCATAAGACAACTTCCGCCGCGGGATCCAGGACAAGCGCTTCCAGGACTACCCCGACCGCGCAATGGATCACTACGGGCTCCGGCCTGAAATATCAGGACACGGTCGTGGGCAAAGGGGCCGTACCGAAACCCGGCGACGACATCCTGGTGAACTACACGGGCCGATTCACCAACGGCAAGGTATTTGACAGCTCCCTGGCACCGGGCAGAACTCCTTTTGAGCTCCACCTGGGAAGGGGCGATGTCATCAAAGGATGGGACGAGGGACTTGCCACCATGCATGTGGGTGGAAAGCGCAAGCTGATAATTCCTCCCAGCCTTGCTTACGGCGAGCGCGGATACCCGAATGTAATTCCGCCCAACTCTACCCTGACGTTTGACGTCGAGTTGCTGAAGATCAAGTAGCCTTCGGATATTAACGCCGGCCGTGTGATAGAATTGGCTTCTTCGGTTCAAGGGGTCATGACGGAAATCAAATTTGCGCGCAGTGAGTCTGTCGCAGACGTTATCATGCGTCTTATTCACGAGACGTCCAGCTCAATTGAGGGGGCCCTTTACCGCTTTAATCATCCTGGCCTCGCCCAGGCGCTGGAAGAGGCGGTGCATCGCGGCGTTCACGTTCGACTGCTTGTTGACGGGAATAAATACAAAGAGAGCCGCACGACGCAGGAACTTCTGACCGGGGCCATCATCCCTTTTCGGCTGGCTTTCGGCCGGCAGGGACGCGGTTCCAAGATGCACCACAAGTTCGTCATCCTGGATCAGCAGACGGTATTGACCGGAAGTTACAACTGGACGCACGAATCCGAAGAGGAAAACCACGAGAATCTTATTATCCTGCGCGACCCGCACCCGGTCGAGGCCTACACCCGGGAGTTTGACGCTTTATGGGCGGGAGCGGACCGGGATGGTTCGTAAAGGTCTCTGAAGTCTTTGCCCAACTCTGCCACGGATTAGGCAGGTACATTTGCGGCAATTTTTGCCGCACTTTATAAACGCGCCGCGAGAAGACGGGGGCACGTTCCGCCGCCGCTCCAAATGACGGACTCCAAATCCTGTTCAGGAAGCAACCTATGACCACCAAGGATGCGAATCAGGGACGCGGGGCACGGCCTGCGGACTTTGAGCTCTACATCATGCGGCACGGTATTGCCGTGATGCGCGGCGTCACCACCATACTGGAAGATGCCAAGCGGCCCCTCACCCCCGAGGGTAAGCAAAAAATGCGCGAAATTGCCTCAGGACTCGTACATGCCGGTTTGGAGGCGGATTGGATCGTTTCCAGTCCCCTCACGCGCGCTGTGGAGACAGCAGAGATTGTCGGCGAGGCGCTAAGTTCCAAGCCTCCCCTTGACCTGTGCGAGGCGCTGCGCCCGGGTGGCGGGCCGGAGGATTTGATCACCTTTCTCGCCAAGCGATCCAACCGCCGGCGCGTTTTGGTGGTGGGCCACGAGCCGGACCTGGGTCAGCTTTCGGCGCGGTTGATCGGGGCCGGGCGCAACGCCAATATGCCGTTCAAGAAGGGTGGATGCTGCCTGATTACCTTCAGCGAATTCCCCCCGAAAACCCCTGGCCGCCTGGTATGGTGGCTGCCCCCCCGCGTCATGCGGAAACTGGCTTAACACCTCAGTAGCACCAATCTTACTCAATACCCCTTGGGTAAAGTCTTTTGGCGTCAAGTCCAGCCGCGTGGTAAAGTAGCTAGTGGCCTCACGTACCCTCGCAGATGAGGCAAGGATGGAAACCCAATTGGGGGCAGGACCGTGCACGCTCGCCGAAGAACCCCGGGCGAGCCAGAAACTGGCCGACCGCCCCTCGCGTAGACCTAAAATTCTACTGACAAGTATTTGCCGACCGCTTGGACCCAAGCACGGAGATGCGCCGAGCTGTGGTTACGAAGTGCTCCACGGACAAGTCACCCGCGCCCAGGGGGTCTTCAGCCCTCGTTCCGTGAATTTCACCTATGGGCTTGATTACATTGCCGCCAATCTGGACGCACCCGCTGTGGTGCTGCAATACCCGTCACGCCGCGAATTGGTGCGTGAACTGAAGAAGGGGCCTGACTATGTTGGCATTTCCTTCAACCTGGTTTTGTACCATCGCATGAAGGAGGTGTCAGCCTTGGTGCGCAAGTACGCGCCGAAGGCCAAAATCGTTCTAGGCGGTTATGGCACGGTTCTGGACGATGCCGCACTTCTCCCCTATGGCGACCACATTTGCCGCGGTGAGGGCGTGGCATACTTCCGCGCCCTGCTGAATGAGCCTCCCCGTGCCATGCCCTACGATCATCCCCTGGTGACGCTGAACCTGAAGGTTTTTTCCATCCCCATGGACAAGACGGGCGTGATCTTCGCCGGGCTCGGCTGCCCCAATGGCTGCGACTTCTGCTGCACGTCGCACTACTTCAAGCGCAAGCACATTCGCCTGCTCCCCACTGGCGACGATATCTTCCGCGTCGTGGAGCGCTACCTTGAAATCGACGAACGCATGAGCCTGGCGATTCTGGATGAAGATTTTCTGCTGGCCAAAGACCGCGCCACGCGCATGCGTGAACTGGTGCTGGCCCGCGGCACACCTCTTTCCATTTTCGCCTTTGCCTCCGTCAAAGCCCTGAGCCGGTACACTCCCCAGGAACTGCTGGAGACCGGCGTGGACGGGGTTTGGGTGGGGTTCGAAGGAAAACGCTCGGGCTACGCCAAGCAAGAGGGAAAGCCCATTGAGGAGTTGATTCCGGAATTGCGCTCGCACGGGATCACGGTGCTTTCCTCCATGATTCTGGGCTTTGGGTATCACACGCCGGAAATCATCCGCGAAGAGTTGGCGGGGTTCCTCGCGTTACGGCCCACCTATGGGCAGTTCCTGATCTATGGTCCCACGCACGGCACGCCGTTCTACGAGCGGGTAATGCGGGAAGGCACGCTGCGCCCCGACATGCTGGCGGACCTCGACAACTATTACAAACACTGCGATGGTTTCACCTCCATGGTTGTTCATCCCACCATGAAGGCGGAGGAAATCGAGTCCTTGCAGCGCGAGTGCTTTGACACCGACTTCCGCGTCAACGGACCTTCCATTCTGCGCTCGGTGGAGGTTTGGTTCCAGGGATGGAAGCGCTACCACAACTCTGATTCTCCCTACCTGCGCGCCAAAGCGGAGCGCTGGAAGGAAGAGATTCATTTCGCCTGGCCGCTTTTCACCGTGGCCAAGGGCTCGGGCCCGACGCCGGAAGCCACGGCGCAATTGGAAGCCGAGGTTCGAGCTGCCATCGGCCCCCCACCGCTGGGCCGGCGTGTTCTATCAATGCTGGCGCCCGCCGCGGCGGCCTGGACCGGCTTTACCCTGCGCCACGACTTGTTCCAACACCCCAAGTTGGTCCGCACTGCCTATCGCACCACGCCTTGGGCGCTGCGCACCGGGGAAATTGGTGCGCTTCGGGTTAGCATGGAGCGGGCATTGCACAGCACTTTGGTGAAGATCGAAGGAGTACTGGACCGTGCCAGCGCCAAACGTCTGGTCGCCGGCATCCGCGCCCAACTTCACCGCAACGACGCGGACCTGAAAGTGGTGGTGGCGGAGGGGACACAGGCCAAGCGCCAGGACCTGGAATTTCTCGCCCATGAACTCGCGCCGTTGCGCCACCGCATCTCCGTCACACTTCCGTCCACTCCTGAAACCTGGACTCACCTCGAAGGTGTTTAGAGCAAGAACGTGGGGGCGGTTCGCAGACCGCCCTTTCCCGAATTGACTAACACGTTGCATCTCGAACGCCGTTCCGGGCAGATCAAAGGTTGAGCCTGCCCCTTCGGGGAGTTCGGATCACTGGAAACTCCCGACGATGCGGGATTCCCCTTTGGTTTGAGTTGGAAGCACAATCGTATCCCGCTCCAGTATTGGAGTCGAGACCCCATTGACAGTAGCGGAAGCCAGCGGCCGGCCATCACCGGAGCGCAGCCTTACGCGGATCTCCTTCGGCTCCACCGCCAAGTCAAGATTGGCAACAACTTCAACTGAGTTACCGTCTTTTGCCACGTGAACGGAAAGGTCCACGTGTCCGCCGAAGTGCGAGCCCATGCGGCTGACTGCCAGAGTGCTGCCAGGCTTGAGCCATGAGCGCGGTATTGCCTGCAACAGCCACAGCGATTGCTGCGACCCGTCGTATCCGCCGCGCTCGTTGACGAACATACCTCGCATCGCCTGCCAGCGTATGCCCTCTCCCGGCGAGCAGGAGGGCGGCCCGTCAAACGATTCCACCCCAACCCGAAAATCACGGTGAATGGTGATGGCCAGGCTATTAAAGAGCCATTCGAAGAACCGCGGCAAATCGTCGCGCTGGAGAAACAAGTCGAAGAAGATCGGAAACATCGTTTCGTATTCCACGTAATGTCTGCACAAGTAGTGCCTTGGAGCCTGGGGATTGCCGATGTCGCGAAAGTTTTCGTCAGCATTGGCGTGCTGGAAATCGTCGCGGCGAATCCGCATGTAGTACCCCTGGCCTTGGGGGAACCCGGCGTCGATAACTGCCAGCGTCTGATCCACTAGCTCATCGTGCGGATCAAGAGCCCCCCAGGCTCCCGCGCGGGTCGGACCAACGCAGGTATAGGTCCAGTCCGTCTGGTTCCAGTCCAACTCATAAACATCGCGGGGGACATAAGGAATGTCAGACCCGTCCGGCATGGGAATGCGTCGGGCACGGTCGCGAGCTTCCACGTATCTGTCGCGCAGGCAGGCGCGGTACTCATTCAGCTCTTTGGCTATTTCCTCGGCCCGGGGATGATTGATCTCCCGCAGCAGGCGCACGGTCTCAATCATTCCATAGATACAGGTGGAATCGTTGGCAATGGTGTTGCCCTGCAGCCAATCGTGCGTGGAAGCCGCCGGCAGCAATCCCCAGTGCCGAACCTTCTGCCCTTTTTCTTCCCGCATGGTCCGCCGGCGCTGCGTTAGCACCCAGTCGCACGCGTCCACCATGGCCTTCAGCGGCGGCCGCGGCCCCTTCTCCAACCATTCGCGATCCCGAGTGATGCGGTAGTGCGAAGCCAGCGCCCACAGTTCCAAGCCGTGGCTCAGCAGCAGAGTGTTGGCGGTCCAATCACCAAAATTGCCCATGAATCCGGGCCGCTTCTCAAAACCTTCCCCTTCCACAATTTCACCCTTACCCATGCTCTTGCGATTCAAGCCGCCAATGTCGTCGGTTTGCGTATCAATGAAGCTTTGCAGCACGGGCCGCGAATATTGCGACAAGCCGCGCAAATCGAGCGTGGGCAACGGCCACGCGGCGCTGACCGGCCAATAAATCTCGTACCAATTGGCGCTGGTCTTATACATCCAAATTTTGCCGACGTGGCGAAAGGCGATTTGCTCCGCCATCTGACCTGCCACGGCGGCGAGATAATCGTTCACAAAGTAATCGGGAGTCTCGATGGTGCCGCCGGGAGTGCCTACAATGTTCTTCCAAAAGGTTTGCACGTCGGCCCACAGCTTGTTGCGGTCAAGCTGGGATATCTTTTTGCCGGTAGTTCGATCCACCGGCCCGTAAGGAAGAGAAACCCAGAATTCCGCATGCTCGCCGGGCGCCAGCGGAATGCGCCATTCAATCATGCTCTCCGCCGGATTTCGCATTCCGCGCGGCGGCGGCACTTGCGCGTGCCAGTGGATCTGGCCCTTTTCCGGCTTGGGAATGACGTAGCGCACATCCTTCTTAAAGCTTCCGTACGGCGCATTCAGCCACATGTTCTCAAGGATTCCCAGCGGCGCTTCAAAGTGTTGGGGATACACCGAACCGAGTTCATCGCCGCGGCCCGTCTTGTAACCAAAGATGATGTCAGTGGTGTCGCCAAAGTGCAGCCAGAGGTGTCCCACGGACGGTGCTGAACCATTGTTTCGAACCTTAAACCTCGCCTGGACAACCAGAATATCGTCGAGCGAAGGTTTCATGCCTTCTTCCAGGTCGCGATCCAACAGGTGGGAAAAAACCGTCTCATCCCAGAGCAAATCGCCATCTTTCGTCGCGACGTGGGGAAGAGGCAGGCGTCCCGCTTCCAGGCTGCGCTGGAATTTCGCATCCTCAATTCCCGAGCGCTCTTGGAACCGTACGGGATCGCCATAGCCGACCGTGACGTTCAGCAGGTTACGCCCGAGCGGCGCGCATTCCTTCGCCAAGGCGGGAGTGTAGCGGAATTCATTCAAGGGACCGAACAGGAGTGAGCCATCCCAAAAAACTCCGGCTTGCCATTGGTAGCCGGGCACGCCGACATGCTGAATCGCCCTGGTCATCGGTTTCCAGAGCTTCTTTGCTTCTTCAAATGTCCATTCTTGATTGTCCTGTCGCTGGGGATCCGGTATGGGTATCGCGCTCGCGAAAGAATCTCCATGAATGCTGCATCCGGAAGTAAGTCCAGCCCCGCCTATAAGGGTTCGTTCAAGGAATCCCCTGCGATTGATGATTGCCACGGTAAAACTCCTTTTTGCTTCTTAAAGTCAGAATCAAGTCGCCTGAATTCTATCCTATGCGGTCCACTTCGACCTCATGCTTCTCTTGCCCGTGGACACATCTTTGCTTGCTTCCAGAATTACATTTGGACTCAATTTCTTTGCTGCTGATCTAAACTTGACGCGCGAGGTTAGCGGGCGTATGTTTCTGGCGCGGGGATGGAGTTGAAATCGGAAGTTGCGGTTTAGACTCAATACGGTTCACTTAATGGGCTCGAGGTCATTAGGTGGAGAATGGTTATTGGACAACCCCCTCACCCGTCCCGCCCCGGCTGATGACAACGCCGGTTGCGGGCCACCCTCTCCCTCAAGGGGGCGAGGGATGTCGATTCAAATTACCGCTGCCCTGCATTTACACCATGAGAAATCTCATCTCAATGTGTGTCAGATCCACCAAGTCAGACAGAGAAGGAGTCGCCATGAAAAAGGTTCTACCACGCCGGAGCTTTTTGCAAGCCGCGGGCCTGGCCGCCGCAGGTTCCCTTGTCATCAGCCCAAGTGCCGGCGCCCGGCCGGAAGAGGGTTCCGCCCACGCACGCCCCCGGCTCCTAAGCGGATGCTGTGCGTACTCCTACAGAAAATACCTGGAGCCGGGCAAGATGACCATGGCGGACTTCTTTTTGAAGGCCGTGGAGCTTGGGGTCGATGGCGTGGACGTCACCAGCTACTGGCTGAAATCGACCGAGCCTGAGTATCTGCATGGATTGCGACACCTCGCCTACAAGCACGGCCTGCCATTTTCCGGCGTCGCCATCAGAACCGAGATGTGCCAGTCCGATCCTGCCAAGCGTGAAGCAGAACTCGCCAATATCAGGAAATGGGTTGATGCCACGGAGTTGTTGGGGGCGTCGCACATCCGTGTGTTCGGAGGCAACGTCCCGGACGGTGGAACCGATGCGCAGGGCGTGGAGTGGGCTGCGGAAACCATGAAACCGGCATGTGATTATGCCGCCCAAAAGGGAATCATCCTGGGCATTGAGAGCCACCACGGGATCACCTCCAAGGCTTCCAATATTCTCGCCATCCTCCACCGTGTCGATTCGCCCTACGCCGGATGCAACCTGGACATCAGCAATTTTGATGAGGACCCTTATTCGCAGGTGGAATCACTTATTCCCTATGCCACACACACCCACATCCGCGACTTTTTTGGGAAGCCGCGTCAATCGCTGGACCTCGATCGCATGTGGCAGATGTTTGCCAAGGGCGGCTATCAGGGGTTCATGTCGGTTGAGTACGAGGGGGAAGAGGATGAGATGACGGCAGTCCCCAAGCTCGTTAACAGAGTCAAAGCGCTTTGCAAGAAGTATTCGAGCGTCTGAGACTGCTGCGGATATTCGTGCAACAATTCCGCTACGTTCCCCGTGTTAACAATGGCACGAGAATTCACGGATGGTCGTTGGCACAGCGAAAGCCGATAGGGATCTGGTCGCCTTCTTTTTCCTGGGCTAAACGATGAGACACGCGGAGGGCAGCGGGATCGCTCTCCCAGAATCCTCCGCGCGCCACCGCAATGGCATTGGAAGCAAGGGGTTGCTCAACACCAGGGCCCGTTGCTACAGAGTCAAAATAGTACTTATTGTAGTAGCGATCCAGAACCCACTCGGAAACGTTTCCCAGCATGTCGTAAAGACCAAAGTCGTTGGGCTGCTTCGTTCCCACCGCATGGAGAGTGTCGCCGCTGTTGTCCGCATACCAGGCAATCTGGGAGATCACCCCGTAATACGGTTGGGAGTTTCCGCCGCGCGCTGCATATTCCCATTCCGCTTCCGTCGGCAGCCGTCCCCCCATCGCCGCGCAATACTCTTTGGCGTCCATCCAGCTCACGCCACTCACTGGAAGATTGCTGTCCCCGGCCGGGGGGTGCCGGGCAGTTTTGGCGGCAAATTTTCGATAAGCGCCGACCGTCACTTCGGTTTGGCCCAGCCAGAAGCCCTTCTCGATGGCTACTTGATGAGTCGGCTTCTCATCGTCTTTGCATTCGCTGTCCTGCACCGAGCATCCCATGATGAACGTTCCGGGAGGAATCCAGACATAAGTCAGTTCGTCAGCAGGGTTCAACCAAGTCTTCATTTTCGGGCCGGCCGGGGGGGTGACATTCACTCCCGTCGGCGTGGGCAAGGCTGGATTAGGGCTTGGCAGTTTCCGTGATTTCAAGAAAAGGATCACCCCGGCGACCATCACCAACATCAAAACCGCACCCGCGAGCCATCGTGCCTGGCTCTTAAGCGGTGTCAAGGCGCGCTGAACTCGTTCACCCGCAAGGGCGGCGGAAGTTGCATCGACAAGCCGCTTCAAGTTCTGTTCGGAGCAACCATCCGGAGCGTCGAGCCACTGGGTCAAGGAAAGGAAATATTCCAGATCCTCAGGCAAGGGCTGCTGCCAGATACGGAAGGGAATGATTCGCTTCTTGCCATTGAAGGCGTGGCCAACTTCGCTGAGAACGTGGGGTGACGCAGCAGAGTGCTCCGTCAGGATCAGCACGAGCGCGCGAGCCGCATTGACCGCCTCCACAATGGCGGTGGGGAAGTCCGTGCCCGGCTCGATATTTCTGGGAGCCATCCAACACGAAACCCCGACGCTCTCCAAGGCGCTGCAAACACGATCCGCGATCGCCTTGTCAGCGGACGAATAACTTATAAAAACCTGTTGGGCCATGCCCTGCTCCGGTAAACCAATGCCTCTCAGTGTCTCATATCCAGGGGCCATTGGTACAGATGCGGCCTCTGGCAAAAACATAATTTGTGGTTTCCCTGCTCGTTCAATCCTCAGCGGCAAACGCTCAACCTGATGATTGAATTCATAGGCGGCCAGGTGTATGTTAGCGGTCGGGCAAAAACACAAAACTGAAGTTCCGGATCGAAGTGGAAGTGCCAGGCTCTTCCGGCACGAACTCCGCCGTGCACGGTGGACGGCCGGGCTCGGTCCTACAACTTGGACTGCGTATGAAGGGAACTCCGGACCCAATCACGCTAGCCTTGACCGGCCAGTTGCCATTCGTCCTTCTGGTGGCTGCGATTTTGGCCCTGCCTCTATCGCTGTTTCTACTCTGGCTGTACCGCCGGGCAGTGTTGCGCTCAATGCGGGGCCGTTCGGGGACCGCCGTTCCTTCCACGCCCTCCGTGCAAGCATCATCGCCGCCATCTTCCCGCATCGAATTGTCATTTGACGGGGCATCTGCCTGCCCCACTCTGGTTCCTTATGGCGAAGCACTTCTTCGCCAAGCCAGTCGTGGGCCATGGCAGGCTGCCGCAATCTATTGTGCGGCGGGAGGGTTCT
>Ga0181529_10006062_pt1 | contig 12414 bp, 7 predicted proteins | sample PEATcosm2014_Bin_36_FD_119763 | JGI IMG/M metagenome (GOLD analysis project Ga0181529, IMG submission 119763) | Peatland microbial communities from MTU Mesocosm Facility, Houghton, MI, USA - PEATcosm2014_Bin10_30_metaG | ecosystem: Environmental > Terrestrial > Soil > Wetlands > Peat | place... | reverse complement strand
TGGCGTCCCCGATAGTTACGGATTGCGGCGAGGTGTAAGTGCCGGGCGCGGGCAGGAAGGTGGGAGCGGGCAAAGTCGGCGCGACGGCGATGGTATAAGTCGCCGAAGCGACGGCGCTGTTGGTGTAGCCTGTCTCAACCGCGATGGCCTGCAGGGTCTCCGTCGCGCTGACCGTAATTGGGCCACCGTACTTCGTCGAAGAAGTCGTCGGCGTGGTGCCGTTGATTGTGTAGTAAATCGACGCGCCGGCCGTGGCGTCCCCGATAGTTACGGATTGCGGCGAGGTGTAAGTGCCGGGCGCGGGCAGGAAGGTGGGAGCGGGCAAAGTCGGCGCGACGGCGATGGTATAAGTCGCTGAAGCGACGGCGCTGTTGGTGTAACCTGTCTCAACCGCGATGGCCTGCAGGGTCTCCGTCGCGCTGACCGTAATTGGGCCACCGTACTTCGTCGAAGAAGTCGTCGGCGTGGTGCCGTTAGTGGTGTAGTAAATAGTGGTCCCGGCCGTCGCATCGCCGATCGTCACTGACTGCTGCGTAGTGTAAGTTCCCGCCGCTGGCGAAAATGTGGGCGAAGCCGCAATCGGCAAACCCGACACCGAGTAATCGAGCGCGGTGACTGAAAAGGGCGGCAACGTGATCGATCCTGAGCTGGAAAGTGTGGAAGTATTGATCGCCACGGTAGCCGGCGTCTGGTAGGTGGGGTATCCGGTAGGCGCCTCGTTCATGTCGTCGAGCGCGCCGGGAGCGTACTGCCTCTGCGTCACTGTTCCCTGCGGAGGATTGGTTCCCGCAAAGCCGATCGTGCGGCTGTTGGAAAGATCGGTGTTGATCAACACCAGGGATCGGCTGGCTCCGTTCTCGAAGCAGAAGGTGTAGATATAGGGGACTGCGTTCATCGCCGGCAATTGGAGGGGCGTCGTCTGGCTCGATGAAGGCGAGTTGGAATAGACTCCATTGATGGAACCAGCGAAGTTATAGTTAGGATAGGTCGGATTGACGGTATCCGGAAAGTTGCCGATCGCGCATGAGTACATGGGGCCGATGATCGACTGGTTCACTAACTGTACTCCCAGGAACGTCGGTCGCACGTTATTGGTCGCGCCGCCCATATCGACGGTATTTCCCCACAGTTTGGCCCATAAGCTGGTGGGCTCGCCGCTGCCGCTCAAGCCGTTGTTGAGGCCGCCGTTGTCGAATTCGGCCAAGGCGAAGAACGACTGAGGGCCGATGCCGTAGTACTGCATATTCAGCAGCGGCTGCAAGGCCATCACCACGCCCTCGCCGGCTCCGGCATTGATGTAGTCCAGATGCGTCTGGTCGATGACGTCCGCGGCCGGAGTCACGCCGGAGACGTCGATGCTGCCGAGCGTTCCCTGGCCCCACTCGTAGATATTGACTTTGCAGGTTGCACTGCCCGAGGCTCCGCAGTTCGTCTGCGACTGATAGTCATTGACGGACTGGTAAAAGTCCACGATGTCGTTGGGATTGGTCACCTTCTCCCAGGGATCGACCATCGCCGGCAGCCAGAGATTCGAGTCCGAGGTGAAACTGCCTACATCCCCGTAGGTGTAGTCCTCGATCTCGATCGAGTCAGGATGTGCTCTGGCAATGGCCGGGTGCATATTGATGGGACTGATGGCCGTCTGCGCATTCATCACCAGGTCGAACGAAGAGGCCGAGTAGTAGCTGTCGGCGCGCATGGCGGCAAAAATGTCGCGGGCGCGCACACTGTAGTCGAAGTAATACTCCCCATCGGTCACTCCCGCCCGCCACGGAAGCGACTGGCCCGCGAAGGAGCCTCCGTTCCAGCATTCATTGCAGAAGGCGAGATGAATCTGACTGAAGACGCCGGTCCAGGGCGCCCCTTGGCCTAAAGCCGCGCGCCGCGCGCCATAACTCGTGCTCAAGGGGCTGGCAAGAAACTCGATGAGATTCGCCGCGTCCGCCGTGGAGAAGGTGACCGGAACCTCAAGATAAGGCTCGGCGTTCAGCAATTGGCAGATGACCAGATAGTCCTCGAGCGAAAGACTCTCCGCGCCGGCTCCCCCCGGTCCGATATAATATCCCATCCCCGCGCCGGTGGGCGCGTGCGCGTAGTCGGGCTGGGTCCAGTTGCTCACGGTTTCCGCGTTCTGGTTCACCCAATAGCGAAACATACCGGGATTGCTGCCGATCGAGGGACCGTAGAACTTCTGCAAGGTTTCGATCACTTCATCGCGCAGAACCGTATTGTTGGTGAAACCGGCGCCAGTTGCTGGGTTGATGGGATTGGTCTCGATCTTCTCGAAGCTGACATTGTCCAGATAAACCGATCCTCCGGTGACGCCAATGGACACCTGGGCTATGCCCGGCGAGGTGGCCGCAGCCGATTCCGAGGCGGTGCAATTCCATGTGTATTGCGCCCACTTCGAGGTCAGTGTCGGCGTGTACGATCCGCAGTTGAACCCGCCGCTCGAGAGCCGCAGGGCCGTGGCGGTCAGCGCCGGAGAGCCGGAGGCCGATTTTGCCCAGAAGGAAAGCTGATATGTGCCGTTCATCAAGACGAAGATGTTGGGAAATAGCTTGTAAATGTAGTCGTAGTCGGTATCGAAGTTCCAGGCTGCCGTCGCCGAGGAGCCGCTTGCCGTGGCGTTCATGTTCAAGGCTTGGGCGCCGCAGTTGGCGCAGAGATCGGTGGTGTCGGAAAGCAACTGAGCGCCTCCGCTAACCGATCCCGATATCCCGCCATATCCTCCGCTTTCCCACCACGACTCCGGTGTGGAAGGCCAGGACTTACTGACGATAACGGTGTCGTACACGCTAAATGGAGCGTTGCACGCCGGAGAAATCGTAAGCGTCGGACCTACCGTGTCAGGCGGGTTGGCCCCTGAATTTGGGCCGGTATTCGATACAATGGAACCTGTGCAGCCAAGCTCGGGGCCTGTCGATTCGACGATTGTAACCGTGCCTCCGGCCCAGTAGTCGGCCTGAACGGGATCCCATTGATTCGGAATTGTGAATGTGGTCGTGGTGCCGGCCGCGGACAAAACCCATATCTGCTGGGCTTGCAAAGGCTCGAATCCCGGATTGCTGGAGCCGATCAGGTTCTTGAGAATTTGACCGTTGTCCCAGTAGTCGATGGCTCCGATGTTGATTCCGGCGCGGTGCGTGTCGCTCTGCACAACGGTTGCGTCGTTGAGCGACAAGGTCGGTATTTGCGCCCACGCGGAAAGGGGGAGGATAGCCATACAGGCTATCGCAAAAGTCCGGTTCATGAATCGACTCCTCAGGCAAACGCCTGTTTACCAGTCGACGGCGTCCTGGCCAGTCTTCGAGCAGGCAGATACGCCGTCTTCCTTGGCAATCGCATCAAGAGCAAATCCACGGGGAATCGGCGTTCGGTCTTGGCCGAACCGAACGATTCCCGTCAACGCAATGCCAGGGCGGTCGTGTCTATTCTGTCTTGCGTGCCGCCGAAGCCGATCTGAAGATTGCAAAATAGCATTCGCACTTTCGTCCGCAAGCGGAAGCAGAGCCCATCTTCCAGGGCCTTGCGCTTCGCATTCCACGGGTATGATTGCCCTCTTGGATCAGGGGCTAACCGCACCCACCGCACTCGGTTTCGGTATCTTCTGTTATCCTCTTCAAAGATATAGAAGTAGAACCTATCGGTCCTCACGAATCCGCGACGTATCGAATTGTACAGCATTTCAGAAAGAATTGTGCAACCCACAACTCATCCGTCAGGACCATCTCATGAAGAAAAGGCGAAGACGGTTGGGGCGGGATACGCGAAGGCACTTTCGGAACATCCCTGAAGCGTTTTTCTGACCTCTTGGAGGCGTTCAAGGAGTCGGAAGGCAAGCCGCGTTCGGCGCATGCGTTTGTGTCCATTCACCATCCTCGACAAAAGGGCAGGGCGCGCACGATCTTGTCGAGTTGTCGATAGCCACGCTCAACGCGGCATTGGTGGGCGTCGATATCTTTGTCGAGATTGAGTTATAAGCCACTCCATATTTTCAATGACGGCGCAAACGCATTGTTGAACGATCCATGTTGAACTCGCGATTCCAGCCGGATACCCCGCCCCCGTGAAAACTCGATTCCCGCGGTTCGCATCGCGTAAGCTGGTGTCAGCGATGGTCGATTTCCCTTCCAAAGCGGAGCTATACGATGAGGCGGCTCAAACGGACTTGAGCTTCTGTTCGCAATCCGACCCGGTCGTCTCCTTTCGCAACGTTTCGGTCTCCTTCGATGGGCGGCCGGTTCTCGACGAGGTGAGCTTTTCGGTGGATCGCTGCCAGACCCTTTGCATTCTGGGCCGCAGCGGGGTGGGCAAGTCGGTGGCGTTGCGGCTGCTGATGGGCTTTCTCAAGCCCGATGCCGGCTCCATCCGCGTGGAAGGCGAGGAAATCACAACACTCGACGAAGATGGATTGCGGGCCATCCGCAAGCGCGTGACCATGGTCTTCCAGAACGGCGCGCTCTTCGATTCGCTGAGTGTGCGAGAAAACGTAGCCTTTCCGTTGCGCGAACGCGGCGGCATGAGCGAAGAGGAGATTTTCGAGGAAGTGGATCGGCTGATCGGTTTGGTAGGCGCCGAGGACGTTGTCGCTTCCTTCCCCTCCAGCCTCTCGACCGGGCGTAAACGGGCGGTGGCCATCGCCCGCGCCCTGGCCGCGCGGCCCGAGGTGGTGCTCTACGATGAGCCAACGACCATGGTCGATCCCATCATCGCCCGACATCTCGGCGATCTGATCCAGCGGCTCAAGCGCAAACTGGGATTCACGAGCATCGTGGTTACACACGATATGCGCTTTGCCGAGCGTCTTGCCGACCTGGTTCTGTTCCTGGACGGGGGGCGAGCCGGCTTCTTCGGTCCGCTCAAAGAATTCGTGGCTTCGCCGGAGCCTCAAATTCAGCAATTTTTGATTCTGGACGATTATCGGTTACCGAAGTAATGATAAGGTAATCGAACCGTAATGGACCGGCAATGATATTTTTCTTGCCAAGAAACGGCATTCGGGAAGATGCTGTGTATGCGGTTGTCTTCGCATCCCAGATATCAGGCAGTAGGGCGCGAACGAATTTTGCGTTTTCGCGATGGCGAATGGATTCGATCTAGAGAAATATAGAGGAATCGACCGGCGCTTTTCGTTCTTCATGGTAGATGGCAATCAGGTGACATTCGAAATGAGATTCAATTCGATAGTTTCGATACGAGGGTATCGAAATCTTGGTCGCGTCGATGCGCGTTCGAGTCCGTAAGTCGATTCGCCGCCCACGGGCGCAAGTCCGCATACAAGCGAGTTGCAGTTTCGGTTCACAGCCGCCGGGGTTTCAGGCTTGCCCGCGGATTCATTCGTGGGAACCTGTATCCCAGCCTTACCTATCGTTATGGAACGTTTGAGGTCCGCGGAACGTCGATGGCAACTACAGAATTCTGGCAAAGACTGTCCTCTACGGTCGCTTCCACTCCCGAATGGATGGGGGAACCGGCCCGGGGGGCTGCCGCAAGCTCATGGGGAACGGTCTGTCTCTGGATGGCTCTGGATGGAATCACGGTACTTGGGGCGGCGGCGGCGGCCACGCTTTACAAGCTGCGTACCGGACCGCTCGAAGGTCTCAGGGAAATTTGCGGCGGATCGCTGATTCACGGACGCTCGACGGGGGTGGTGCTGGCCATGCTGTGCGGCTTCTTCCTCTCTCTGGCGATCGTAAGCCGGGAACTCCGCCTGTACTCCCCCTTGCGGCTCAACAACATTCTCCATGAGCAGCGGTTGAGCATACAGGCTTGCATCCTCTCCGGCCTGATGCTGACCGGAACGCTCTATCTGGTGAAAGCCGAGAACATCTCTCGCGCCATTGTGCTGGTGACGCTGGGATTGGTCACGCTTGCACTGAGCCTGCGCCGGCTGGTCTACCGCATCCGGCTTTACCATCGTTTCGATCGCGGCATCGGCACCCGCAACGTGCTCATCGTGGGCACCGGGCCGGAGGCCCGCGCCCTTCGCCACCATCTGGAGAGCATTCGCCGCCTCGGCTATTCTTTCAAGGGATTCATCGATCTCCCCGGCTCCGAGAGCAGATCGGATTCCGGCCCCGCTGCCGGCGGCGATGTCGTCGGTTCGCTGACGACGCTTTGCGACAGCGTCCGCACCCGATTTATCGACGAGATATTCTTTACCAGCCCCGGCGAACGGGAAGTCGTTCAAGGCGTTCTGGAGCAGGCACGGACCTGCGGCGTGGACTTGCGAGTAGTGCCCGACATTTACGACGGCCAGATATGGAACAGCCCCATCGAATACATCGGTCAGTTTCCTACTATTCCGCTTCACCGCGGTTTCGTGCCCGAGTCTGGCCTGCTGCTCAAGCGAATTTTCGACGGCTTCTTTTCATCTCTAGCGTTGATGCTGCTTGCGCCGCTGCTGGCGTCCATCGCCATCGCCATCAAACTGGATTCGCCCGGTCCGGTCTTTTATCTTTCCGAACGGGTGGCAAAAAAGGGCGCGTCTTCCGCTGCATCAAGTTCCGCACCATGGTCCGCGACGCTGAGAAGCGCCGCGCCAGCCTGTTGCATCGGAACGAGCGGGACGGCATCCTCTTCAAAGTCGCCAACGATCCGCGCATCACGCGCCTGGGCCGCTTCCTGCGCAAGTATTCGCTCGACGAACTGCCCCAGTTCTTCAACGTGCTGCGCGGCGAGATGAGCGTCGTCGGGCCGCGTCCGCCCATCGCCAGCGAGGTGCAGAAGTACAATTTGAGCCATCTTCGCCGCCTCGACGTAACTCCCGGCATCACTGGGCTGTGGCAGGTGCAGGCGCGTCAGGATCCCTCTTTCGACAGCTATATCTCGCTGGACATGACCTATATTGACAACTGGAGCCTGTGGCTGGATATTCAGATCGTTGCCCGCACTGTCGGAGTGGTTTTGACCGGGACCGGCTGCTAGGGCTTGGTGGCTTAAGTTGCGATCGCATTTTGCGCCAGAGCAAGTCTGCGCGCGTGACAGAGGACTGACTCCCCAACTCGAGCCTAAGCAATTGCCATCCGCCAGACAGAGAATCCCTTGACGAAAAGCCGGGGGCAGCCCTTTGGCCAAGTTATCTTGCCGAATCGCCCGCTCACTCGCTCTTCCCGCCCTTGTCCCCGATGCGGGCCACGCTGAATTGCGCCCCGGCAAAGAGGATGAGTCCTGAAACATAGGCCCAAAAAAGCAGGCCCACGGAGATAAAAAACGGCCCGTAGAGCGAAGTTAAATCCAGGTACGGCAGCGCCAGCACAAAGACATATCTTGCCGCCAGCCAAACGACCCCGGTATAGATCGAGGCTTGCAGCACAGGCCGCCAGGGGACTTTGCGGTTGGGCAGAATCCAGTAGATCGAAAAGAAGAACAGGATCGACGCCACGCCGGTGGTCGCGGTGAGCAGGACAAAGCTGGTTCCCTGATAAGTGAAGTTGAGGACAAAATCGATGATCTTTATATTTGTCTGGTGAACGAAGAGCAAGGCAAGCGCCTCGCGCCCGCCCGCGTTGAGCAGAATGCTGCCCATGCCAAGCACAACCATCAGGATCGCCAGCCCGAAGGCGACCGCCTGATTGGCCAGATAATTGCGGCTCTTGGTGACGCCCCACGCCTGGTTCAAAGCCACCTCCAAAGGCAGAAAGATGCCGGTGCAGGCCACAAGAATCATCAGCAGCGAGAAGAATTGAACGCCCTGGTGCGCGGCCGTGCCTTGCAGGTGGACCGCCACCCAGTTTTTGGTTGTCGTATCCGAAGGCAAAAAATAGTTGACCATATCGGTGACTACGTCCCTCATTCCATTGGATTGCGAAACCCAATGAGAGAGCGTATACAGCAGAACGGTGAAAGGAATGAACGAGAGAATCGCGTTGGCCGCCACGCTAAAGGCGAAGGTATGCACTTCGCTGTCCAACAGGTACTTGACCAGCGCCACGCCGTCCTTGCGCCAGCGGTACCACTTGGACCCCGAGGCCGCTTCCCCGGCCTTGATGGAATCCATCACTTGTTCGGCTTTGGTTTCCCGAGCGCCGATCTCCGCGCCGGAGTTCGATACTTCAATCACGCCTTGCTCCCTTGCTGAATTCTCAGAATCGCCGCGCTTCAAATGCCTGCAAGCGCATTCCGCGAGACGGTTGCTGCTTCAAGGATACCCTCCCGCCGCCATGCGACCTCGCTTCCAGCCGAGCGTAAAATGCGAATCTGGCTCCGCCAAGCCGTCAAATTCAAACGCTATAAGACGAGAGCGATCTTTCGCGTAATCCCGTCGGGTCCGATCTCCGTCCATCTCCATGAGGAACCCCGATGTCGCCCCGGTTTCGCTGCCCATGCTGTGGATTCAAGACCCTGGAGACGCCGGGCGCGCTGGGGCTGTGCCCCGTCTGCTGGTGGGAGGACGATGGCCAGGAGGACGCGGACGCCGCCGAAGTCCGCCTGACCGTGAACGGACAGCTCAGCCTTGAAGAGGCCCGCGAGCACTTTCTTCTTTGCGGCGCGGCCCATCCACGCTTTCTGCCTTACGTCCGCAAACCGGAAGTCACCGAGCGGTAAGTACCTTCAGCGATGCTCTTCGCCATCGGAATGCCCCTCCGGTTTGACCCTACAGGCAAACCCCCTTACCATGTGAATTAGACATTTTCCTGGACTCGCGCCGGTTTGCCTTGCCGGTCCACTCCGCGCGTCGGGCAGACGGAAGCACCATCCGGAAGCCAGGGACGGTATTCTAAGATTCAGTTCGATTGGCGCAGCGCGCCCGGAAGGCGAGACGTTGAGACCCACGGATACCCTCGAAGCCACTCCCGATACCGAGGCCGCAGAGGCCACGCACCAGCACGATCATCTCCATGAACACGACGGCCACGATCATGGAAGCGGGTCGGTTCATCGCCCCGCAGACGCAGAGCCGTCGACTGGGATTCAGACGTTCAATCCGGAGTGTACCCGTGAACTGGTGCTGGACATTCCCGTCGAAGAGGTCTCGAAGGCTTATGGAACGGTGACCGGCAACTTCCGTAAATACGCCAAAATACCGGGCTTCCGAGCGGGAAAGGTGCCGGATTCGGTGATCAAGCGCCGCTACGCCTCCGAGATTCGCAAGGAAGTGGTGGACGGCCTGCTGCCCCAGCGATTCAACCGGGCGGTGCTTGACCTGGGCGTGAAGCCGGTCGGGCAGCCGCAGGTCATCGAACTCACCGTGGAGGATGGCCTGCCGCTCCACGTAAAAGCGGTCTTCGAGTACCTCCCTGAGTTCTCCATCGACGGCTATCAGTCGGTCATCGTGGAGAAGCCTTCGGTGGAACTCGCCGAAGAGGAGTTTCAGCGCGAGCTTGCCCAACTGCGCGAGTCGCGCGCCACCATCGAGCCGGTCGAGGAGGATCGCGCCCTGGTAGATGGAGACTGGGCCGAGATCGGCTACAGCGGCCTGGTGGAGGGCGAAGCCGAAGCGGCCCCGCTGGACGGCGAGAACGAGCTGGTCGAGATCGGCGGCAAGGGTACGATAGAGGCATTCACCGCCGTCCTGCGCGGCGCAAGGCCCGGCCAGGAGTTGAAGGCGGAGGTGGTCTACCCGGCGAATTACGCGGAGCCGAAGCTGGCTAGCAAGACCGTGGCCTATACCGTTCAGGTCAAGGCTATCAAGAAGCGCATTTTGCCCGAATTGGACGACGATTTTGCAAAGGAACTGGGCAACTACGAGAATTTGGCTCAACTGGAAAGCGGCATCCGCCAGTACGCGGGCAACCGCAAGCGGCGCAGTGTGGAAGGCGAGACCAAGGACCGTCTGCTGGCCGCGCTCTGCGCGCGCTTTGCGTTCCCGGTTCCCGAGGCGCTGGTGCAGGAGCAGATCGATGCGCGCCTGGAGCGCGGTCTGCGCGCCCTGGCCGCCCAGGGCATGGAGACCGAGCAGATGCGCAAGCTGGACTTTGCCCGTCTGCGCGCCGCCCAGCGCGACGGAGCTGTTGCCGAGGCCAAGGCCTCGCTCTTGCTGGACCGCATCGCCCAGGAGGAAAACGTGACGGTGGAGGAGAGCGAGGTGGATCGCCAGGTGACTTTGATTGCCCTGCAATCCGGCGAACAAGCGGAGGCCTTGCGTGAGCGTTTGACTCAGAACGGCGGACTGTCTAGAATTCGGGAGCAAATGCGCCGCGAAAAAGTTGCCAATCTTTTGTACGAACGACTGCCCGCGTAGGACGTCAGGGCGGAACAATTGTCGCGCCACGGAGACCGTACTGCCGCGCGGCCACATCAACGGGGAACGAAGCCCCCAACGGAAGATCGAGAAGAGACTCTATGGCATTGGTTCCCATGGTGGTAGAGCAGACGAGCCGGGGCGAGCGCGCCTACGACATTTACTCCCGTCTGCTGCGCGACAACATCATCTTTCTTGGCACCCCCATCGACGATCAGGTGGCCAACCTGATCGTGGCGCAGTTGATCTTTCTCTCCAGCGAGGACCCGGAGAAGGACGTCTCGCTCTACATCAACTCCCCCGGCGGCTCCATCACCGCGGGTCTGGCCATCTACGACACCATGCAGTACATCAAGAACAAAGTGGTGACCTACTGCATCGGCCAGGCGGCCAGCATGGGCGCGTTTCTGCTTCTGGCCGGCACCCAGGGAAAGCGTTTCGCCCTGCCCAATTCGCGCATACTGATTCATCAGCCCTCCATGGGCGGACTCAGCGGGCAGGCTACCGACATCGACATTCACGCCCGCGAGATTCTGCGCATCCGCGAGATCACCAACAACCTGATAGCCAAGCACACCGGCCAGCCGCTGGAACGGATCGAGCGCGACGTCGAGCGGGACTTCATCATGAACGCGCAGCAGGCCAAGGAATACGGCATTGTCGACGAGATCATCGACCGGCCGAAAACGTAATAAGCGTCCAAATTGCCAATATGCTGAATGCAGAAACTGAAGGCGGCATGAGCGCAACTGGGAGACGGATTGTCCGAGAGGGAGCGACACAATGAAAACGCGCACGGGACCTGAAGAAGCGCTACGCTGCTCGTTCTGCCACAAGTCGCAGGACGCCGTGGCCAAGTTGATCTCGTCGCCCAGCGACTACCCTCGCGCCTACATCTGCGACGAGTGCGTGGCCGTCTGCAACTCGATCCTCGAAGACGATCGCGGCGATCCGGCGCATCCCGCCCCGGCGGCCGGCCACCTGCCCAAACCGCAGGAGGTGAAGGGCTTTCTCGACGACTACGTAATCGGCCAGGAGCTGACCAAGAAGAAGCTGGCCGTCGCCGTCTACAACCACTACAAGCGCATCCAGATGAACAAGATGCGCAACAACGAAGTGGAGTTGAGCAAGTCCAATATCCTGCTCATCGGCCCCACCGGCTGCGGCAAGACCTACCTGGCTCACACTTTGGCCAAGATGCTCGACGTACCCTTCGCCATCGTGGATGCAACCACGCTCACCGAGGCCGGCTACGTCGGCGAAGACGTGGAAAACATCATTCTCAAGCTGCTTCAAGCCGCCGAAGGCGACGTCACCCGCGCTCAGCAGGGCATCATCTACATCGACGAGATCGACAAGATCGGGCGCAAGGACGAAAACCCCTCGATTACACGCGACGTCTCAGGCGAAGGCGTTCAGCAGGCGCTGCTCAAGATTCTCGAGGGCACCGTGGCCAACGTGCCGCCGCAAGGCGGACGCAAGCATCCCCACCAGGAGTTCACCGCCGTCGATACCACCAACATTCTCTTCATCTGCGGGGGAGCATTCGTGGGCCTGGAGCGCGTTGTGGGCCGTCGCGTGGGCAAAAAGGCGCTGGGCTTCAAGTCCATCGACGCGGATTCCGACGCCGCCACCACCCGCTCCCATCGCGATACCGAGTTGCTGCGCCGCACCGAGCCGCAGGACCTCATCAAGTACGGCCTCATTCCGGAGTTTGTTGGCCGCTTGCCGGTCATGGCCATCCTCGACGAGCTGGACGAGCTGGCGCTTATCGATATTCTTACCAAGCCCCGCAACGCCATTCTCAAGCAGTATCAGCGCCTCTTCGAGTACGAGAACGTTCGCCTGCACTTCACCCAAGAGGCCATCGGCGCCGTCGCCCGCGAGGCTCTCACTCGCAAGATCGGCGCCCGCGGCCTGCGCATGATCCTCGAAGAACTGATGCTGGACCTGATGTATCACCTGCCCAACAGCAAGCGCGCCCGCGACCTGGAGATCACCAAGGATATGGTCGAGCGCCGCGATCTGTCGCTCTGTCTGCTTGAAAAAGCTGGCTGATTCCGCCGGCTTCCGCATACGGCGATGCATTGCTGCAAAGGGACGCTTCAGTCTTTTCCAATTGAAGGATGAGCCTGAAGGGAGCGAAGGGTTAGCGAAGCGGGGACTCCTTTCGTTTTTGCGATTCAAGTTATGTTAGCGCGCGCGTCGGATGGGTTGCCGATCGAGCG
>Ga0181529_10006060_pt1 | contig 12415 bp, 13 predicted proteins | sample PEATcosm2014_Bin_36_FD_119763 | JGI IMG/M metagenome (GOLD analysis project Ga0181529, IMG submission 119763) | Peatland microbial communities from MTU Mesocosm Facility, Houghton, MI, USA - PEATcosm2014_Bin10_30_metaG | ecosystem: Environmental > Terrestrial > Soil > Wetlands > Peat | place... | reverse complement strand
TTCAGGAACACAAAATGATCTCACGAGCGGTGAAAAACGGCGCGAGCCTGGAGCGCATCGCGGCGGCGCTGAACATTTCAACACAGGGGGTGAAAGCCTCGTTGAATCTGTTGGTGGGCATCAACCATGAAGCCGTGGAATTGCTGAAAGACAAACCCATTCCACCCAAATCCCTCCGACTGCTGAAAAAGGTGACGGCCGAGCGGCAGGTTGAAATCGCGCGGCTGATGATTGACGCGAATAATTATCATGCCGGGTATGCCGAGGGGTTGGTCTTGGTCACGCACAAGGAATTACAGGTGTCCCCCGACCAGCCAAAAAAGAAGAAGGGCATGACCGCCGAATCCATTGCCAAAATGGAGCAGGAAATGGTTACGCTGGAGAGCGGCATGAAAGCGATCACCGAAAATTACAAAGAAAACATGTTTACCCTGCAAACCGCCTCCACCTATATCAAAGCCCTGCTGAAAAACGCGCGGGTGGCCAAGTATCTGAAGGCGAAGCACGCGGAAATCGCCACGGAATTTCAAAACATGGCGGCGGCGGAAACGGTATAACCGTAGAACCACTCCAGCATGGAATTCCAAAACAAGTTGGTTTACGATTCAGATTTGGATGTCGTATATGACGTTCAAACAGGGCAATCAAAATTTGCAATCAATGGCCGCTGCCATCAAACACCGTCGCGAAGCACGATGGACAATAGCTGAACTGAAGCTAATTGGGAAAGTGCCCGACTCCGTCCTTGCTCGCCGCACTGGACGCACCATCAAGGAAATTGTCGAGGAACGCCAACGGCGGCGCATCCGGTTGGTAACACCACCACGACGTTGGACCGCGCGTGAAACCAAATTGTTGGGCCGCTATTTTGATGAGGAACTGGCCCGGAGGTTTCGCCGGCCTGTGCATGATGTAGCGCGGCATCGTATCGCGCTTCACATCCCGGCGTTCCGACCGCACAAATTTAAGAAATGGACGCGGGCGGAAGAAAAAATCCTAGGCACGGCAGAAGACAAGGTGATTGCCATGCGTTTGGGACGCACGCGCAATGCGGTGCTGCAACATCGCCGAATTCTTGGCATCCCACCCATGCCGCGCGTTTTTCCGAATGGTTGGACGGCGCAGGAAGACGCCCTGTTCGGCGGGATTCCAGACGCGGAGATTGCCAAACGCATACATCGCTCGGTGCAGGCGGTCGGACAACGCCGTGCCAAGCTCGGCATACGCGCAATCCCTGATCCCAAAGCAAAAAGCCGTCCCTACACACCGGCAGAAGACAAATTGCTCGGCACTTTACCTGACGACAAATTGGCTGGTCAACTGGGCCGGACGATGTTTGCCATTCAAGCCCGCCGCATTAGCTTTGGCATTCCCAAGTTCAATGGCCAAAGGCGAAGCTGGTCTGTGAAGGAAATCAGTTTGCTTGGCAAACTACCTGATGAAGAAATCGCACGGCGGCTAGGCCGCACCCTCGAATCTGTCAAGGTTCGCCGGGGAAAACTCAAACTTCCAAAACTGTATCCCCGCCACCGGCGTTGGACACCGGCGGAGGATCATCTGCTGGGCAAGTTGCCCGATGAAGCAGTTGCGCAGCGCACCGGGCATCCGGTCGGTTCGGTCTCTGTTCGCCGCCGTCAGTTGAGACTGAACAATTCCTTTTGGTGACCATTATTGACGGTTGCAATTTGAGGTTCTGGCCGGATTTCCTTGTAAAATACACCCCTGATTGGCCATGCGCTTTTTTTTGCAAAAGCAGTTGACGCACTGCCGACAAGTGGTAATATATTCTTACCTATGGACAGGAACAGTATCGAGCGGGAGTTGATGGAAGCAATACGCGAGGTTCAAGAACTAAGCGGGCATGCGCCCGTGCCCATTGATAAAAACACCTGCCCCATAAATGATTTGGAACACTTCGACAGCTTGCGGGGAGTGGAAACCACTTTCCTTCTGAGCACGAAATTAAAGTGTGAATTCAAATCCCCCAAAGGAGAGATCAATGTTTTTGTCTCCAAAGACGCCCGGCGGGCCTTGACGGTTGGAGAGATCGTTGACCGACTCGTGGAACTCTGCCAATAGAAATTATTATGGATAACGAACAGAAAAAAAAAGAAGCCATAGCGTCGAGATTGGCGCTGGCACGTAAACAAGCGGGATTGTCTCAAGCTCAAGTTGCTAAAATCTTGAATTTACATCGCCCTTCAATATCCGAGGCAGAAGCTGGAAGGCGAAATGTTACTGCGACCGAAATGGCCAAGCTGGCCGAGATTTATGGTGTCAGTCTTGATTGGCTTGGCTGCACAAATACTGACTTGGCCGGTGGTGCCAATGACAAGATACAATTGGCGGCGCGAGAACTGGCAAAACTAAAAAACAACGATCTGGAGAAAGTTCTAGCGCTTCTTCAAGCCCTCAAGACGCCGGAGGGCAAATAATGTTAACCCGGAAAGACCTAGCGCGGAAAGCCTTGGCGGCCGCCCTTGAAATTCGCAAAACCAAGGAAAATTTCCTGAACCCGATTTGCATTTACGATCTGGCTGAAGATCTCAACATCGGGGTTTGGTTCGCGGATATTCCAAGCCTTGAGGGGATGTATTCAAACTCTCCCCAACCGGCGATAATTATCGGCTCGGAGAGGCCTGCTGGCCGACGAGTTTATACCTGCGGCCATGAACTGGGACACCATGTGTTTGGACATGGGACGAGGGTGGATGAACTACGTTCTGACAATTCCGAGGCCCCCAGATTTGAACCAGAGGAGTTTATGGCCCAAACTTTTGCCGGCTTCCTCTTGATGCCCAAGCTTGCTGTGTGTAATGCGTTCAAGGTGAGAGGTTGGAATCCGACAAAATCCACTCCTGAGCAAATTTACAGAATATCAAACCTGTTCGGCGTGACATATACCGCCCTGATTCAACACATGGCCATCATGGAATTGATGACCAGACAGCAATTCGAAAAGTTGGCGAGTATATCGCTCAAAGATATACGTTCGACATTTATTTCCGATCCTAAACGACAACTGGTGATGGTGGACAATTTTTGGAGGGCAAGAGCAATTGATTTGGAAGTTGGAGATTTACTTTTAACCCAGGCTGATGCCATCAGCGAAGGCATTTGTCTGACAAAGGTAGAGCAAACCGACAAAGGCGGAGTTTTTGAAGCCGTCCAACCGGGACGAGGCCGGCTTTCAGATTCAGCAGCGGATTGGGCCAGTTTTGTTCGTGTCAGCCGTCAATCTTATGTTGGGCGCAGCGTCTATCGGCACTTTGAAGAGGTAGCAAATGAATAGTCCAATCGAATCAAATAATCTATCCGTTGCTTGGGCCGAGGCATTTTTGACGCTGATGCAGCCAGGGTGCTCGGAGCTAAAGCCATTAATTGTGTCAGTTGACGGCATCAATGACAGCATGGTTGAGGAAAGTCTTCCAATCAGGCGGGTGCTGGACGAAGCTTTGTCCAGCCACAGAACCTCCTGTAACACGGTCGCTAACACGATTTTTCCAGAATCACTTTGGAATCCAGCCCGCGAACGGGCACTGCTTTATCAAAGATACATGGTGCATACCTGGCCGCAGGTCAAAAAATGTCCCGCCAACAACCGGGGAACATACTTCCAACGTCTGATCGCTTTTGAAAATGGTGACAATCCCATAAACCAGTTGGAGCATGTGATCGCCACATGGCATAAACAAAATCACCGCCACAGCGCTCTCCAGCTTTCGGTGTTTGACCCACGGCACGATCATACCGATGGCCGGCGATTGGGATTTCCTTGTTTGCATCAGGTTTGTTTTACGCCTCTGGGTGCCAATGGCACTGACGGTTTGGCAGTAACTGGTTTTTATGCGACGCAGCATATTTTTGAAAAGGCATACGGAAATTACATGGGGCTTTGCCGGTTGGGCAAATTTATGGCCCATGAGATGAAGTTGCGTTTTACGCGGATGACCTGCATTGCCGCGTGTGCAAAGTTAGGAGACGTCAACAAGTCGGAGTTGGAGCCTGTAGCCAAGCAGTTGAAAGCCATTTTGCATGGTGGTGCAAAAACCCAGCAATTAAAAATCTAAAACTAAAATTATTATGTCATTCTGGAGCAGCGAAAAAATCAAGGAAATAACGGCCAAAAACCCCCTTGTTGAGCCATACGATGAGAAGGCGGTAGCGCACGGCGCTTACGAGCTTGGTCTTGGCCCCGAGGCATTTCTCACCTCGGACGACGAGAATAAAAAGACGGTTTTGGATGAAGGAGAGCAGCTCGTGATTCCGCCGGGGCAATTCTGTCTTTTGCTGACCGAAGAGAAAGTATTTATTCCCAATAGCGCGATTGGCCTTATATCTATAAAAGCCGGCGTGAAATTCAGGGGGCTAATAAACGTTTCAGGATTTCATGTGGACTCAGGTTTTCAGGGCAGGCTCAAGTTCTCGGTTTACAATGCAGGGAGTCAAAACATTGTTCTACAACGCAAGCAGCGGGTTTTTTTGCTGTGGTTTTGTGATTTGGACAGGACTACAAGTGACACCTATAAAGGCACACGCATAAACCAGAGTGAAATATCCACGGAGGATGTAATGCGGATGCAAGGTGAAATTGCTTCCCCCGGTCAACTCAGAAAAGAAATTCAAGAGGTGCAAACCAACGTTCGCGTATTGAACTGGAGCCTCGGAATATTGGTTACCATTGTATTTGGATTCATCTTTTTATTTTTACGCGGCAACATACAGCCGACAAGCAGTGCAACCCAACCCGCACAAGTAACGATGCAACCAACCAATGCAGTTGCCGCCAAGCCTATTCCACAACCGAGCAAGTAAGTATGTCACAAACCGGAAAGCTTTTTATTTTTGAAGGCCCAGACGGCTCTGGTAAAACGACCCTGTCGCGGGCCTTTGCAGAGCATCTGAATGCCTGCGCCATGAAATGCGAGTGGTTTTCGTTCCCGGGGCGGGAGCCAGGAACACTTGGCGAACATATATATAATATTCACCACAGCGCACATGAATCCGGGATCAAAAAGATCAACCCCGCCAGTTTACAGTTGCTGCATGTCGCCGCGCACATTGACACCATAGAAAGCCGAATCATCCCTGCAATTAAAAATGGAAAATATGTAGTCTTGGATCGGTTTTGGTGGTCAACTTTTGTATATGGGGTTCTAGCAGGCGCAGGCCCTGAATCGCTACGGGCAATGATTGACGTGGAGCGGTTACATTGGGGTAAAATCCGCCCCGAGCGTGTATTCTTATTAACCCGCAAGGCGCATATCGAATCCGAGCCTGGGCTGGAGGATAGTCTGCTTGTTAAAGAATACACCAAACTAGCAGGACAGGAGGCTCGTAAATATTCGGTCAGCGTTTTGGCTAACGATGGAACATCGGACGAAACCTTGAGCCGAATTTTACGGCTCGCCGGACTTGGCAAAAACATCAGACCGTCAAACAATCAAATCAAGCTGCCCTTGGAATCAACCCACCCTTCCAAGCCGCAACTCTTCAGCAAGCTGGAGCCGGCCAAAACTACGGTTGTGTATGATACATATTGGCGATTGGCCGCGGAAAGGCAGGCCATACTTTTTCGCAGACTACGCGGCGACCAGCCGCCTTGGACTAACGATCTCATTTTGCGCGAATACAAATTTACAAACGCTTACAGGGCTTCGGATCGCACCAGCCAATATCTGATTCGCAACGTCATCTACCACGGCGATCAATCGCCTGATGAAGTATTTTTTCGGACACTTCTGTTCAAGTTTTTCAACCGAATTGAAACTTGGGAATTACTCACCCGCAATTTTGGTCGAGTGTCATACAAGGAGTATTCTTATACACACTATGACGCAGCTTTGACCAAAGCGATTGATGGTGGGACAACTATTTATTCAGCCGCTTACATAATGCCATCCGGCGGACCCTCTTCTCTTGGCCGCAAGCATCGTATGCACCTCAGATTATTGGAGCAAATGCTCAAGGACGATTTGCCGTCGCGTTTGGCACAAGCTCCATCTATGAGTAAGGCGTTCGATTTGCTTCGTGCTTACCCTACAATTGGAGACTTTCTTGCCTATCAGTATGTGACCGACTTAAATTACAGCACACTACTAAACTTTAGCGAAATGGATTTTGTTGTTCCGGGGCCGGGTGCGCGTGATGGGCTTCGGAAATGTTTTTCCGATCTGGGTGGTCTCAATGAAGCTGAAATGATCAAGGCGGTAGCGGAGCGCCAGCAATCCGAATTTAGCCGCTTGGGAATTGAGTTTTGTTCTCTTTGGGGGCGTCCGCTTCAACTCGTGGATTGTCAAAGCCTGTTTTGTGAAGTGGATAAATATTCGCGGGTAAAACACCCGGAGTTTGCAGGCCATACGGGTAGGGTCCGAATCAAGCAAAAATATCGCGCTACAACCATTCCCATATCTCACTGGTATCCGCCCAAGTGGGGCATAAACGAAAAAATTAAAAATGGAGGTTTGAATGTTCCAAGTATTTGAAGGTCGGACTGCGAATGAAGCATGGGACAGAATTGCCACGCTATTTCGCGCGAATACCGGCGTGTTGACGCAGACCAGTAGATTTGGGCCGACCCGTGAGATTCTGCACGCGGCCATCTCTGTCAGTGACCCCCGGCAACGCTGGGTGGTTGCAAGGAATCCGCCGATGAGCATTGCTTTTGCTTTGGCAGAAGTAATCTGGATAATGGCTGGTCGGAATGATTCGGCCTTTCTCAATTATTTCAACAAAGGACTGCCAGATTACGCGGGACACGGTCCATGTTATCATGGGGCATACGGATACCGGCTACGAAAGAAATTCAACATGGACCAGATGGAACGCGCTTATCGAGCATTGACAAAGAATCCTGACAGTCGGCAGATAGTTCTCCAAATCTGGGATGCTACGGATGATTTGCCAACCACAGACGGCATTCCTTTGGCTGCGGACATCCCGTGCAACATTGTTTCGATATTAAAAGTTCGTGGCGGAGCATTGGAGTGGACACAAATTATGCGTAGTAATGACATTTTTCGTGGACTGCCGTATAACTTTGTCCAGTTTACTTCAATGCAGGAGATTCTGGCTGGCTGGCTTAACATCAATGTTGGAAGTTACAACCACGTCAGCGACAGTTTGCATATTTATGAACGCGATCTCAGTAAAATGGAGTCAGAGCCGCAACTGAATCTAACAGAGAATGCGGACTCACTTGCCTTGCCAAAACAAGATTCTGACTTGGTATTATCGGAGTTGGAACAAGATGGCAATTGTATTATTGATGACAATATTGCCGCTGAATCTTTGCTGGGCACCGTCCAGTCCTGCAAACTACCCACTGCTTACCGTAATATTTTGTGCGTCCTAAGCGCCGAGGGCGCGCGCAAACGCAAGTGTCCAGACCTTGTTGGGGAGATTATGGGGCTTTGCACAAATCCTGCATACAATCAGCTCTGGGGACGTTGGTCTTCACGTTTTACAGACGGTAAAATAGAAAACACGGATCAAGTATGAGCACGGAAAATAATCGCAGGCACATATTTATCAGCCATCACCATGCCGATGATGCGGAGGTAAGCAACCTTACGGCACTTTTATCAAAGAATGGCCACGATATTCGCAACAGTTCGATTCGGGCGAAACCTGCAAACCAGAGGCGATTGGACCAGGGCCTCGTAAAGGAGGAAACCATCCGTCGCTTGCTACGCATGAAAATCTCATGGGCGGGAACTGTCGTGGTTTTGATCGGCAAAGATACACACACAAGATCGTGGGTAAACTGGGAGATTGAACAGGCGAACAAGCAAAATAAGCGCGTTGTGGGAGTTTATGCTCAAGGTGGTAAAGATGCTGAAATCCCAACGGCACTTGAAAAGTATGCGTCATCCATTGTGGGTTGGAATACTGACAGCATTATGGCCGCAATTGACGGGACTTCCAACGCATTCCAAAATGCAGATGGCACGACACGCGAAGCATCTCACAACCGTGTAGCTCTTAATTGTTAAAACCAGATGGGGAGGGTTTACATATATGTGGTTGCCCGTGACTTTGGATTTGCCCCCAACCCATTTCACGGTTTCTGCACTCTGGCTACTTGCAAGCCAAGAATTCGGAGCAAAGCCGAAGTCGGCGACTGGGTTATCGGAATGGGTGGTGACCGATTAAACGCCACAGGAAGGTGCATCTACGCTATGCGCGTTTCCGCAAAGATCAGCTTCAATGAATACTGGACAAACCCTGCATACATGGACAAAAAACCCGTGCGGAACGGCAGTCGCAAAATGATGGTGGGCGACAATATTTATTATTTAGAGTCCGTCAACCAGAAATGGCAACAGGCGGATTCACACCACAGCAACCCTGATGGAAGCGTAAATATCCATAATCTCGAAAACGATACGCAATCCGACAAAGTGTTAATTTCTGATAATTTTATTTTTTTTGGCAATGAGGCGCCCGTGGTGCCAAAATCCCTGCTGGAATCCATCGGATATGAAAACCGCAGAAATTACCGGGTGTTTGAATACCCAGTCTGGGATGCGCTAATAAAATGGTTGCAAACGACTTTCAAAAAATCATTTAATACCGTGGTTGCCGATCCTTTTGATTTTTCCAGCAGCGAAAAGCGCTTTTCAGTCAAAGGCAACAAGATTACTTAATTATGGCCACCATCACCAAAGGCGATTTTTCGCTCGACTTAGGATTTATTAAACTTGGCGCTGAACTGTCCGACGAGGACCGGCAGTGTGCGTGGGAGTTATATACTGAAATTGCCACCCGGGTTGCCGTTGTGGGCAAGCGTGGCGACAAGAATGCAACTAACTTCGACGGTGAACTCTTTTCCGAAAGCCTCGATTCGCTTTACAAATTCTTTCAGGAGGCACGACTTATTATGCGGCGGTTTCCGGTCGGACGAATCAAGGATTTCAAGCAAGAGCACCTTGGAATCTTGATCAACCGCGTGCTTGCCAATGTGCTGCGGCCTTTTCTTGAGAAGTGGAATGGCCAATATCGTGTTTGGTGGGCGCGAGCATCCAAGTCGGACGAGTCACCTTACGAAATCCAACAGAAATATCCGAAGCGCACTGAATTCTTGGCTGACTGGTCTGCCCTGCGGTTCATCATGCGGCGTGTTGAATTAGCTTTAGCCAAGGAATACAAACTGATCCCACTGGAATAGGAAACTAGGCCGCCGACGTAGAAAGTTGCGGAGGCTCGTTGTAACCGAGTCTGACTTTTCAGACTTGATGGTTGGAATGGCCATTTTGGAAAGTTCTTAATAATACTGCCGGATGTAGCCGTAGGCTTTGTCGAACAGGTCTTGGTCGGTGTGCAATTTATATTTCAGTAGCGTGCGGCGGAGGGCTTGCTGGACTTCGCGCTCGCCTTGGGATGTGTTTTTCCAGCCGTCGAAGCGCACTTTCTTTACGATGTCGTCTATGTCCGTCACAATGCGCTCGACGATGATGTGCGTGTTCTTGGTCTTGGCTTCCTTGAACAATTCCGTGAGCGCTTCCTTGGCGCGGTCCCGCTCCTCGACCGGGTCGGTTTCTTTCTCGGCTTTCAAAGTGTCCTGCGCCAGTTCGAGGATTTGTTTCAGAAATTCAACGCTGGTTGAAATGCCCTGCTCATGACGTTCCTTGATGCGCTCCAACCGCTCGCCCAACTCGGTGAACTTGGGGTTGCCTAAATGTTTGCGCAGCCGGGCAATGAGAATGATTTCGATTTCCCTGCCGCGCTTGGCCGGGTCACGATCCTTGAGAAAATCTTCAAGCACCTGCGCATCGAGCACGAGCGCTTCGATGTCGTCCCGCACAGATTCGACGTGGACATTTTCATTGATGAGTTGAATCGTCTTCGCACCGAGCGCGTGCCAGAGCAATTTCCCGTTACCGCTTGGCGGTTTGACGGATTCATATACCTGCGTAAGCCAGCGATAATCTTTCTGGTAGGGGCTCAAACATGGATCAGGTGACAGTGCCTCCCAGATGTTCCCTAGCACTGTATATTCCGCCGCGAACTTGTCGCGCACTTCGTTGTTGGGCAGGTGTTGCTGCGCCGCCATCAAACCCTCGTAGCCGCCCACGGTGCGATCCACGCCGGGAAAAAATGACAGACACTTCTGCATCTTTACCGGCAGCACCTTGCGTAGCTCATCAATGTTGGATACCACCAACCGCACGGATTTTTCGTCAAATGCCAGCGCCTGCGCCACGTCGTCAAAGATGCCGATGTAATCTACAATCAAGCCGTGCGTCTTTTCCTGGCCGAACGTGCGGTTCGTCCGGCAGATGGCCTGGAGCAGATTATGGTCGCGCAACGGTTTGTCCAAATACATCGCTTGCAAAATCGGCGCATCGAAGCCAGTCAGCAACTTGGCCGTGACGATGACGAATTTGAGCGGGTCAGCCGGGTCGCGGAAACGGTCGAGCAACTTTTCTTCGGCGTCCTTATCGCGGCTATGGGTTTTCCATTCGTCCGGGTCGCCGGGCGCGGCGGAAATGACGATGGCACTCGCTTCCGGCCCGATCAATTCATCCATCACCGCCTTGTAAAGCACGCAACATTCACGGTCGAACGTCACCACTTGTGCCTTGAATCCATTCGGCTCAACCTTGGACTGAAAGTGCGTGACGATGTGATTGACCACGGCGCGGACGCGTTCCGGGTTTTTCACCAGCACGGCCATCTTGGCTGCGCGTTTGGCGAGGTCGTCGCGGTCCTGCTCGCTCAAATCTCCAGTGATGGCGCGGTATGCTTCATCAATCGCCGCCTTGTTAATTTTCAGCTTCACCTCCGGCGCTTCAAAATGCAGCGGCAGCGTGGCCTTGTCGCGGATGGATTCCTGGAACGAATACCGGCTCATGTAGCCCTTTTCGTCCTCGTCCGCGCCGAAGGCCCAGAATGTATTTTTATCAGCCCGATTGATAGGTGTGCCGGTGAGACCAAACAGGAACGCATTGGGCAACGCTTCCCGCATTTTGCGGCCAAGATCGCCTTCCTGCGTGCGGTGCGCCTCGTCCACCATCACGATGATGTTCGACCGCTCGTTCAACTTCCCGCCCGCCTCGCCGAACTTGTGAATCGTCGTGATGAGCACCTTGCGCACGTCCTGCGCCAGCAATGTCTGCAACTCCTGCCGCGTCGCCACGCCGACCATGTTCGGCACGTCCGCCGCATTGAACGTGGCGGTGATTTGCGTGTCCAGGTCAATGCGGTCCACCACGATGATGACCGTGGGATTACCGAGCTTGGGATGCAGCCGCAGTTTCTGCGCGGCGAAAACCATGAGCAACGACTTGCCGCTGCCCTGGAAATGCCAGATGAGACCCTTTTTCGGATAACCCTTCACCACGCGCTCGATGAGTTGGTTCGTGGTGAAATACTGCTGGTAACGGGAGATGACCTTGATGCGCCGATGCTTCTTGTCCGTGGCGAACAGCGTGAAGCTTTGCAGGATGTCCAGCACCACCTCGGGCCGGAGCATGGATTCCACCGACCGGCGCACGTCCGCCAGCGAACCTTCCGGCTCATTTTCTCGCGTGCGCCACGGACTCCACATTTCAATCGGCATCCGAATCGAACCGAAGCGGAACACTTTGCCCTCGGTGGCAAAGGAAAAAACATTCGGCACGAACATCGCCGGCACTTGCCGCTCGTAAATCTCGTTCACCTGAAACGCGCCGTCGAACCACGTCACCGCGCTGCGCGTGGGCGTCTTGGCCTCGCCAATGACGATGGGCAGGCCGTTTACCAGAAACACAACGTCGAACCGCTTCACCACCGTGCCGGTTTGATACGTCCATTGGTTGACGACGGTGAGCCGGTTGTTCGCGGGCTGGATGGCATCCACGAGCCTGATGGAAACGTGCTCGCCGTTGTGACCGAAGGGCATCGTCTTCTCGCCACGCAACCAGGCCATGAAATTCTCGTTCGCCCGGACCAGTCCATCGGCTTGCACGGAAAGAATGACTGCCCGCAGCGCGTAAATCACCTCGTCGGCGCGGTCTGGCTGGGCGGCGATTTCCGGGTTGAGCCTGAGCAACACCTCGCGCAACCACGATTCCACCATCACGTCGCCGGGCTGCCGTGGCACTTGCACACCGGGAACGTAACTCCAGCGTGATGGCTTAAATTCATCGCCGAGCGAAGCGCCGGGCGGCGCATCGTGCATCGGCTCGACGGCGGTGGTGTGGCCCAGATTCTCGACGGCATCGAGAATCATCTGCTCGACGGTGTTAGATTCGTTGAAGCTCATGCGAAAATAGAGTTTGTCATTGTCAATTTAAGCGACTGAATTGTCGTGACCGAACATTCAACCGCGCGAACCGTGCTGCGGAGCGTAGCAAAAGTATCGAGTAGTTTCTCCTGTTTTGAAACTGGAGGAATTGGAACAAGACATTGCCCAAGTGTCTGCCGGTTTATT
>Ga0181529_10006058_pt1 | contig 12416 bp, 8 predicted proteins | sample PEATcosm2014_Bin_36_FD_119763 | JGI IMG/M metagenome (GOLD analysis project Ga0181529, IMG submission 119763) | Peatland microbial communities from MTU Mesocosm Facility, Houghton, MI, USA - PEATcosm2014_Bin10_30_metaG | ecosystem: Environmental > Terrestrial > Soil > Wetlands > Peat | place... | reverse complement strand
GTCGCGGAGGTCGCCGTAGCCGAAGTCCTTGCGATTGGCCTGGGTAAAGGCCTCGCCCTGGCCGTAGCTGCCGCGGGGGTTGGGCATGAGGACGAAGTATCCACGAGCGGAATAGGCGGTGGCGCTGAAGCCGCCTCCGCCTCCATTCCAGCGAGATGCGATATCCGAGGCAGGACCGCCGTGGACCTCGACAATGAGCGGATATTTCTTGGCCGGATCATAATTTGCGGGCAAGAGGAGCCAACCCTGGATTTGAAAACTGTCGTTGTTCCAGGTGAGCGAGGCGACGTCACCCCAGATGGGCTTGAGGCCGTCGTTGAAATGTGAGAGCTGGGTGAGGCCGGAGGCGCCGGCGGCAGGATCGGGAGCGGGCGCGGCGAGCGTTGCTGCGGCGGGACCGGCGGCGTAGATTTCGGGGGGCTGGCTGAATGAGCTGGCCTGAAAAACGAAGAGAGAGCGATCACCGGTGACCGCGAGGCCGTGATCGAAGTTGCCGCGACCGACAGTGCCGGGGTAAGTGAAGACCGGCACACCAAAGCTGGTGGCAACGCTATCACTGGTGCGGTCTCCCTGCAGGCGGAAACGCACAAGACGGTTGATGCCGTTCGCGACTTCGCTGGTGAAGATGTGCTCGTCATCGCCCCAAACGATCCATTGCGAAGAGGCGGGGCGGCCAGGAGTGAGATTGCGCGGTTGACTGCCCGTCGCCTCGATGATCCACACGTCGCCGCCGGTAACGCCCTGATCGCTCATGAGGCCACCGATGAAGGCGATGGCCTTGCCGTCGGGCGACCAGCGTGGGAGTGCGATTTGCAGGCCGTGGAGGGGACCGGGGATATCTGTGGGAGCGAGGATCGCAGTGGGTTTCGAGTCTCCGGCAGCAGATTGCGTGTAGAGCTTGGCGACCCACCAGTTGTTTTCACCGGGAGGGTCGGCGGCGACGTAGGCGAGGGTCGCGGAATCGGGAGACCAGTCGAATTCGAAGACGTGAAGGTTCGCGGGGGTGAGATAGGTGGGCGCGGCGGCCTGGGTCCCGTCGGCAGCTAGGGCAGCGACGCGCTGGACCTCAACGTGGTCTTCACCGATAACACCAGAGGGCGCGTCCATCGCGGCGAGGGCCCCCGCGGGACGGGTGGCGCCTTCAACATAGAGGAAGGCGACGCGCTTGCCGTCGGGCGAGAACGCGGGCGCATCAACATCGCCGTGGAGAGCAGAGAGACGCCGGGGCGGATTGTTGTCGAGATGCGAGAGATAGATGTCGGATTGGCCGCCGAGATCCGCGCAATCTGAGATAAAAGCGAGGGCGGCGGAGTCAGGCGACCAGACGGGGTCGGACTCGGTGCAGGAGCCGTCGGGGGAAGGGGCGGCTGTAATCCGCTGGCTATGGCCGAGATTGTCGAGAGAAGTAACGAGAATGATCCCGCCGTCGACCCAGGCGATGCGCTTGCCGTCTGGCGAAACGGAGATGTGGCCGATCATGATGGCGCGCCGCTGGCTGTATGGCGTTGGTCCGGGGTTCGTGGAGCCGGTCGCGGAGGTTTGGGCGCAAACGGGCAGGAAGGAGGTTGCGCCGAGGAAAAGCGCCAAGGCGGCGCAGCGGAGGCTGCGAGGCATGAAATGCATAGCAGAGATGTTAGCAGGGGCTACGGGACTTTCAAGGCTTGGCGGCGACTTAGCCGGATAAGCGCTTCACTGGATGGTGACGGTAGCGTTGCCACCTTCTTTGGCGAAGTCGAGGGTGAGATCGACTACGGCGGCGGCTCTGTCGGGTTTGGGCGAATAACCGAGGGTGTAGCCGCGCAGCGAGGGCTCATTCAAAATGGCGCGGTATAGGTCCGTGATGGCTTGTTCGCGATAGATATCCCCAGGCTTCATGGCGAAGATTTCCCGGACGCGTTTTTCCTGCTCCGGATCGAGTTTCTGAATGGTCAAACTCCGCAAATGGTAAATGGGACCGGGGTCCACGTGGAGCGCGTAGGAAACGGTGGCATGATCGCGGTCGAGAACCGGATCGGATGAGATATGCACGTCCGCATAGCCATACTGCTGGTACAGGGCGCGAATTTGCGGGCCTAACTGACCGAATGGAATCGGCACTGCCGGATCGCCTGAGTGCACAGTAAAAAAGCTCGATAGGTCTTTCCCGGACAATAAAGGGCCGCCGTCGGCCGTGATGGTGGAGATGCGGTATTTCGGGCCGGCGTCGATGAGAACGGACTCGTCCACGAGATAACGCTCGCCCTGCTTGTAGGGTTGACCGTGACGAAGATCGACCTGCTCACTGAAATAACCCAGCCGCTTGAGCGATTTTTCAATTTCGAATACAGAGAAGCGCGAAAAACCCTCCGAGAATCCCCGCCCCTCATCTCCCTGGATCTCATTCTCCACCGCGGCCAGGGCGTCGGCGGCGTTTGCCTGCACTTTGATGACGCCAACGGCCAACTGTGGCTCGACAAGCATGAAGACGACGGAGGGTCTCGAGATGGGCGGGGAATCATCCACGTCCACGCCAAGAATGTTAGGGAGCGGTTGCCCCATGGCCGAGGGAGATGGCTCCTCGCTCATGACCCGGGCGCTGATCCCCTTTTCCATGAGCAGCGCGGTGAGGGCGTCGCGCACGCGGCCCTCGGCTTCGGTGGTGGTCGCGATTTCATCTCCTAGATGCGGGATGCGCTTCTTCAACAGATCTCGAAGCTCGGCGTCGGTCCACCAAGCGAAATTGCTGAAGGTATATGGGAGATGGGCGGGGTAGGCCTGTTTCTCCGCCTGTGCATGCGACGTGGAGGCGATGCCGAAAACACAGCAGGATAGAGCAACAGCAAAGTTCGCAGTTGTGCGCCGAAACTTCATGATTGCGGCAAGTGGTAGTAAGAGCAATGTCGGACTCGTGCCGAAGCATAAGAGACGAGGGCGCGCTTTTTCAAGTGACTCCCGTCCTCGACAGCACGTCGCTGGGCTCGAGTTTCGGGGATGGCATTGGGGTCCGCTAGACGATGGCTGGCGCGGTTTGTCAAAGGTTGGCGAGGGTGGGTTGGGGTGTAAATTATTGAAACCATAGATAACTATAAGAATTAAATCTTTTGCGTATCATTCTTACGAAATTGGGTAAGCTAAGGGCATTCGTATCGAAATCGAAGTTATGGGCGGGAGAGCGGAAGGAGCTTTCCGGGTTTTGCTACGTCTGTGACTGCGGGGTGGGGACCCACCCTGAGCAACGGATTCTCATCCTTTTCGCAATGAGCGCGAATAGGGTGGGGCACGGATCGCTGGTTTGGATGGAGCAGCAGCGAGCTTAAGGACGGGAAGGAACCGCAAGGGCAACTCGGAGAGAGTTGCCCTTTTTCTTTTCCGCGAAAAGCGCGGAGGCGCGGATGGGGAACCGGAGAGGTGGGCAGATGAGCAACAGCAAAGCCGGCGGGACAATCGCCACCGAGGCAACAAACAAGGGCGCGACGGCGAGGAGACGCGAGAAGCGCGGCGAGGCAAAGAATACGAGAGATGGGGACGAACAGAAAAACAACGAGAGCGTTCCCGACGACGTTTCCGTGGATCTTGAGGACTACAAGGGGGCGCGGAAAAAGCTGCGCCACGCCGTGAAAGCGGTGGTGAAAAACAAGAGTGGCGCAATCGCCGAGACGCTGGTGAGCAAGGCGGAAAAGGGCGACATGCGCGGGACGGAGATGATGCTTTCGCTGATTGAGAAGAAGAAGCAAGGCAAGGACGCGAAGAAGAAGAAGAAACGGAGCGGGCCGAGCTGGGCAGAGCTGCTGGCGTCGGAGCCGGAGTGGGACGAAAGCATGGAGGACGACGGCGAGGAACCGGCGGAAGACGATGGGACGGGGCTAGGGACTTAAGTGGCAACGGGCGCGTTTGTAAGTCGGCTAGTTATTGGCATTCGCGAGGTTATCGGAGTTAGCACTTTCGTGAGTTGACGAGTTAGCGGACGTTGGATGACGGGCTAAGAGACTAAGGCCAAGGGACTGGGGACAGCGGATTTGAAAGCCTCGCGCGGTGCGAGGAGATGTGGCAGGAAGAAGGACGCGATGGGAATGAAGCTCATGAAGGACGACGGGATACAGACGCCGAGCCGGCGAGTCAGCACATCAGCGGGCGAGCAAGTTAGCCAAGTTCCCACCCTTTTCGCAGGAAGCGCGAAAAGGATGGGGCACGGCTCGCTGGTGCGGATGGGGATGCGGATTGCCGTGGGGCTGCTGGCGATATGGCTGGCGGCGATGGCATGGTCGCAGGGCGTGACGACGACGACCGTGCAAGGTACGGTGTACCTGGCGAACGGGCAGCCGGGCGCGGGGACACTGGTGATCAGCTGGCCGGGGTTTACGACCGCGGCGGGCCAGGCAGTGGCAGCGGACTCGTTGACGGTGACGATTGCGCCGGACGGTTTTGTGAGCGTGAACCTCGCGCCGAACCAAGGCGCGACGCCCGCGGGAGAGTACTACACGGCCGTTTACTACATGAGCGATGGAACGGTGAACACTCAATACTGGGTGATTCCGGCGGCGGCGCAGGCAACGTTGGCGCAGGTGCAGGTGCAGATTATGCCCGCGACGGAAGCGGTGCAGGCGGTGAGCAAGGCGTACGTGGATGAGGCGATCACAGAGTTGAGCGAGAGCCTGCTAACGGCGTCGGGCGGAACGCTCAGCGGACCCTTGTATCTGAACGCCGATCCGACGCAGCCGATGCAGGCCTCGACCAAGCACTACGTAGATGCGCAGGTGGCGACGTCGGTCCCACTTGCAGGCGGCAATATGACGGGCGCACTAACAACGCCTGCGGTGAACGGCGTGGAGGCGCCCACGGCGGCAAGCGGACAAACGACACTGCAGGCAGCGATGAACGCGGCGGGAATAAATGGCGCGATGGAGATTCCGCCGACCTACGCGGGGACGGACAGATTTACGAACGCGAACGGCGTGAAGGTGGTGGATTGGCGGACAAGCGGATCGCAGCAGACGGAGCGCAGCGTGAAAGAGTTTGGCGCGGTGTGCGACGGCGTCACGGATGATACAAGCGCACTGCAGGCGGCGCTGAGTTATGCCAACGCGCACGGTGTGGCGCTGCTGCTTCCCGAAGGCACGTGCAAGACGCGGGCGCTGAGTTGGCGCGGAGAGTCGATTGGCGGTTTGGGAAAACAGGTTTCGTCGCTGATGGGATTTCCAGGCGAGGACGTGCTGGTGAGCGGACCGGATGCGCTAAACATTTTGAGTTCTACGCGGCTGACGGACGAAGAACGCGCGCTGAGGCAGCGGCAGGGGCTCACTCTGCGGCAGATCGCGTACCGGCGGCGGATTCGAGCGGATTTTCGCGGACTGACGGCCCAAGAGTACGCCGAAGACGAAGAGAGCTGCTTTCTGGCGAGCGGAGAAAGCGTGTTTGAGCTGACAGCGGTGGAAGCGCGGTTGAAGAGCGTGCCGGAGCCGGTGGAGCGGCGGAAGAATGGAGAGCTGGAGGTCTGGCTGCCGCCAGTGAAGGGCAAGGAATACGTAGTGGCGGTGGATCCGGCTGGAGGCGGAAGCAATGGCGACTACTCCGCTGCAGAGGTGCTGGAGATGGAGACGGGCTTGCAGTGCGCGGAGTTCGCCGGACACGTGGGTGGACTGGAGTTGGCGCGGTTCGTGGCCGGGCTGGCCGCGGAGTACAACGGTGCGTGGCTGGTGGTGGAGCGGAACAATCACGGCAGCGGCGTGCTGGCGCTGGCGGAAACGGCGTGCAAGTACGAACGAATTTATCAGCAGGGCGGGCAGGCGGGTTGGCTGACCACCAGCATGAGCCGGCCGGGGGCGATTTCGCGGCTGAGCGCGGCGCTGGTAGAGGAGCCGGCGTGCTTCCAGAGCCGGCGGCTGCTGGGCGAGTGCCGGAGCTTTGTGCGGCAGCCGAATGGAAGCTCGGGCGCGCAGGCGGGCACGCACGACGACTGCGTGATGGCCATGGCGATCGGGCTGGCGGCACGGGCGGAACTGGCGGGGAAAAGACGAAGCTCCTAGCCGCCAGCTTCTAGCTGCCAGCTCTCTCGTGCTAGGCTGGAACTTATTGTGTATAAATGAGTTGACACGCCATGAATGACTAGAAGCTTGTGGCTAGGAGCTAGAGGCTGCTTTTCGGGACTTCCCTTCCCGGCGATTGCGCAAGCGGGCGAATCCCCCTACAATATTGATAGCGAAGAATTAGAGGAAAGGTCTGTCTGTCGATGCCGAAGGAAAAGATTCATCCCAATTACGCTGCGGTGCGCGTGATGTGCGCCTGCGGAAACAATTTTGAGACACAGTCGACTCACAAGGGCGACATTCACGTGGAAATCTGCTCAGCTTGCCACCCGTTCTTTACGGGCAAGCAGCGGTTGGTGGACACGGCGGGACGCGTGGAGCGATTCCGGCGGAAATACGCCAAGAGCGACAAGGCGATCGCGGCGGCCAAGTAGCCGAGGCGCGAGTTAGACGAGTGAGCCTCCGCCGCGGCGGAGGCTCACGTTTGTTTGGGCCGCAACGCGGAGGCAAGTGAAGAAATGAAGCGAGACATCGAGTCTGTTGACGAGTACCTGGCGTTGCAGTCCGAGGCGGCGCAGCGGACGCTTAGCCAAGTGCGGGGCGCGATTCGCAAGGCGGTGCCGAAGGCCGATGAGGCAATCTCCTACAAGATGCCGGCATACAAGCTGAATGGCGAGCCGTTGCTTTACTTTGCCGGGTGGAAGCAGCATTACTCGCTTTATCCTGCAACCAAGCGGCTACTCGCGGCACTCAAGGAAGATTTGAAACCCTACGAGGTAGTCAAGAGCACGGTTCGGTTTTCGCTCGCGGAGCCTGTTCCTGCGAAGTTAATTGAACGCTTCGCGAGGTTTCGCGCGCGGGAGATCAGCGAGAGTATGAAGAGCTAGAGGCGCAAAGGCATTTATGACGGGACGCGGATTCACCGTAAAGAAGGACTGGGACAATCCGGTGGAGCATGCCATGCCCGCGGAGGCGCGGGTACCGGCGGAGGTGCGGCTGGGTGCGGTCGTGGCACGGCCGGCAACGGTGCTGGCGCCGATGGCCGGAGTGACGGACACGGTGTTCCGGAGATTCATTCGGCATGCCAGCGTCTTTACGAGAGAACAGGGAGCAAGGGAGCAAGGGAGCGAGGGAGCGGCGTCAGCGCAAATTGACGCGGCGATCAGCAATACGGAGTCGGGATGCGGGCTGATCATGACGGAGTTCACGTCGGCAGATGGGCTTAGCCGGATGCGCGAGACCAAGCGGCGGCGCTATCTGACGTTTTACGACGACGAGCACCCCATTGGAGCGCAGTTATTCGGATCGAATCCTGCGACTCTCGCCGACGCGGCGCGCATCGTGGAGGAGACGGGCTTCGACACCGTTGACTTGAACCTGGGCTGCCCGGCAAAGCGCGTGGTGGGATCGAACGGTGGGTCGGGGCTGTTGCGCGACCTGCCGAAGATCGGCGAGATTTTTCACGCCATTCGCAAGGCAGTGACGATTCCCTTCACCGTGAAGTTCCGCATGGGCTGGAACGAGAGCCAGATTGTGTGCGTGGAGCTGGCGCGGATGGCCGAGGCCGAAGGATTGAATGGGCTGGCGCTGCATGCGCGCACGCGCGAGCAGGGTTACAGCGGCCAGGCGCAGTGGAACTGGATTGCCGCAGTGAAAGACGCAGTGCGGCTGCCGGTGATCGGCAACGGCGACGTGCGCACGCCGGAGGACGCGGCGGCGATGGTGGCTGAGACGGGCTGCGACGCGGTGATGATCGGGCGCGCGGCGCCGGCGAATCCGTGGATCTTTCGTCAGATTGCGCAATATACTGCGACGGGAAGCTACGAAAAGCCGACCACGGAAGATCGCTTCCGGATGATTCGCGCGTATTTTGAAATGCTGATGGCCGAGACCGAGGCGACAAAGGACTTGCCGCGCGACGCGAGGCTGGGCGATCCAGTCGGCAAGATGAAGCAGTTCGCCACGTGGTTCACGCACGGCGTGACCGGCGGCGCGAAGCTGCGCGCGGCGATTTACCATGCGCGCAATGGCGTCGATGTGCTGAACGAAGTCGAGCGATTTTTTGTGGCGCGCATGGAAGCGGGCGAGAGTGCGGAGCCCGAGAGCGAAGACGCGGAGCCGGCGTTTCCCGATGCGGCGCTGGTTTGCGATTGACTTATAGCTTGTGCGCGCCGGATTCCGGCCACGATGCGGGCCGGACGCCGTCTCTCCATTGCGTTTCCGACTGACGAAGCGGCACCGCGAACAGCGCGTAGTAGTTGTCCGTCAAAAGACCCTCATATCCCATCGCGGTCCCGTCCCACCGGCGCCAATCGGGCGAGTGCCCTGCTGCATCGCGTCCCTCGAAGCCGGATTTGCCATACTCTTCGAGCATCGGAAAGAGAATTGCGTCGGCCTCATCGGCGCGGCCCAGATCATACAAAGCGGCCAGCGTGAAGAAGGCGAAAGAGCCGGTGGCGCCGCCATTCTCATAATTCTGGAATCCATCCGAGTTATCTGGACGCGTGCCGCAGCCAAAACGGCCGTTTCCACGTTTATCCACGCAGTCTTTCAAGGCGACCGAGACCAGGTTACCCGGCAGGCCCAGTGTGAAATTGTCGTAGCCCACTTCTTTCATCTTGGCCATCAACTTGTCCATGATGGCGTTGGCCTGTGGTTTGGCGACGAGACCGTAGTGAATAGCAATGCCGTTGACGAAGAGGAAATAGTAGTCGTGCAGCTCGCCGTCGGCACTGCGCCAGCCAGCGAGAACACCGGTGGCGGGATCGATGAAACGCTCGTAGTAATGAGCGCGCAACTTGTCCGCGGCGGCCTGATAGTGAGCGGCATCGGCGGGCTTCCCGGCTTTGTGTGCCAGCATCACCATATCGCCCAGCGCGCGATAGGCGAGCGCGTTGGCGTATGCGTCTTCGTAGCCGAAGCCGATGGTGTCCCACCAGTTCGAAGGCCTCACTTTGGGGGCTCCCTCGGACCATGTGTTGGAGTTGCCGCTGACGGAGTATTTCATAAGGCCGTTGCCGCTGGAATCGCTGGCGAGGATGGATTCTGCCCAGCCGCGAATGCCCGCGTAATTTTGGGCGAGCCAGGCATCGCTATGCCCAGCGCGCACGCAGTTGGCCGCGGCGATGACCATCGCGGGCCAAGTGTCCGAATCCGTAGTTGGACGGTCCGGCACGGCAGGCAAGCCGTAGGCAAAGCCGCCCGCGAGCATGCGGTCGAGAGTTTGGCGCATAACATCGAGAGCGGCGAGGCCCGGCGCCAAGGGCGGAGTGAGCGCGGCGATGTCGGCGAATTCGTAATAACAAAATGCACAGGAATCGCTGGCGGTGTTGTTGGCCAACGCTTGAAGTTCAGGATTGAGCTGCAAGGCGTTGAGCCAGTTGCGGCGGAAGGCGTCGAAGCGCGGATCGCCGGCAATCCCCGGAACATCGGGGTGGATGGCCGTCACGTCGAATGTGTACACGATGCGCTTGTGAACAATATCCGCGCCGGGGAGCGAGAGTGCGGCCATGGATTGCGGACGGTTGGAGGTGTAGGTCAAGCCCACGCCGAGGGCGCTGCTGGTGAGCCGCATCGAGCCCTGGCCGGGAAAATGCAGCAGCGCGGGCGTGGACAGAAGGCCGTCGCGCGAGAAGAGGCCGAGCGCCGTGGAGTGAACCTGGTTCAGATTGAAATGAAGAACCATTGGCGCGGGATTAAAATCTGCGGACCACTTGGTTGTGAGAACGATTTTGTTGGAGGAAAACTCGAACGTCCATCCGGCGGGCGTTTCTTTGGGAGCGATTGCGGGGCGGTATTCCACGCGGAGCGTTTTATCGGAAGCAGTAGTTGACGCTTGATAGCCGCCGTCATTGCGATTGGCGCTGAGGATGTTAGCGCCGCGCAGGGTTTTGCCCAGGCCGTCGATGTTCAGGCTCAGCAACTCCGGCGCAGACCGGGAGAGTTCTACCTCCATGTGGTCCGAGGCAAAGTGAAACAGCGGATTCTGAGCGCCGGCATCTTGCCCGCGCAGCAAGGGACGGGCGAGCAAAAGGGCTGTGGTTTGTCCGGCTACTTTCAAAAACTCTCTGCGCTTGACCATTGCTGGCATTCTCCTGGGTTCGACGCGCTCTCGGCGCGTGTCGATCGTGATTTGTGAACCTCATCAAGCGTAATGCATGGGGCCGGATGTTTTTTTGCGCAACAGTCCTGGGCGAGTAGGCAAAGCAAAAAAACACAAAATACCGACTTCTTCTCGTGCGAGCCAGAGAAGTGAACTCTCCCTGGAGTCGCAGCGGACGCGGCTCAGTACACTAAGAACATGCCGCCGATCCTCATCGCGCAGAACATCTCCAAACGCTTCGGCGCCAATCCTCTGCTCGATAACATTTCCTTTGCGGTGCACGACGGCGACCGCATCGGTCTGATCGGCCCCAACGGCGCGGGCAAATCCACTTTCCTCGCTATTCTCAACGGCGAACAGCAGCCCGACTCCGGCGAAGTTTCGTTTCGTAAAAACATACGCATCGGCTATGTCCATCAGATCTCCGGCTTCGCGCCGGGGATCACAGTCCGTCAGGCCGTTGAAGCCGCACTCGAACGCAGTGCAGTGCCGGCCGAGGCCCGCGAACAGCGGCTTCGTGAGACTCTTGGCCGCACCGGTTTTACGGAAGACGACACGCCCGGCGCTCCCGGGATGAGCAGAGAGGCCGCCAGCCTCAGTGGCGGATGGCTCAAGCGCCTCGCTATTGCTGAAGCCCTCGTCACCGAGCCCGACGTCCTTCTTCTCGATGAACCCACGAATCATCTCGATCTGGAGGGCATCGCATGGCTTGAAGGGTTGCTCCGCACCGCGAAGTTCGCCTTCGTGGTGGTGACTCACGATCGCTATTTTCTCGAGAACATCGCTACTGAAGTCGTCGAGCTCAACCGGATTTATTCTGCGGGCTTGCTGCGCGTGAAAGGCAGCTATTCCAGATTCCTTAAGGAGCGTGACGCCTACGTCGAATGGCAGCAGCGCGCCCAGGAAAGCCTGCGCAACCGCGTGAAGATCGAAATGGAATGGCTCCGCCGCGGCCCCAAGGCCCGCGCCACCAAGGCCAAAGCCCGCATCGACAACGCTAATTCTTTCATCGCCGAACTGCGGGACTCAGAATCTCGCAGCCGCACCGCTACGGCCAGTATCGAGTTCGACGCCACCGGTCGCCAGACCAAGCGGCTCATCGAAGTAATGAACGCCGCCGTGACTCTTGGCGATCGCGAAATCCTGCGCGGAGTCAGCGTCAACCTTACCAACGGTCTCAAGCTCGGACTCGCCGGTTCCAACGGCTCCGGAAAAACCACGCTCATCCGCGCCATCACGGGCGAAATCCCGGTGAGCGCAGGCGAAGTCCGCCGCGCTCCAGGGCTCCGTATCATTTACTTTTCGCAAAGGCGCGAGTTGGACACATCACTCACTCTGCGCCGGACGCTCGCGCCCGACTCTGACTCCGTCGTCTACCAGGACCGGCTCGTCCACGTCGCCAGCTACGCTTCGCGCTTTCTCTTCACCAGCGAACAGCTCAATCAACCTGTTGAGCGCCTAAGCGGCGGCGAGCGCGCCCGCGTCCTCATCGCCCGCCTGATGCTTCAACCCGCCGATGTCCTCATCCTCGACGAGCCCACGAACGACCTCGATATTCCCACGCTGGAGATCCTTGAGGAATCACTGCTCGAATTCCCCGGCGCGCTGGTGCTCGTGACGCACGACCGCTACCTGCTCGATCGCGTGACCAACGCCGTTCTCGGTCTCGACGGTCTCGGCAACGCGGCTCTCTTCGCTGACTACCTCCAATGGGAAACCTGGCGCGAAGGCCAGGTCCGTGCTGCGTTGGACGCATCCGCAGCGGGAGCACAGCCACCTACTCCTGCCGCTGCCTCGACGCCACCGGTCCGCAAAAAGCTCTCCTACATGGAGCAGCGCGAGTATGATGCCATCGAAGCCCGCATCGATGAAGCCGACACCCGGCTGCGTGTCGCCGAGCAGCGTATCCAAACTCCCGAAGTCGCCACCAATTCCCAGGCACTCACCACCGCCCTCGCCGAACTCGAAGAGGCGAGAGCCGATCACCATGCCGTGTACGAGCGGTGGGTCGAGCTAACCGAGAAGAACAGTGGCTGAAGCGTTCAGTTCGTCGGGAAACCCGCCCCGTTGGAGCGAATGTACGTCGTCGAGGCACCGTTCGTGGTGGCGACGAACTGGGTGGAGCTCAGGAACCGGATGCTGTTGGTGGTCTCCACTCCCATGGGCGCCGGCGGCTGTGCCGGTGTACAGGCGCCACCGACGCAAGTCTGTTTCGGCAAGTAATCCTGCCACGTGTAGCTCAGCGTGCCCTGCGCGGCGTTAAACTCGTAGACGCCCATGAGCGTGAAGCTCATTCCCTGGTTATTCTGGAC
>Ga0181529_10006056_pt1 | contig 12418 bp, 7 predicted proteins | sample PEATcosm2014_Bin_36_FD_119763 | JGI IMG/M metagenome (GOLD analysis project Ga0181529, IMG submission 119763) | Peatland microbial communities from MTU Mesocosm Facility, Houghton, MI, USA - PEATcosm2014_Bin10_30_metaG | ecosystem: Environmental > Terrestrial > Soil > Wetlands > Peat | place... | reverse complement strand
CTACAATCTGCTTGATGTGGCCGACGTGAAAAGAAAGCGATTCCAACTCAGCCATCAAGCCGGCCCGTTCCGATTGAAAGTGTCCCCCGAGTTTGGCCAGATAGGGGAGCACGCGCTGGCCCTTGGGGTCCCTGACCAGGAACTCCGTGAGGTCGCCGGAGTGCTGCTCCAGCATGTGGATCGCGGTTACGAGATTGTCCACCCTCGACTCGCGAATTTTGCCGGCTATCAGCGAGGTCGATACATTCACACTGTTCAATACGTTGCCTACGTTGTGGAGGACGCCGGTGGCAATCTCGGCCATGCCTGCCTCGCGCGAGAGTTCGATGAGCCGTTGTTGAGCGGCGGCTAATTCCGTGTGGGCCCGATCCCTGGCTTCGACTTGTTCCTGCAACTCGCGAGTTCGTTCGATCACGCGCTGCTCGAGCGTTTCTTTGGCCTCCACCAGTGCGGTCCGCACCCGGTGCCTCGCAATGGAGGCTCCCAGCATGTCGGCCAGCGCCCGCAAGCTGTCCCTTTCGGCTTCTCCCCACTCACGTTCCTGGACGAAGTCGTCAAATGCGATAATCCCCCACCACGCTCCGGCGACTACGACGGGAACAAAGATCGCCGACTTGATTCGGGGGCCGATCAAGCCGTGGAGCGATTCTTCCATCCCCGAAGGCGTCACCGCGACTATCTGCGTGTCCTTCAAAAGTTCGACCCAGCATCGGGCGGATTCCGACTGCCAGGGAAAAGTCTCCCAGCCTTCCCAGCGGGGAGACGTGCAGACCGGTGACCATTCCCGCTGCGGGATAAACCGAAGATAGCCTTCTTGCACACACATTTTGAGTACGCAGGCACGGCTGGCCCCGGCCGCCTCGCCGACCTTTTCCAGCACTTCCCAGACAACGGTGTCGCGATCTCCATCGCTCAAAAACTGTTTCGCGGCAAAACTCACGCTCTCAAGTATCCGGTTCCTGCCGAGAATGGTCCGCGCCATGGAGTTGAATGCCTCCGCCAGGCGCTCGATCTCATCCCGGCTGTGGACTTCAGCGCGAGCGTCGAGATCCCCGTGAGCCAGCCTCTCCACGGCGGCATGCAAGATGTGGATGGGCCGAACCAGGTGCGCGGCATAAATAAGAGAAATCAACAGGCTCAGACCGCCACAGAGAACCGTGAGTGCCCCGGTGCTCTTGTAGGTGCGCCGCACGCTCGCGTCGTAGGCATCCAGCGACAGGCCCACGTGAATCCAGCCCCACTGGATGCCGCTGTAATCGAACGGATAGGCGTACTCGAAGACGCGCCGCCCGAACATCGCCGAGCGCCGGATGGAGCTGATTGGCATCCGTTGCGCGGGATGCCAGCTTTCATCGAGTTTCTCGATCTTCCAATTGGATCGGTCGATCACGATCGAAAAGCCATCGTTCTTCGTCATGACCACGTAATCGATCGCCTGGTCGCCGGACAGAACTTGCATTGCCTCGTCCACCACCGCGGAATAGTCCTCCGAGACAGCGGCACCCGCGGCGATTCCTCGAAGGGAAACGGCGACGCCCCGCGCTTTCGATTCCAGGTTCAGTGCAAATTCAGTCTTTTGCTCCGGAACGATGACCATCACGAAGACAAAGAGGGTTACCAGTGTAACCAGCCACCCCAGCAATGTGATGCGCACGGTAATGCCCTTGGGGCGGCCCATATCTTCAATGACTTTCCTTGCCGCGACCTGCCTGCTCGCCCACCATTGCCGGCGCCGGCCCGGCGCCCGCACGATGCGGAGACGAACCGGGCAGCTGATAGTAATCCCTCCAGAGTTCGCGAGCCGAGTCAAGATCGCCCGGTTGGAGGCGTACGATGCGCTCGGTTTTGAACACCATGAGCAGTTGACGGCCGCGCGGGTCCTCGTGCAGCGAAAGTATTGAGTCAATCATCTCCTGCTGGTATGGGCCCGGTTCCACCGGCAGGGCGATCACGCTTTCAATCATAGGGCGGGAGCGGGCAAGTACCTTGAGCTGTCCAAGCTGCGGATTCATCTCCTTCGCTAGATCCAAATTGACTTCATCCACTACGCAAGCATCCAATTTGCCGAAGAACAGCGGCAAGATGCACGCCTGCGGTTTGTCGGCCGCTTTGATCGAGCCGAAAAACGACGCGGCGCGTCCGAGCTTCTCTTTGCCGAGAAGGACGTCAATCCAGACACTACCGGTGTTTGATCCATTCCGTGAAGACACCAGGACGTTCTTCCCGCGCAGGCCGGAGATTGTCGTTAGCCCCGAGGAAGGGTTGACCAATAACACGTAGGAATAGAGCGACCCTCCTTGTGGGCCTCGCGCATGCGTCAAAACCGGAACGATTTGGCGGTTGCCTTCGATTTCCAGGTAGTCCGCGACGCTCATCACAATCATGTCTACCGAGTGGTTCCGCAGGCGGCCCACGACCTCCATCACATCGTCGACGATGTCGATACTGGAATCCAGGATGAAGCCATCCTGTTGCGCCACGATGTCGAACCAGACTTTGAGCGCGGCGCGAGCATCGTTGCGGTTGACGTTGCTGAACGACACGCTGGTCGCGACCCCATAGAGGCGCATGTGGCGGAGTTCGCGGGTCGCGGGGCGGCTGGCTCTACCCGCGGTATCTTGCTGCGCCAGGGCCGCCCCAATGACAACACAGAGTACCAGTACCGGTGCGAACCGCCATAGCCGGATCCGCGCAACCGTGACGAGCGCCCACAACTTAGTCGAAGTAATTTTCATCGCCGTTCTCCGCCCTCGGGCTAGGGTCTCCGGTTCACCATCCCAACGACTTCCTTCCCAACGACCAATGAAATCTGCGACTCGATCGCCACCAAGTCATAGCGAGCCTTGTAATACTGTGCTTCCATCAGGGCCTCAAATAATTGCGTTCGGATAACTTTTTCCGTCTCGACCATCTCGCTCTGGTAGGCCCGCGAGGTCAGGTCGCGGTCTTCCCGCGCGGCTATCACAGCCTTGTCGGCAGCCTGATAAGTCTTCGACGCCGCGTCGAGACTCAGAAATAGCTCGCGGAGTTCGAGGCCGATCCCATCGCGGAGCAGCAGCTTTTGCTCTTTGAGTTGGCTCACATGGGCGAGGGCCTCGGCCACCTTGCTCCTGGTTAAGAAGCCATCGAAGATCGGGATCTCCGCACCCAGCCCGATCGACCAGCCTGCTTTGTTCTCCGCGGTAGCGATGCCCGCCGTGTAGCTGTTCCACCAGCGGTGCAATTCACCGGTCACCGCGATCTTGGGGTAGTACTCGCTTCGCGCGGTGGCTACTTCACCGTTCAACGCCTTGAGGCCGGCTTCGAGTTTAGCCCAATCGGGGTTGAATTCATAGGCCGTGCTGACTAATTCCTCCAGATTGCCGGCGAAAGGCCGATAAGGCAACTCCTCGGCGGAAGGGTGTACCGTGTCATTCCAGGCGAGCCCCATGGTGTAGGCCAGAGCGGCTCCGGCCGCAGCCTCGTTCTTGGCCAGTTCCGCCACCGTGGCCCGAATCGTTTCGACTATAACCACATTGTCAAGGTAGTCCGTCTTGTTCACTTTTCCGGCCGCATTCTTGTACATCGAATCGGTCAGTTCGAGGGTCACTTCCATACGCGCCAGCGTGTCGTCGCCCACCTGGCGCAACTGCCGCGCCAGCAACGCCCCGTAGTAGAGCCTCACCACGCTGTCGGTGATTTCCAGGTCCGTCCGCCGCACCTCGGCCTGCGCCGCTTCGACGGCGCCCTGAGATTGCTCCCGGTATCCTCTCCGCATGCCGCCGTCGTACAGCAGCCACGTCAGATTTCCGGTCGCCTCGTAGTTTTGCGGATTGGCAAGCTTGATATTCTGCGCGGGGATAGGGAACATCTGCGCCGAGGTGGTGACGCTCTGGCCCGGAAAGCTGACCGGCATTTGCACGGCCGCCGGAGGAAACCCGGGACCGAACGCGTTGGCGGGAATGGTCACGGAGGCGGTGCCGCCCGGCACGCTGATGGCCTGCGACGGGATGTACATTGTCGAGGATGGGAAGATAAAGGTGGGCGCTTCGTCGAGGCGAGTCAACCCGCCCTTGGCGCCGATCTGCGGCCAGTAGCCCGCCAGGGCCTGGCGGTGTTGTGCCTCAGCCATCGCCACCGCAAATCGGGAAGCGGGCCGCTGGTGGTTCTTTTCCATCGCGATGCGCAGACAATCCTCCAAGGAGTAGACCTGGGGGGCGATGAGGCCGGGGGGCGGCGGCTCGGCTGCGAAGCCAATGTGCGACGCCGCGACGGCACTGATCGCGGCGAGAATAATACGAACCGATGGGGAGGTCATTCAGGTGTCAATCGCTTTCTGTTTACGGTGCGGCCAGCGCGCGGCCAGGAGGAGGCCTATACAAAGTTTTCATCGGTGTTGAGATCGCACCGCTCGATCGAAATGCGCCTGGGCCTCGCGATGCCGCCGGCGCGTTTTGATACCTTGAGCCAGATGCAGTCTGGTCTTCCGTGCTTCCACAAGGCCAATTCCGAAGTGTTATTCCGCTGCTGTCCACCTCCAGAGTCCACGCAAGACTTCATCCGTGAGAGGGCGAAACTCTTGTTCTTCGGGAGCGCCGATGAGGGTGTCGTCAGGATCCGCCGGGTCGTCTGATTGCGCGGGATCGATCAGTCCCAGCGCGGACAGCACATCGGGGTTATACGCCTGCGCGTTCCGGCGCATTTCCACCAGAGCCGCGTCGGGCGAGGCACCCGCCAGTGCAAGGCGGTCGAAATCCACCGCCGCGCGCAGCACCTGCGCACCGAACGCCACCGATTGTATTGCCGGCGCCAGGTCGGGGGTGGCATCGAATGAGTCATGCTGTCGCTGAATCATCTGAGCCACGCCCTGAAGGCGCGGGACTGCGCGCAACAACTTGGCGCCGACCTGGGCGCGCGACAAGACATGGGCCATTTTGTCTTGTGGTAGATGCTCCCCGCGGTAATATCTTCTGAGAATTTCGGGGTCCGCCGTGATGTATCCGATCTGCGAAAGCATGGCGGCGGCTTCGAGTTGCCATCGGTCCGCGACATGCAACCGCTCCGCAAGTTGCCGGACATATCCTCTGATTCGAGATGCGCGGCCGAAGGCCAGCGGCTGAACAGCGCCAAGGAGTTTGACCAGAACGGCCACCGTCCCCACTAGAGACTCCCGTAGCGTATCTTTTTCGGCTGTAATCAGGGAATGCTGCTCCAGTGCCGCATCCAGAGTCTTCGTGAGGACCTCCTGCGGGCAGGGCTTCGTCAGGAAACGGAAAATGCTGCCTTCGTTTACCGCCCCGATTGCCGCTTGAACATCGGCGCATCCCGTCAGTAGAACTCGGACGGTCTCCGGAGATATCTCTTTGACCTTCCTCAAGAACGCGATACCGTCCATTCCCGACATCCTCAGGTCGGAGACCACGACGGCGTAAGCGCCTTCACCCATAGTCTCGATGGCATCTTCGGCACTTCCGGCAATCTCGATCCGATACTTTTCGTATAAGCACCGTTGCAGGGCACTTAGGATCCGAACGTCGTCGTCGACGAACAATATAGTGTCATTCATCTGTGGCCCCCCAGAACCCGAGAATCGATAGAACGCGGGTCCGGCTGGAACTAGCAGAAGTCTACTTCCCAGTAAACGCTCACTGATATCCAGCATGAGGCCCGCGGCCGCTCTATTCCATACCTCGGAACCCTGAACCAAAAGCGAAACGAACTGTACCTAGCGATACAGGAAGACCGTACTATGCTTACCACCTTGGAGGTATGCAGAAAATCCTGAGGCGGCCGATTACTTTAGTGAGCTAACGCTAGCCGAACCGTGCGATTGAGCTGACCTCCGGAGAAAGAGATGATTAGGCAAAACGCAGAAGCACCCACCAACGGCGCGCCCGCTATGCCGAGCCGCTTGGCCATGAACCGCCTTGGACCGCAAAAGGGCTCGGCAGCGCCGCCGCCCGTGAAGAAGGTTATCGATCCCAATGGGCACGAAGATGATCTCGCCCAGAACCGCCTCACCGCTAAGAAACTGGCGGAGGAGAAGGCGCGCGCCCGGACCGTGGCCCGCGCTCAGGCCGTGGCAGAGAAATTGTCCACCGCCACAGACCAGGTATCCAGCGCCATCGCCGAAGCCACCGGTGCCGTTGAAGAATTGGAAAAGACGATGCACACCATAGCGGCGGGTGCAGACCAGGCGTCGACCGCGGCGGAAGAGTCGCGGGCCGCTATCGACCAGATCGAGAAGGCGTCTGACCGGTCCAACAGCCGCGCGGACGTATCCCTGCGAAGGGTGAGCGATGTGGTAGCGCTCGCCAAGTCGACTACGGCGGAAATAGAGGCCATCATCAAAGGAGTCGGAGACGCGGCCAACGGGAATATCGAATCCGCAAAAATGATCGGCGAATTGGAGCGCCAATCCGAGGAGATCGGTAAGATTGTCCACGCCGTCACGCGGATTGCCGATCAGACCAACCTGCTGGCCCTGAACGCAGCCATCGAAGCGGCCCGTGCGGGGGAACATGGCAAGGGCTTCGCCGTGGTAGCCGACGAGGTGCGCAATCTCGCGGAGATCAGCGAGAAGAGCGCGCGCGGCATCCAGGAAGTGGTCAACGAGATTCAAAACCAGGTGAAGGTGGTTGCCGGAGACACGGAAGCGGCCGGCAAGAAGGGACGCGAGGAAGTAGAAAAGGCCAAGGTCATCACCCAGGATCTGGTCAGGATCGCCGTGGATTACGAAGAGGTTCGGGTAAATTGCTCCGAGATGCAGAAGAACGCGACGGAGACACTCGCCGGCGCCAAAACGTATCTGAAGGGCGCCGAAGAGATCGCCGCGGCCGCTGAGGAAGCTACCTCGGCCTGTCAGGAAGCGCAAAAGTCGACTCAGGAGCAGTCCAAAGCGTACTCGGAGATGAGCGACGCAGCCCGTTCGCTGGCCGAAATGGCGGAGTCTCTGAAGACGTCGACCAATGCGCAGAAGTCAGCGGAGGAACTGGCCGCTACCGCCGAGGAACTGTCAACCAACGCCGAAGAACTGAAGGCCTCCTCACAGCAGATCTCGACAGCCATTGAGCAGATCAACAAAGCGGCTGGCGCCCAGGCCAAAGCGTCGGAAGCCTCCAACGCCGTGGGTGCTCAAATGCGCCAGGCTGCAAAGGCCATGACCGAGCGTGCCGAACTCAGCGTGGAGAAAGCCGTGGCCACTCGAAAACTCCTGACCAGCAACAAGGTGAACGTGGATGCTTTGATCGTCAACATTGTCATGAGTGCCGAAGCAGCCGCCGAGTCCGCGAAGAATGTTCTGGAATTGGAGGAGCGAACTCGCCGGATCGACAAGATCGTCGATGCCATTGTCATGGTGACCGTCCAGACCAAGATGCTCGCGGTGAACGGCAACGTCGAAGCTGCGCGCGCCGGAGAATACGGCCGCGGCTTCTCGGTGGTGGCGGGAGACATCCGTTCCCTTGCCAACGAGAGCAGCGAAAACGCGGACCGCATCAAAGACCTGGTCAAGAGCGTACAGGCTCAGATCACCAAGGTTGCCGGGGACATTGAGCTGGCTGGCAACAGAGGGCGGGCCGAAGCGGAACGCGCCAAAATATCGACAGCGAACCTCGAGCGGATCGAAAATGAATCCGACGTTGTTGTGTCGGACATCCGCGAAATCTCGAAGGGAACGGCCGAGGTTGCCGCTGGACTCGAACAGGCTGGCAAAGCCAGCCAACAGATCGCCGCAGCCGCCGAGGAAACCGCGCGTGCCTCCATCGAAGCAGCCGGCGCATCCGAGCAGGGGTTAAAGGCTGCCCAGGAAATCGCCCAAGCCATCGAGGACATTGCTTCCCAGGCCGATGAGCTGCAAAACGGGTAGCCCGTGGAGCGCCCTCGTCGAAGGAGATTCGTTATGCAAACAGAGACCATACAACCATCCGCCGGCCTGAAGGACGAAAGCCAGTTGGTCACCTTCCTGCTAAAGGACGAGGAATTCGGCTTCGACATCATGTCGGTACAGGAAATCATCCGCCTTCCCAAGATGGCGAAAGTTCCTCGCACGCCGTCTTACGTGGACGGCATCGCCAATCTGCGTGGTGTCGTCCTGCCGGTGATCGACATGCGCACCCGTTTCGGAATGGAGCGGGCGCAGGAAACCGACCGCACCCGGGTATTGGTCGTCGACATCGAGGGCGTCAAGACCGGTTTGCGCGTCGATCGAGTCAAACAAGTGACCCGTGTATCACGCAGTGAAATTGAGCCTCCTCCAGCGGCGATCCGCGGGACCACTTCAGATTATCTCGAAGGGGTAGTGAAACTCGACAAGGGGCAGCGCATTATCATGGCCCTGAATGCTGCCCAGGTCTGCGAAATCAGCATGACTCGCAAGACGCCTTCGGCAAACGGCATAGCTTCGGGTTCGGAAACCGCCAATGGTGAGTCGTCGGAGAAGTCGAAGAGCGCCGATGCCGAAGTCCAGAAGATGGTCACCTTTCGCATCGCGAAAGAGGAATTCGCGTTTCACATGGAACATGTCCGGGAGATTCTGCGCGTGCAGACGCCCAATCAGGTTCCCGACGTTCCCGACTACGTGCTGGGAGTACTGACCGTTCGGGGTCAGATTCTCCCGGTAATTGACCTGCGGCGACTGCTCCAGCAGCGGTCGCTCGCCGATGAGTTCTCCGAGAGCTGCCGGCCGCTGCGGGAGGAATATGAGGGCTGGATTGAGCAGATCGAGAAGGGTTTCGCCGTCGGTTCACAATCGAAGGTGGACGGCTCGGTCACGGAGCATCTCCGGACGTGGCTAGCCGAAACCAACAGTTCCAGCCAGGTGCTGATGGAGGCGCTGGCGAAGGCGCGAGGGCTGAACGAAAAGGTCATCAAGCAGCTTCAGGTTCGGATGAAGCACGCAGAGCGCGGTGATCGCGGCGCCGCGCGCGCCTGTGGCGAAGAGGTGCTCTCCGGCGGCCGGGAAGCGGTCGCCGCCTTACGCCGGTTTGAGCAGCAGATCGGCCAGAACATCCAGGAAGACCAGCGCATCATCGTGGTGGATGCCGAGGGCTTTGTGCTGGGGCTGGTGGTGGATCACGTTCACGAAGTGCTGAACGTGCCCAAGAAACTGATGGAACCGCCGCCTCGCGTCACGTCGAGCGGCGGGATGGAACTGTCAGGGGTGGCCAAACTGGACGACGGCTCGCGGTTGATCATGCTTTTGGACGTCGCCAACCTGATGAAGGACCAGAAGCTGCGGGATGTACAGAATTCCTCGATCCAGGCCGTCGAAGAGGAGAAGACCGGAGAAATACACAAAACCGGCGGGGGATCGCAGGAGCTAACCGAAGTTCAACTGGTTACCTTCATGCTCGGCGCGGAAGAATATGGCGTCCCGATTTCGCAGATCCAGGAGATCGACCGCCTCGCCAAGATTACTCAAGTGCCGAAGGCCGCCCAGTTCATCGAGGGCATCACGAACCTCCGCGGGGAAGTTATCCCCGTGCTGGACACGCGGAAGCGCTTCGAACTTGAGGTAAAACCGTCCGACGACCGTACTCGCATCATCATCGTGGACCTCGGCGGCGTCAAAACGGGCTTGGTGGTCGACTCCGTGCGTGAGGTGTTGAATCTCGCCAAGAAAGACATCGCGGCCCCTCCGGAGGCGATCGGGTCCGGAATCGACCAACAATTCATTTGCGGAATCGGCAAGGTGGATGCGGGTAAGCGCATGATCGTCCTGCTCGATGTGGAGAGGATTCTATCCCGGCAGGAGCAGGCGCATCTTTCCGAAATCACGCAGTAGTGCAACGTCGAACCGGGGCGGGTCACCTAGCCCCGGTACTTTCAAGGCAATGAGACGAGTACGGGTATTGGCAGCGGATGACTCCGCACTGATGCGGCAGACCCTCAAACGAATCATCGCGGCGTCGGCCGACCTTGATTTGGTGGGTCTGGCTCGTGATGGCGAGGACGCGGTAGCAAAAGCCAGGGACCTCCGGCCTGATGTCATCTCGATGGACATCAACATGCCGAAACTGGACGGGGTCACCGCTTTGCAGATGATCTTGCAGGAGAAGATCTGCCCGGTCGTCATGGTTTCCTCACTCACTCAGGAGGGGGCCGCGACCACCTTCGAGTGCCTCGAATTGGGCGCCTTCGATTTTGTCGGTAAGCCGGATGGCACGGTCTCATCAAACATGGGCGCCGTGGCGGACGAACTGATCGCCAAGCTCAAAGCTGCCGCTTCCCGAGGTATTGTTGACCGCCCGCAGCGCAACCGTGAGCGCCGGCAACCACACCTGCCGCCGCTTCGCGCCGCTTTTGAGAAGGTCACCCGAGAAAGGGCGGTAGCCATCGGAATCTCCACTGGAGGACCGGCAACACTGCAGGAGGTGCTACCGCAGATTCCGGCGGACGTGCCGGCCAGCATCTTCCTGGTGCAGCACATGCCACCGTCTTTCATTGCATCGTTTGCCAAGCGCCTGGATGAGCACTGCGCGCTCAAGATTATGGAGGCGCGTTCGGGCATGCCTGTGGAGCCGAGCGTCTGCTATGTGGCGCCGGGAGGGATGCACTTGTGTTTGCACCGCAAGATGACGGGCGAGGTCGTGATTCGCACGCCCACCGCACCAGCGACACTGTTCGTGCCCTCGGTGGGCGTGATGATGGCGTCCGTCCTCAGTACCTACGGAACCGACACCATCGGCGTCTTGATGACCGGCATTGGGGACGACGGCGCCGATCAGATGGTCGAGATCAGGCGGGCGGGCGGGCACACGATAGCTGAAAGCGAACAAACTGCGGTGGTCTACGGAATGCCCCGCGAAGCTGTGGAACGAGGTGGAGCGTGCGTGGTTGCACCCAGCCACCAGGTGGCGGGCGAGATCCTCAAGGCCGTTCGGAGGACGATGGAATGAACAGCCTCAACGAGTACATGGCGGCGCTAAATTGCGCCGACGAAGCCGACCGCATTTACGCCGCCGAGGATATCGGATATCTAAACGCCCCGGAAGGAGTGCCGGCTCTCCTGGAACGGTTGCGCCACGAGCTTTCGCCGGCGGTACGTGACGCCATATTCCACGCCCTAATCCGGATCGATGGGGGCGCGGCTATCGACGGTTCCATTCGCTTGCTCGAGAGCGAAGACCCACAGATCCGCAACCAGGCTGTGGATGTGTTGCGCCGCAAGAGCGCCCAGGCAATCCCCTCCCTGAACGCGGTCATGCGAAATGGTGACAAGCATGTCAGGAAACTCATCCTTGACGTTTTGAGCGGAGTTCAGGCCAGTGATGCAGAAAAGATCTGTGCGGCCGCTCTTAGCGACCAAGATCCGAACGTGGTGATTACGGCCGTGGAGAATCTTGGAAGAATACGGGCCGTGGAGTTTCGCAACCAGATCGAAGATTTGCTACAGTCCGCCTCGCATCCCATGCTGACCGCCGCGTGTCTGGAAGCTCTGGTTGGGATTGGCCATGAATCATCACTCGCGGCGATCCGCCGGCGCTTCCCGTATTTGGCGACTCTGCCGGATTTCCTGCTGGCGTCCTGCCTGAAAGCGATTGCCGCCCTGGGAACGGCCAAGGACTTCGCCGAGGTGGCCAACCTGATGCTTGTCCGCGGGCCGCATCTCAGGCCGGCAATCCTGGGAGCGCTTCTCGCTATCTATCCGCGCGGACCTTCGCCCGAGCCCGGCGAAAACCTGATACCGGCCCTGCTGGCGGTGGTTGAGGGTGGAGATCCACCGCTGTGCCGCTATCAGGCGGTGCGGGTTCTCGGTTTTCTCTCCTTTCGAGACGACGTTTATTCGTTCCTTGTCTCATGCCTGTCCAGCACGGAACGCCTGATTCGACTTGGGGCGGCGGAAACCCTTCAAATGACCGAACGGCCTGAGGTCAAGCCGGTTCTCGCGGCGCGCGCGCTGGAAGAATTCGACGAGGAGGTCCTGCAGGCACTGGGCTGCTAGCCGGAATGTCATGCCAGACCTCTCTGTCGAGCAATTTCAGAGCTTGAGCCAGCTAATCCACGAGAAACTCGGGCTGCATTTTGATGACAAGAAGATCTATTTCTTGAAAACGCGGGTTGCCAAGCGCATGGCGGCCTTAGGAATGAAAGACCCTCGGGAGTATTTGTTCATGGTCGGCTATGCCGACCCGCAGGGGCTGGAGATGCAGGCGCTGGCTAATCTGGTTACGACCAATGAGACCTACATGTTCCGCGAGTACGACCAGCTACAAGCCTTCGCCAATCACTGTCTGCCGGAAGTGCTGTCGGCTAAGCAGTCCCGCGGAGAGAGAACCCTGCGGATCTGGTCGGCGGGTTGCTCCTCGGGCGAGGAACCTTACACGCTGGCGATGATCCTTCAGGAAGTCTTTCCGCAGGCTCAGTCCTGGGACTGCGAGATCATCGCGACCGACATCGACGAGAACATGCTCCGGAAGGCCGTGGCGGCCCGCTACGG
>Ga0181529_10006053_pt1 | contig 12424 bp, 10 predicted proteins | sample PEATcosm2014_Bin_36_FD_119763 | JGI IMG/M metagenome (GOLD analysis project Ga0181529, IMG submission 119763) | Peatland microbial communities from MTU Mesocosm Facility, Houghton, MI, USA - PEATcosm2014_Bin10_30_metaG | ecosystem: Environmental > Terrestrial > Soil > Wetlands > Peat | place... | reverse complement strand
GGAACGCGGATCTCGTGGTAGCCCAGCGCGTCGTGCAGAATGGCGTGAACGTCTTTTTTGCCGAGCAGGGTCGGATTGAGCTTCACGGTCACATCGAGGCCGACGTCGCCAATGAGGTGCTCGACGATCGCTTCGATCTCGCCGGGCGGGCAGCCGTGGAAGGTCGACAGCGTCAGCGTGTCGGAAATGCGGGTCGGAAACGGCAGGTCGCGGAACCGCCGCCACGGCTCAGGGATCTTCGCCCGCAACCGCGCGACGACTTGGCTGGCGTCCATCATCCCGTCGAGGAAGCCGCGCACCTTGGCCGAGCGAATGCCGGCGAGATCGTAGCCGACGCTGATGTCGAACACCGTCTCGTCGATCCCTGCGCCGACGGCAGAGGCCTTCAGCATCTCGATCAGCATCGCGCCTTTGACGTATTCCTCGAGCGATTGCTCGACCGTCAGTTCCTGCGACCATTCGACGTTGTAGCCGACCGTCTCCATGTCGATGCACGGCCGCGGCACTTCGATGTCGTCTTTGACCTGGACGGTCTTGCACTCGATCGTCCGGCCGCCCGCCAGCCAGGCGAGCGCGATGTTCTGCGCCATCTGGGTGTGGGGACCGGCGGCCGGTCCGAACGGCGTCGCGGCGCGGCGGTGGTGGACGGCGATGGAAAGATCTCGGCCGGGATGGGCTTTGACGAAGCGTTGGGCGGGCAGATCGAACGCCGATCGCTTCCGCTCCAGCTCGCTGAGCATGCGGCCGACCAGGACGTCAAAGGGAACGGGAGCGAGTTGGACCATGGCTCAGTCCACAGGGCCTTGAATGAGAACGACAAACGCCGTCCGCCTATCGATCGGCGCAAACGCGGCGGCGCGTCTTGACGCCGATCAAGCCGCTTCTTCGGCGGACTCGCCTTCAGGCGCTTTCGCCCCGTTCGACTCCGGAGAACACCGCCGCGGCCGACCGGCCGGCGCGGGGCGAGACCAGCGCGCCGGCGAGGCCGGCCGCGCCGGTCGCCGAGACCGGGATGGCGGTCTGCGCGCGTGCGAGGCTCGCGGCCCGGGCGACCGCGACCTCGTCGGCGACGATCGCCTCGCCGCCGCTTTCGCGCATCGCCTTGACGACCTCCCACCAGTCGTAGGTCTCGTCGTCGAGGATGCCATGGGCGAGGCTCGCGGGCGCGCTCTCCCACGGCCACATGAAGCCCGATCGGCGCTGCGCCGCTTGCTTGAGATCGCCGCCGTCGAGGCGCCGCCAGGCGCGCTCCAGGGGGGCGCAACCAGCGGTTTGCACGGCGATCAGTCGCGGGGCGCGGCGCGCGAACCCGGCCGCGACGGCCATGGCGAACCCCTGCGCCAGCGCGCTGGCGAAAGCGCCGCCGCCGACCTGGACGTACAGCGCTTCGACGTCGGCGCCCTCGGCGGCGAGCGTTTCGGCCATCTCGAAGGCGAGCGTGCGCGCGCCTTCCACGGCAAGCCCGTTGTCGGGCCCCTGAACGCTGAAGGGAATGGCGCCGGCAGTCACCGCGGCGCGCGCGGCGCGCACGCATGGGTCGCCGACCTCGCTTTCCCGCCGCTCGCAGACGGACACCGTCGCGCCGAGTTCGCCGAGGCGTCGCACGACGCTCGCCTCGGCGTCGGTTGGGATGAAAACGTCGACGGGCCAATCGGCGGCGCGCGCAATCACCGCCGCGGCCAGCGCAGCGTTGCCGCAGGAGGCGATCGCCAGACGGCGCGCGCGCAAGCCTTTGCCGAGGTCGAGGCCCGACGCCCGCAGAACCTCGAGATAGAGCATGACGCCCGCGAGATGGCGACCCTTGTGCGACCCGGAGACGTTGCGCGTCTCGTCCTTGATCCAAAGGTCGCCGACAAGGCCGAGCGAAGCGGCGAGCGATGGCTGGCGCGCCATCGGCGTGACCCGGAAGCCGCGCCCGCCGACGGCCTGCAGACGGAAGTCCAACTGACCGACCAAGTCGCTCCAAGCGGCGTCGGAAAGGCCGGCCGCGCGCGCAAACCGGTAAGGCGTCAGCCATTGCCGGTAGCGCAGGAACGGGTTGTCTTCATGCCCCATGGGTCGGTCGCGCGCCTCCGCCGGAGCGACCAGCACGTGGTCGACGTCATCGCCGGCGGCGGCGTTGGGGCAGGCGAAGGGAAAGGCGCGCGCCGGATCGACGGCGGCGCCGCAGCCGTGGCAGACGAACGCCGGCGGCGGATTGGCGAAGGTCATGACAGTTTGGCGGCGGCCCCGCTCTCCGCGTTGAATTTCGCGATCAGCGCGTCCCACGCCGGCGCGAGATCGAGCAGGCCGTCCCAGAACGCCTGACGCGAACGCGCCTGGAAGTCCGCGAGCGAGACGCCCTGTTGCTCGACCCAGGTGAAATAGCCGAGGTTGAAAATACGCTTGCGGTCGACGTGGCTGAGCTCCAGCACATGGTCGACGCCAGCCGCGGCGAGCGACCGGCCCCAAGTCTCGCCGGCGCTGACCGCGTCGAAGCGATTGCCGAAATAGCGCACGATCGCCTTGCGCACTTCGCTGCCATACATTTCCGCGCCGTCGGTGGCGACGGTGATCACGACGTCTTCCGGCCCGAGATCGAAGGACTTGGCGAGTTTGACCGCGGCGACGATGTTGCAGATGCTCGACAGGCCGAAGTTGTCGAGGGCGGCGACCAAAGCCGGAGCGACGCCGCGCCGCTCGACGAGGTAGCGACGGCCCTCGTCGGTGTTGAACAGCGTCAGCAGCGTATCGGTCGCGTGATCGCTGACCCCGATCACGACGTCGGTGTTCATGACGTTGTGGATCAGCGGCACGTGCTTGTCGCCGATGCCCTGGATGTTGTGCTCGCCATAGCCGTTGTAGAGCAGGGTCGGGCATTCGACCGCCTCGACCGCGGCGATCTTCGCGCCGAGCGCCGCTTTCAGATGGTCGCCCGCCGCAATCGTGCCCGCCGAGCCGGTGGCCGAGACAAAGGCGGCCAGCCGGGCGCGCGGGCGTCCCTCGGCGACGGCGTGGTAGACGCGCTCCAGCGCGGCGCCGGTGCACAGGCGATGCACGAGGTAATTGCCGTATTCGCAGAATTGATTGAAGACGATGTTGGCCGGATCGCGCTCGAGCGCGGCGCAGGCGTCGTAGATTTCCTTGACGTTGCTCTCCGAGCCGGGCGTGCGAACGATGTCGGAGGGGTCGCCGACCCAGCGATCGAGCCAATCGAAGCGTTCCTGGCTCATGTTCTCCGGCAGCACCGCGACGCCGCGGCTGTTGAGAATGCGCGAGATGGCGACGCCGCCACGACAATAATTGCCGGTCGAGGGCCAGATCGCGCGGTGACGCGTCGGGTCGAATTGGCCGGTGACGACGCGCGGCGCGAGGCAGCCGTAGGCGGCGAGAACCTTATGCGCGCGGATCATCGGGAAACGGTCGCCGAGCGCGAGCACGATGCGCGCCGGCACGCCTGTCAGTTCGGGCGGCAGTTCGATCGCGGCCGGGGTCGCGACGCGGCCGCGGCGCGAAGAATCGTTGAACCAGTGAACGCGAAAGAGGTTGAGCGGGTGGGGCGCGTCCGGATCGACGGCGCTGAGACGCTCGGCGATCTTCGCTGGAATGGTCGAAGGGTCCTTCAACTCGCCGAAGGTCGGCATGACGACGCCGGCGTCGCGGAAGCGAGCGAGCGTACGTTTGTAAACGTCGCCGTCGACCAGATGCGTTTCCAGTCCGAGCCGCGCCATTCCGTCTTTCCTTTCCACTCACGACTAGCGGCTGGCCAGAACTCCAGCCTGAAGACGGGCGCGCCGCGATTGCGCCCCGCGGCCGAGCGGGACGACGACATCGATCTCGCGCTTTGCCGAATCCCCTCCTGCGGCGACACGAACAACCTCGCGCCCCGAAGGGCGGGACGCTCACGTCAGTCGCCGGCAGAAGCCAGACTCGATCATGGTCCGACCGAACACCCCTGTCCAGCAAGTTGATTCGGCGCGATAAATCGACGCGGAGGCGAGGACTTCGGCGCGCGCGCCCGTTTGACGCGCCGCGCCCCTGACGCCGCGAACGCGTCGCCGTCTTGGCGGGCGGAATGGCGGCGCATAGATTGGCGGCGAACTTCTCGGCGCGCGAGCGCCTCAGCGAGGCGTCAGGCGGCGATGAAGACGATTGGATTCCTTTCGTTCGGGCATTGGACGCCCTCGCCGCATTCGCAGACGCGAACGGCGTCCGACGCGCTGCTGCAGTCGATCGATCTCGCCGTCGCCGCCGAGGAACTGGGCGCGGACGGCGCCTATTTTCGCGTTCATCACTTCGCTCGGCAGCTCGGTTCGCCGTTCCCTTTGCTCGCCGCCGTCGGCGCGAAGACCAGCCGGATCGAGATCGGCACCGCCGTCATCGACATGCGCTACGAGAATCCGCTGTACATGGCGGAAGACGCGGGCGCGGCCGATCTCATCGCGGGCGGCCGTCTGCAACTGGGAATCAGTCGAGGCTCGCCCGAGCAGGTCGTCGACGGGTGGCGCCATTTCGGTTACCAGCCGAGCGAAGGCCAGTCCGACGCCGACATGGCGCGCCGTCACGCCGAAATCTTTCTTGACGTGCTGCGCGGCGAAGGCTTCGCCCAACCCAATCCGCGACCGATGTTCCCCAACCCGCCCGGCCTGTTGCGCGTCGAGCCGCATTCGCAGGGCTTGCGTGAACGCGTCTGGTGGGGAGCGGCCTCCGACGCGACCGCCGTCTGGGCCGCCGAGAAGAGTATGAACCTGCAAAGTTCGACGCTCAAGTTCGACGAAGGCGGGTTGCCGTTCCACGTCCAGCAAGCCAAGCAGATCCAGGCGTTCCGCGAGGCTTGGAAGGCCGCCGGGCACAAACGCGGGCCGCGGGTTTCAGTGAGCCGCAGCATATTTGCTCTCGTCGACGAGCGCGACCGCGCCTATTTCGGCCGCGGCAATCAAGGCCAGGATTCGATCGGCTATATCGAGGAGTCGACCCGCGCAATTTTCGGTCGCAGCTACGCCGCCGAACCGGATGTCCTGATCGAGGAACTGAAGCAGGACGAAGCGATTGCGGAAGCCGACACGCTGCTGTTGACGGTTCCGAACCAACTCGGCGTCGACTACAACGCGCATGTCATCGAGTCGATCCTGAAACACGTGGCGCCCGCCCTCGGTTGGCGCTGAGAACTCTGCGCTCTCAGACCGCACGAAGCTCGACGAATGAAGGCTGAGCGCCGCGGGCGTGGTCGTTGGGTCCGCGTCTTGATGCAAGACGACGAGCGACCGGACCCGGACCGTGACGGCGCCGATCACCGAAAATTTAAAATCGGTCACACGTTTCAAAATCCCGCCACATGAGGCCGGTAGACTTCGCCATAACCGGTTGAATGTTGAGGACGCCGTGAATTGCCGGCCGCCGATCGGCGCCGCGCCTTTCGGGCCGTCCGGGTCAACATACGCCGCGGTTCCGATGACGCCTGGACGAGGGCTCGCGATGCCAACGCATACGGAGGTCTCAGGTCGTTTCGCGCAGTCGCGCGGCTGCGGTCCGTTATTTACGACCGTCGTCGTCTGCTTCGAAGATGCAAACGAGGTCATGCAGGTTCGAGTTGGAATCACCGATAGCGGCGACAGCGGCCAGAACCGTGCGGAGGCCATTCGCGCCGCGCGTCGACTCGCGCTGCGCTTCGCCACCGAAGACGGCGCCGCCGCCGAGCGCCACTGAAGACGACCGGGCGAACTCGATGCAGCCGCCGTCGTTGACCGTCGCTCGCCAACGCTTGCAATCGCTGTTTGACGTCGCACGCCAAAGGCGCCGCGCCGTCGCGGGTAAGCGGTCGAGGCGGTCGATCGTCCCGGCCGGGCCGCACGCCTCGGCGCGCCCGTTCCGCATCGTCGGCCGATAAGCGCCGCCGCGTCCGCGCTATCGGAGGACGTGACTGATCAGCGGCGCGGCCAGAACGTTGAGAACGCCGACCAGCACCATGACAAGGCCCGACACGGCGCCTTCGGTCTCGCCGATTTGATGGGCGCGCGCCGTGCCGGCGCCATGCGCGCCGAGGCCGAACAAGGCGCCGCGCGCCAGCGACGAGACGATTGGCAGCCGCGCGAGGATCAGATCGCCGATGACCGCGCCGGCGACCCCGGTCACGACGACGAACACCGCAGTCAGGTCAGGAACGCCGCCGATGTCGCCCGAGACCTCCATCGCAAATGGCGTGCTGATCGAGCGCGGCAGCAGGCTCAGCCGCAGCGGTCCGTCGAGGCCGACCAGCGTCGCCAGTCCCCAGCTCGAAACGAGCGACGCCAGCGTGCCCGCCGCCATGCCGACGAGCAGCACCGGCCAATGGCGGCGGATGAGCGCCCGTCGCTCGTAGATGGGAACGCCGAAGGCGACGGTCGCGGGGCCGAGCAGCAGCACCAGCCACTTCGTGCCGTGGATATAGTCCTGATAGGAGCCGCGCAGTCCGAGAATGACGGCGGCGATGAGAATCGGCGCGATGGCGAGCGGCGTCAGCCACCAACGCGGCCATTTGCCGTAGACTCGCTTCGCGACGCCGTAGAGGCCGATCGTGACGACCGACCAGAACAGCAGATGCGCCAGCGGTTCAGCAAGGATTTGACGAAGCAAGGCCACGGGCGGCTCTCCATCGATAGGCGCCGTCGACGACGAAGGCGGTCGTGATCATCACAGCGGTGGTGCTGGCCAGGATGACGAACAGGACCTTGAGGCCGGTCATGCCGAGGAATTCGGGGTAGTTCAGAACCGCGAGGACGGCTGGGACGAAAAACAGCAGCATGTCGGCCAGCAGCCATTCCGCCCCGCGGCGCATGCTGACGGCGCTGAGCCGACGGCGCGCGAGCAACGCGAGCATGATCGCGAGACCGAGGATCGCCCCGGGAATCGGCAGGCGAAACGCGTGCGCGAGAAGTTCGCCGGTCAGCCAGCAGGCCAACACGATGCCGAGCTGCAGCCAGACGCTGCGCTGAATGACGCGGTGGGCGCGGGACATGGACCGTTCCGAATAGTTAGCCGCCGGACGATAATTCGCGTTCTTTCATTCTCAAAATGAATTGACTGACTATAAGCAAGTCGTATATGGAATAGTATGGAATTACGACCGTTGCGCGCCTTCGTTGAGGTCATCCGTCAAGGCGGCTTTTCGCGCGCCGCCGAGACGGTGTTCGCCACCCAGTCGACCGTCAGCAAGGCGGTCAAGCAGCTTGAAGATGAGATCCAGGCGCCCTTGCTCGATCGGACGGGGCGGCGCGTCGCGCTGACGGCGATCGGCGAGGTCGTTTACCGTCGTGGCGTCAAGCTGCTCGCCGACCGCGACGATCTGCTCGCCGAGATCGAAGAAATGCGCGGCTTGAAGCGTGGCGTTCTGCGCCTCGGCCTGCCGCCGGTCGGCAGCAGCACACTGTTCGCGCCGCTCTTCGCCATCTATCGCCAACGCTATCCGGGGATCGACGTGCGACTGGTCGAACAGGGCAGCGACCAGCTCGAAGAAAGTCTGCGCGCCGGCGAGATTGATCTCGCCGGCCTGCTGCTGCCCGTGGCGGCGGAATTCGACTGCACGCCGGTGCGGCGCGAACCGATGGTCGCGCTGATCGCACGCGATCATCTGCTTGCGTCGCGGCGCTCGATCGCGTTGCGGGAACTGAAGGACACGCCCTTCATCATGTTCGAGCCCGGCTTCAGCCTGCATCGCATCATTCTCGACGCGAGTCGCAGCGCCGGCTTCGAGCCGGCGATCGTCACCCTTAGCAGTCAGATCGAGTTCATGATCGAGCTTGTCGGCGCTGGCATGGGAGCGGCGTTCCTGCCGCGCATGATCGCCGCGCAGCGTCGCCACCCCGCCGTCGGTCACGTGTTGCTCGACGAACCCGGCCTCGAATGGAGCATGTCGATGGCATGGCGGCGCAACGGCTATCTGTCAGACGCCGCCCAGGCTTGGCGCAGTCTCGTCGTGGAAAAGTTCGGCGATCGCCAGATCGCGACGCGTTGAAGTCGAAACGTCGTCGGCGTCGACGTTTCGCCCCCGCCGGCGGCTGGCGCTGTGGGCGGGGGCGAAGCTTGGTCGATCGGCGTCGAGGCGCGAAGAGGCGTGCGGCGCCTCAGGCCGCGAGCTTCAGAACCTTCGCCACCTGGGCGGAGTCGAGCTTGACGAAATTGCCGATGCGGCGCGTGTCGCCATCGGTCGCCTTTTTCGCCATTTCGTCGATGCGGTCGGTTCCGACTTTGAGCGAGGCGAGCGTGGTGCCGAGACCGATACCGTGGAAGAACGCCTCCAACCGCGCGATTCCCGCCCGCGCCGTCGCTTCCTTGTCGAACATGTCAAGCTCGACGTTCCAAACCCTGACGGACCACTGGACGAAGCGATCGAGATCGTGGTCGAGGACGTGCTTCATCCAGGCCGGGAAAACGACCGCCAGCCCGGCGCCGTGCGCGACGTCGTAGATGCCGGAGATCTCGTGCTCGATGTCATGCGATCCCCAGTCGCCGACGCGGCCGGTGTTGAGCAGATTGTTGTGAGCGATCGTTCCGGCCCACATCAGCTCGGACCAGGCGTCGTAGTCGGTCGGCTTCGCCAGCACCTTGGGCGCCTGCGCGGTCACCGTCTTCATCGTCGCCTCGAGCAGCCGATCGACGAAAGCGACGTTGCGCGAATTGGTGAAATAGCGCTCCATCAGATGCGACATGATATCGGCCGAGCCGCAGGCGACCTGGAACGCCGGCAGGGTGAAGGCGAGCTCGGGATTGAGAACCGAGAACTTCGGATAGAGCAGCTCGGAATTGAAGCCGCGCTTGATCCAGCCGTCCTCGTTGGTCACGACCGAAGCGGTCGAGGATTCGCTGCCGGCGGCCGGGATCGTCAAGATCGTCGCCACCGGCAGGGCGCGGGTCAACTCGCGCTTGCCGACGAAATAGTCCCACACCTCGCCGTCATTGGCGGCGCCCATGGCGATCGCCTTGGCCGAATCGATCGAGCTGCCGCCGCCGACCGCGAGCACGAAATCGAGTTTCTGCTCGCGACAAAGCTTCACGCCCTCATGCACGAGGCCGAGGCGGGGGTTGGGCTTGACGCCGGCAAGCTCGACCCATTCGACGCCGGCGCGCTTCAACGAGGCGACCACGCGATCGTAGAGCCCGGACTTCTTGATCGAGCCGCCGCCGAAATGCAACAGAATCCGGCGCGAGTAGCGCGCGACTTCGGCGCCGACCTCGTTCTCCATGCCGCGGCCGAACAGGATCTTCGTCGGGTTGTGGTAGGTGAAATTGTCCATCGCAAACCTCTTGGCGTGAATTTTGTGCGCGGTTCATACGCCAACGCGCGCGCTTCGTCACGACCGTCGCGTTCGTCCGGGCGTCGCCTCGTCGCCAAAAACGCCGATGATGCAGGGATTTAACCGCTTCCCGCCCCGACGCTTTAGCCTTTGACGGCGCCCGCCGAAAGCCCCTCGATCAGGAAGCGTTGCAGATTGACGAAGAACAGCGCGACCGGGACGACGGCGAGCACCGAAGCGGCCATCAGCGCGCCCCAGTCGGTGAGATGCGGGCCGCGGAACACCATGATGCCGGGCGTCAGCGTGCGGCGCGCCTCGTCGTTGACCAGCACGTAGCCGAACAGGAATTCGTTCCAGGCCGTTACGAAGCAGAAGATCGCGTTGGCAAGGATGCCTGGGGCGGACAGCGGAATGAGGATGCGATAGATGAAGCCGAACCGCGAGCAGCCGTCGAGTTCCGCCGCCTCCTCGAGTTCGAGCGGAATCGTGTCGAAGAACCCCTTCAGCATGAAGCAGCACAGCGGCGTGGCGAAGGCGCAATAGACCAGCACCAGCGCCTGGAAGGTCGACAGCAGGCCGAGCTGACGCATGATGATGTAGATCGGCGCCAGAATCAGCACGCCGGGAATCATCTGCGAAACCAGCAGCGCCCCGCCGACCGCCCGCGTCACCGGCTGGCGGGGAAAGCGGCTGAGCGCATAGCCGCAGAACACCGAGACGATCAGCGTCAGGATGGTCGCGCCGCCGGCGACGATCACGCTGTTGCGGAAATATATCGGAAAATTGTCGTCGGTCAGCACGCGGCGGAAATTGGCCAGCGTCGGATGGACGATCCAGAACGTCGGGTGAAGATTGCGCACTTCGTCGGCCGGCTTCAGCGACGTGTCGATCATCCATAGAAACGGGAACAGGCAGAAGATGACGAACAGCGTGAGCGAGAGGTAGACGACGAAGGTCCGCGTCGTTCGTTCGAGACCGCTCATCACCATCAGCGCGTCTCCCCGTCGGGACGGCGGGTCGCGTACCAGTAGACGAAGAACACGGCGAGCATGAAGCCCATGGTCATCGTCGCCAACGCCCCCGCCGCGCCGACGTCGAAGTCCTCGAGCGCGAAGCGGTAGATGAGAATCGGCAGGGTTTCGGAGGAATTCAGTGGGCCGCCCTGCGTCATCACCCAGATGAAATCGAAATTGATCGCGGTGGCGATGACGTGGATGAAGATCAGCGTCAGCGACACCGTCTTCACGCTCGGCAGCGTGATGTGGATGAAGCGGCGGATCGGTCCGGCGCCGTCCATCGCCGCGGATTCGACGATCTCTTTGGGGATCGCCATCAACGCGGCAAGCAGGCAGACGGTGTAGAACGGGAAGCTGCGCCAGATGTTGACCACCGAGACGGTCAGCAGCGCCGTGTCGAGGTTGCCGAGCCAATAGAACGGCTTCGCCAGCAGGCCGGCTTGCACCAGCCAAAGATTAACGATGCCGTAGTCCGGGGTGAGCATCCAGGTCCAGGTCAGGCCGGCGACGACGATGGGGATCACCCACGGGATGAGCACGATCGCGCGGGATACGCCGCGCGCCCGGCTCGGCTGGGCGAGAGCGACCGCCGAGCCGAGGCCCAGGGCGTATTCGCCGGCGACCGAGACGCCCGTCCACACGCCGGTGCGCCAGAACGCCGGCCAGAACCGCTCGTCGGCGAAGACCGTGGCGAAGTTGTCGAAGCCGGCGAAACCGCTGACCGTCGGGTTGGTGAGGACGACGTTGTGGAAGGCGTCCCACAGAACAGAGGCCAGCGGATAGGCGATCAGCAGCAGAAAGACGACCGCGGCCGGCGCGACGCAATACGCGGCGAAGCGTCGAAGTTGCGCCTGTCGACTCGAATGACCGCGCCCGCGACCCGTCAGCACGCCGCGCATCTCCGCCGCTGCGGCGCCCAGCGGCGGCCGTGCAGGCAGGCTACCGCTTCGTGCAGCGGCGGAGAAGAGCGGCTTAACTGCCACTGAGCTCGCCGGACTGCTTCAGGTCTTTGTTGATCGAGCTCGCCAGCCACTTCGCCACCGCCTCGGGGTCTTCATCCTTGAGCAGCGTCCGGCCGAGCGACCCGATCATGTCCCGCGTGATCGCGCCAAGCGACACCGGCGGGAAGACGACGCCGGTCGACGCCAGACTGGTGAAGCCCTTGCCCCACTTGGTGTCGCTCGTGACGTCCGAGCGCGGCGAATTGTTGGAACGGACCGCCGCTTGAAACGTCTTGCCGGTCATGAAGGTGACGAAGTCCCAGGTCTCCTTCGGGTGCTTGCCGGCCTTGTAGACATAGAACGGATTGATCTCGAAGAAGGTCGCCGGCTGCGCCTTGTAGGGCGGAGCGGCGATCGCCACGTCCTTCATCGCGTCGGGATGATGCGCCTCCTGCGACTCCATCCAGGCGCCGTCGATCACCATCGCGTACTGGCCGAGGGCGAAATTGGTGTCCTCTTCTTCCCAGCCCCAGCTCGCGCCGTCAGGGTTGATCGCGCCCTCTTTGATCAGACTCTTGTAGAACGCGAAGACCTCGGTCGCCTTGGCCAGCTTCGCCTTGTCGTCGAGCCAAGTGTTCCTGTATTTGCCGTCCGGCTGCCGCTCGGCGAGCGACACGCCGTTCTGCGCCAGATACATGATCAATTCCTGCGGCGAGCGCACGCCCGTGCCGGCGATGCCGAAACCAAACTTGCCGGTCTTCGCCTTGATCGTCTTCGCGTCGGCGAGCAGTTCGTCCCAGGTCTTGGGCGGCGCGGAAATGCCCGCGGCGGTCAGCATGTCTTGATGATAGAGCAGGGCGCGGATGCCCAGGTAATGCGGCATCGCCACCAAATGGCCGTCGATCGTCAGGGCGTCGATGACGTTCGGATAGATGGCCTTCTCGTCGGCCCACGTTTTCGCGTCCTCGGTGAGGTCGCGCAGCGCGCCCATCCGCGACAGTTCGCCCATCCATTCGGGCACGCCCCAGCTCAGATCCGGCGCGTCGCCGCCCGCCAGCGCCGTCAACAATTTGCTATGCAGCGCGTCGAAGGTGATGTTCTGGACGTCGATGGTGATTCCCGGGTGGGACTTTTCGTAATCGGCGATCTGCTGTTTGGCGGCGACGCCGTCGGCCATTTGCGGATCCCAGGCGACCCAGAAATGCAAAGTGACGGGATC
>Ga0181529_10006051_pt1 | contig 12427 bp, 10 predicted proteins | sample PEATcosm2014_Bin_36_FD_119763 | JGI IMG/M metagenome (GOLD analysis project Ga0181529, IMG submission 119763) | Peatland microbial communities from MTU Mesocosm Facility, Houghton, MI, USA - PEATcosm2014_Bin10_30_metaG | ecosystem: Environmental > Terrestrial > Soil > Wetlands > Peat | place... | reverse complement strand
AGTGCATCACAGCTTCCGACAGAGCCTGATCGTCCATCGTGCGTCCTGACATCACTGCCAGCGCGCGAATCACCGTCGCGGCAAGGATGCTGCTTGTTCCCAGGCCCGAGCCGATGGGCAACTGTACCCGACATCGTATCTCAAGCCCGCCATGCAGTTCCGTTAGGGTTTCCTGCAAACTGCAACCTCTCATCGGAATGCCAAACAATTGCAGCGCCGCTCGGGGAATGGAAAATTCCGACCCCGGGCCACATGGCTCCAGCAACTGCTCACTACTGCGGTACTCGACCGTCGATCCCTGACCGTCCGCATAGCATCGGATCACGGGCTCATCGATGCGCCGGATTTCGGTTTGAATGGGAAATGCGCCATTGATCTCAAGCGCGCAGTTGAGCACTGTCCCGCCCCAGTCGAAGCAGAACGGCGGCGTGTCTGACCACCCCCCGCCGAGATCGATTCGTGCCGGGGCCGATACATGCACGCGTTCAAATTGCCAGGAAGACGGTGCCAACTCCACATGATCCCCGGTACCGTCATGCACCGCATCCTGAATACAGACAAAGGCATCGCTCTCGGCCAATTCGGCCTCCTGCTCAAATCTGGCACGGCTGAGTAAACGCGCCGCCTGCATCAGGTAGCTGGCCGCCAGAGTGAAATTCTCCGCACCGCCGTCGCGTAACGCTTTCGCCTTTGTACGCAGAGAACGTCCTGCCGCCGCAGCCGTCGCCAATCCTGGCAGGTTCGCCAGCAGCGGCCGCAGGTCTGTGCCTGACTCCGCCAATTCAACTGCCGTTTCCTGCCAGATGCCCTGCAATCGGTGATTGCGCGCTTCGGCCAGAGCCTTCGCGTCAGCGCAGTTTGCGCTCTCGGCCAATGAAATTCTCCGCGACGCGCGCCAGCGCTCCGCATCGTAGCCGCTGGCGTATCCCATCATCCACCGCGCACATGCCCAGGCCTCGTCCAGCGTCGTCACCGGGAACAGCGCCGCATTCCACAATGACGATTCTTCAACTCCGCTCCAAACCTCTTCGCTGTGCAGTTGAAGCCGTTCGAGGGTTTCCAGAATTGGACGGTTGAACCATGTAGCTCCCGGCAGCGTCAGTTTCGGATTGTCCTCGACTCCATAGGCCCGGATCACCCAGCCGTCTCCGCACGCCCCTTCAACCGGCAACTGATGAACGACCGTGTCTTCCGGAACCTCCACGGGCCCGCTCAATCCAGTGAGTCCATGCAGGATGGCGCCGCGGCTGGCGTACACTGCTCCGCTGAGGCTACACTCCAGAACCACCGCTTCATGCCCGACTTCGCATGCGCCGCCTATCACGCTGTCCAGAATTCCGCCGGACGCTGCTGCAAGGGTGCGAAAGGAACGCGTCGTTCCTGCATGGATGAACTCACCCTCGACCACCGCGCAGTGGAATCCCGCTGGCCGTTCGGGAGCGTGCAGGATTTCCGCGAGTCTGAACCAGAATGGCTCGGCATCTTCCTCTGGCTTCCATTGGCCCGTCAGACCGCGCGTCATCTGGTCATAGAGATCAACTGCCGGCAGAGCCACGGATACTGCCAGTTCAGAAAGCGCCGCAGTCATTTCGGCATCAAACCTCAACAACCCAATATCGACGGCGACCCGCTCATCTTCCAGCACTCCGCCTGCGGCCTTTACCTCCGGAAACGTGGGCTTCTGCAGAAACGTATAGACCTGTCCCCCGGCTCCCACGACATAGACACCATGATGGCTCCCCGTTTCCGGATCTAGACGCATTGCGACGCCGGTCACACCGGGCCGGTCCCATTGCACACTCTTGGCATCGAACCGCAACACCACATCGCCTGAAGCCACCAGCAGCCCGTTGGGAATTTCCTCTGCCCACTCCGTCGATAGCGCCAGCGTTTCGTCAAACACGGTGGTTGTCTCTCTGAGCCGCGTTCGCGAAGGCAGAACACCGAACAGCTTGCCGCCCGGCGAGTACTGCGGCAGACGGCGCGAGTCACCCCCCGAGTGGAGCAGCAGGACCTTGTGCTGACCCCACCATTCCTTGCTCTTGCACAAAACGCCCAGCGCGTTGATCGTTGCTCCGCCGGTGCCTACCCTTCGGTCACCCGGATCGGGGACGACAAGAAACTGCGTCTCCTTCGGCAGCATCTCGGATGATGCTCGACGCTGGAGCTCATTGCGGTATAGCTCCGCCTGCCGCTCGGAGGACGCCGTGACAATCACAACATTCCAAAAATTCACAGTGTCTCCCCAGAATGCGACGAACTGAGATACCAGTCGATCGAACTTGCGCAAACCAACCTCAAACAATGTTGCGGCCCGAAAACCGAATGCCCGTTCTATCCGACTCACATCCAGACAACGCCGGGGCTGGCCGTTCGGCTGGCTCGTGTCCCACACAATTTGGCCCTCACCTCCGGTCACCAGCAAAACTCTCCGATACATGTTTTACTATCTTACGCGCTGCCGTTCATTGTAGATTACTTTGGTCCATTAACAGAATCCTAAGCATCGGCAAGCAGTGGGGCACACCGTCTCTGCAGCATGACTCGGAGGTGAGTGGATCGGACGCGAGGACAAAGGCGGCCAGGGATGGATCACCTATCACCTCACCTGAGCAGCTACGAGTGACTTCAGATTGGTCTGCAAAATCATGAAATCGCCAAGAACTTTATATCCCCTGACGACACCACCTTGGACGACATCAGTTTTCAAGTTGTCAAACTTATCGGTAAGGACTTCGAGGTCAACGGGAACTTCGCCTATGAGCGCTGGAAGGTCTCCATCTACCTATCGGGCCAGCAGACTGTGACCACTACCACCATCCAGCTCACATGGTTACCCGGGCACAAGGTCCTCTTCTAATCTATCGAGCAGCAGCTACGACAATCTCAAGGACTTTTTCAATCACATAATCGATTTGAGTCGAAGTCATCCCCGGAAAAATCGGCAAGGATATATACCGTTCGTACTGGTTGCTCGCCACCGGAAAATCATTTGCCCGGTATCCGTATGCATTTTGATAATAGGGATGCATGTGCAGTGGAATAAAATGAACGCTGGTGCCAATCCCCCGCTCTTTGAGTTTCTCAATCATCTCGGAGCGGGTAATTGAGATTTCTTCCAGATTCAGCCGCAAAGCATAAAGGTGCCATGCAGAGGTGCGGTCATCGGCGATTGTGGGAATCTGGAGTGCGCGTTCCTTGGCAAACTTCACTGAATATCGGGCTGCAATCTTCTGGCGGGCAATGTGCATTCTGTCACATTTTTCCAGCTGTACAATCCCAATTGCGGACTGAATATCGGTCAGGTTGTATTTGAAACCCGAATCCAACACTTCGTAGTACCACGAACCCTCAGAGCTATACCGCTTCCACGCATCGCGACCGATCCCATGGAGCCTCATCATGCGCATACGAGTGGCCAGATCGTCATTATTTGTAGTGACCATCCCGCCTTCACCGGTGGTCAAGGTCTTCGTTGCGTAAAAGCTGAAAGCTGTCAGTTCACTTATTGCTCCTACCCGAACCCCGCGGTAAGACGCCGGCACCGCGTGGGCTGCATCCTCTATTACGCGCAGCCCATGGCGGTTTGCCATATCCTGAATCGCCTCCATATCGCATGGCTGGCCACCATAATGCACTGGAATAACAGCACGGGTACGCTTTGTAATGCGGCGTTCCGCATCAGCAGGATCCATGCAAAGACTCTCCGCATCAACATCGACCAGGACGGGTTTCGCCTTAAAATACGTTACAACCTCGGCGGTGGAGGTAAATGTCGTCGTCGGTACCAGTACTTCATCTCCCTGCTTCAAACCGATTGCATCGAGCGCAAGATGAAGTGCTGCAGTGCATGAGCTCACGCCGACGGCATGCTTCGCGCCAACATACGAAGCAAAGTTTTGCTCGAATTCGAACGTCTTCGGGCCCATGGTAAGCCAGCCTGAGCGAACAGCCTCGGCAGCAGCTTGTGCCTCTTGTTCTCCAAGGTCGGCACGATGAAACGGAATGATCTGTTTTTTGACTTTAGTCATCTATGATCGACATCCTGACTTTGGTAATCGTGGCAGACGTGTAACACTGCACGTCGTCGCCACAGCATAATTCTATATGCGGCCGCATCTATTGATGAAGACTACAACTACTTTCGACTTCGTAACCCTCACCAGGCTACGCACAGCATAAAACGGTTATACTACTTTTGAAAGACTACCACAACCGTCTGAATAATTATGTAAATATCCTTCCAGAAAGTTGCAGAATGCACATACGCTTTACTGATCTTAATTTTGTCGGGGAGTATCACTGCTGTGTAGTAGTTAGTCGGATCCGGCGTGCAGCCTAACATTTCAGCCTCGGACCTGTATTGAATTGAAGCCGGATCTGTAATCCCTGGGCGCACGCAGAGTATTTCTTCATAGTCCACCCGGAACAGTTCGACAAACGACGGCACTTCCGGGCGCGGACCTACAATACTCATATCTCCGCGAAATACATTCCACAACTGCGGCAATTCATCGAGCTTAGAATCTCGAAGAATAGCTCCAACCCGCGTAATTCTGGTATCATTACCACAGGTAATCTGTGTGCCATAATTGTCGTGTGTCATGCTACGGAACTTCAACAACTGGAACTGTCGGAATGATTTTCCAACCCGGGTCTGGCGGAACAAACAAGTCCCCGGAGAATCAATCCACACGAGGATAGCCACAACCAACATCAGCGGCAACAATACCAGCAGTGCGACACCAGACACGACTATATCGAATACTCTCTTCAGCATGTGTTGGTGTAATCTTATCATCCTTACATTCTACTTCACTTGAAACCATGATTGCTTGGCTGCGCGTCATAAAGTGAATATATATATAAATTCATCCATCTCTTCCGCTCCTTCAGAAAAGAACTATGCAATTTGAATCCGTTAGACAGGTAAAACTGGTTAACAGCGTCATTCTTATCGCGATCGGTAGTTAAATAAACCGTATAAGCCCCGGATGCATACGCTTTTTCGCAAAATGCGGATATTAGAATCTTTCCAATCCCACTGCCCTTTCTACTTGGAGCCACCCCGATGCTACTTAACAGAGCTGCGTTCGGCACATCAACTGGCCTTTTACCCTGATAACTAAGTGCAGAAAGAAATTTCTTTCCCACACGAAGAGGATGCATAGTCAGTGAAGCGGCGCCTGCGCACAAAAACTCAAGCCACCGGCTTCGCAATAGTATACGGAAGAATCCCTCGGGCTGTGTGGTGCCCGCCACGAACCCCACAACATTCTCCCTGTCGATCGCCACCAGGCATACGCCTGACGGTTCAACGAGGAATCCGCGATAAAGCTCTCTCAAAAACCGTTTACCCAGGGACTCAAGGAAGAACCCCTCAAACGCCGCCAAGTGGATCCGAACGATGGAATCCAAGTGCGAATGATTCGCGCGGACTATGCGTAGATCGACGTCAATCCCGTATCCATTCTGCTTGCTTACTGGCACAAAGTCACTCCCTCTTGATTCTCGACCCTCCCGGCTCCGCGGTCTGGCGGCTTGTTCGACAATATGAATGACTCGAGCAAGGTTGGATTCACGCATATGATTCTGAAGTGCATATTTCCTGCCAGCAGAACCCATCTGACTCAGACGTTCTGTAGATAGCTCACTCGCCGCGACTATCGCTTCCGCTATCAGATCCACAGAATCAGGATCTACAACCCATCCGGCCCCACTTTCAAGAATAGCTATCCCAGTATCCGACTCTGGCAGAACCGCCCCGATCACTGGACGTCCTGAAAGAAAATAGGCAATCAACTTTGATGGGATTGAATTGAGAGATTGCCTTCCTTTTGTAGGCAAAAGCAACACGTCAGCCATTTGAAGAACCGGTCCAGTCTCCTCTGTCTTCCAGGGGCTGTGAATGAGCACGCGACCCAGATGATTTATCTTGACCTGCGCCTGACAGGCACCAAGCCGCGATCCATCGCCTGCAATTACCAAATAGATTTGCGAACGTTCGTTAAGCTTTGCAAAGACGTCAACCAACATTTCTGCGTTGGACGCAAATCCAATATTGCCCGCATAAACAGTTACGAAGGCATTCTTAGGAATGCCCAACTCTTGGCGGAGCGCCATTGCAGCAGTAGTATCCCAACTATACATGGAGTCGCTTCCCCAATTCTGGACTACATGTATATTCTCAGTCAGAACACAGCGGTCTGTCTCGTAAATCTGCTGAAACCGCGGAGAAATGACTATAAGTTGCTCGGCCGAACGCGAGATTAATCGATCGCATGCGCGGAGAAGCCAGTAAAGCCAGTTTTGTTTACCAATACGATTTTGCGAACCAAGAGACTCAGGATAGACATCTTGCACGCTGATAACCAGTGGCACTCCACGCAGTCTAGCGACGCCAGCAACAATACCCGTTGCAAAAATAGGCCATGAATTCGAATATACGACATCAGGCCTCTGGCAACATAGTAGGCGTAGACCCGAGGTGATTCCAAAAGAAAGATTTTCGGCAAGCCTACTAATCATAGTTGAATTGGCTGAGAAGGTTCCGAAGCAATGGGTCAAGGCGTAACCATGACTGGTCATAGACGTGAAGAATAACTTTCGCTTATACTTATTAAACAACTTGCCCTTCGGGCGGTTAGGTTGGGGGGCTAGAACATGCACCGAGTGGCCTCGCCGCACGAGTTCTTCCGCAATTTGAGCGCTTGTTTGTGCTGTAACTACGGGTTCCGGCGGAAAGACTCCCGTAATAAGTGTGATTCTCATATGGCTCTCAGCAACCAAGTTGTGGTCTACTCTAACGTTTCCTTTGTTTATTTGCTGTCTTCGAATCACTTTTTATTGTCCACATTAAACAAGAGACATAGTCTTCGGCGTCTGTAGTATGCTGATTCGCTTCCAGGTTGAGATGTAAGCATTCGTTCAAGGATTATGTGAAGTGGTACCTGGCCTCCATTTGTAGGTGGACATCAGTTGTTCTGACCTGCGACTATAATGGAATTGTCATCGCTCAAACTTGCATCTTGTTCAAATACAATTTGCCTAACCAGAAGAGCACGAGGTTTTACTAGGAGTTTGTCGAAATTGGGCTGATTGCAGCGTTATTCCTGGGTATTGCGTCTTGGCTCGGTTGAATCCCGTTTGAAGCGCGTTTTTCGGCAGTGTTTATAGGGTTTTGCGAGGCACAGCGAAGCAGCCCCAAGATCCGCAACGATGGTTCAGACACACTGTTCCATGAGCCTTACTGGGGTTTGACCCATCAGTCTCGGCAGCCGGATCAGGTTGTGTGCCGCACACTGAAGACGAACAGCCAGTCCACTTTCTCCAGTCCTCGTGGCTTGACCTGCCGTAGTGGGCCGGTTTGCTTCAGCCAGCGAATCCCTTCTCGACTTGCCACCGCCGGCTCAGGCTGACGGCATAGCCGGGTTGGCGGGTAGTTCTGGGATCATGGTTGCTCAAACGCCCGTTATCGTTCTTTGCATCGTGTGGCGTCACATTAAACTCCTGCACCGTGCGCACAGAATCCTCGCTGTCGTATGCCTTGTCCGCGCCCACGATGATGCGCCGTAAACGCCCTTTCTGCTTCTCAGCCAGCATCAAAAGAGCGGCGTCGCGCTCCGCTCCACACAGCAACGGAACCCGCGGTCTTGAAGAAATAAAATGAGTTGTGAAAAGGTAATGTGTCCCTGATTCACGCAGCATCGTCGATGATCGGCCATTATGTTTTCCAATCCAAAACGCATTTCATTTCGCGCCAAGAAGAAACGCCAGTAACCACCGCAAAACAATCACTTGCGAGAGAGAATTCCGAGGTTAGCCGGGCACAAGTGCCATGCTTGCAACAGGCCATATACAATTCAAATCACTGCAAGAACAAATGCCAGATCAGCTATTACTTTGCAACCACTTGTCCACTAGCAAGTTTATCCAGACAGTAGCGATCACAATCATTGTTGAAAATCTTGTAGTTTGCTTTTCCTTTAATACTCCTCATAACGCGTGTGGCAATCGCTTTGGCGCTTTCGTCTGCATATTCAATCCTCACTATGAGTGCCCCCTGGTTCGGCTGCCGAACATGGAGGTTAGCATTGTAAAGAGACGTGAAATATTGTTTATCATAGCTTCCCTTCATATATGCATTCAACTCATCTGGATTCAGGCCAAAGTGTCGTTCGTTATTTGATTCATATTTCATTAAACCGTTCCATTCATAAAATCGATAAACTCTATTTCGAGCATTGTCCGTGTGGTCAACAAATATCACTAACCCCGCGTCTCGAATCTTGTCATCATGCGAAAACAAGGATATAAGTTCCTGTTGCTTGCTCCAGTCGAGGGCAAGCTCGCAATAAGTCTGAATACTAATTGCGATAGATATGGAAACCAGAATCGCAGTTGCTAAACGGCGTGAATCCACTGTAAGGCGTTTAAGCATGCAGGTCAATAAGAGCGCGACACCTAATGGCATTAGCAACTGATGCCGCGATTCCCATTCGAAAAAACCAGGGGCAAGCCCGAGTATCCAATAAGGGAATAGTGCGCAAGCCAATGCGGCCGAACCCGCAATCAGCATTCTCCTTCCATCACTTTTATAATTGTCGCTGACCTTTTTTTTAATCACGAACATGCAGAATATTAAGAAACAAATAGACAGGAAAACGTTGACGTCTAAATGCACAAAATCACATGCCATATTGACTGGACTTGATATCAGGTTTCTTAAAGAGAAATGTTCGTTATAACCTGCATAGCTGCCATATGGTTTATAGTAAACTCGTTTAACAATCCAGAAAGCGAAAGGTAAAATCACAAAATCTAATTTTCTGAGAGTCCACGTCACGCTCTTTCTGATGTCAAATGTTTTGTTATCTCTGAAATACCAATCAGCCATAGGCAATGCAAAAAACACTAACAATGAATTAGTGTTAAAGCTAAATAGGAAAAGACATAACGCCAATATGCGGTTCTTGCCAATAAAATACCAGGCCAGGTAAAAGGAAAAACAGCAAAGCACATATGGAAAATCGACCAATGCAACACGCGCCCAGTTGAGGGGAAGAACAAGGAATAACAATGTGATCAGGAAGCGGTCTTCGGTTGACATCCAATCATTGCGCTCGAGAACTTTCCAAAGCAATATTCCCGAGAGAAACATTAGAATGAAAGTGAGGACCCTATAAATCCATGGTCCTAACAACAGTAAAGCAATATTCATGTGAGCATTCCATCTAAGAATCGAGCCGAACATTGCGTTATGGTTCAAGAGCATAGTTGGATTAACGTTATAAACCGTCCAATCATCCCAAAATACAGAATTGAGAATCAGAAATATGCCTCCGTGAGCCAACAAATAGACAATAAGGAGGATAAAAAAATTGCGAAATCCAATTCCGAAATACTGTTCGTCTGGATGTTTCATAATCACTCCTGTCCGGGGAAAGCTATGTGAAGTTGGCGTAAGCGATTGAGTGCCAGCGGGATACATAGTATTGATGCCAGAACGATTTAAAATTGCCGGGGGCGAAAACGTGCTTAGCGGCAGGGTTGGAGGGGCAACAATGCGGGATGAACTCTGGCCGGATGGTGTTTGCGCAACTGATCGATTATCTGCCTCACAAGCAATTCCAGAAATACGTGACCCGCTACGGCGGAGATCGCTACGCGAAAAGCTTCTCCTGCTGGGGCCAGTATCCGGCGCAGACCTTCGCGCAACTGACCTATCGCGAGGGTCTGCGCAACGTTGAGATTTGCCTGCGTTCGGTGGGCGGCAAGTTGTACCACATGGGTTTCCGCACTAGCGTGGCGCGCTCGACGCTGGCCGACGCCAACGAATCGCGGGACTGGCGCACCTTTGCCGACTTCGCGCAAACATTGATTGCCCCGCACGCGATCTGTATGCTCGCGAACCGATGGGTGTCGATCTCGATTAGAGCCTGTATGCGTTGGATCCGACGACCATCGATCTATGTCTGTCGATGTTTCCGTGCGCGAAGTTTCTCTGGCACAAAGCCTCCGTCAAGATGCACACGCTGCTGGACCTGCACGGCAACATCCCCACGTATATTCGCGTCACCAGCAAAGATGTGCATGACGTGAACCTCCTCGACGAGATACTTCCGGGGACGGGGGCCTTCTATGTAATGGATCGTGCTTACATCGACTTTGCGCGGCTTTATAACTTCACTCTCAGCTCGGCCTTCTTTGTGGTGCGCACCAAGTTCAATGTGCTGCTCGAACGGCGCTACTCGCATACAGTAGACAAGAGTACTGGCGTGAGCTCGGATCAGACCGTCCTTTTGTCGTCGATAGAATCGGCCTCGGTGTATCCGGGCGCGCTGCGGCGCGTGAGTTATTACGACGCCGAGACCGGCAAGCGGTTGAAGTTCCTGACCAACAACTTCACCCTTCCCGCGCTGACCATCGCTCGCATCTATAAGCAGCGCTGGCAGGTGGAACTGTTTTCTTCAAGTGGATCAAAAAGCACCTGCGAATCAAGGTGGAGTGCCCGGTCTTTTCTGTACCAGTTTGAATGAGAGAAACTGATGAAGAAAAGGAGCTAATCATGGCACGAGGGAAGAAGACAATACCGGAGCAGGTCGTCAATATGCTACGCCAGATCGAAGTGGCCTTAGCCAACGGGAAGACGACACCGCTGATCTGCAAGGAAGCCGGCTCACAGAGCAGACGTACTACCGTTGGCGTAAGGAGTATGGCGGGCTACAGGTGGACCAGGCGCGGCGGCTGAAAGAGCTGGTGCAGAAGAACGCAAAGCTGAAGCGGCTGGTCTCGGAGAAGCTGGTGTTGAAGGACATCGCCTCGGGAAACTTCTAGAGCGTGTTTCATAATAGGTACGACCTCAGATTAGTCACTTCCGGTTGAGGCGGGGTAGCTGTTGAACTTCTGTCATGAAGAAGCGACAGAAGTTGTTGACCGACGAACAGTGGGAACTGATTGAGCCGTTGCTTCCTCCGCCGAAACGGCGGCGGGACAAGCGAGGACGGCCATGGCCCTCGAACCGGGCGTGCTTCAAGGGCATCCTGTGGATTTTGCAAACCGGGGCTGCATGGCGTTTTCTGCCGGACGAATTTCCGTCGCCCCCGACCTGCTGGCGGCGGCAGAGGCAGTGGGAAGAGCAGGATGTGTGGCTCAATGCATGGCGGGCGCTGCTGGGTGCGCTGGACGGCGAGGGTCTGCTGAAGTGGGAAGAGTGCTTTCTGAACGGCAGCTTCGCTCCGGCCAAAAAAGGGGCGCTGCGGTCGGTAAAACCAAGCGTGGCAAGAGCACGAAGTGGATGGTACTAGTCGACGGTCAGGGTCTTCCGTTGGGAGTTCGGCTGGAAAGTGCCTCTCCTGGAGAAGCTCGTCTTGCGGAAGCCACGCTCGCTGAAGTCCGCGTCCCGCGCCGCAAAGGCCGTCCGCGACAGAAGCCGAAAAGGGTGATTGCTGACCGCGCCTACGACTCCGACCCGCTGCACTCACTGGAGCCATCGTGGAGTTCGCCAGCCAGTATGGACGCTACGGTTATCGCCGGATCACGGCGTTGCTGAAACGGGACGGCTGGCAGGTTGGCAAAGACCGGGTGAAGCACTTCTCCACCCCAGCGACGAAGACCCGTCGCCGGGGACTCCGGTATCTGGCGACGTGTAGGACTGAAGGTTCAGCAGAAGCAAAAGCCGCGCGAGCGTCTGTGGTTCAACGATGGATCGTGCGTGCGGCTGCGGCCGGAGCACGCGAACCACGGATGGTCTTACGACTTCGTGAGCGCGAAGACGCACGTCGGAAGTACGGTGCGGATGCTGAACCTGATCGACGAGCACAGCCGGGAGTGCCTGCTGATCCGTGCCGAGTGGCGGTGGAGTTCGGCGAAGGTGATCGAAGCGCTGGCCGACGTGATGGTGATGAGGGGTGTGCCGGAGCATCTCGCTCCGACAATGGCCCGGAGTTCGTAACCAGGAATCTGCGGAAGTGGCTCGCTGGTACCGGGGCTAAGACGGCTTATATCGAACCAGGAAGTCCATGGGAGAACGGCTACTGCGAGAGCTTCAACTCAAAAGCTGCGGGACGAGTTTCTGAACGGCGAGATTTTCTACTCGATGAAAGAGCTCAGTGTGCTGGCGGAGCACTGGCGAGTCCACTACAACACTGTCCGGCCACACTCTTAGCTGGGCTACAGACCTCCAGCCCGGTAGCGTGGCTGAGCGTAACAACCTGGGGGATGGAGAAGTGGGAACCGCTACGCGCTTCCCACTTCTCCACACCCCCGACTGCGGCTATCTGAACTCAGGGATAGCTGCGCTACACTACTGATCCGGCCCTAAACGAGTGAAACATTTCTGAGATTGGTTCGTCTAATGAAGTATGGAGAAGATTGACGGTCGGAAGTTGTCAGAAGAAGCTCTCAACGAACGGCGGCGGCGAGCGGT
>Ga0181529_10006049_pt1 | contig 12428 bp, 13 predicted proteins | sample PEATcosm2014_Bin_36_FD_119763 | JGI IMG/M metagenome (GOLD analysis project Ga0181529, IMG submission 119763) | Peatland microbial communities from MTU Mesocosm Facility, Houghton, MI, USA - PEATcosm2014_Bin10_30_metaG | ecosystem: Environmental > Terrestrial > Soil > Wetlands > Peat | place... | reverse complement strand
TGCTGCCCGACGCCTTCATCCCGCTGGCGGAGGAGATCGGGGTGATCAGCGAGATCGACACCTGGGTGCTCCGCGCCGCCTGCCGCCAGGTGGCGGCGTGGCGAGCCGCGAGCCTCCCGCATCTCCTCCTCGCCGTCAACGCGTCGGCGCGGGATCTCGGCCGTGGCGAGCTGGTCGACAGGGTGGCGGCGGCACTTCTCGAGACCGGGCTTCCGCGGGATTGCCTCGAGATCGAGATCACCGAGACGTCTGCTGTGTCTCAGCCGGTGGCGGCCCTCAACGAGCTGCGCCACCTTCGCCGTGCCGGCATCACCATTGCCATCGACGACTTTGGCACCGGGTACTCGAGCCTCAGCAAGCTGTCGACCTTCCCCGTCGACCGCCTCAAGATCGATCGCTCGTTCCTCCGCGACATCAAGCACGAGGACGACGACTCGCCGCTGGTGGCGGCGATGATCGCCCTCGCCCATCGGCTCGGTCTCCAGGTCACCGCTGAGGGCGTCGAGACCGCCACGCAGTGGGCCTTCCTCCGCCGCAACGGTTGTGACCTCTTCCAGGGGTATCTCTTCAGCCCGCCCACCGCCCCCGAGCGGTTCGAAGAGCTCCTGCGCGGTCAAGCCGATCGGGCGAGGCCGCCTGGTGGCTCCCACCCTGACTCCTGGAACGGGTGAGCCACCCCCTTCTGGCAGTGGGCGCCCAGTAGACAGTGCGGCTACCCGGCGCTCCGAGGGGCCGAGTTCATCAAGAGCTCCGCGGCCTCCTCGGCGCCGTGGGTGCTCACCGTGCCGGCGATCCGGTGAGCACGCCTTGCCACCTCCGGCCGGAGGGCGCGGCCGAGCGCCTCGGTCAGCGAGCCCACAGTTGGAATGGCCGGCGGGTGGGCGATCCCGATGCCGAGGAGGGCGATTCGCCGGGCCCAGTAGTGCTGGTCGTAATGCTGGGGAATGACCACCTGGGGCGCGCCCGCTCGCGCGGCCGCGGTCGTGGTGCCCGCACCCCCGTGGTGGACGACGGCGGCGACGCGCCGGAAGAGCGCCTGCTGGTTGACCTCTCCGACTGAGAAGCAGTCGGTTGCGCTGTCCAGGGGGACGAGGCCGGTCCAGCCGTGCGAGACGATCACGCGGCGTCCCAGCCCACGCGCCGCCAGGGTCATCACCTCGCCGAGGCCCCGGGGAGCGCGGATGCTGCCGAAGCCGAGGTAGACGGGCGGTTCTCCAGCCTCGAGGAACACCTCCAACTCCTCCGACAATGGACGCTCGTCGGGAAGGATCCAGGCGCCCGTCTGGAGGACGTCCAGGTCAGAAGACTCCGGCCACGGTGCCAGCGTCGCATCGGCGGCCAGCCAGGGCCGGTCGGTGAAGATGTGGCTCCGCACGTCAGTGACCGGGGTCATGCCGGCGGATGCCCGATGCGAGTTGAGAGCAGCGCCCCAGGACAGGTCCCAGCGTTGAGCATCCTCCGCCCAGAGCCTGCTGTTCTCCGCCGCTCGGTCCATCGGTTGGTCTCCCCGCCATGCCGGCGGCGCGTGATGCGACGAGGGGAGCGATACCGGGCAGTAGCTGACGTAGGCGTAGCAGACGCCCCTCTGCTCGGCCACCGAGCGCAGCGCGATCTGCAGTGCTCCGCCTCCCACGAGGAGGTCGCAGCCTTCAGCGGCGTCCGGCAGCACCTCGAACTGGGTGGCCACCGTGGCTTCCGCAATCTGACGCATCTGCGCGGGGGAGGGTTTCACCGGCGCGGCCGGTGGCCTGGGCTGGGCGGTGCTGCGCACCTCGGGCCCGATGGGCACGAAGGGGATCCCGAGGTCCGCGATCCAGCCGCCGAAGTCAGGGGGCGCGCACAGGCGGACCCCCGCCCCGCGCTCCCTCAACTTCGATGCCAGCGCCACCAACGGCTGGACATCGCCCCGCGACCCGATGGTGGACAACAGGACCCGCATGGGAACCTCCCCTGAAGAAACCTCGTCAGGCGCATCGCGGAGGCACCGAACGCTGGCCGCCCGGACCCGCGGGCGTCTTCTCAACCTGGAGCCCGGGAGGCGGACGGTCGGAAGGTCGGCCGGCCCACGCGACGCACACCATCTTCGCAGGCCGCCCGGCCGCTGGCGGCCCGATCTCCCTCGGCATGGCTATCCTCCGGGGACTCCCCCGGGGAGGTGCGACCCGTCCGGGGGGTCGCGGCATCTCAATGTTGTGGTGATCGCAAGCGGAGCAGCACCGATGGTGGAGGCACAGCCGGCTCCCCTGGTTGAGGCGGCGTGCGCAGGGGATCAGGGCGCCTTCGCGGTTCTCATGACCCCCCTGCTGGCGCCGGGCTTCGCCCTCGCCGCCTGCCTGTCACCGGACCCCGCGTCGGCCGAGGACGCCCTCCAGGAGGCCCTCCTCAAGGCGTGGGGCAGGCTCAGGCAGCTCCGCGAGCAGAGCAAGCTCCGGTCGTGGTTCCTGGGGATCGTCTGCAATGAGTGCCGGATGTCGCGCCGGAGGCGGTGGCGCGCCGTCCAACGCGAATCCCATTCGTCGGGTCGCGGCCACGATGCGTGGCCCGAGGGTGTCGACGCACGGATGGACCTTCGTCGGGCGCTGTCCGCACTCAAGAGGGACGACCGCGCGGTGCTCGTGGTGCGCTTCCTCCTGGACATGAGCGTCGAGGAAACGGCCGAAACCCTCCGCCTGTCCCCGGCGGCGGTGAAGTCCAGGACGATGCGGGCGTCCGCACGCCTGCGCAGGCAGCTGGCCATCGAGGGCTGGCAATGAATGACGACGAGCTCCGGCGCATCCTCAAGGGCGCCTACGGCGACCGCCGGCTGGATCCCGAGGCCGGCGCCCGCATGCTCGACCGCTTGCCGGGAATCGGGGTTCGGGGCCATCGACGCATGGTCTCCGCGCTTGCCGGGGCCATCATCTTCGTGGCCATTGCCGCTCCCCTTGGGCTGGTCATCGGCCTTGGACACCACCAAGGTGGGTCGAGCTCGCCTCCGGCCGCGCAGGCGAGTGGGGCGCCGTCGCCGACGCCCTCTCCAGGGACATCCACCTCTCCTCCGTCCACCCCGCCGCCGACCCCGCCGGTGAGCTCGACGATCACGGCGCCGGCGCCGCTCATCGTCACGCGCGACCCGAGTCAGCGGCTCACCGCCTCGTCACCGCTGCTCTACATCGCACGCAACTACCGGGGACAGGTGGTGGGAACCCTCACGATCGACCAGGCGGCGGCGGCAGCCGATGGCGTCCTCTTCTCGCCGGACGGTTCCAAGTTCCTCATCGGCGGCGGCATTGTCTTCGACGTCGACGGCCACCAGCTGGCCGATCTCTACTCCGCCGCGGATGCCGGCGCTCTGGGCCAACCCATGTGGGGTGACGACTCCGAGCACCTCTGCGGGATCGCCTCCGACGGTACTGGCAGCGGATCGCTCCTCGAGTTCTCTCTGTCCGGCCCCGCGCGGACGGTCGCCCCGCTCGGTCCGCTGGCCGGCTCACAAGGCGGCTGGTCTGTCCTGGCCTGCAGCCCGAACGCCGACCGGGTGGTGGTGTCCCAGGGCGGCTCGCAACCGGAGTTCCTGGTCATCCGCCTGTCCAGCGGCCAGGTGGTCGCCACCTATCCGGGGCCCGCCGCCGAGACTGGCGCTGGAGCCGCGAGCCACGACGGCAGCCTCGTCGCCGTCGACGGACCGAACGGCATCACCATCCTCGACACGGTGACCGGCAAGGAGCTGGCGAGCGTCGTCCGCTGGGGGGACGTGGGCGTGAGTCCGTTCATCGGCAGTGCGCTCGCCTTCTCCTGGGACGGCAGCCGACTTCTCATTGAGAGCGACATCGCTCAGGGCGGGCCGCGGTGGATCGTCGCGTGGGCCACCAACGCCGACCTGATCACCAACCAGACCCCGGGAGTCGACCTCGGGGATGTCATCCCGCTGACCGGCGGCGCCACCATGTTCATCCAGAACCCGGTCGGTCCCTACGACGCGTACTTCCTGGAGAACGACGGCAGCCTCCAGGTGCTTCCAGCTGCCGGAGGTGACGGAGCCGCTCCGTCCTAGCAGCCGCTCGGCCGGCCCAGGGGCGGCACTTCCCAGATGGTTGCCCCGAGCCGCTCGCCGTGATTCCGCTCTCAGAAGACCTGGCTGCCCAGCTCCGCACCATCGTCCACGTAGAGCGGCAGAGCCTGGCTCTCGCCGTGCGGGCTCTCCGGGTGGGGGACCCCGAGGACCAGCGCGTCGGAGACGTAGCGGCCGATGCGGCGCGGGCCCAGGTTGACGCAGACGACCACGTTCCTCCCCACCAGCTGACGCTCCGGGACGAGGGCGAGCTGGCCGACCGACTGCACGATCCCGAGCGGGCCGAGATCGACCCTGATGATCCGAGACGGCGCCCTGGTGCCGATGGCCATCTCGGCGCTCACCACCCGCCCCACCCGCAGGTCGACGTTCTCGAAACCGGCAAACGACACCTGCGGCCGAAGCGGGGGGACGGCGGTTCCTGACATCAGTCAGCCGACGCTAGCACGCGGCACGACAGTCTCGGGGATGTCCGGGAATCCCCTGACAGTGCACGCGGGACATCCAGGATCGCCCGGAGGGTCTCCGACCTGGTCATTCCGGGCAGGTCAGCGACCGACCTCGCGGACGCGCATCGCCGCCGCGGCCCCCCCGAAACCAACCACCACGATCGCGACCATCAGCCACAACCCGGTCCAGTACACCCCGGTGGTGAGCGGCGTGCCGTAGAGGTGGAAGAGGGAGAGGTCGAGGACCCAGCTGGGCCACTTGAAGAGCGGCTCGAAGAGGGGGATGTAGAAACCGGCGACGGCGACCACCGCCAGCACCGGAACGGCGACACGCGGGAGGCGCGAGATGACCAGCGCCCCCAGGGCGCCGAAGGCGAGCGCGAGCAGTGCCAACAGCGCGGTCGCACTGACGAGCCCTCCGGCGTCGAGATGCACGCCCTGACTGGGCGCGACCGAGCCGGTCACCACGGATCCGACCGCGGCCATGACCAGGGCCCCGACGACGAGGGTGGCGGCTCGCTCGGCGACGACCCGCCAGCGCGCGATGGGTTGGGCGATCTCCATCTCCAATCTCCCCCCCGCGTCCTCGCTCGCCCAGTGCGAGGTCTGGGTGATCGCGTAGGCGGCGACGATCACGGCCGCGATGCTGAGCCAGACGGAGGTGACCACCGCTGTCGCCGCCGAGCTGGTCCCGGCCGCGGCGAAGTAGCTCTTGAAGCCGCTCGCCGACTCCAGGAGCTTGCCGGTGCTGCGTGCGATGGAGACGATGAAGGCCGCCCCCGCGATGCTCCCGATCACCCACCCGGCGAGTCCGATCCGCTGCTCCCACAGGGTGCGCAGCACGGGAAACCGCAGCAGAGGGACGGTGGACGCCGATCGGATCGCCCGGGTGGCGCCGGCCTGCCGGTGGAGCAGCGAGGCGAACAGATCCCGGCGCCGGAAGCCGAGCACGGAGAGGGCGATCAGCACCACCGCGATGCCGTAGAGGGCGAGCGTTGCCGCCCCGGCGAAGTGGCCGCCCGGAACGACCGCGGTGGTGAGGTCCGCCAGGTGGAACGGCGACATCGCCGCCCAACCATCCAGGCCCGGATTGACCCGGGCGAGCGCGTCCAGGGCGTACAGGCCGAGCGTCACCACCCCGCCAAGGGCCAGCGCACTCCGGCGCGTGGACGCCAGCTGGGCGGCCGCCAACCCGATCCCGAAGGAGGCGAGGGCCATGCCGAGAAGAGACACTCCCTGCTCGGCCAGCGCGGGGAACCCGACGGTGGCCTTGCCGGCCGCGAGCCCGGCTGCGGTCCCGAGGGCGGTGATCACGACCGCTCCGAGCGCCGCGAGGGCGAATGCGACCACGCGGGAGAGGAGCAACCGCACCCGGCTGAACGGGGTCGCCAGCCAGGTCTCCATGAGCCCACGCTCCTCCTCGTTGCGGATCAGCCCGGTGGCGGCGGCGAGCCCCCACACGGCAACGACAATCGGCATCCAGGTCAGACCCTTCCACCAGAGGTACCCGGCGACCGTGTCCGGCCGGAGCGGCAGGGGGACCAGGTAGGCGAGCTGCGGCCCCAGGGCTGTCGTCTGCCGCCCGAACGAGGCCCGCGCCGCCGCCGTTGCCGCCAGCCCCGCGTATGACGCACCCGTCGAGTACGGTCCGACGAACCCGATGAAGGCGACGCCGGTGAAGGCCCAGCGGTGGGTGCGCAGGGCGTAACGGACCATCGTCCTCACGCTGCGCCGCTCACCGCCGGCGGCCATGACCGGGAAGGGAGCGTCCGGCGCCGGCGCCGCGGCGGTCATGCGGCCGCCCCGGGAGCCACGGGCGCCTTCTCCGGCTCGTCGCGGAAGTAGGCGAGGAAGACCTCCTCGAGGGTCGGCTCGTGAGTGACCAAGTTGAGGACCTGGCCCTTCCCCAGCACCTGGAGGAGGGGGCCGAAGCCGCCGCGCACCGCGCAGCTGAGGTGGTGGTCCTCGACGGTCACCTGCTCGACTCCGTCGAGGGCGCGCACCGCGTCCACCGGGACCTCCCCCGCGAAATCGGCCTCGAGGCGGTGATAACGAAGGTGGTGAAGCTCGTCGAGTCGCGCCACCTGGACCAGGCGACCGCGACGCAGGATGCCGACGCGCTCGCAGACCCGCTCCACCTCGGAGAGGACGTGCGACGAGAGGAACACGGTGGTCCCCTCTCCGCGGGCCTCCTCGACCAGCCGGTAGAACTCCTGCTGGATCAGCGGATCCAGGCCGTTGGTCGGCTCATCGAGGACCAGCAGTCGCGAGGGGTGCATGAAGGCGAGCAGCAACCCGAGCTTGCGCTTGTTGCCCGACGAGTACTCGCGGTAGCGACGCCCGAGGTCGAGGTCGAGTCGCTCGGCCAGCCCGGTCACCCGACCAGGATCAATGTGGCCGCGCAGGCCGCCGACGTAAGCGACGACATCACGGCCGCGCAGCCCTCCCCACTGGGGCGCCTCACCGGGCAGGTAGCCGACCAGACGCTTGACCTCGACCGGATGGGACTGGCAGTCGACCCCGAACACCTCGGCGCGTCCACCAGTGGGACGGATCATGTCCATGAGCAGCCGGATGGTCGTGGTCTTGCCCGCCCCGTTGGGCCCCAGGTAGCCGAAGATCTCGCCGGCCGCGACCTCCAGTCCGAGGTCGAAGAGGCCGCGCGACTCCCCGTAATCCTTGGTCAGCCCCTCGGTCCGGATCGCGTTGGCCATGCTCAGCTACCTCCTCATCGCGCCACCACGGCGCCCGTTGCTCTTGATCAATCCACCGGTCACGCGGGTCGTCTCGCTGCCCCGTCAGGAGAACCAGAGCCGCAGCGTGGCTTCGTCGATCAGCGACAACGATCCGACCGGAGCCCCCAGCACCCGCGTGAGCGCCTCCGCCAACCCCGCAAACCGCTCCGCAACGATCTCGAAGGGGATCTCGCCCGCCTGCCGGGCGAAGAAGAGCTCGATGGCCATGTCCTGGGCTCCGAGGAGCAGGGCCACGACGGCACGGGCGGCGCCGTCCGGGGAGCTCGCGGAGAACACCCCCTCGACCCTCCCCTGCTCGATGATCGTGGAGAGCAGCGGCACGAGGACGGCGACCGAGCTCCGCCGAACCTTGTCGCGGACGATCGCGTTGTCGTCCGAATACCAGACCTCGAGCAGCGCGAGCATCAGCTCCCTCCGCTCGGCCTTCCACCCGGCGATGCCCGAGAAGAGGCGTTCGATCTTCTGCGCCGCGGACAGCCGGGGATCGGCCGCCACAGGGGACACAGCCTCCATGGCAGCCGCGACGATGTGGTCGACCGCGGCCTGGAGCAGGGCGAGCTTTGACGCGAAGTAGTGGTAGAAGGCACCCCTCGAGGCGTCGAGCTCGTCCAGGACATCCTGGATGCTCATCTGCTCGTACCCCTTCGCCTGGATGAGGCGGAGGGACACCTCGACGAACGCCTCGCGCCGGATGGCACGGGCCTCGACGTTCACCGTCCGGGGCAAGACTGGCCGCCTCCCATTGACAGACCGACTGTCGGTCGGACAATACACGCCTCCGCGCGGCAGATCAAGAGCTCGAGCGACCGCTCGGTCCACCCCACCACGGCGGGGAGAGCGTTGGTAAGTCACCTTGACTGACGGTCTCAGGTAAGGTACCTTGACAATCGTGGCAGGACGCACACCGCCGGTCACTCCGCGTGCACCGAGGGCACATCCGAGGCGGGCGCTCCCGGCAGGCACCGCACCCACCCCTCCGCCGGGGGCTTCCCCATTGACGTCGGCGGTCGACGTCGACCGCCAGGTGATGGCCCGGATGGCGCAGGCGAACGCTGAGCTGATGGTCCGGGTGCTCCGCGGCGACGAGCCGGTGGAGGGCGACCCGGTCATGGTCGCGCTGGCCGCCGCCAGGAGCCTCGGGGTCGTGGTCGATGACATCCTCCGCGGGCTGGTCGTCCGAGCCCGCCGCGATGGGCGCACCTGGGCGGAGATCGGCGACGTGCTTCACGTCACCCGCCAGGCGGTGCTCCAGCGCTTCGGCGGGCCACCGACCATGACCGGTGCGACCGCGCCATCGACACAGCCCCTGCCCGCCGCGGGAGCCAGGGCCGTTGAGCTCTTCGACCACTTCTTCAACCGGCGATGGGACGCGTTGCGGGCCGAGTTCAACCAGCGGATGCTGGACGCCTGCTCCGTCCAGCTGCTGTCATCGGTCCGGGCGCAGCTCCCCGGCAAGGCGGGAGAGGCTGTCGAGATGGCCGCGCCTCAGATCAGCCGGCTGGGTGACTACACGCTCGTCGACGTCCCCCTCAGGCTGAGGGTGCCGCTCGCGTTCCGGCGCGGATTCAAGCGGCGCGAGGCGACGGGCCGGGCCACCTTCGATGATGCGGGCCGGGTGGCGGGGTTCTTCATCCTGCCCCAGACCACCCCCCCGTCATGAGCCGCAGCGGGAGGCGATGACGACACGTGGCCTCAGGACGCAGCGGGACCAGCCCACGCCCCACCGCCGCCCCCCCCGCGCTCGAGGTGAACCACCTCACCAAACGGTTCGGTGAGCGCCTCGCGTTCGAGGATGTCTCCTTCACCGTCTCCCCCGGCGAGGTGTTTGGCTTTCTCGGACCCAACGGAGCGGGAAAGACGACCACGGTCCGCACCCTGGGGACGTTGATCGCGCCGACCTCGGGAAGCGCCGTGGTGGCCGGCATCCCTCTGACCGCGGACAATGGCACCGAGATCCGGCAGCGCATCTCGATCATGCCCGAGAATCCCGGCCTCTACCTCCGCCTCACGGTGATCGAGAACCTGGAGCTCTTCGCCGGGCTTTACGGGCTGCGCAATCCGCGTCCTCGGATCGATCAGGCACTCGAAGCGGTCAACCTCGGGGCGCGCGGCCGTGACCTCTGCGGCAGCCTCTCCAAGGGGCTGCGTCAGCGCGTCGGACTGGCTCGCGCGCTCCTCAGCAACCCCGAGATCATGTTCTTGGACGAGCCCACCTCCGGGCTCGACCCCGTGGCCGCGCGCGAGGTGCACGACCTCATCAACGAGCTGCGCCGGCGCGGGGTCACGGTGTTCCTCACCACTCACAGGCTCGAGGAGGCGGAGCGCCTCTGCGACCGGGTGGCGATACTGAACACCCGGCTCCGCTCCGTGGGGCGCACGGAGGAGCTCCGCGAGAGTCTCTTCAGCCGCTCCCTCGCGGTGGAGACGGCGACGCCCCTCGAGGCGCCCGACGTCATCTTCAAGCAGGGCACGGGTGTCGAGGGCTGGCGCTCCGACGACCCCACCCACTACGTGCTGAACGTCAGCGACCCGAGGGTCGCGGCGCCGGCGATCATCCGGGCCCTCGTCGCCGCCGGAGTGGACGTGATCTCGATCGCCGAGGCGCGTCACTCCCTCGAGGACGTCTACCTCGAGCTCATCGACGAGGACCCGGAGGCGGCGTCGAGATGAGATTGGACGCCGGTCGCCTCCGCGCGATGATCCACAAGGAGTTCCGGGTGCTGCTCAGGAACCGCTTCATCATCGGGACCATGGCGGTGCTGCCGCTGATCTTCCTCGCCACTCCGATGATCGAGATCTTCCGGCTCAGCCCGGGTGTCCCCGCCATTGTCGTGCAGCGATTGGCAGGGAGCACCTTCTTGCTGCTCCTGGTCATCCCGGTGATCGTGCCCGCCGCCATCTCCGCCTACTCCGTGGTCGGGGAACGCGAGCAGGGCACGCTGGAGCCGCTCCTCACCACCCCTCTGCGCCGCGAGGAGCTCCTCCTCGGCAAGGCGGTGGCGGCGTTCGTGCCCTCGGTCGCCATCTCCTACCTCCTCTTTGTCCTCGTCATCGTCTGTGCCCAGCTCTTCGCGTCCAACCCCGCGGTGGCGTCGGCTCTGGTGCAGAGCTCGCAGCTGGTCGGCGAGTTCCTCTTCGCTCCGCTCCTGGCGGGATGGTCGATCTGGGTGGGAATCGCCGTGTCGTCGCGGGCGAGCGACGTCAGGGTGGCCCAGCAGCTCGGCACCCTGGCCAGCCTTCCACCACTGGTCGTCGTGGCGCTGATCGACCTCCAGATCCTCACCCCGAGCGTCGGGCTGGCCCTCGTGTTCGGGCTGGTGCTCCTGATCGCCGATGTCCTCATGTACAGGGTGGTCTCGGGCATGTTCGACCGCGAACGGCTGCTGACCGGCGCCCCGACCCGCGGTCGCCGATCCCACTCCCCGGTCGCCTGAGCCATGGCACGCTGCGCCATCCTCCTGCGAGGCATCAACATCGGTCCCAACAACCGGATCCCGATGGCCGAGCTCCGGGCGCTGCTCACCCAGGACGGCTTCGGTGACGTCGCCACCCACTTGCAGAGCGGCAACATCGTGCTCTCCCACACCGGGTCTCCCGAAGCGGCGGCGCGGAGGTGCGAGATCCTGATCAAGGAGCGATTCGGACTGGAGATCCGCTCGGTGACACGCACCCATGACGAGCTGGAAGCGGTGGTGAGCGCGGACCCGCTCCCGGAGGCGACCGCCAGCCCCAAGGGATACCAGGTCACCTTCCTGGAGGCGGCCGCCGACCCGGGCGTCGTCGCCCGGCTCGCCGCGGTGGCCACCCCGGCGGAGCGGTTCGCCGTCATCGGTCGCGAGATCTACGCATGGCACCCGGAGGGCATCGCACGCTCCCGGCTCGCCACCCTGCTGGCGGGGCCGGGACTCAAGGTCACCGCCACCGCTCGCAACTGGACGACGGTCACCGCGCTCCTGTCGCTGACCGCCGGTTGACATCACCGGCGGCAGGGCCGCACCCGGACCGGGTTCGGAGGTCAGGCGGCCCCGGACAAGCCTGCGACTAGGCCGCTTCGACGAGGGTCTGGGCGTTGCTGGACGATACGGCGCCCCCGTAGCCGATGGCCACGCAGTGACCGGTGCTCATACAGGTCATCCCCGAGAGCACCTCGCCGCCCGCGTCACCGGTGGGTGTGATGTCGGAGACGATGGCCCACCCGGCACCGGTGTCCTGCTCTATCAGCGCCGCGGTGTCGAAGCTCTCGTCCCCGAGAACCCGACCGCCCAGCAGTCGGTGGCGCTGGCGCAGCTCACTCCGTTGAGCGCGCTCTGCGTGCTCCCCGGCGGTACCGGGCTCGGCACGATGCTCCATCCGTTCCCGGTGTCCTGCTCGATCAGCGTGGGACCGCCGTAGTTGACGTCGCCCCAACCGCCCACCGCCCAGCAGTCATCCGACCCGACGCAGATGGTCCTGGGAATGAATATACGGGTGCGGACCGTCCTGAGGGCAGGGTGGTGACCGGAGATGGAGAGGCGCGCGCCGTCAGCCCTCAGCCGGAGTCGCGACCAGCTCGGCCAGCAGCGCCTGCACACGAATGTCGATCTCGTCGCGAATGCGGCGGACCGTGGCGAGCGACTTGCCCGCGGGATCCTCCAGCTCCCAGTCCAGATAGCGCTTGCCGGGGAAGAAGGGGCAGGCGTCACCACATCCCATGGTGATCACCACATCGGCGGTATGCACCGCCGCATCGGTGAGCGGCTTGGGGAACTCGCGTGAGATGTCGAGCCCGACCTCGGCCATGGCCGACACCACCGCCGGGTTGAGCTGATCCGCCGGCTGCGATCCGGCCGACCGCACCCGGACGCGACCGGCGGCACGATGGTCGAGCAGGCCGGCAGCCATCTGGGACCGCCCTGCATTGTGGATGCAGACGAAGAGCACCTCCGGCACCTGGGATGCGTCGTCCCCCATCATCGAGGCACCTCGTTCACCCCGCAGTCTCGGCATTCGCGTCTGGGCCGGCCGCTGGCCTGCGGGCCCGGATGAACGCGCTGACCACCCGCCCGCCATCCTCGTGCACCTCGGCAAGCGCCCGCTCTCCGGCTGCCCCGGCCACCTGGCCGGCGTCCTCGGCCGTGTAGTCGCGGGTCACCTCGAAGGCCACGCTCTCGAACCCGGCACCGACGAGCAGCC
>Ga0181529_10006048_pt1 | contig 12432 bp, 13 predicted proteins | sample PEATcosm2014_Bin_36_FD_119763 | JGI IMG/M metagenome (GOLD analysis project Ga0181529, IMG submission 119763) | Peatland microbial communities from MTU Mesocosm Facility, Houghton, MI, USA - PEATcosm2014_Bin10_30_metaG | ecosystem: Environmental > Terrestrial > Soil > Wetlands > Peat | place... | reverse complement strand
ATGCTGCATACTGAACTCAGTGGAAGTCTCCGTTCGATTGGATTTGGTTTGGGCTTGCAACCCCAGATCTCAATCTAGCGGACCTTCCACCTGGATTCCAAAGCCAATTTGGACACTAGTGGTCGAAAACCTGCGGCCGAGGCGTACAAGGCCCGCCGCTCGGTCGACCAAGTCCCGGGGCGCCAGCCTCTCCGCTAGCTTTGTGGGGTGAGGCAATCGCGCCTGCAGTCGCCTGTAAGGTGGCCTGCAGGTCCGCCCCACTCCCCCGCGCCGCGCTACAATCGGGCTTCGACCGGCCCTCATCATGACCAGCAGGGAACGGCTGCAAGCGACGCTCCGTCACGAACAGCCCGATCGCATCCCCGTCGATTTCGGGGGAACTGGCACCACCGGCGTTCACGCCAGCATCGTCGCCGGCCTTCGCGACTACTACGGTCTCGAGCCCCGCCCCGTCAAGGTCCACGAGCCCTACCAGATGCTCGGACTCATCGAGCCCGACCTCCGCGACGCCATGGGCCTCGACGTCGAAGGCGTCTTCGCTCCCCAAACCATGTTCGGTTTCCCCGCCCGCCAGTGGAAACCCTTCCGGCTCTGGGACCGCCTCGACCTCCTCGTCCCCGTCGACTTCAATACCACCGTCGACGCCAATGGCGACCTCCTCATCTATCCCGAAGGCGACCTCTCCGCGCCCCCCAGCGGCCGCATGCCCAACGGTGGCCACTTCTTCGACACCATCGTCCGCCAGGACCCCATCGACGACGATCACCTGGATCCCGCCGACAACCTGGAAGAATTCGGCCCCATCTCCGATGACGACGTCGCCTACTACCGCGACGCCGGCCGCATCGCGTCCGCCAGTAAGTGGGGAGTGATAGCTGCTATTCCGGGAACTTACCTGGGAGATATCGCCCTGGTCCCCGCGCCGTTCCTCAAACATCCCAAAGGCATCCGCGACATCACCGAATGGTATATGTCGACGCGCTCCCGCCGTCCCTACATTCACCGCATGTTTGAAAAGCAGGTGGAGTACGCCTGCGCCAATATGGCGCGCATCCACGCCGCCGCCGGTGACCACGCCTTCGACGCCGTGTTCGTCTGCGGCACCGATTTCGGCACCCAGACCTCCACCTTCTGTTCCGTCTCCAGCTTCCGCGAACTGTGGTTGCCCTATTACCAGCAGATCAACGGCTGGATCCATCGCAACACCCACTGGAAGACTTTCAAGCACTCCTGCGGCGCGGTCGAGAAACTCATCCCGTCGTTTATTGATGCCGGCTTCGACATCCTCAATCCCGTGCAATGCTCCGCCGCCGGCATGGACGCGCGCCATCTCAAACGCACCTACGGCGCCAGCATAGTGTTTTGGGGCGGCGGCGTCGACACCCAGAAGACGCTGCCGTTCGGCACGCCCGAAGAGGTGCGCCGCGAAGTGCTCGACCGCTGTGAAGTCTTCTCCCGCGACGGCGGTTTCGTGTTCAATACGATTCACAATCTGCAGGCCGGCACACCCATTCCCAACGCTGTGGCGATGCTCGACGCCGTTCGGGAATTCAACCAGGGAGCGACAGGAGGCTGACCATGGACGATGCCAGACAGTTGTACGAAGCCATTGTTGCCGGGGACGCCAAGACCGCCGTGCGCCTCACAAGGGCCGCGCTCGACGCGGGCGTGATCCCGCTCGACCTCGTTTCTCGCGAAATGATTCCCGCCATGGACGAAGTCGGCCGCCGCTTCCAGTGCGAGGAGTATTTCGTCCCTGAACTGCTGCTCGCCGCCCGCGCCATGAAGGGCGCGCTCGACCTGGTGCGTCCCCTGCTCGCCGCCGGCGGCGTGGAGCCCATCGGCCGCGTCGTGGTGGGCACCGTCAAAGGCGATCTGCACGATATCGGCAAGAACCTGGTCGCCTCCATGTTGGAAGGCGCCGGCTTCGAAATCATCGATCTCGGCACCGACGTCGCGCCCGCCCGGTTCATTCAGGCGATTCAGGAGAAGAACGCCGACGTCGCCTGCCTGTCCGCCTTGCTCACCGTCAGCATGCCCGCCATGCGCGACACCGTAGCCGCCATCCGCCATGCCGGCGTCCGCGCCAAAGTGCTGATCGGCGGCGCCCCCGTCACGCAACAGTTCGCCGACGAAATCGGCGCCGATGGCTATAGTGACAACGCCAACGGCGCCGTCGGCCTGGCCCGGAAATTCATCGGGAGTTGAGAAGTTAAGAAATAGTCGCCAAGCGGAGTCTGGCGGATGCCTGGGGGTGTCGTCAGCGCAGCCGCCAGAACTGCCGCGTGGGAACCGCGGCCGTCTGTTCACCTGCCGCTTCGCCATGGCCCACCCCAAATCACGCCCTCTTGAGATTTCTATCTCCTTTCCTATCTTCCCCGCACCTCTCTCAATTTCGGACTCCATCCCCCCGCCGTGCTACACCTGAAGACGAAAGGACGCCCCATGTCGCCCATCCCAACCACTCCCGGCAGCCTCTCCGGCGTTTTTTCCCAAACGAAGCCATTGTGCATCCCAACCCCAACAAACGGCGTCCCTTACTTGTTTCCCAAACGAACCCACCGGACCCCGGCCGGTGCCCGCCCGCTGTCCCGCCGTACAATACCTTACAGGAGAGAACATGAAATCGACCGTTCTCATCGCACTGCTGGCAGCCTCCGTGCTCCCCGCCCAATCCCCCCAACCCCGCATGAGTCTCCGGCCGCAGTTTCCGCCCGACATCGTGCCGCCTGTGCTCACCGTGACCGGCGTCAGTGGGAAATCCGTCCCCCTCGTGGCCGTTACTCTCGCCAAACTGCCCCAACAGACCATCCACGTCACCGACCACGACACACCCGTCACTTTCCAGGGCGTCCGTCTTTCCGACGTGCTGGCGCTGGTCGACCTGCCCGTCGGCGACAAATTCCACTCCTCCGCCGCTTCCTATTACCTGCAGGCCGAGGCCGCAGATGGCTACCGTGCCGTCTTCTCCTGGGCCGAGCTCGATCCCGGAATCGCCGAGAAACCCGTCTATCTGGTCCTCAAGCGCGATGGCAAGGAACTTGCCGACAAGGAGGGACCCTTCGAATTAGTGGTGCCCGGGGAGAAGCGAAACGCCCGCTGGGTTCGGCAGCTCCAGGCGCTGCGAATCCTGAAGGCGCACTGAGAGGCTCCTGCCACCTGCTAGCATGGTTTTGCACAAAAAGTCCGGGAGCGATTATCCATGCGAGTGAATCTGACACGAGAGAAGTTGGCGAAGGGCGAAACTGCCATAGGCTGTGCGCTGCAGGTCTACCGGTCCCCCGAAATCGCGCGGGCCTTTGCGGCCGCCGGCTTCGATTACGTCTTCATCGATCTGGAGCACGGATCCTTCAACCTGGAAACGGCCCACGATATGATTATCGCGGCCAATGGCTCCGGCATTACCCCCATCGTCCGCGTGGCGGAACTGCTGTACTCGCTGGTGGCCCGGCTGCTCGATTCCGGAGCACAGGGGATTATCTTGCCGCGCGTGGAAGACCCACGGCTGCTCGAAGAGGCCCTGAGCTGGTTGCGATTTCCGCCCCAGGGCAAGCGCGGTTTCGGCGTCAACGCCAGCATGATCGGCTACGAAACCCGCGGCTTCACTGAAATCATCGAGCACCAGAATCGCAACACTCTGTCGGTGGTGCAGTTCGAAACCCAGACCGCCATCGACCGCGCCGACGAGCTGCTGTCCGTGAAAGGCATGGACATCGCCATGGTAGGTCCCGCCGATCTCTCCATTTCGCTCGGTATCCCCGGCCAGTTCGAGCACCCCCTGCTGATCTCCACCATCGAAGGCCTCATCGAGAAGTGCAACCGGCACGGCGTCGTTCCCGGCATCCAGATGCGCACCGTCGCGGGTGCCAAAGCCTGGATCGCGCGCGGCATGCGTTTCGTTGGTGCCGGCGGCGAGCACGGCCTGCTCCTCGAAAAAGCCAAAGAGGCCGTCGCTCAATTGCGGGGGTAAATTGAGCCCCTAGCCGTTGGCTTTTTCGTGCGCCGGGGAAATCCCGGCGCGCGCTACGCTGCGAAGCGAGGTGGGTCCGCGCGACGCGCCGCGAAAGCTGTAGGCTAATGGCTGAAGGCTGAAGGCTCTAGTGGCTGTTTGCTTGCTACTCCCCCGGTGCGCTCGCTGGATGTTCGGGAAATGGCCGGTTTAGAGACGGCGGCTTGTGGCCGTCGGGGTTCTCCTGTGAACAATCGGCTCAGTCCTGCGGCGGGTGGGCGTTGCGTGCTTTAATAGAAATTCACTGTTTCTCTACGTTTACAGGTCATATGGTTCGTCTCTCGCGCTTTGGTACCTTCATTTGTGCCGCCTCGTCCGTATGGGCGGCCGGCCGTTCGCACGTCCCCGCTTCGCCGCTTCCGGTGGCGCAGGGGCAAGCCGCTTTGTCGCGCCTGCCCATGCGCTTTGAAGCCAACCAGGGACAGTGGGATCCCTCGGTCCGCTACCGCGCCCGCAGGGGCGCTTTTGACCTGTCGCTGACCGGGTCGGGCCCGGTGGTTAACTTCGCCAATCAGCCCCGCCTCGAAATGGCGCTCGGCGGATCCAATCCAGCGCCAGTCATCGAAGGTCTCGATCCCTTCGCGGCACGCACCGATTACTTCATCGGGCCGCGCGCCAACTGGCATACCGGCATCGCCAACTACGCCCGGGTCCGCTATCGCTCCGTCTATCCCGGCGTGGATGTCGTCTACTACGGCAACCAGAACGTTCTGGAATACGATTTCGTGCTCGACCCCGGCGCCGATCCGGGGGCCATCCGCCTGGAATTTCGCGGCGCGCAAGGGCTGCATATCACGCCGGCGGGCGACCTGGCTGTGGAAACCACGGCCGGAACCCTCGTGCAGCAGCGTCCCGTCCTCTACCAGGAAGATCCGCGGACCGCGGAGCGCCACCAGGTGGGCGGACGCTATGTTCTGCTGGCGGAGAATGTCGTGGGTGTTCGCGTGGATCGCTATGACCGCAAGCGGAAGCTGGTGATCGACCCCACGCTGCTCTATTCCACCTATATGGGCGGATCGGCCGCCGACCAGATCAGCGTGGTGAAATTGACCCCCAAGGGTCTGCTGTACATCGCGGGTCAGACCAGCAGCACCGATCTGCCCTACATCAACGGCGCCTATGACAATTTCACGTCGGGCATCACCAACGTCTTCGTCGCCATTGTCGACACCACCGCGGCCGGTAATTTCGCGCTGGTCTATTCCAGCTACATCGGCGGCACCAACATCGATATTCCCACCGGCCTGGACGTGGATTCTAATGGCGTGATGTACGTGGGCGGCACCACCACGTCCACCGATTTCCCGATGGTGGGCAATTCGTTTAACTCCACCGGGGACGCCAGCTTCACGGCGTCGTTCATCTTTCAGTTGGACCCGAGCCAGTATGGCGGGGTTTCGCTGCTGTATTCCACGTACCTCTGCGGCACCACCGGCAACGACACCATCAGCGGTCTGGCGATCGATGCGCAGCAGAACATTTACGTCATCGGCACGGCCCAGTCCAGCGACTTTCCGACCACCGCTAATGCATTCGCCACGGTCCAATACGGCACGCAGGACGCATTCGTAACCGAACTGAATCCCAACAGCACCAGCTTGATTTATTCCACGTACATCGGTGGACAGGCCGACGATTTCGGGCAGGGCATCGCGCTGGCGGGACCCCCCGGACAGGTCTACGTGGCCTTCAACACGCAATCGGTCGATTTTCCCATGGCCGGGTTCTCCTACCAGCCCTCGCTGAAGGGGCCGTCCAACCTGGTTCTCGGGTTGATGGATCTGACGCAAACCGGCCTCCCCTCGCTGGTCTATTCCACGTTCTTCGGCGGGTCCGACCTGAGCGAGGTGCGCGGCATCGCCGTGGATGGCAAGGGGAACCTGCTGGTGACCGGGTACACGCTGGCATCCGATTTCCCGGTCACGGGCACCGCCGTGCAGAGCGTCTACGACGCTAACGGCGACGCTTTTGTTTCGGTGGTCAATCCTGCGGTGCCGGGTTTCGTGTTGTACTCCACCTACCTGGGCGGCAGCGATGGCGACGTCGGCTACGCCATTGGCGCCGACCCGGCCGGAAACGTGTACGTCACCGGGTACACCCTGTCGGTCGATTTCCCCGTCGCCAGTCCGATACAGCCATGGGGGCAGGGCGTCGACATCTTCGTCGCCCGGATCAATCCCAGCATCTCCGGACGCGCGGGATTGCAATACTCGACGTATGTCGGCGGTCAGAATGTGAACGTCGGCTATGCGCTGGCCGTGGGGCCTGACGGGACCGTCTATGTGGCCGGCTCGACCCAGGGACAGCTGCCGATCTGGCCCAATCCCTCGCAAGGCAGTTACGGCGGCGGATCGAGCGACGGCTTCCTGCTGGTGATCACTCCCAACTAGGGCCGGCCAGGGCGACTGAGGATTCGGCATAACTGGTGCGGTCCGCCGGCGCATGGTTCCGGCGGGATCGCTGTGCTACCATGCAGGAGGCGGCGCTGCCGGTTTCCCAGCTTGCCATTTCCCAAAGCGAAACACCTTTATCTAGATGAACTTACGCTCTCTTTTCAGTTTATTCTCGTCGGATCTCGCCATTGACCTGGGCACGGCCAACACGCTGGTGTTTGCCAAGGGCAAGGGCATCGTTGTGAACGAGCCGTCGATTGTAGCAATCAACAAGACCACGGGTGAAGTGGAAGCGGTGGGCAAAGAGGCCAAGGAGATGCTGGGACGCACTCCCGGCAACATCGTGGCTATCAAGCCCATGAAAGACGGAGTGATCGCCGATTTCAAAGTCACCGAGCGGATGCTGAATTATTTCATTCAGAAGGCGCACGGGCGCAAGATGCTGGTGCATCCGCGGATTGTGATCGGCGTGCCCAGCGAAATCACGCAGGTGGAAAAGCGGGCGGTCATGGATTCGGCGTACCGCGCCAAGGCCAGCGAAGTGCACCTGGTGGAGCAGGCCATGGTGGCGGCGATCGGCGCGGGACTGCCCATCACGGAGCCTTCGGGCAACATGGTGGTGGATATTGGCGGCGGCACCACGGACGTCGCGGTGATTTCACTATCGGGCATTGTCTATTCGCGGTCCGTGCGGGTGGCCGGCAACGAGATGGACGACGCGGTGATGCAGTACCTGAAACGCAAGTACAACCTGCTGATCGGCGAGCGCACGGCGGAGACTATCAAGATGGAAGTGGGATCGGCGTATCCGCTGGACAAGCCGCTCACCATGGAAATCAAGGGGCGCAACCTGATTGAAGGCGTGCCGCGCACCATTACGGTGGACGATAGCGAGATTCGCGAAGCACTTTCGGAATGCGTGGCGACCATCGTTAACGCGATTCGCGTGGCGCTGGAGCGGACGCCGCCGGAATTGAGCGCCGATATCAGCGACCGCGGCATCGTGCTCACGGGCGGCGGAGCGCTGCTAAAGAACCTGGATAAACGGATCCGCGAAGAAACCGGATTGCCGGTCTCGATTGCCGACGATCCGCTGGCTTCCGTAGTCCTCGGCACCGGCCGCATGCTCAGCGACTTCCGGCTGCTGCGCAAGATTTCGATAGACTAAAACTCAGGTGTGTTCGACGCCGCAACGGTGAGCGGTCATGGAATCCCTACTGAACCGATACCGCAGCATCACGGTGCTGCTGCTGGTGATCTTCGCGCAACTTCTACTGTTGGCGATTCAGGTGAAGAACGATCAGAACGTGCTGGTAATTCGTTCCTGGACGGCGACGGCGGTGAGTCCGGTGGCGCGCATTCTGGAGTGGGGCCGCCATAGCAGCGTGGGCTTCATCCGGAATTACGTGCTGCTGCGGGACGCCGGCGAAGAGAACCGGCGGCTGCAGGAAGAGCGGGACCGGCTGAAGGTCGAGAACGTTTTCCTGAAGAACGAGCTGAACCTGGCGGACCGCGCCAAGGCGCTGCAGGTGTTCGCGGCGCGCACGCCGTCGAAGACGCTGGCCGCCACGGTGTTCATGTCGGCGGCGGGGTCGGACTCGAACGCGGTATACGTGGATCGCGGATCGCTGGCGGGAGTGCGGCCGGGCATGGGGGTGGTGACGCCGGACGGGATTGTGGGCAAAGTGATCTGGGTGTACCCCATGGAATCGATGGTGCGGCTGATCAGCGATCAGGATTTTGCCGCCGGGGTGACCACGCAGAACGGCCAGGTGCGTGGCGTCATGAAGGGGCAGGGAAAGCCCATGTGCAAGGTAGACTACGTCCCGTTCGAGGATAAAATTGCCGCCGGCGACGTGCTCTACACGTCGGGCGACGACCACATTTTCCCGCGCGCCTATCCGGCGGGCGTGGTGAAGTCGGTGAGCAATGGGCAGCCGTTCAAAGAGATCATGGCGGAACCGCTAGGGTTGCAGCATGGGATTCCGGAGGACGTGCTGATCATTGTGGAAGGCGTCCACCAGGAGATTCCGGAAACCCCGTTGGCGAACCTGCCGGTATACATCAATCCGTCTCCGCCGGCTTCGACGCAATCGGATGAAGGCGACGCCACGCCGGTGGTGGGCACGGAAGCCGACCGCGTGCGGGCCCAGGCCAAGGCAATCAGCGATTCGCAGGGACACGTGTTCGGGAGCGCCGACGGCAAGCTTCCCGATTTCAATCAAAAGACCCCCGTGCCGCCCGCTCCCGCGACGGGAGGGCCGCCGGCGCCCGCTCCCAAGGCAGGTGACAGCACCCGCCGGGCCAACCAGGCCGCGGGTGTTCCGCCCGGGGGCAAGCAGGACCGATGAGCTATTCCAGCAGCCGGATCCTGCTGAGCAGCCAGCGCGAAGGACAGGTATCGCGATTTCGCGCCTGGGTGATGGTGGTGGTTCCGCTGGCTGCCATTCTCTTCCAGGTGTATGTCCCGCTGTTCTTCCAATTTCTGAAATTCCTGGAGATGCCGCTGCTGGTGGTGGTGTATTTCGCGCTGATGCGGCGCAACCAGATCAGCGGGCTGCTGGTGGGCGCGCTGGTGGGGTTGGCGCAGGATTCGCTCTCCAAGAATCCGCTGGGCATGTACGGCATTGTGAACACGCTGGTGGGGTATTTCGCGGCGTCGGTGGGGGTGCGGCTGGATGTGGACCATGGGGTGATTCGCTTTCTGCTGGCGTTCTTCTTTTATATGTTCCACCGGTTGTTCTACTGGGTGATGGAACAGGCGCTGCTGGGCCATCAGCCGGCATTCAAGATCCAGGAATGGCTGGTGTTCGGGGTGCTCAACGCGGTGGTGGCGATTTTTCTGTTTCACTTCCTGGATAAGCTGCGGGAAACGTAGCGGCGCGCGGCACCAGGGAACGCAAGCGGTCGACGCGGCGGAGCGGCGGGAACAGCAGGGCCCATCCGGCGACGATGACCAGCGTCCCAATGCCGCCGAGCACCACCGACGGGACCACGCCGAACCACTGTGCGGTGATGCCCGATTCGAACTGGCCGAGTTCGTTGGACGCCCCCACGAAGAGCGAGTTGACGGCGCTGACGCGGCCGCGCATTTCGTCGGGAGTGGTCAGCTGTACCATGTTCTGGCGCACATTCACGCTCACCATGTCGGTGGCGCCGACCAGGACCAGGGCGAGGAGCGAGAGCGGCACGCTGCGCGAGAGTCCAAAGACGATGGTGAATGCGCCGAAGGCGGCTACGCAGCAGAGCATGGCGTATCCGGCGTGGCGCCGCAGGGGCAAGTGGGCCAGGGTGACGGCGGTAAGCAAGGCGCCGGCGCCGGGAGCGCTGCGCAGCAGGCCGAGACCGGTGGCTCCCAATTTCAAAATGTCGCGGGCATAGACGGGGAGCATGGCGACAGCTCCGCCCAGCAGCACGGCGAAGAGGTCAAGCGAGATGGCGCCGAGGACCAGCTTGGTGCGCCAGATGTAGCGCAGTCCGCCGAGAACGGCCTCCACGCTGGCGGCGGCGCGCGGGCGGGTGACGGCGGGAAGGCGCAGCGCAAGGACGAGCGCCAGCGCGACGGACGTTCCAGTAGCGGCGCAGGCGTAGACGGGGATGGGATTGCCGAGCAATGCGTAGAGCGGTCCGCCGATCATGGGGCCGATGATGACGGCGGACATGAAGACGGACGATCCCCAGGCGACGGCGCTGGGGAAATACTCTACGGGCACCAGGGTCGGCAGGAAGGCTTGCGACGCCGGCGCGTTGAAGGCGCGGACCACGCCGTTGGCGAGCATGACGGCATAGATTGGCCAGATGGCGGAGATGCCGTGGAGGGTGAGCGCGAGAAGGGCGAGCGAGCAGCAGGCGAAGGCGGCGCAGCAGACGGAGAGGATGCGCTGGCGGGGGACGCGGTCGGCGGTATGGCCGGCGAGGAGAAAGAGCAGGACGCCGGGCAGGAACTGGGCGAGTCCGACCAGTCCGAGATCGAGCGGGCGGTGGGTGATGGCGTAGATCTGCCAGCCGACAGCGACTGCCTGCATCTCCGAAGACACGGTGATGAGGAAGCGCGCCGTCATGTAATAGCGAAAATTGGGAAACTGAAACGCGATGCGTCCGGACACAGGTGGTTCCGTCATTATCGTATGAAAGCGGGTACTATTGGAGCGAGGTGATGAACATCGGTCTTCCCGAGCTCATGGTTCTTCTGGCCGTGCTGGTGGCGCTGCCGGCGATAGCGCTGTGGATCTGGGCGCTGGTGGATTGCGCCACCAAGGAGTCCGACACGGGGAATACGAAGCTGATCTGGATCTTGATCATCATATTCACGCACGTGATCGGGGCCATTTTGTATTTCGCGGTGCGGCGGCCGGAGCGGAAGAGGGAGTTGGCAAGGCAGGCGCCGGCGGCCTGACCGCGTGTCGCGCCCTGCTGCTCGTCCGACAAAAGCGGGTACCATGGGAGCGAGATGATGAACGTGGCGATTTCGGGTTTGGCGGTCCTGTTGGGACCCTTGAACCTCGGCCTTCCGGAACTCATGGTGATTGGTTTCGTCGGGCTGCTGATTTTTCCGTTGACGGCGCTGTGGATCTGGGCGCTGGTGGATTGCGCCACTAAGGAGCCCGACACGGGCAATACCAAGCTGATCTGGATCTTGATCATCGTGTTCACGCACATCATTGGGGCGATCTTGTATTTCGCGGTGCGGCGGCCGGAGCGGAAGAGAGAGTTGGCGAGGTAGGCGCCGGCGGCGTGTCGCTTCCTGGCGCTCGTAGGAAATGAGCGGGTACCATGGGAGCGATATGGCGAACCTGGCAATTTTGGGTTTGGCGGTCCTGTTTCGATCCATCTACCCCGGCTATCTGGGACTCCTCGTCATTGGTCTCGCGGGAAACGCCCTGTGGATCTGGGCGCTGGTGGATTGCGTCAGGAAGGAAACCGACACGGGCAATACCAAGCTGATCTGGATTCTGATTATCGCAATCCTGAACATCATCGGGGCTATCCTGTATTTCGGGGTGCGGCGGCCGGAGCGGAAGACGGAATTGGGACGGTAGGCGCGGGCGGGATCGCATATATTAGTTGGCATGCCCGATCGCGGGATCCGAACGTGGATCTATGCCAATTGGCCGTACGCCGGCCTGACGGCGTGCCTCTTCTTGCTGCTGATGACGCCGTTGCTGTGGAGTTCGTGGAGCGGCGCGATGCTGCTGGTCTACCTGCAGCTGCCGCTCTATATGATCCACCAGGTGGAGGAGCACCATCGGGATCGCTTCCGGGCGTTCGTCAACCGGCACATGGCGGGCGGACGGGACGCGCTCACGACGGAAGGCGTCGTGATCATCAACCTGGGCGGCGTCTGGGCGGTGGATCTGGTCGCGCTGTACCTGGCATACTTCGTGCGGCCGGGGCTGGGGCTGATCGCGGTGTACCTGCCGATCGTAAACGGGCTGGTGCACGTCGCGGGATGGGCGGGGCTGCGGGAGTACAATCCGGGACTGGTGAGCGCGGTGACGCTGCTGCTGCCGGCGGGGGCGGCGGGGTGGTGGCTGCTGGTGCGCGAAGGCTGCACGATGGCGGACCATGCGTGGGGCTTGGGGGTGGCGATCGCGATTCATGTGGCGATCGTGGTGTCGGTGCGGCGGCAGGCGGTGCGGCTGATGGGGGAGTAAGGGCGAGCGATCGCCTCCGCAAAACTGACAGTCTGCCTCGCAGAGCGGCGGAGTGGCAACCAGAGTAAGTGTCGCGGTTCCAAGCTGCATCGGACATTTTCCGGGGGCCTGCGTCTACTATGGATCGAGGAACGCGCCATGAACTTCATTCGCAATATTCGCTATACGGGGCGGACGCTTCGCCGGAGGCCGGGGTTTGCGGTGTCCGCGGTGGTGGCCATCGCGCTGGGGATTGGGGCGACCACGGCGATGTTCAGCGTCATCGACGGGGTGCTGCTGCGGCCGCTGCCGTTTCCGCGGCCGGAACGGCTGGTCAATTTGTGGGAGACAATGCCCGAACGGCACATTCTCCAACTGGTGGCGGCGCCGCAGGATT
>Ga0181529_10006047_pt1 | contig 12433 bp, 10 predicted proteins | sample PEATcosm2014_Bin_36_FD_119763 | JGI IMG/M metagenome (GOLD analysis project Ga0181529, IMG submission 119763) | Peatland microbial communities from MTU Mesocosm Facility, Houghton, MI, USA - PEATcosm2014_Bin10_30_metaG | ecosystem: Environmental > Terrestrial > Soil > Wetlands > Peat | place... | reverse complement strand
GGCCAGCCCGCCGGCGCACGTCTCCTGACGCTTTCCGCAGATCTGTGCCGCCGCCGGCAAATTGGCGTCCGCCCATTCGCTCATCTTGGGGGACAAAATGCCTCCGGCGCCCGGCCTGCCGAGTCCCACATCGGGTTCGTGCGGGATAAACACCGCAACGAAAGCGATTGAGAGTATGGCTCGGAAAATCATCGGACGGCCTTTCTCGCTAGCACGCGAGGACTCTAGGCTCCGTCCTTTGCCGTTGGCTGAAAGGATTCGGTAAAGTTCGATACGATGCAGTAAATACGGGACTTTTCCGACATTAGGAACAACGCGGCTTTGCCGTTTTCACTTCGTCTCGATTTAAGAAAACGACAAATTGGGCGTTTTGTTTAGACGCCGTTGATTCAAATTCGAGACAAGTGCGAAACAGCGGCCAAAACCCTCGTTTGTCATCGCCCGCACAAGCTGGGCCATGGCAAGGGATGGGGTGTCGAAGCTTTGGGTTACTCCGCCGCCGGCAGTTCGATCGTGGCGCTGAAGCCTTGACCCGCAGCGCTTTCGATCTTGAGCGCGCCGCCGTGCAGATCGCAGAACGCCTTGACCAGCGTCAGCCCGAGACCGGCGCCGGCGGAATGATCGGTGGTCGCGCGCCCGCCTTGCTCGAAGGGCAAGAGGATGCGCTCCAGGTCTTCCCGCGCCACGCCCGGGCCGTTGTCGCGGACGCACATCTCGATCGCGGGCCCGTTCCTAGCCGCGCAAAGGCGCACGACGCCGCCGTCCTGCGTGAAGTTCACCGCGTTCTCGATCAGATGATGGGCCATCGCGGTAAGCGCGGTCTCGTCGGCGCACACGAAGAGCCCGGCGGGGCAGTCGTCCGCATCGAGGACGATGTTCTTCTTGCGCGCCTTCGTTTCGAAGGCGTCCTTGGCGAGCCAGAGCAGCGATCCGGCGTCGACGTTCGTGCGGCGCAGCTCATAGCGCCCGGCGGAGATTTTGGTGAGGTCCAGGATCTGGTTGATCAGGCGCAGCAGGTTCTTGCCGCCCTGATGGATCAGGCCGGCATATTCCTTCACCTGTTCGGGGCCAACGCGGTCGGCCATGGTATCGAGCAGATCGGAAAATCCGATGATGGCGTTGAGCGGCGTCTTGAGCTCGTGGCTCATGGTGCGCAACAGCGTGGTCTTGGTGGTGTCGGCCTCGGCCGCGGCCCGGTCGAGCTTTTGCGCCAAGTCGGCGAGATAGCTCGCCTGGCGGTCGGATTCGGCCTGCGATACGGCCAGCGCGCGGCGCGTCTTGTCGAGGGTGTGCGTCTGTTCGGTAAACGTCTTCTCGATGCGGCGATGCTCGGTGACGTCGCTGAGCACGACGACGCGTCCGCCGTCGTCGGTGGCGCGGTCGCGTATCAGATACGCGGCGCCCGACGTCATCTCTACCGTCATCGCGCCGGCCGGCACGCCGTGGATTTCGAGGCGGCGCTCGATCCAGGCGTCCGCGCCGTCGGCGGCGGCGACCAGACCGCGCTTCGCCTGTCCGTTCACCAGCTCGCGGAAGCTTTGTCCGATCAGGTCTTCCGGCGCGCGTGCGCCGTGCAGCTCGGCATATTCGCCGTTGCACAGCACGAGCCTGTCCTTGCTGTCGAAGAAGGCGAAGGCGTCGGCCGACAGCGCGATGGCGTTCTGCAGCCGCCCCAGCACGTGGCGCGCGGCCGTGACGTCGGTCCACAGCGCGATCCAGCCGCCGCTCGCCGTGCGGCGCGCCTTGATCTCGACGATGCGTCCGTCGGCGAGCGCGACGTCGCGCGGATGATAATCGCCGTCCAGCAATTGCGAGCGGCGTTTGGCGACGAACCCGTCAGCATCGCACAGCAGGAGACGGTCATCAATCTCGCCGCCGGCGATTTCCAGCCGGATCAATTCCTCGTAGGTCAAGCCGATCAACTCGGCGTGCGGCGGCAGGGAGCGGAACAGATAGTTGAAATGCTCGTTGACGAAGACAAGCCGCTCGGCCGCATCGAAGACGGTAATGGCGATGCGCAGGCAATGCAGCGCGTCCAGGACGGACGGCTCGGCCGCCGCGTCCAGGCTTTCGCGTTCCTGCGTCGGCCATTGCGCCAGATTCAAGGAAAAACACCCGCCGTCTTGCGAATGCGACTTTGCCTAAAGCGAGTTGCAAAAGCGTTAGACGGTGGCCCGGCGCGCCCGAATCGCGTCACCATCGTTACCAAAGCGTAAACGGGGAGGGCCACAAAGCTTGTGAATTTACGAACAAAATCGCGGCGCGTTCAACGTTCGTTAAGCAGCGGACCGCCAGGATGCGCCCGCGCGAGACCCTGGGGCGATTGCGGTTAATGGATATTCACAGGAAAACGGCGACGCCTCGGGAAGCGGCTGGAATCGCGCAGCGCCGGCTGTTCGTGGCCGTACAGGCGTCCAAGGCTGCACTCGGCGCCGCGCTTTCGGTTGCATTCGTCGTCCTGGTCGGGCGTCCCGACGCCGCCGAAGCCATCGCGCTGGCGGGTCTGGTGGCGCCCGCTCTCCTGGCTTTGCTGGCCTACACCTCCATTCCGCTTGAGTTCCTCGAGCAGGCGGCGCTGGCGATCTTCGCCGCTTTGATCGGTTATCTGGCCGCGCTCACCGGCGGCGTGGTTTCGCCGCTGGTGGTGTGGTTCGCGCTGGTGCCCGCCGAAGCGGCGCTGGCGGGCGGACGTCCCGCCGTGCTGCGCGCGGCGATCGCGGCGAGCGTGGCGCTTCTGGCCGTGGCCGGCATCGAAGCGGCCGGCGCCTTGCCGATCTCGCGTCTGCCGGTGCCCGCCTGGGAGCTGTATGCCGTGTCGGTGTTCGCCGCGGTGATCCAGGCCGCGCTGATTGCCGCCGCCGCGCAGGATCGCCAGCGCGCCGCCGACAAAGCCGCCGCCGAAGGCGCCGCCATGTATCGGTTCCTCGCCGACAACGCGATGGACCTGATCACACGGCACAGCGCCGACGGACGCATCCGTTTTGCCAGTCCCGCCGCGCGCGCGCTGTTCGGCCGGGCGCCCGAGGAATTGCTCGGTCTGGCGCCGTCGGCGCTGGTGCATCCCGACGATCTGAAGGCGATGCAGGCGGCCTTCATGGAGGCGAGCTATTTCGCGCGACCGGCCTCGGCGGAAGTGCGCTTGAAGCGTGCCGACGGCTCCCATGTATGGGCGGAAATCCGCTGCCGTCCGGTGCCCAAACCGAACGGCGAAGCCTCCGACATCGTCGCCATCACCCGCGACATCACCGAACGCAAGGCTTACGAGCGCCAGCTGATCGAGGCGCGCGATCTTTCCGAACAGGCCAGCCGCGCCAAATCGCGCTTCCTCGCCAACATGAGCCACGAGCTGCGCACGCCGCTCAATGCCATCATCGGTTTTTCCGAAGTGATGACGCACGAGATGTTCGGCGCGCTGGGCGGGCCGCGCTATCTCGAATATTCGCGGCTGATCCACGAATCGGGCAACCACTTGCTGGAGCTGATCAACGGCATTCTCGACATGTCGAAGATCGAGGCGGGCAAGTTCGAGCTTTCCGAGGAAGTGTTCGATCTGGCCGACGTGGCGGAGTCCTCGGTGCGCTTCGTCAAGCTGCCGGCGGAGCGGGCCGGCGTGGCGATCAGGATCGCGATCGCGCCGAACGCCAAGCTGATCTTCGCCGACAAGCGGGCGGTCAAGCAGATTCTCGTCAATCTGTTGTCGAACGGCGTGAAGTTCACCCCGCGCGGCGGCGACATCCGCATTCGCGCCGCTCTGGATTCGCGCGGCATTGAGATCGCGGTGGCCGATTCCGGCGTCGGCATCTCCAAGAAGGACCTCGACCGTCTGGGCAAGCCGTTCGAGCAGGTCGAAGGCGAGCACGTGCGCGCCAAGGAAGGCACCGGGCTGGGCCTGTCGCTGGTCAAGGCGCTGACGGCGATGCATGGCGGCGAAGCGGTGCTGGAATCCAGGCTCGGCGAAGGCACGGTGGTGCGCGTGCGCCTGCCTTACGCCGCCGTCGACGACAAGGGCGCGCGCCTGGCGCCGGACCGGCAAGCGAATATCCTGCCGTTCCGCGGCGCGGCGGCATAGAAGAAGCGAATAGCGAATAGGGAAACTTTTTCTATTCGCCATTCGCTATTCGCTATTCGCCTTTGCGTGCTACACAGCCCCCATGACCTCACGCCTCAAAGCCGGCATTTTCGTTCGCGCCTTGATTCGCCGCGCGGAAGTGGCGGGCGCGCAGGCCTATGTCGTGAAGAAGGGCTCGGAGGAAGCCGGCGCGGTGTTCCTCAAGATCTCGCAGCTCGACGGCACCTGCACCATTCTCAATCAGGTGCGCCCGGGCGACGGCGAACTGGCGTGGGCGAAGCCGCTGGGCGGGCCTTGCGACGAGGCGCGCGCCGCGGCCTATTTCGCCAAGCAGATGAAATTCGATCGCGATCTTTGGATCGTGGAGATCGAGGACCGCGAAGGCCGGGCGTTCGTGGACGAGAAGATCGTTTAGACAAGAAGCGAATAGCGAATAGGGAGTGGCGAATAGAAAGGGATTCTGCTACTCGCTAATCGCCACTCGCTATTCGCCAACCCATGCCGCACAGCATTTCCCACGAAGCCGCACGCCGGCGCACCTTTGCCATCATCAGTCACCCTGATGCCGGCAAAACCACGCTGACCGAGCACCTGCTCCTTCTCGGCGGGGCGATTCACGAGGCCGGCCGCGTCAAGGCGCGCGGCGAGGCGCGGCGCGCGCGCTCCGACTGGATGAAGATCGAGCAGGAGCGCGGCATCTCGGTGACCAGCGCGGTGATGACCTTCGAATATGACGGGGCGATCTTCAATCTGCTCGACACGCCGGGCCACGAGGATTTCTCGGAAGACACCTACCGCACGCTGACCGCCGCCGACAGCGCGGTGATGGTGATCGACGCGGCCAAGGGCATCGAAAGCCAGACCCGCAAGTTGTTCGAGGTCTGCCGGCTGCGCGACATCCCGATCATGACCTTCGTCAACAAGATGGACCGCGAGGCGCGCGACGCTTTCGAGCTGCTCGACGAAATCTCCGACCAGCTGCAGCTCGACGTGGCGCCGATGGCGTGGCCGGCCGGGCACGGGCTGAACTTCAAGGGGGTATACGATCTTTATACGGACGAATTCCGGCCGTTCGGCGATTCGCCCGCGCCGCTGCCGGACGACGTGCGCGCCAAGCTCGAAGACGATGTGGAACTCGTGCGCGCCGGACTGTCGCGCTTCGACGCGGCCTCTTATCGCGAGGGCCATCTGTCGCCGGTATTTTTCGGTTCGGCGCTGAAAAATTTCGCGGTCAAGGATCTGCTGACGGCCTTGGCCCGGCACGCGCCGCCGCCGCGCACGCAAGCCGCCAAAAACCGCGAGGTCAAACCCTCGGACAGCGAAGTCTCCGGTTTCGTCTTCAAGGTCCAGGCCAACATGGACCCCAACCATCGCGACCGCGTGGCGTTCGTGAGATTGGCGTCGGGCCGCTTTCGCCGCAACATGAAGCTGATCCAGTCGGGCACCGGCAAGACGATCGGCGTGCACAATCCGATCCTGTTCTTCGCCCAGACCCGCGAGACGGTGGACGAGGCCTATCCCGGCGACATCATCGGTATTCCCAATCACGGCGTGCTGCGCGTCGGCGACACGTTGTCGGAATCGGGCACCGTCGTCTTCACCGGCATCCCCAATTTCGCGCCGGAGATTCTGCGCCGCGTGCGGCTGGGCGATCCGATGAAGCAGAAACATCTGGCGCGCGCCCTCACCAGCCTCGCCGAAGAAGGCGTGACGCAGGTCTTCAAGCCCGCCATCGGGTCCTATTGGATCGTCGGCGTGGTCGGCCCCTTGCAGCTCGATGTTTTGAAATCGCGGCTGCGCGACGAATACGGGCTGGACGCCGAGCTGGAAGCCTCGCCCTACGACGCCGCGCGCTGGATCGGCGCTGCGCCCGCGGAGCTGGAGAAGTTCGTGGAGTCGAACCGCGGCGGCATGGCGGCCGACCGCGACGGCGCGCCGGTGTTCCTCGCCAAGAGCAATTGGGAACTGGGCTACGTCGCCGAGAAATTCCCTAAGGTGAAATTCGCCAAAACGCGCGAACGCAGCGACGTGCAAAGCACGACGTGATTTTCTCCCCCCGTAAACGGGGGAAGGAAAGGTAACTACTCCGCCGCTTCTGTTTGGCTATGTTCGAGTGGCGCGTGGTGAATCCGCCAGAACCGCGTCAGCCGTTCGGCGGCGCGCTGAGGCACCGTGTCGTAAACGTCAAGCCGCGCCAGCGGATCGCCGTGCTGCGCGCCTTCGAGAAGCGTCAGCGCCGAAAACGCCGCGCGATCCAGATGCGCGCCCTTGCATAGGACCGCCAGCGCCTCCGCCGTTGCGTCGGCCAGGATTGCCTCGGCGGTCGAGGGCGCGATCCGCAGCGCCGCGCCGAGCCGCCCGGCGAAGTCGCGAGCCTTGGCATCGCGCGCGTCGGCGAGAAGCGTGGCCCCATTCGGCGCCGCGGCGTCGCCCGGCTCGCCGGCTTCGTCGCCGGCCATCTCGTTGCGCATCAGGATTTCGCGGCGCACGCGCGCGGGCGCCGAGAGATAGAATTCGTTGACCAGCTCGAGCGGCAGCTCGCCGTGGCCGCCCAGTCGCGCGGCCAGCTCGGCGCGCGTGGTCTCGTCGGTTTCGCGCAGCGTCTTTTCCAGCAGCGCCACCACCGGCGCACGCATCGCCTCGGGCCAATCGGGCGGCCAGCCGAGCAGCAGATCTGCCAGCTCGCCGACCAGCGCCGCGCGCTGCGCCGGGCCTTCCCCCGCCAGCTCCAACAGATGGCACAGACGATCTTTCGCCGTCGGCATCGCTTGCTCCCTTGCGGGACAACAATACGCAGCGGGCGTTAAGGTTTCGTTTGTTATGTGTGAAAAGCGAGTAGCGAATAGCGAATAGCGAATGGAAACGGTTATTTCTATTCGCTACTCCCTACCCGCTATTTGCTTTTTTCATTCCCCGATCTGCACCCACGTATCGGGAAAATAGCCGTTGAAGTTGGAGCGGGCGGCGACCGTATAGGCTCCCATGGCGTCGAAGACGATGAAATCGCCCGGCCCGATCCCTTCGGGCAGCGTCCGCGGGCGGGGCAGCACGTCGAGCGTATCGCAGGTCGGCCCGTAGACGCGGAACGGCCTGGTATCGCCCGGCAGCGGCAGGGCGCGGTTCTTGGCGTCGACCGTGAACACGCGCACCGGATAATCCACGTTGAAGCCGGGCATGGTCAGCTCGTCGAAGCTGCCATAGATGCCGTCGTTGATGTAGAGCCGGTCGCCCTTGCGCAGCACCACCTGCGTGATCAGCGACATTCCCTCGGAGACCAGCGCGCGTCCCGGCTCGCAGAGGATCGGCAGATTATCGCGCTCCAGCGTCGCCAGGGATTCGTGGATGGTGTCGAAATACCAGTGATAGGGGGGCAGGTCGTAATTGGCGTCCGGGCCGGGAAACCCGCCGCCGATGTCCAGCGCCGCGATTTCGACGCCCGCCATGGTGACCGTGCGCCGCGTCAGCTCGACGGCCTGCGCGTAGGAAAAAGGCGACAGGCATTGCGAACCGACATGGAAAGTGAGGCAGGGCGCCGCGCCCAGCTCGGCCACGCGTTTCAAGAGCCGCGCCGCATCGTCGGGCCGCATGCCGAATTTGCTCGACAGTTCCAGCAGCGCGCCGCCGAATTGGGTGGACAGCCTTACGAAGATGCGCAGCTTCTTCGGCTGCTTGGTTTCGGCGATCAGCTTGTCGAGTTCGTAATCGCAATCCACGACATAATCGGTGACGCCGTATCTCTCGAACGCCGCCTTGGCGTGGCCGCTCAGGCGCACCGGCGCCATGAAGTGGCAAAGCGCGTCGGGGAAACGGCTCTTCACCAGCTCGATCTCGCCCAGCGAGGCGGTGTCGAAATGGCGGATGCCCGCGGCATAAATCTGATCGAGCGCATAGGGATGCGGATTGGCCTTGACGGCATAGAGCGCGTCGCCGGGAAAGGCGTCGAGGAAGCGCTTGGCCGCGATGCGGAACTTCTCCGGAAACAAGCAATAGACCGGATCGACGGGCTTCAGCGCGCCGATGGCTTTCTCGATCGTGGCGAAATGCGGAATGTCGATACGCGATGGCGCGTTCATCGGCTGGGCCTCAGAATGGCGCGTGCTTCTTGAGGCATCGGAGGCGGGGGGTCAAGGTGCCGAGCCGTCAATGCGCCTCGCGGGCTCCGCGCCAGAGCACGGAACCCGCGAGTGACATTCCCGCCAAGGGGGGCGTCGGCGGGAAAAGCGAAACGCCTATTGCTCCGATGGGGGCGGAGGAGGCACGTCGCCGTCGTGATCGCCGTCACGGCCGCCGCGGTGCATGTCGAAGCCGCGCTCATGCATCCCGCGCATATGTTCCATCATTTCGGCGCGCGCCGCATGATCGAAGATGTGCGTCTGTTCCTGGTTCAGCGAGCCGGCAAGAGCTTCGAGGGCCGGCAGCTGGGCTTGCAGATCGGCAAGACGGTCCTTCAGCTTCTGCTCCCGCAGCTTCGCCAGATCGACGATGGAGGCATCCTTGCCGGGCAGCTTCGCCGCCTCGCAGGCGCCTTCGCGCGACTTGGCGTTCGACAGCATGACCTTCTGCCAGCGCGCGAACAACGGCTTCTGGCTGTCAGTCAGCGCCAGTTTGGTTTCGAGATAGGCGAGCTTACCGACGGCGCGCGCGTAGAAATCGGAGCACATCTGCGCATGATGCTTCGCCATGTCTTCCTTGTTCATGTGCCAGGGACCGTGTCCCATTTGCCCGGCGGCTGGCGCGGGCGGGGCCGGCGGCGCGTCCTGCGCCATGGCCGCCGACGCGCACAGCGCCAGCGACGCGAAGAAGGGAACAATGATCCTGTACTTCATGGGGGTAACCTCACGGGGTTGAATTGACCCAATTATAACGGGCCGCCCCGCGCAATCCGTCTGAATTGGGCGTAATTGTTGTCGCGATTTGTCGAAGGCGTGCGCCGCGAGCGGCTTTTCCGCCATTTCGGTAAGGATTCGGACGGGCGCTTCTACGAACCGGCGCGCAATTCGCGGATCGTTTTCTTTCCGTCGGCGCTCGGCTGATAGACGAAGCGCATCTCGCCGAGCGCGCGCCGGAACGCTTCCGGCGTGATCTTTTCCGAGACCTCGAAACCGTCGAAGCCGACGCGGTGCATGAAGGCAAGCTGGTCGGTGAGAAAATCGCCGGCGGCGCGGATTTCGCCGCGAAAGCCGAGCCTGGTGCGCAGCATCCGCGCCCAGGAAAACGCGCGTCCGTCGCGGAACTTGGCAAACTCCAGCACGATCAGCGACAGGCGGGCCGCGTCTTCGCCCAGCGCGGCCGGGGATTCCTCGGACTTCAGCCGCACGCCGAGCGGCGCGTTGCGCGCCAGCAAAGTTTCGCGCTCGGCCAGGAATCGCGCCAGCGAAACGATCGCCGGCTCGTCGGGCAGCGGCGCGCTGTCGGCGACGTCGGCGAAAAGGTTCTCGGCAAGCGCGCCGTGCTTAATGAGCGGCATGGAGCTGCTCTCGATAGGTCATGTTCCGAAACGGCTCCATGCCGACGCGCCGGTAGGTGTCGAGGAAACGTTCGCCGCCGACGCGCAGCTTCAGATAGGTTTCGATCACGCGTTCCACCGCATCGACGATTTCGTGCGCCCCGAAGCCCGGTCCCATGATCTCGCCGATGCTCGCGTCTTCCGCGGCCGAGCCGCCGAGCTGGAGCTGGTAGAATTCCACGCCTTTCTTGTCGACGCCCAGGATGCCGATGTGTCCGGCGTGATGATGGCCGCAGGCGTTGATGCAGCCGGAAATCTTGATTTTCAATTCGCCGATCTCGTGCTGGCGGCTGAGGTCGGAGAAGCGCTTGGCGATGGCCTGGGCGACGGGAATGGAGCGCGCATTCGCCAGATCGCAATAATCGAGGCCTGGGCAGGCGATGATATCGGTGACCAGGCCGGCGTTGGGCGTGGCGAGGCCGAGTTTTTTCAGCCGCGCGAAAATCGCCGGCAGGTCTTTCTTGCGCACATGCGGCAGCACCAGATTCTGTTCGTGGCTGACGCGGATTTCCGCTTGCCCGAATTCGTCCATCAGATCGGCCAGGGCATCGAGCTGCTGGTGGCTGGCGTCGCCCGGCACGCCGCCGATGGGTTTCAGCGAAATCGTGGCGATGGCGTAGCCCGGCGCGCGGTGCCGGTGCAGGTTGGTCTTCGCCCAGTCGGCGAAATCCTTGTCGGCGGATTCGGGCAAGACATCATCCAGCTTCTCGAAGGCGGGTGGCGCGAAATAGGCCGCGATGCGCTTCAGCTCCTCGTCCGGCACGGTCAGCGTTCCCGCCGCTTTGATCTCGGAAAATTCGCGCGCCACCAAGCGGCGCATCTCTGCTTCGCCCAGCGTGTGCGCCAGGATCTTGATGCGCGATTTGTAGAGATTGTCGCGCCGCCCCTGCTCGTTATAGACGCGCAGCACGCTTTCCAGGAACGCCAGCAGGTCCGGCTTGGCGACGAAATCGCCCACCACATAGCCGAGATAGGGCGTGCGCCCCATGCCGCCGCCGACCAGCACGCGATATCCGGTTTCGCCCGCCTTGTTCTTCACGATCTGAACCGCCACGTCGTGGAATTTGAGCGCCGCGCGGTCATGGGCGCTGCCCGAGACCGCGATCTTGAATTTGCGCGGCAGGAAGGTGAATTCCGGATGCAGGCTCGACCATTGGCGGACGATCTCGGCCGTCGGGCGCGGGTCTTCGATCTCGTCGGCGGCGGCGCCGGCGAAATGGTCGGCGGTGACGTTGCGGATGCAATTGCCGCTGGTCTGGATCGCGTGCATTTCCACCGTGGCGAGCTCGGCCAGGATGTCGGGCACGTCCTTCAGCTTGGGCCAGTTGAACTGGAGGTTCTGCCGCGTGGTGAAATGGCCGTAGCCTTTGTCGTATTTGCGCGCGATGTGGGCGAGCATGCGCAATTGCCTGGCCGACAGCGTGCCGTAGGGCACCGCGATGCGCAGCATGTAGGCGTGAAGCTGGAGATAAAGCCCGTTCATCAGGCGCAGCGGCTTGAACTGATCTTCGTTCAGTTCGCCGGAAAGCCTGCGCGCCACCTGGTAACGGAACTGCTCCACGCGCTCGCGCACGAAGACGGCATCGAATTCGTCATATCGATACATCGTCGTCTCCACCTCCCCCTTGCGGGGAGGTCGCCGCGTCGAAGCCCGCAGGGCGAAGACGGGCGGGTGGGGGGCTGAAGCCGGTCGCTTGCTTTCCAAGATCGCTGCGCACCGTAGGCCCGGCGGCGCGGACGATCTCGCGCTCTTTCACCGGCCGGACGCCGTCCGCCTCCGCGCGTACCTCGAAGAGATACGGGTTCACGACCACATTGCCGGCGACGAATTCGCGCGCCGCCGCGAGCGCCGCTTCGGCCTCGGCTTCGGCGGAAAAGATATCGGCCTCACCAAACGCCTCCACCCAGCCGCCCGCGCGCCAATAGACGACGTCGCCGTCGCGCAGCCGGTTCGCGGTGAGCATCTGAAGGGCAGGGCCTGCCATGGACGGAAAATCACATTTCTTATCGTGGAAATCAAGACTTCACATGTCACACTTGTATAAATGTGTGATTAACACTCTAACATATGTTGAATTGACAGATTTGGCTCTAGCTCTGCTTTTTCAAGGCGCTCTCGTGCCATTTGTGCAGCAGGGCGTATTCCAGCGCCGACAAGGCCGCGAAGATCGCGATGCCCAGCGCGGCGAGCAGCGCCAGACAGGCGAACATCTTGGCGATCTCCAGCCGGTTGCCCGCCTCGATGATGCGCCAGGCAAGCCCCGTCGCCGTGCCCGATCCGGCGACGAACTCCGCCACCACCGCGCCGATCAGCGCCAGTCCGCCGGCGATCTTCATCGCGCCGAGCAGATAGGGCAGCGCACTGGGCAATTGCAGCCGCCAAAGGATTTGCCGGCGCTTGGCGCCGTAGAGATGGAACAGGTCGATCAGATTGTGGTCGGCGGATTTGAGCCCCAGCGTCGTGTTCGACAGGATCGGGAAGAACGCCACCAGGAAAGCGATCAGGATCAGCGCCAGCTCGATGCGGTCGTAGCCCACCCAGATCAGGATCAAGGGCGCGATCGCCACCACCGGCGTCACCTGCAGCACCACCGCGTAAGGATAAAGCGCGTTTTCCACCGTGCGGCTCTGGCCGAACAGGATCGCCAATCCGACGCCGCCGATCAGCGCCAGCACGAAGGCCGCGAAGGTCACCGACAGCGTCGCCCACAGCGCCGCCATCAGGCTCGGGAAATTTTCGACGAACGCGCTCCAGATGTCGCTCGGCGCGGGTAGAAGATAAACCGGAACCTGCAGCGTACGCACCGCGAGCTGCCAGGCGGCCAGCACCGCAAGGCCGAGCGCGAAGGGAAGAAGGT
>Ga0181529_10006043_pt1 | contig 12437 bp, 10 predicted proteins | sample PEATcosm2014_Bin_36_FD_119763 | JGI IMG/M metagenome (GOLD analysis project Ga0181529, IMG submission 119763) | Peatland microbial communities from MTU Mesocosm Facility, Houghton, MI, USA - PEATcosm2014_Bin10_30_metaG | ecosystem: Environmental > Terrestrial > Soil > Wetlands > Peat | place... | reverse complement strand
AGCGGCGGGCGGGCAATACAGAGCAGGAGTTAGCCGACTTTAGTGCGGTGGTGAAGATGTTTCCCCAGTCCCGCGATGCCCGGCGCGAGTTGGGCATTATCTATTACCGGCAACACGACTATCCCGCGGCGCTGGAGCAGTTTGAAGCATTACAGAAGATCGATCCAGATGATCTGGCGGCCCACTACAATTTGTCCATTCTCTACCGCCGCACAGGCAAGCCCGAGGAAGCCGCCGCACAGCAGGCCATGTTTGCCGACAAGAAAACCGATCCAGGCGCGCCGACCTACTCGCTCAACTATCTTCACGCACATCCTGAGATTACGATCGAGAGCATCCCGTGGCATTTGCACACCAATGATGAAATGGAGGGAGGGCTAACTCAAAATGGCAAGTAAGTCGGAAAGCCATGAATATATTCTGAGCAAATCCGTTTCTGTAGCTGTGTGGATTGGCTTGCTAGCTCTACCAACTCTGTGTCGGGCTGAGAATAACTGCCCGTGGATGAACGAAGCGACGGCATCAGGAATACTGGGCGGTGAGGCAATGGGAATGGTGACAGGTAGCGGCGCTGAAGGGCCGGCTATCTGTGAATTCACGCAGTTGGGCGGTGGCTTCAAGCGTACACTGAGCGTGACCGTGGAAGTTACTCCGGATGCTCATGCACGGCTGCAAACAGTTGCGCGAAGTTGCGGAGGTGATGCTGCTCCCTTGAAGGCCATCGGCAATGAGGCGCTACTCTGCCCGACGAACGATCATAAGAATGGACACGGTGAGCTTCTGGTGGGACGGGTCCGTGATCAAGTCTTCACGATTACGATCAAGACCACTCTCAAGGATGACCCGATGCTCACTCGCGAGACGCTCGCAGTCAGGATCAACACGACAGCCGAGCAGATTGCGGGTAATTTGTTTTAATCTTCAGGAAGAGAAAGTGCGCGGAGGGATTTTCTTCGTCGCCGGCAGTACATTCGCTTCCGCTGAACTGAGATACTGCGAGTTCCTTGTTGCGAACTTGCGTAAGGAAGACGATTGAGTCGTAAGAAGCGTCCCGACCCACTTCGCACGTAGCCAGCCAGAGTGGCCATGTGTCGTCTACAGAGAAGCTGTTTTCCCCAAAAGGCGCTGTCATGCGCTCCATTCATCATGCAAAACCGCCAACATTATCAAATCCGGCAGGCTACGCAGACGATGCAGGCTGGGGCGTGAACCCAATAATGCGTTTATTGTCCTAGCATTACCGTTGTATTCAAAAGGGTAGATAAAAGTGTGGCGGAGAGACTGGGATTCGAACCATGATCGTGCAATTTGGAGACTAGAGCAAAAACAGACCGGCTAATCCGAGCTCGGAATGAAGAGAATATCTGCAAAGTAGAAGAAAGGTAAAATATTGAAAAATATATAGATATTTGAGATGATAGTGGGCTAGAATGGACTGGTTGAAGGGGGCAGAATCTTCATTTGAATGATGGGTATATGTCTTCATCCACAAATCGTTTTTCTTCTTGCTTGGTCGGTGATACCCCCGTAAATACCCCCGATGCTGAATGTATTCACCATTGCAGTTCGAAGCGGAGTTATTGTCTCTTATTGTATGTCGTCGCGTAGGTAGGCCTCGGCAAACACGAGCTCGCAATTGCGCTGTATCGCTGGTTGATCGGCTAGTCTCCAGGGTCCGCCGATCTGTACGCGTTACTCGGCCAATCTAAAGGGTGAGGAGATCCCCCGGCTCTCCTAAGGAACAACATTGATGGGGATGAGTTGGAACCCGAGTTCTCGGGCTTGGGCGTGAAGCCTTGCTGATTTCTGTAGCCGTCTGCGTTGCTCTTGTAGTTGAAAGACTGTTGCATCGTATTCTTGCTGCGTTGTGACCATGTGGTACACGATCCTGGCGAGTTTGTGAGCAGTAGCGGTCATGGCCTTGGGGGCCCCCATCCGCGCTTTCATGCGCCGGAAATAGTCGCCAAGGAAGGAGTCGCTTCGGTGTAGACCCTGGGTCGCCATGCGCAGCGCGAGGGCCACGCGATTCTTTGTCGGCTGCGTCCGAGAGGATAAAACTTGGCCGCCGCTGATCTTGGGGTTCGGGCATAGCCGAAGCCAGGAACAGAACGCGGCTGCAGTCGGGAACCGGGACAGGTTCGGGCCGATTTCGGTAAGCAGCATTTGCGCGGTTAACGAGTTGATCCCCGGTACCTCGGTGAGGTCCACCCCAAATGCCCGATATAGATCATTGCGCAATTGCGGTGGTTCATTCCGCCAGGGCGTCCTGCGGATCTTTTCTCCTTTCGGAGGCTTCTCACCTACGGCGGTTTTTGAGGGAAGGCACTGCAGCATTTGTTTCACCTGCAGATCAACCTCTTGAATTAGTTCCTGGTAGTGCCGATAGGATTTCAGAGATTGGCGGAGCGTGAACAAGTGCTCCTTGCGGTAATCACCGACCAGCGATTTCATGATCGTCTCTTCACTAGCTTGAATATGACGGTTACGCAGTTGCGCCAGTTTCTGGGGGTTGCGTTCTCCAGCGAGGATCGCATCCATAATCGCCAGGCCTGTCGTCCCTGCCAGATCGCTGATGACGTGGTGAAGCTGCAGGTTCATCTGGTCCAACGCCTTCTGCATGTGCTGAAGATGAAGGGTGGCCAACTGAATGAGGTTGTCGCGATGACGCCACAGCGAACGGAGCGCGCAGATTTCGTCGTCGGGACGAAAGGACCCGCGCAACAGGCCCACGAAATGAAGGTGCTGAATCCATTGGCAGTCGGAAACATCGGTCTTCCTGCCCGGAACATTTTTGACGTGATGAGCGTTGACCAGCCGCACATCGATCTTGCGCTTCTCCAGGATCTGAAACAGCGGAATCCAGTACACGCCGGTCGATTCCATCGCTACAGTTCGGATCTGGCATTGCTGAAGCCAGTCCGCCAGTCTTTCCAAATCGACGGTGAAGGTGGGGAAGCACCGGATCGGCTCTGGGGCACGATCATTAGGCACGGCCACGAAGATCTCCGTGGCGCCCACATCGATTCCTGCGGCGTCGGGCTCGATCACGGGCAGGCTGACAACCTTGTTGCGCTGCTTGGACATAACATCTCCTTGTCTGTCCCGCTGCGCCGGCCTGAGCCGTGCAAAAAGGTAGTCTCCCAAACGAGATCGTCAACCTCCCGACAACAAGCGAGAAGCAAGGACGTCATCACTGTACTGAGCACGGGGCCCAGAACCACACTGCCGGACGGGCTTGCGAAAGCACCAGTGAGCCATCGGTCTTAACTGCCAACGCGCGAGACTTCACCAGCGTAAATGCGGCACATACCCTTTGTTCCTTGCCTTATTGTCCAGACCTTTGGTCTGGTACCCCACTGCCGGGGTGGCAGTAGCAGTTTGACATTTACTGGAGTCCATCCAAGAAACTCCAAACGTGAGCCGACCAAAGCACACGCAAAGGAGAAACTGGATGGACCAATTGGAGAGTCTAAGCCACACGATATGGGAGTGCAAATACCATGTGGCATTTATCCCGAAATGCCGCCGCAAGGTGCTGTATGAAGGTCTGCGGCAGCATTTGGGCGAAGTGTTCAAACGTTTGGCCGAGCAGAAGGAAAGCCGTGTGCTGGAAGGCCACCTGATGCCTGACCACGTGCATATGCTGCTTTCGATTCCGCCCAAATATGCGGTATCGGAGGTTGTGGGATTCATCAAGGGCAAGAGCGCGATTCACCTGGCGCGGACCTACGGCGAGCACAAGCAGAACTTCGCAGGTCAGCATTTCTGGGCGCGCGGCTATTTCGTGTCGACGGTGGGGCGCGACGAGACGGCGATTCGCGAGTACATCCGAAACCAAGAGGTTGAGGACAAGCGACTGGACCAGCTCAAGATGTGGAAGTAGCCACCGAAAGGTGGCCCCAATAACGTCGGGGCCGCGTTAGCGACCCCGCTCAAGCCGCTTTGAGCGGCTCACACAATCAAGCCCCCGGCTCTGCCGGGGTATTGACAGAAGGCACTTGATTTTCATAGTTGAGTTGGGCGACAAGAGAAGTATGTCGCGATTCAAGATGTACAGTCCAGATCAGGCGTATTTGCTGCCGCCGAGCGTGCGGGATGAATTGGGTTCGAGTCATCTCTGCTTTTTCGTTCGTGACGTTGTGGAACGGTTGGATATGACGGTGTTTGAGCGCAGCTACAGCGTCGAGGGCGGTGAGTTGTACGCTCCGCAGTTGATGCTTGGCATGTGGCTTTACGCATACGCCTTGGGCATCACCAGCGCGCGGCTGGTGGAGCGGCGTCTGGTCGAAGACCTTGCGTTCCGGTATCTTGGAGCCGGTGAGCGGGTGGACAACTGGGCGCTGAGCGCATTTCGCCGTCGCCATGGCCGTGCGTTGAACGACGCGTTTACGCAAGTGCTGGAATGGGCGCAGTCGATGGGCATGGTGAAGTTGGGCCGTGTGGCGATCGACTCGACGCGCATCCAGGCCAACGCCTGCCGGGACCGCGTGGACTCGGAGCAGGCGCTGCGCTCGACGCGAGCCCAACTGCGGCGCCAGGTGCGCAGTTGGCAGCGGGCCGCTGACCGCGACGACGCTGAACCGGGCGGACTCAATGTGGCCATCGGCGAGTTGAGCCGGGCGCTCGAAGAGTTGCCGCGACGGCTTGAGCGGCTGAAGAAGAGCGGCTTGAAGAAGCTCTCGCGCACCGACCAGGACGCGCGCTTTCTGCGCCAGCGCGGCGGCTTTGCGCTCGGCTACACGGGTGAGATCGCGGTCTCGGACGACCATCTGATCGTGGCCCAGCGCGTCACCCAGAACCCGACCGATAACGGCTCGCTTCTGCCGATGATCGATGAAGTGAAGCAACGATGCGGCGCGCCGCCCACGGCCGCGCTGGCCGACAGCGGCTTCTTTTCCGTTGCCAACCTTGAACAGATGGAACAGGAGAACATCGATGGATTTGTACCGGATTCGAATCTTGCCTGCGAATTGAATTTGGGCGTGCGCTGCCACCTCAAAGCCCGAGCCGCCTCGCATCGCAGAATGCGCGCCAAGCTGCGATCGCCCGATGGGCAGGCCGTCTACGCGCGGCGCAAGGCAGTCGTCGAACCGGTATTCGGAGTTCTGAAACAGCAACGTGGAATGAGGCAATTTCGCACCCGCGGCTTGGAAAAAGTGAACGGAGAATTTACTCTCGCCACCCTGGCCTACAACATCACACGGTTACAGGCGCTAATGACATCCTGAACCGCAACCGAAAACTCCAAACTTGCCCCGGCGGGTGCCAAAAACGAAGCCCCCTGCCGGAAAACCTTCACCACAACACCTCGCTCAGCTAACGCTCCGAGCGTTCTCACGCAGACACTTTAGCCCCTGAGTGGATACACCGCGGCGCATCGCATCGGTTATGAAGTCGCTTCTAATAAGGTAACGAGCGCCTCTTCTCCCGCTCGAGCAGCACCTCTTCATATAACTTCATAGTCCTCTCAATCATCAATCCAGGAGCAAACTCCCGACGCGCGCGGTCCCTGCCAGCCTCGCCCATCCTCTTTCGCAATCCCGCGTCTTCCAACAGCCTATTGACTGCCCGCGCAATAGCGTCCGCATCCTCAGGCGGGACCGTGATTCCCGTGACCCCGTCGAGGGACACCTCGGGAACCCCCGAGTTGAGGTCCGTATTGATCACGGGTACCCCGACAGCCATGGCTTCCAATTGAACCAGCCCAAAAGCCTCTGCACGCGAGATAGAAGGCAAAACGAAGACCGAACTCGCTTGGTAGTACTTCTGCAAATTGTCAACCCTGCCGAGAAACTTGACCTTGTGGCTCACCCCAAGCTCCTGCGCCGAATGCTTCAGTGTGGCATCAAGCGGACCTGTTCCCACCAGGAGGAGCGTCGCGTCAACCATTCGCATCGCCTCCAGCAAATAGCGGAAGCCCTTGTAGCCCACCAGTCTTCCCACCGCCAGAACCAGCCGTGGACCATACTGCTGCACGACTTTGGCGCTTTCGGCACCGACGTTGTCGCGCTCCTTTTCTATGTTGATCCCCATGGGAATCACCGTGCACTTTGCCTTGAATGGCGCCAACTCCTCGGAGCTATCGAGATAGCGCTGCGAGGCAACAATGATTCGGTCAGCCCGTCTCATCATCTCGTTCACAAATGGATCCGAGAATCTCTTCAGAAGCTTCCGGCCGAGAGTGTCGCTTTGGTGCATGATGACCAAAGGTCCGCGGTACCGCGCCGCGACGATCGCAAATGCCGCCGCCGGATTGGGCACGTGCACATGCACCAGCCCCGGTTTCACCTTCATCAACTCCCATGGAAGCGTCGGAGTGACGGGCATCGATGCCACAACGCCCAATGTCGGCACGCGGGTTATGATTGCACCATCCATCCGGTCGACGCGACCGCGAATGGAATCTCGGGCCACGATCACCTGAACATCTTCAGAACTGCTCAGACCTGAGACGAGATTCTGTATATGTGTTTCCATTCCCCCCATGTGCGGAGGGTAATACTTGCCAATTTGTATGATGGGTCCCTGCATTAACTGCACCGTCTTAATCTGAGTATTCTGATCTTAAAGAAGAATACCAAATGACCTTTTCAAATCTTGCACGCACGAATCTACTTTGACGGGAGATTTCTTGCCCAGTCGATCACCGGTGTCCAGAGATACGAATATGAAACGCTAAAACCATATATGCCGCGCTCGTCACTCGTTCTGCCTTCAGATGGACCATACTAGCCTCCAATGGGACCGACCCAAAAAAGAAATGGAATCGCATTGCATTCAGTTCAGCGGCTGAGAGGACGCCAAGAAGAATCGAGCATTGCAGCGTTCACACCTTGAGCAGGCGATTGATGGTTGCCGCAGTAAGCCCGGCGCAGGTTATACCAGCAAACCGGCCAACCCTCCGCCTCCCCTGCTCAACAAGTGAGTGCCTCAGAGTGGGCTCTGTTGCAATCTGTAGCAGAGCCCGCCCAATATCCTCAATGCTATAAGGATCAAATAGCAGCGCGGCGTCACCCGCTACCTCCGGGAGAGAAGCGACATTGGAACACGCGATGGGACACCCCTCTGCCATCGCCTCCACCAGAGGATACCCGAAGCCCTCATAAAAAGAAGGGAAAACCAGTGCCGTGGCATTTTGGTAGTACACTCCCAGTTCTTGATCGGTCACTTGCCCGGTAAACCGTACGCGCCCATTGAAATCCGCGGAGATATCTCCGAACTGCATCTCAGAATTCAAAAAGCCCTCTTGCTTGCCGACGACGATCAGATCGTGAGGAATCCGGTGACGAATTCCTCCGAATGCAGCAATCAATCGAGGCAGATTCTTGTGCTTCTTCACGTTGCCTACGGCAAGAAAATAGGGAAGATTGGACGATGGAGGCCGGGCCGCAGGAGGGACACCCCACAGGTTTCCCATGGGTGGGTACGCAACCACCAAACGTTCCCTATCCACATGAAGGTACTTTTGCACCTCGGACGCCGTGAATTCTGAGTCACACAAGATTACCGACGCACGCTTTGCAACTCTGGATAATAGGTATTTCGCATAGCCGCGTTGCAAGTCATTTGCAAGCGTCTCGGGATTTGCCAATTGGCACAGATCGTGAATCGTGACCAGCAATTTCCCCTGGTAAGGCAAAGGAAGGTTATATTGCGGTATCCAAAGCAGACCGATGTTGCGATACTCACCGCACACCGCAGCCCATTGCTCGGCAACACTAAAAATCCTAGGACGGAATTCGCGAAACTCGATTCGTGGATCACTGATCCATCCTTCGCCCTCCAGGTCGGTCGACTTACCCAGAACCGATATCTTTGAGGCGTTCAGACGCGGAATGAGGTCAGGAAGCAGGTTCTGAAGATAGCGCCCGATGCCTGCCATTCGGTACATGCGAAGATCAATAGTGATTCGATTTCCCATCTTCATCCTTCAGCGTACTCCTCTGACGTATTCCATTCTGCATGGACGGTTCAATGGCTGAGCGGCCGGTGCAATAAGCGCGAGTGGAACCCAAAGGAGGGGGAAGGAAAGATCAGGAACTCCGAATGCCATGTTTAAAATCATGCCTAAAGCAGCCCACTTTAGCCAGAAATAGTCTCCTAGTTCATTCTGAAAGAAACGCCATATCATGATGATAAATGAAGCAAACCCCGCGACGCCTATCGTGCTCAACATTGTTGATACAAGGCTCGAAGCTCGAGTAGAGCCCAGGCCAACTCCTATTCCGAAGGTGTTATATGTAACCTGCAAAGCATACATATCTGCCACCAGGCGTACCGCCCACGACAAGGAACTGGTCCCCTTGTTCAGTGTCTGCTCCATCACACTATCTCTTACAGCCGGTATGGCCAACGCGGAGAGTGCGCAGAGGCTGAGAAAAACTAACATTCCAATTCTTTTCAGCCGAGCCGTCCGAAGATAATAAGGAAAGCGCAATAATGGATAGCCCATGATAATCAGAGCCGCACTTACCCCGAGCGTGAGAAAGGCGGTCGTAGAAGCAATGACCACAATACCAAGCAGGGACGCTCCCATGATCCAAGCGCCCTTGCCGTTTTTCATAAACATGGCCATGCTACCCAACATTACCGCTGCCAGCATGCATCCCGCGGTTGAGGGTTCAGTGAACGTCCCATTTGGTCGCAATGATCCGCCCAGGTCGGGATTTGAAATAGACCAATTCTGGTTATTATTGAAGATCTTAGAAGGGAATGAGATTCCTGCATGGAGGAATGTGAGCTGAAGTAGTATGACAAGAAGCAACACCCAAAAGGCGACGAGAAAGCTTCTGGCTGGTGCAGCAATTTTCCCTGGAACATACGCAGCTGCCAGGACGACAAGGGTGTTGATTGCGAGGAGGAGAATGTTACCGATGTGCGGGTGAGATTCCAATGGAGGCTGTGAGTAAAGTCCTGCATCAAGTCCGAGCGGCGGATAATAAACAGGCATACCGCGAAAGATATAGGGATACACAACAGCCGAAACGGCGCCGATGCAGGCTAATGTCACTAATGGATAGAAACCTTTGAATTGATGAAAAGTCGTCTTCTTAAGAATAATCTCCAGCCCGCAACGGGCGAGGAAGAAAGGAGCAACCAGGTAATATGGCGCCATGTCAAAAGCAGAACTCGATATGACTGTTGCTGCCTGAAAAACGCCTGAGAAAACCAGCAAGGAGAATAGTTGACTACTTCCTTTCGTGAAGTAATAAAGCGACAGGAGCAAGAAGATCACCCCAATAAAGGTCGGCATTGTTTCATCGCTCCTGGCTCAAAATCGCCATGATTTCTGTAGCCGTCTGCTTCCAACTGAACTGTTGCCCACGGATTTTCGCGTTATGCGCCAGGTTCGAACGCGTGGCCTCGTCTTCCGTCATTCGCCCGAGCGCGTTCGCAATTGCATCAGTATCGTCCGGATCAACAAGCAATCCCGCATCCCCAGCGATTTCGGCAACCGAGGAAGTGCTGCTCGCAATCAGCGGGATTCCCCACTCCATGGCTTCCACCAGCGGCAAGCCGAAGCCTTCATAGAGGGAGACCAGGACCAAGGCCCGCGCATGTGCGTAAAGAGAGGAGAGGACACTGTCATCGACATGCTGAATCAGATGGACACAGGTCTGTAAATCGTTGGCCCGAACAAAGTCAATCACGCTAAAGTCGCCCCATTGGTCGCTGCCAGCAATTACCATATCGGACGGGTGAGGGCTCAGCTTCCGGTATTGAACGTAGGCGAGTAGCATGCGCTCAAGGTTTTTGTGTGGCCCGTTGCTGCCAACAAACAGGAAATAGGGACTGGATATCGGAGACGGAGCTGTCGCCCCGTTGTTTCGAAGGCTGGAAGCCAGGTAAATGACATCGATTTTTCCTTTGGCGCCAGGGAAAAACGTCAATACTTCGGAGCGCGTGAATTGCGAGTCGGCTATCACACGATCGGCGATACGAAGCGACAAAGGCAATAACAGTGCGAGGACATTACCGCCGCGCTTCATTGCTTGCGGAAAGCGCTTCCAAAGCACGTCGTGAACAGTTAACACCTTTCTGATACGGGGCTGCAAGAATACCGGTAACTGGGGATATGGTGACCAGAACACGTCGATTCCATCCCTAAGTGCCCAAAGAGGATAGAACAACTGCGCGAATGCAGTACTGAGTCCGCCCCTATGAACTGAACCGGCGCGTACCTTCCAGTGTTCGGGCAAAGAAAAGTCAAGCTGAAAGGGCTGGTGGGAGTAAATGAAAACACGGTGTAGCGACTGCCGTGACGCAAACTCTTGCAGGAGATTTGTGACATACCGGCCGATTCCGCAATAAGGATGCGCCAAGACCCGTCCATCCACCGCAATATTCAGTACCCGGCCCATCATCTGCCCCCTAGATCATCTCAATCGTCGGACCCCGTGACGCATTCTGACTCTGGATTGAATCCAACTATGCTTCTTGTTCGGTCTCGTCTAATTTCAAGTCTACCTTCTCCGATACCATCCAGATGGTTTCATAATGATTGCTTCGCCAGATTGCGAAGAGCAAACGAAACACAGCATATCGAATGCTCTGCAGGACCCACTTAAAACCGTGCGATGGGTAAAAGGGATCGAGAGACTCCCTCACGATACTGAATCCGTTCTTCTCGAGCAATCTCCGCAAAACAACGGGGGTGAAGTGGGAGAGATGAATTTCCGCCGCGTCTCCCGCCCTCGATAAGCCCAGCTTTGGACTGAATTGGCGGTAGCGCTTCATTCCGAAGCTGCTTAGAGTCCGGTTTCGGATCGAAGACAAAGCGAGCACGTCGTTGGGAACGGCGATCACCAGTTTTCCGTTCGGGCGCAACAGCCTTCGGCATTCAAGTATTGTGCAAGTAGGATCATGCACGTGCTCGAGCACATGGAATAGCGATATGTTGTCGTAGGATTCTGGAGGAAGATGCAGTTCTTCCAATACGCCCCGATGGATATCGAGACCGTACTTCTCCTTCGCAATTTGGACAGCACTGGCCGAAACCTCAGTACCCTCAACCGGGCTGAAGAAATGCCGTGCATGGCACAGAAACTGTCCGATGCCTGCACCGACATCGAGTAGGTTTCCAGGGTTGCTGTGGCGGATCATCTTCCTTAAGCGTCTCCTCCACAGCGCCTTGCGGCCTCTCTCCTCGTGGATCCAAGAATCGTACTTTGCCGGTTGTGAGTAGAAATCAGTGACTTCCGGCGGCGTGGGGCGAGGACTATCGAAAACATAACCGCAGTCGAGGCATTTGCAAAAGTTATAGTCCGAGTCGATTTTTCCAATTAAGTCACTCTTGCAGACGTTGCAACTTTTCACTGACTCCATTGGCGTTCTCCTGGACGATCGATCTGCACATCCCTTGACGCGTTCAACAACCGTTGTATTGCCGTCTAAGGCCTTTTCCCAATGATAGTCAAACCTTCGCTAAAGTCGAGTTCCCGCCCAGCAAAGCCATGGTTTCAGCAGCGGCCCGCTTCCAGCTAAATTCACGACCTCGGACCCCCGCCTTGCGTGCGAGTTCGAGGCGCAGGCTCTGGTCCTCCGTCATTCGATTAAACGCGGCAGCGATAGCATCTGTGTCGTTGGGATCGACAAGCAACGCGGCATCACCAGCGATCTCGGCAACCGAGGAATTGTTGCTTGCAATCATTGGAATTCCCCACTGCATGGCTTCCACCAGCGGCAGGCCGAAGCCCTCATAGAGAGAGACCAGAACCAAAGCCTGCGCATGCGCGTAGAGAGCGGAAAGAACACCGTCATCCACATGCCGAATCAGATGCACACAGGTCTCTAGATCATTTGTTCGGATGAAGTCAATTACGCTGAAGTCGCCCCACTGGTAGCTGCCTGCGATTACCAAATTGGACGGGTAAGGGCTCGCCTTTCGGTATTGAACGTAAGCGAGCAACATGCGCTCCAGGTTCTTGCGCGGCTCGCTGCTGCCAACAAAAAGGAAATATGGACTGGATATCGGTGACGGACCTGTCGCCCCGTTGTTTTGAAGGCTGGAAGCCAGGTAGACGACATCGATTTTGTCTTTGGCTCCGGGGAAGAACTTCAACACTTCGGAGCGCGTGAATTGCGAGTCGGCCATAACACGGTCGGAGATGCGAAGCGACAAAGGCATGAACACTTTTTCAAAAAACAGCGTGAGACGAGTCATCGTTTGCGGAAAGCGTTTCCAGACCATATCGTGAACAGTTATTACCTTCCTGATGCGGGGCGGCAAGAAGGCCGGTAAGATGGGAGATGGTGACCAGAATACGTCGATTCCATCCTTCAGCGCCCAGACGGGAAAGAGCGCCTGTGCGAATATCGTGCTTAATCCACGAGAACTAACCCTGCCGGTTCGAACCTTCCAGTGTTCTGGCAAAGGAAAACGAAGCTGAAAGGGCCTGTCGGAGTATAGGAATATACGATGAGGCGACTGCTGTGCT
>Ga0181529_10006042_pt1 | contig 12438 bp, 10 predicted proteins | sample PEATcosm2014_Bin_36_FD_119763 | JGI IMG/M metagenome (GOLD analysis project Ga0181529, IMG submission 119763) | Peatland microbial communities from MTU Mesocosm Facility, Houghton, MI, USA - PEATcosm2014_Bin10_30_metaG | ecosystem: Environmental > Terrestrial > Soil > Wetlands > Peat | place... | reverse complement strand
CGCGAACACGTTGAGGCGTTCCTCGGCCGGAATCCCACACCGCATCCCATTCAGGTCTGAAGCCATCCATCTATATGGTAGCGGTTTCGCGGCCGCCCGCTCACGTGAATCTGGAAACGGGGGTGGCCGGCGGTTTTCTCCAGCACCGGCGCCGTCCGCCTGATACCCTCAAATGAATGGGCCCTGTCGATACCAACCCGCTTCTCGATATCCGTTTTCGCATTCCGTTCGACCGCATCCGCGCGGCCGACGTGGAACCGGCCGCGGCCAGCCTGCTCCGCGACGCCCGCGCGCGGCTTGCGGCCATCGCCGCGCGGGAGGGTGAGCGTACCTGGGACAACACGCTGGGCCCCCTCGACGCGCTTACCGAGCCGCTCGATTATGCCATGGGTGTGATTCGCCACCTGGAATCGGTGGCCACGTATCCCGAGCTCCGCGCCGCATTGAACGCCGTCCAACCCCAGGTCAGCGCTTTCTATTCGGGGATTGCACTCGATGCCGGGCTGTGGCAGGCGATTAAATCATACGCCGCCACTCCCGAGAGCGCCGCCCTGGCGGGAGAGCGCCGCCGCTACCTAGTGAAGACCATGGAAGCGTTCCGTCGCGCGGGCGCCGATCTCGACCCGGAACGCAAAAAGCGGCTCGAGGAGATCGACGTCGAACTCACCACCATCACCACCAAGTTCGGCGAAAACGTGCTCGATTCCACCAATGCCTTCGAACGCGTCCTCACAAATGAGGCCGATCTGGCCGGTCTTCCGCCCACCGCCGTGGCTTCCGCGCGCGAGAGCGCCGTCCGCAAGAACCTGGATGGCTGGCGTTTCACGCTGCAGGCGCCCGACTATTTCGCGATTGCGACCTACCTGGACAACGCCGCCATCCGCCGCGAGTTTTACGAAGCTTTTTGCGTCCGCGCCACCGAGGCGGAGCGGGACAACCGGCCGATTGTCGCGCGCATTTTAGAGCTGCGCCGCGCCAAGGCAGGCCTCCTCGGCTTCCGCGATTTCGCCGACCTGGTGCTGGAAGACCGCATGGCGCACGACGGCGCCCGCGCTCTCGAGTTCCTCGAAGATCTCAAGGTCAAAACAGAAGCCCGCTTCCGCGCCGAGGACCAGGAGTTACTCGCGTTCCGCCGTTCCCTGGAAGGTCCCGCGGCGCCCGAACTGGAGCCCTGGGACGTCGCCTATTACGCCGAAAAGCAGCGCGCCGCGCTCTACGATTTCGACGAAGAAGCGCTTCGCCCGTACTTTCCCCTGGAGCGCGTGGTCGAAGGCCTTTTCGAATTTGTGCGCCGGCTGTACGGCATTCGCGTGACTGAAGAAGCCGGAGTTCCGGCCTGGGACCCGCAGGTTCGCTACTACAACGTCCACGATACCGACGGCGGCTTCCTCGGAGGCTTCTATGCCGACTGGTATCCGCGCGAGAATAAACGCGGCGGCGCCTGGATGGACGCGCTGATCACCGGCGGTCCCACCCCCGGCGAGTTCCGCCCGCACCTGGGACTGATCTGCGGCAACCTGACCCCGCCGATTGCCGGCCGGCCGGCGCTGCTGACCCACCGCGACGTGGAGACCATTTTCCACGAGTTCGGGCACCTGCTGCACCATCTGCTCAGCCGCGTGGAAACCCGCAGTCTGGCCGGCACCAATGTTGCCTGGGACTTCGTCGAGCTGCCCTCGCAGATCATGGAAAACTGGTGCTGGGAACGCGGCGCGCTGGACCTTTTCGCCGCCCACTGGGAAACCGGCGAGTGCCTGCCCGAGGAACTGTTCCAGAAAATGAAGCGTGCGCGCAACTTCCGCGCCGCCAACGCGCAGATGCGCCAACTGGGCTTCGGGTTCATCGACCTGCTGTTGCACACGCGCTACTCGCCGGAGCGCGACGGCGACGCGATCGCTTACAGCCGGCGGCTGCTGCAGGAGTTCAGCCCTGCGCCGCTGCCCCCGCAGCACGCCATGATCGCCGCTTTTACGCACCTGTTTGCGAGCCCGGTGGGCTACGGCGCGGCGTATTACTCCTACAAGTGGGCGGAAGTTTTAGATGCCGACGCGTTCACGCGTTTCCGCGCCGAAGGCATCTTCAGCAGGGAAGTCGGTACGCAGTTCCGCGAGCGGATTCTGGCCCGGGGCGACAGCGAGGACCCGGCTGTGCTGTACCGCGATTTTATGGGCCGCGAGCCCGATCCGAGGGCGCTGCTGGTGAGGTCGGGGCTGGGGTAGAGAGGCTGCCCGCCCTACCCTACGGAACTCCACTTCAAGAGGCTGCTGCAAGGGCGCGCCAGCGGGTCGTCGAAATGATTGGGACTCACGCGCAGGGCGTACCCCAGGCGGCCGGTGCGCTCCGGCACAATGTCGCGGCCGAAGACCGCCACTCGATCGTGTTGCTCGACCGGAGGGAGCACCACCACTTCGGTTTCTTCCAGGTGGCCGTTGTTGTCCACGCTGCCGATCACGACTTCCACGCGCACGTCGCTGGGGTCCAGACCCGCCAGGTCGATCGCCGCCCGCACCGGCACCGGCCTCCCGCTGATGACGGAGCCGGCCGGCCCCGGTCCCGCTTCCACGAATCTCACCCGGTCCCAGGCAGCGCGGATCTTCTGGTCCCACGCCACCTTCTGCTTCAACAGGGCGTAGTCCGCGCCCATCATCCGCATGTGCTGTTCGTGGGCCGGCTCGTACAACTCGGTCATATACTCGCGCACCATGCGCCGGCAGTCGAATTGCGGCGTAATGTACATCAACGACTGTTTCATGCGCCGCATCCACTCGCGCGGCGTCTGTTCCTTGCGGTCGTAGAACATCGGCACGATTTCGTTTTCCAGAAGGTAATAGATCGCGCTGGCGTGCAGGGCGTCCTGGTCTTCCGAATACTGATCGCGCTCGCCGATGGCCCAACCGCCGGAGTGCTCGTAGGCTTCGTCGAACCAGCCGTCCAGAATGCTCAGATTCATCACGCCGTTGATGGCCGCCTTCATTCCGCTGGTGCCGCAGGCTTCTTCGCCGCGCCGCGGATTGTTGAGCCACAGATCCACGCCCTGCACCAGTTCGCGAGCCACCTTCATGTCGTAGTCTTCCACGAAGACCACGTACTTCCATAGGTCCGCATCGCGCGACATCTGCACGATCTCGCGGATATAGCTCTTCCCGGGCTGGTCCTTGGGATGCGCCTTGCCGGCGATCACAATCTGCACCGGCATTTCCTTGTTGAGGATGATCTTCTTCAGCCTCTCCACGTCGCGGAACAGCAGGGTGGCCCGCTTGTAAGTGGCGAACCGGCGCGCGAACCCGATGGTGAACGCGTTAGGATCGAGCACTTCTCCCGACCGGCGTACTTCCGATGCGGACGCCTGGCGGCGCAGTGCCCCGGAATGCTGCCGCGCCCGTACAAAACTGACCAGCCGGCGCTTGCGCCGCCGATGCACTTCCAGCAGCTCTTCGTCGGGAATGTCGTTCACATGGTTCCAAATGCCGTTGTCGTTGAAACGCTGCCGCCAATCCGGCTCCAGGTACTGGTCGTAGAGCAGCGCCAGGTCGCCATTCAGCCAGCTCGGTACGTGAACGCCGTTGGTGATGGAGGTAATCGGCACCTCCCAGACGGGCAGTTGCGGCCACAGCTCGTGGAACATCTCCTGCGATACTTCGCGGTGCAGGCGGCTCACGGCGTTGCGGTACACCGAGGTGTTGAGCGCCAGCACCGCCATGGAGAACCGCTCGTCCCGGTCGTTGGCGTTGCGGCGGCCGAGCGCCATGAGTTGCTGGAAATCGATGCCCACCTCGGCGCAGTACCCCGAGAAGTAGTGGTACATCAGGCCCGGCTCGAACAGGTCGATTCCCGCCGGGACGGGCGTATGCGTCGTAAAAATATTACTGGTCCGCGCCGCCGCCAGGGCTTCGTCGAAACTCAGCTTGTGGTCCCGCATGTATCCGCGGATCTGTTCGAGGATCAGGAACGCCGAGTGGCCCTCGTTCATGTGGAACACGGTCGGTTTCAGACCCATGGCTTCAAGCGCGCGCATGCCGCCGATGCCCAGCACGATCTCCTGCCGGATGCGTGTATCGATATCGCCGCCGTACAGCGAATCGGTGATGTCCCGGTCCTGGGGCAGTTCATTCTCCGGAATGTTGGTGTCCATCAAGTAGAGTGTGATGCAGCCTACGCCAAGACTCCAGATCTGGATCTGCACGTCGCCGGTCGGCAACTTCACCGAGACCTTCAGGTCGCCTCCGTTGGCGTCCTTCACGGTCACCAGGGGCAAAGTGTAGAAGTCGTTAGTGGGATAGCGCTCCTGTTGCCATCCGTCGGGATTCAGCATCTGGCGGAAATACCCCTGCTGATAGAGCAGTCCTAAGCCGATCAGCGGATAGCCCTGGTTGCTGGACGATTTCAGATGGTCGCCCGACAGAATTCCCAGGCCGCCGGAATACACCGGCAGGCACTCGGTCAGCCCATACTCGGCGGAAAAGTAGGCCACCAGCTTTCCGTTGCGGGGGCCCGGAGCTTCATGCACGCGCGCGTCGAAGATATCGCAAGCGCTCTGGTAGAGCGCCACGAATCGCGGATCTGCCGCAGCCTTCTCCAAGGAGGCCTGAGACACCCGGCCGAGCATCAAAACCGGGTTGTAGCCGCACTCTCTCCAGAGCCCCTGGTCCAGCCGGCGGAAGACCGCGCGGATGGCCGGTTCCCAACTCCAGAGCAGGTTGTATGCCAATTCTCCCATGCGAGACAGGCAGACCGGCAGCGCGGGTCGAACCAGAAACTCGCGTAAAGGCTGAATATGAAAGGGCATAGCAAAGAGCTACCTCCAAGATAACAGATCGGCGTTAACACGCCGGCACATCACGGCCCCAACCGGGCCGATGATTTCTTTCCGTATTTGCATCCACATCCGGGCGCCCGAATACGTCATAATAAGCGTACGGGATCGATGCACTTTCTGGGACTCATCTTGCTTGCGGCGGCTTCGGTAGTTTCCGCCGCGACCGGAGAATATGCCGTCTTCGCTACCGGTGCGCGCCTGCGCATCGACCGCCATGAGACGCTAGGCGACAAGGTGCGTCTCTATGACACCGGCGGCTATATTGAGTTGGATCTGTCGAGGATTCAACGATTTGAGCCGGCCGAGGACGATTCGTCGCCAGCCCCGCCGACTGCCGATCCGGTACCCGTTCCCAAAGTTGCCGTGCCCACGGCGCCACACGTTGCGCCGTCTCCGAGGGATCTTGCCGACGCTGCCGCCGACAAGTATGGTATACCACGGAAACTGGTCCGATTGGTGATGGAGGCCGAATCCGGCTTCCAGCCGCAAGCCGTTTCGCCCAAAGGCGCGGTCGGTTTGATGCAGTTGATGCCGGAGACCGCAAAGGCCCTCGGCGTGGATCCCTCCGACCCGGTGCAGAATGTCGATGCGGGCGCACGCTACCTGCGCGACCTGTTGCAGAAATACGATGGGCTGCTGTGGCACGCACTGGCGGCCTACAACGCCGGCCCGGCGGCGGTTGACAAGTACAACGGCGTCCCGCCGTATAACGAGACGATTCTCTACGTGAAGAAGATCGACGCGCAATACCAAAAGGGCGAGAACTAGCCCGAGCAGCGTTGTTTGGGGCAGAATACCATCCTGCCCCACATCAATCAGGCGGGCGAGGCTGAGTCGGCCAGTGCTATGGCCAACCCGTGGATCACGGCTGCAATGCGGACGGCCGCGATCACCGTTTCGGCGCGAACGCCTTTCTCCCGTAGGGTCTTTTCGTGGGCATCCACGCACACGCCGCAACCTGTGATGGCCGACGCCGCCAGGCACCACAGCTCAAAATCCACGGGGTCGCTTCCGTGACTCCGCATCGCCTGCATGCGCAGTTTCGCCGGCTGCTCGCCGTATTCCGGATTGCTCGACAGATGCCGGAAACGGTAGAAGATGTTGTTCATCCCCATGATGGCGGCAGCGGTCTTAGCGCCCAGCATGGCCTTCTCGTCCAGATGCTTCGCGGCTTCCGCCACGACGGCTTCCAGGAGGGACGTCTGGCGCGTGGTCAACGCGCAGCACACCGCCGTCCCCCAGGCCTGTGGTTCCGACAGATCGGTCTGCCGGAGTACGTTTCCCAGGTTGATGCGCAGGTCTTTGGCGTACTCCGGGACGGATTCCAGTAACTTCTCGAGGTCCATAGCTATGTTAGATCGCCGGTTTGAGGACGGCTTCGCCCTTGTGCCAGTTGCAGGGGCAGAGTTCGTCGGTCTGCAGGGCATCGAGCACGCGCAGCACTTCGGCGGGATTGCGCCCCACCGAGAGATCGTTCACCGAAACGAAGCGGATAATGTTGTGGGGGTCCACTACGAACGTGGCCCGCTGCGCTACGCCTTCCTGCGGATCCAGAATGCCCAGGGCCTGGCACAATTCGCGTTTCACGTCGGCCAGCATGGGGAACGGCAGATCCTTCAGGTCGTCGTGGTTTTGACGCCAGGCCAGGTGGACGAACTCGGAGTCCGTGCTGCCGCCGAGAACCTGCGCGTCGCGGTCGCGGAACTCATTGTTGAGCTTGCCGAAAGCCGCAATCTCGGTGGGGCAGACGAACGTGAAATCCTTGGGCCAGAAGAAGTAGACCTTCCACTTCTCCTTGAAATCCTCGCTGGTTATGGTCTGAAAGGCCTTTCCCTTTTCGATGCTTACCGTCGCTTGCACGGAAAAAGCCGGAAACCGGTGTCCTACGCCTAACATGTATTATCTCCTTGAGTTGAATTGAAAACCGCAAACTACCCCGGCTATGCGCGGTCCGCAGCCCGCTCCGCTGCGCGTGAGCCGGCTCCCGTCAGCGCGGGGACCGCCTAGCCCGTCACCGTCCGCGAAGCCCGCTCAGCACCGCAAACGGTCGATTTTGGCAGCCAGAACAAAATCGCTCTCCGCCAAGCCATCGATTTTGTGGGTCCAGATCTTTACATCGACCTTTCCCCACGCCAGGAACAGATCCGGATGATGGCCCTCGGCCTCCGCCGTTTCTCCCACCCGGTTTACAAAACTCAGCGCGGTCCGAAAATCGGGGAAGGCGAATGACTTCCACAGATGATGCTCTTCGATCACCTGCCACCCCGAGACCTGTGCCTTCAGTTTTTCCAGTTCTTCGCCCTTCAACGGGGCGATACCCCCGTGGCAGGGCACGCAGTGCTTCTCGGCCAAGCTCATCATCGCTCTCCCTCTTTCCGAATTCAAGACTTGCATTTCACGCACAGGCCGCGAAAAACGATCTGGTATTGGTGAACCGTGCGGCCTCCCAGGATGGCCTTCGACGCCGCCGGCGGAAGATCGAACCAGGTAATGTCCTCGATCGCTCCGCACTCCTCGCACACAAAGTGGTGGTGGCGATGGAGGTTGGCATCGAACCGCGAAGCCCGGCCCTGGGACGCCAACTCCCGCACCAGGCCGCTCCGCGTCAAATCCCGCAGATTGTTATAAACAGTGGCGCGCGAAGCCCGCGAATTGGTGCGATTCACGGCCCGATAGATTTCCTCGGCGGTCGCATGCACCGGATGGCGCGCCAGGTACTCCAGCACCGCGAAGCGCTGCGTGGTCGGTCGAAGTTCGACTTCGCGGAAAGCCTCCCGGATTGTCCCGACAATATTAGACACAGTCTAAATCTAGATTAAGTCGATCCACATGGTCCTGTCAAGTCCGCGAAACTTGTCGTTCCCCCGGGCATTCAGTATCATCGAATCCAGAAGCGTTTCCGGAGGTACACATGCGCGGTCCGCTGATTTCGATCCTGGCTCTGATGGCGCTGGCCTCTCCAGTTGGCGCGCGCCCGTCGGCGACTGCCGCTGTCGCGCTGACTTCCACCTTGAATCCCTCGGTCTACGGGATGCCGTTTACAGTCAAGGTCACGGCAACCGGCGCGCCCGGCTATCCGGTGCCCACCGGTTCGGTCGCCCTGATCGACGGATCCTCGACCCATTCTCCTCTGGCAACGGTGGAACTGGACGCCACCGGCAGCGCTCAGTTGTCTTTCCCGATGCAATTGGGAACCGCCGCGTCCGCACCCGGCAGCTATATCCCCTACGTGCTGAGCGCCGGTGTGCATGCCATCAGCGCGATTTACACGGGCGACACCGTCTACCCCTCAACCTACGCTTCGCCGATCCTCCAGCAGGTCCAGCGCGCCGCCACCACCACCGCCGTAGCCACCAGCCAAACACCGCAGGGCGCCACCACAATCTTCGCCGTTGTATCGCCCATCGGCACGTCGCTCCCCTGTCCCACCGTCACGGGTAACAATCTGACGGATGGCAGCCCCAGCGGAACGGTCGAGATCTTCAACGGGGGTCAATCGATGGGTTCGATCGCCGTGGTGCAGAGCATCGCGACGGGCTGCTCCTCAATCGCCACCACCTACGTCCCGCAAGTCACCGGCTCACTGACCGCGACCTATTCCGGCGACAGCAACTTCGGCGCCAGCGCGTCCACCACCTCTCAGGGCTCCAGCGGACTGTTCCCCACCAACGTGAATCTCGACGCGACCCCGAACAACCCCACGATCACTCAGCCGATCACCTTCACGGCAACCATAGATACCATCGACTCCAACATTCCGCCCAACGGCGTGGTGCAGTTTTTCCTGGATGGCGCCACCCTGCTGGGGACCGTCAGCGTGGTCAATTCGACGGCCTCCGTCACGGCCACCCTCACCGGCGGATCGCACACCTTGACCGCGAATTACAGCGGCGACACCAACTATCAACTATCCAGCGCCACCATAGGCGAGAGTGTTTCAAAGCTGAGCGATTCGCTAGTCGTGACCGCCAGCGCGCCGTTGGCGGCATACGGCCAGGCGGTCACCTTCACCGCGCAGGTCAAGACGCAAACCGTCACCGGGGTCGCGAGCCCGACCGGGACTGTGCAGTTCTTTGGCGGATGCCTTTGCGGGATATACGGCGGCTTTGTCATTCAATCGACAATCGGCGCCGCTCCGCTGTCAGGTGGCGTCGCGACCTTCACAGTCGCCAGCCTCCCGCCCGGCGCGCTGCAGGTGGTGGCGACCTACGGAGGTGACAGCAACTGGGTGACGGTTACCTCCCCGCCGGTGGCACTGTCCATTTCCAAGGCTTCGACCACCACCGCGTGGACGTCGCTCGGGACCGACCCGCAGTCGGGCAACCTGGTGGCCACGGCCACGGTCCAGGCGCCGGCGTTCGGAACGCCCACCGGGACGGTGCAGGTTCTCGACGCTGCGACGAATGCCGTCCTGGCGACTGTGCCGCTGTCGGCCGCCGGTTCCGCCACGGCGATATTTTCGGCGAAGACCGCGGCGATTCTGGCGGCCTATTCGGGCGACGCAAACTTCGCCGCCAGCACATCGGCGCCTGCGACATTGCTGACGGTGGCCGATGCCGCGGGGTACGGAACGTCCAGCGTGGCGCCGGATGAAATCGCCAGCATTTTCGGCAGCGGGCTGGCTGCGCCGGTGCAGATTACCGATAGTTCCGGCGCCACCCTCACGCCCTCGCTCCTGCTGGCATCGCCGTCCCAAATCAATATGATCATCCCCACGGCTACGGCTCTCGGTGTGGCGACGGTGACGGTGAAGCCGCCATCCGGCCCCACGTTTTCGAAGTCGATCACCATCACCCGCGTGGCGCCCGGTCTGTTTGCCGCCAATGGCGGAGGCACCGGCCCGGCGGCCGCACAGATTATTCGCGTGCATGCTGCCGATCAATCGCAGACGGTCGAATCGGTGGTCGCCCAGGATGCCACCGGGAAGCAGTGGGTCGCGACGCCCATCGTTTTCGGCTCCGACAGCTTGTACCTGGTGCTCTACGGCACGGGCATTCGGAACCGCTCCGCCAACGCCAACGTGATGTGCAGCATCGGAAGCAAGGTCCTGCCGGTGCTCTTCTCCGGGGCGCAAGGTGGATTTGCGGGGCTCGACCAGGTCAACGTGGCGCTCCCCAATACGCTGCAAGGCGCGGGGACGGTCAGCGTGGTCGTGAGCGCGGACGGGCAGTCGTCGAATGCGGTGACGCTGGTGTTTCAGTAGGAATTGAGGGGGCCTACGGTTCCAGGGGGAGGCCGGACTCTTTGAGGGCGCGCCAGCCGCCGTCCAGGGAGATGGCTTGGGTATACCCCATCTGCTTCAGGTTGTCGGCCACCAGGGCGGAACGGAAGCCGCCGCCGCAGTACAGGATCAGCTTGGTAGCGGGGTCGGGTACTCTGGCCTCGATGTCGCGCTCGATGATTCCTTTTCCCAGATGGATGGCTCCAACGACATGGCCGGCGGCGAATTCGCTTTCCTCGCGCACATCCACCAGCACGTGAGCGTCTCCCGCTTCCACCATCTTGAGGTACGTTGCAATATCGATCTCGGGGATGCGCGACTTGGCGGCATTGACCAGATTCAAAAAGCCGGGACTGTGTTTCATACGATCATCGATTCTCTCACAAGCCGCGTCACCTTGTTAAGATGAAGCGAATGCCGCGGTTAGAAACGCTGCTTACCGAACAATCCAATCCCGCATCCGCGTCCATCGACGCGCTGCCTACCGAAGGCGTCCTGCGCATCATCAACGCCGAAGATCGTAAAGTGGCCCAGGCGGTGGAGCGTGAAGTGCCCGCCATCGCGCAGGCCGTCGATGCCATCGTCGCCGCCTTCGAACATGGCGGACGTCTCTTCTACATCGGCGCCGGCACCAGCGGAAGGCTGGGAGTACTGGACGCCTCCGAATGCCCGCCGACCTTCGGCGCGTCGCCCGAGATGATCCAGGGCATCATCGCCGGCGGCGAGACGGCCCTCAGCCACGCCACCGAGACCACCGAAGACGATCCTTCGGCCGGCGTGCGCGACCTGGCCGCCCGCGGTTTCGGGTCCAGCGACGTTCTGGTGGGCCTGGCCGCCAGCGGGCGTACCCCTTATGTCCTGGGCGCCGTGGCCGAGGCCAAACGGTTGGGCGCGGTCACCGTGGGCATCAGTTGCACCCCCGATTCGGAGCTGGCGCGCGTGGTTCAGATTCCCATCACGCCGCTGGTCGGCCCCGAGGTGGTGGCCGGTTCCACGCGCATGAAAGCCGGCACGGCCCAGAAGATGGTGCTCAACATGCTCTCTACCGCGGCGTTCATCCGGTTGGGATATGTTTACGGCAACCTGATGGTGAATGTCCAACCGAAAAACGCCAAGCTGGTGGACCGGGCGCGTGGAATTGTCGCGCGCAAGGCCGGGGTGCCCTACGAACGGGCGGCCGAGTTGCTGGCCGAAGCCGGCAACAAGGTGAGCACGGCGATATTGATGGGCAAATTGGCCATCGGCCGGGAAGAAGCGGAGCGCCGGCTCGCCGAATCCGGTGGACGCATCCGCCGGGCGCTGGGCCGGTGAGCGGCGACAAAGGAAATCGAAAAAGATGGACAAGTTCGTAATTACGGGCGGCGCCGCCCTGCAGGGCGAGATTGCGGCCAGTGGCTCCAAGAACGCTGCCTTGCCGGCACTGGCCGCCGCGTTGCTCACCGAAGAGCCGGTGACGCTCTCCCGCATTCCGCGCGTGCGCGATATCCGTACCATGCAGCGGCTGCTGGTGGATATCGGCGCCAAGGTGGATGTGGATGGCGAGACCGTGCGGCTGCATACGCCCCGCATCGTCAGCCCCGAAGCCCCTTACGAACTGGTCAAGACCATGCGGGCTTCCAGCCTGGTGCTGGGACCGCTGGTAGCACGCTGCGGCCGCGCGCGCGTCTCTCTGCCGGGCGGTTGTGCGATCGGCGCGCGGCCCGTCAACCTGCACATTTTGGGCCTGGAACAGCTCGGCGCACGCATCCACCAGTCCCACGGGTATATTGAAGCGGAAGCTCCCGAAGGGCTGCGCGGCGCCATCGTACATTTCGACCGCATCACCGTCACCGGCACCGAGGATCTGCTGATGGCCGCGGTGCTGGCCAAAGGCGAAACCGTGCTGCGCAATGCCGCCCGCGAGCCCGAGGTGGTGGACCTGGCGAACCTGCTGATCGGTATGGGGGCGCTCATCGAAGGCGCCGGCTCATCCATCATCCGCGTGCAGGGCGTCGAACGGCTCTCCGGCGCCGAACACACTATCATTCCGGACCGCATCGAAGCCGGCACTTTCCTGATCGCCGGAGCCATCACCGGCGGCGACCTGACGGTGACCGCCTGCGATCCCGAACACATTGGCGCGCTTGTGTCCAAGCTGCTACAAATCGGGGTGGAGGTGACACAACCCAGCGCCACCTCTCTGCGTGTCCACGGCGGCGGACGTCTCCGCTCGGTTGACATGACCACCGAGGAATACCCGGGATTCGCCACCGACCTGCAGGCCCAATACATGGCCCTCATGACGCAGGCCGAAGGCATCGCCATGATTGTCGAGACGATTTTCGAGAATCGCTTCATGCACGCCCAGGAACTGGCCCGCATGGGCGCCAACATTCGGGTGGACGGGAAGCAGGCCATCGTG
>Ga0181529_10006041_pt1 | contig 12439 bp, 6 predicted proteins | sample PEATcosm2014_Bin_36_FD_119763 | JGI IMG/M metagenome (GOLD analysis project Ga0181529, IMG submission 119763) | Peatland microbial communities from MTU Mesocosm Facility, Houghton, MI, USA - PEATcosm2014_Bin10_30_metaG | ecosystem: Environmental > Terrestrial > Soil > Wetlands > Peat | place... | reverse complement strand
GAACTACTTCAACTACTTCACCGAGATCGAAGAGCGCTTCCAGCAGCGGCGTGGTGCGCTGTTGCTGCTCTCCACGCTGGATTGGGCGCTGATCGAGACCTGGCGCGAGGCCGGCGTTCCGCTGGAGGCCGTGCTGCGCGGCATCGACACGGCCTTCGACAAGTACGAGGCGCGGCAGAAACGCGGCCGCATGCGGCGCATCAACGGCTTGGCCTGGTGCGCGCAGGCGGTGATGGCAGCCGCCGAAGAACTGCGCGAGGCCTCCGCCGGCACGGCTCCCGCCGCAACCGATCGCGAGTCGGGGTTCGAGCTTGAGCGCGTGGCCGCTCACCTGGAAGCCGCAGCCGCGTCGCTTGATGCGGCTACAGTAGCTCCCGAAGCCTGCGCCGCAACCGCCGCTCGTTTGCGTGAGCTAGCCGGTGCCGCACACGGCACTGAAGGTGAGAAGCCGGACCTTGAGTTGCTGGAACGCACCCTCACTGTTCTAGAAGAAAAGCTCTTTGCCGCCTTGACCGCCGCCGCTCCCGAGGAGCTGCTGGTGAACCTCAAAGCGCACGCGGCGCGCGAACTGGCGCCCTACCGCAGCCGCATGGGAGCCGTGCAGTTGCGCCAGGTTGAGCGGCAATTTGTGCAGAAGCAATTGCTTGTGCACTACAACCTGCCTCGCCTCAGCCTGTTTTACATGAGCCAGCAATGACGCCCAGAAAACAAATCTCCATGCAGCGCCGGACCAAACAGGCCGCGAGGAAACGCTCTGCCGCGAGCAATATCTCCGGGAAGAAGAGTTCCGGGGCTAAACAGGATACGGAAAAACTGATTTCGAAAGCCGAGAAGCGTCAGGTCACAGAAAAACTGATTTTGAATGCCGAGAAGCGTCAGGGCACGACTTCAGTCGTGCCGCAACTGCGACAAAATAAAGGTAGGGCTTTAGCCCCTGCGGAAGGCTTTTCGAGCGTTTCGTTTGAAAGCAGGCCAATTTTCAAATCGCAGTTGGTCGAAATCGAGAAGCCGGTCTACGGCGGAGCATTTCTGGCTCATCTGGAGGGTAAAGCCGCTTTTGTGCCGCTCACTTTGCCGGGCGAGCAGGCGCGGGTGCGCATCACGCAGAGCAAGCCCGGCTACGCGACCGCCGAGGTTGACGAGATCATCCGCGTCGCGCCGGAACGCGTTATGCCCGCCTGCCCGCACTTCGGCGTTTGCGGCGGATGCCACTATCAGCACACGGATTACGCAACTCAGCTAGCCCTCAAGCAAGCCATACTACGCGAAACTCTGGAGCGCGGCGGCGTGACCGTCCCTTCGGAAATTGCCGTGCTGGCCGCTGATCCCTGGCATTACCGCAACCGTATCCGCCTGGCTTTCGACGCGGCAGGAAACCCAGGCTATCGCGGCCGTCGGTCCCATGCGATCACCCCCATGCGCGAATGCCCCATCGCCGCGCCGCTGCTAATTGAGGCTGCGCTCACTTTTTCAAAGGTTGTGCGCGAGTTTACTCCGGCACTACGCCTCACCGAGATTGCGCTCTTCTGCAACGCGGCAGAAACCGCGCTGCTGGCCACTGTCTTCACCGCAAACCCGGCCAGGCTGCGTTTTGACGAATTCGCGCAGGCGTTGCACGAGCGGATTCCCGCCCTTACTGGCGCTGAGCTTGTGATTGAGGGCCGTCCCGGCCAGCAGCCACGCACGCTGACGCAGTGGGGCGCGGCATCGCTCGCCTATCGCGCCGCCGGCTTCGACTATCGAGTCGATCACGGAGCATTTTTTCAGGTCAACCGCCGGCTGCTGGACCCGCTCGTCGAACATGTGACCGCCGGCCACGCAGGCAAGCTCGCCTGGGACCTGTTCGCCGGCGTCGGCCTCTTTGCCCGGCAGCTCGCGGCCAACTTCACCAGCGTAGTAGCCGTCGAGTCAGCCCCATCGGCAACGGCTGCGCTCGCGACCAACCTCAAAGGCTCCTCCGGAATTCCCGTAAAGAGCGACACCCTGGATTTCCTTCGCGCTAATGCGAGTCATCGCCCTGCCGACGTGGTTCCCAGCTCGACTGTTCCCGATCTGATCGTTATTGATCCGCCGCGCATCGGTCTGGGCGCGGAAACCTGTTCACTGCTAGGCCAGATCGCCGCCCCTGCCCTGGTCTACGTCTCCTGCGATCCGGCCACGCTGGCCCGCGACCTGCGTGCGCTCATCGCCTCCGGTTACGACCTCCAGTCCATCACCCTCGCCGACCTCTTTCCCCAAACCTTTCATCTGGAAACAGTGGTCCAGTTGCGCCACTCCTGTTAGGCTTGAGGGCCAGAAGAGCTTTTTGAATTTTCCGGCGCGATGCAACCCGAATCCCCTACTCCCGCGCAAGTGATCGGCGCTCCTGACGCGCTGGGTTCCGTCCCGCTCTTTCACGCGGCCTGGCTCTTTGCCGTTGGGATTGCCGCCACACACTGGCTCTATCTGCGGCCCAGTTTTGTTCTCATCGCGCTCGCGCTCACGGCCGTGCTGTGCGGCGTGGCGGCATTCCGCGCGCAGCGCCTGGCCTGGTTGCCGCTGGCCGCGTTGTGGCTGCTGCTGGGAGCATGGTGCGCCTGGATGGAGCCGCATCCTGCCCCCTCGCCCGCGCTGGCCGCACTCTCCGACGGCCTGCTCCGCACCGTCGAAGGCACGGTCGTTGATGCCGGGCCGGTACGCGGCGAGACAGAACAGAATCTTGACGAGCCCGCGCAAGGCCCCGCGCAGCAACCCTCGCAGCGAATCGACCTGCGCGTCTCCAGCCTGGAAGTGGTCACCGATGCCGACGACGCGCAAGCGCCTATCGATGGCCGTGTACGCCTGAACGTTCGCTGGCCCGTAGCCCCGGCAAATCAGCAACTCTTCCGCTGCGGCGAGCGTATTCGCGCCGTGGTTCGCCTGTTGCAGCCTGAGGTCTATCACGATTCCGGCGTCTGGAGCCGCGAGGATTTCCTCGTCGAACAGGGAATCACCTCCACGTCAACGGTCAGTATCGATCGCGTAGAACGCTTAAACAATCCGGCACGCATCGGCACATCCCCCGGCCTCTTCCTCGCCTGCCGCGTCAGCGGATTGCAGCGCACCTCGAGCGCCAGCCTGCTGGCATTGCCCGCGGCCATGCGCCGGTTGCCCGCTCCCTTGCGCCTGTCAGAGGACGATGCTGTGATGCTCGCCGCCATGGTCACCGGCGACCGCACCTTCCTGACTCACTCGCTGCGCGTGGGCTTTGAGCGCACCGGGTCCTTCCACATGCTGGTGGTCTCCGGCTTTCATCTGGCCATCGTGGCCGGTTGCCTCTTGTGGGTGGCGCGCCGCCTGCGCCTTCCACGCGTTCCCGCCACCTTCGTCACCATTCTGGCATCTTTCGCCTACGCCATCTTCACCGGCTTTGCCACGCCGGTAGCGCGCTCGCTCTGGATGGTCACTCTCTACCTGCTCGGCCGCCTCCTCTACCGCGAGCGTAACGCGCTGAATACTATCGGTTTTGCCGCCCTCTGCCTGCTGGCCTTCAGCCCCCGCAGTCTCTTCGACGCCAGCTTCCAGATGACTTTGCTGGCCGTTGTCGCAATCGGCGGCGTCGCCGCTCCGCTGCTGCTGGCCACGGTGCATCCTTACCTGACGGCCACCCGCAACCTGCGCCAAATCGCCTTGGATGCAAAACTCGCTCCGCGCCTGGCGCAATTCCGGGTCACGTTGCGCATGATGGCTGCTGCATTGCAGGCTGCCGCGAGCAGTCGAGTGGCTGGCCGCATCGCCTGGTACACCTTGCCCTCGACGGTGCGCATCCTGATTCGCTGCCTTAAGTTGCTGCTCGTTTCCTGCGTTGTGGAGCTGGCCATGGCCTTGCCTATGGCCGTCTACTTTCATCGCATCACCGTCTTCGCGCTGCCTGTGAATGTCTTCATCCTGCCGTTGCTTGTGGTTCTCATGCCGGCCGCGCTGGTCACCTTGCTGGTGGCTCTCGTCGGGCCTGCCGCTGCTGCTTACCCGGCCATGTTCGTTGCTTTCTTTCTCCACATCGGCACCGGCCTGGTGCGCCTCTTCGGCTCGCTTCCCTGGGGCGATTTTCGCATTTCCACGCCGCTGCTTTGGCAGTCCCTGGCTTTCTGCGTGCTGCTTGCGGTGGCCATCGTGCTGGCCCGCTTGGCTGTTTTCACTGGAGCCCGCTGGCCCCGCCGCACTGCATGGGCCGCGCTGCTTCTGGCCGCCATCGTTGCCGTCCTGCCACGCCCCATCGATCACCCCCACGATGCCCTGCTGGTCGAGGCCATCGACGTAGGCCAGGGAGACTCCATATTGTTGATTGCGCCCGGCGGCAAGACCCTGTTGGTCGATGGCGGTGGCCACGGCGGAGGCCCGCATCAGGCTCCCCAGGACTTCGACATCGGAGAGGAGGTCGTCTCCCAGGTGCTGTGGTCGCGCGGAATTCGCCGCCTGGACGCGGTGGCTCTCACCCACGCCCACTCCGACCACATGGGCGGACTGCCCGCCGTGCTGCGCAACTTCCATCCCGCCGAGCTTTGGGTGGGTAACAATCCACGCTTCGGGGCCTACAACGCCCTGCTCGACGAGGCCGCCAGCCTTCACGTGCGGGTCCGCTCGTTGCGCGCTGGCGAGGCCTTCCCCTTCGGTCCAACCCAGGTCAGTGTTCTGGCGCCCTTCAGCGACTATCAGCCCGGCCCGGAACCCACCAACAACGACTCGCTGGTGCTGCATGTGGCTTACGGCGCAACTTCCGTGATGCTGGAAGGCGACGCTGAGGCGCCCATCGAGCAGGCCATGCTGGCCGAACCCGGCCTGGCCAGCACGCTGCTCAAGGTGGGCCACCACGGCAGCATCACCTCCACGCGTCCGGAATTTCTAGCCCGCGTGCACCCGGAGTGCGCCGTCATCTCTTGCGGCCTGCGCAATCGCTACGGACATCCCCGCATCGAGGTACTCAAAGCGCTTGAAACAGCCAGGGTCCGCACCTCCTCGACCGACATCAACGGTGCTTCCTGCTTTAGGCTAGACGGCAAGAACACCACCCCGGATCTGGACTGTGGCTGGCTAACCAGCCACGAAAGCCGGTGAGGTTTTTCCCGCATGAAATCTGCCCCAAATCCGCCAAGCCGCTCCTTTTGAACCTGTATGTTCAACATAAACAGCCTGATGCCATCCAAATGGCATATAATCCGTGCGTGAAATGTTTCGGTTGCAGATGTCTCGAAAGGACATCCGCAGCTGCGGAGGCTACCATGTTGAAGCCATTGCTATTTGTTTCTACTGTTGTATTGTTTGGGATTACTGCTTTGTCCACGCCGGGGTCCATATCGCAGGACTCCGCCCCGGCCCCTGCAGCCGGCCAAAAGAATCCCGTCAAGCCTACCGAAAAGTCGCAGGCGCGCGCCAAGGAACTTTATAAGCAGGACTGCGCCATTTGCCATGGAGACAACGGAAATGGCAAGACGGATATTGCCAGTAGCATGGGAGTGACACTGGCGGATTGGAGCAATCCTGTTACGCTGGCCAACAAGCAGGACCAGGATCTGTTCAACGTTATCCGCAACGGCAAGGGCCAGATGCCTGCCGAGCCCGATGGCCGCGCCAAGGATGACGAGGTGTGGAACCTCATTATTTACATCCGCGGCCTGTACAAGCTGCCACCGTCCCCCGCGCCCGCCCCAGCGCCCGCTGACGCCGCGCCCGCACCCCCGCCCAGCAACTAGAGCGGTTAACTGGATTGCGACATGGCTTCCTGGCGCAGTTCTTCGATGAGATCCGCAAGTTCTGTCCGCTTGCGGTTGCTCAGTTCGTGGAAGCGCATATCGACTGTTCTCTTGCCGCGCACGTCCACGACAGCGCCAGCCAGCAGGAAGTGCAGTCCACGCACCTGAAAATCCACTTCCACGCGGATTTGGATTCCTCCAGTGAATGGCTGAGCGGTTCGGAAGCTGCAGCCCTCCTGACTCAGGCCAACTATGGCTCCATTCAGGTGCGAGTTATCCTTGAGAAGCGAAAGGATGGCGGGCCATTCGCCTTCCTCCACATTCAGCGTACCTGCCTCGCCGGCCTCGATCGGCTTTTTCGAGCGCGGTGGGGGAGGCGGGGGCGCCGGACGCTTCTCCTGCCTCGGGATCTCCTTGAGAGCTGGCGTGGGCGCGGGAATCTGTAACCATTCTTTGGGAACCTTTACATTCAGATAGTGTTCTTCCGTCTGAACGGCAGCCGCAACCGCCGCCTTGACCTCATCGGCAATACTCTGATCCACCAGACAGGTGATCAGGCCGGCCAGTTGGTTCTTTGACTTAAAACTGGCGTGGAAGAAGACTATGCCGATCAGATTATCGCGGGCCAGCCATTGGGTTTTTCCCACCAAGCGCAATACCAAACCAAGGATGGGCATCACGATCTCGACATTGGCCAGGTTCCCGGGAAGGAAGAGGCTCTCAGTGCGAACGCAGCAGCCGCTCACGCTGACATCGACAATTTGGCAGGGATATTTAGCACCTCTATAGTTGATGCAACCCCCTGGAGCATTGACCTCAAAGCGCTCGTCAACGCGGCGATCCCGATAACGCTCGTCATTGGTCCGCTTTTGTTCACGTTCGCTCATGGCCGATGCTGCCATCCTCACTCCTGTCTGTCCTGCCGGACAAGGCTGGTCCTGTTCAATGACTCATTGCAGTACAGGCCCGCGCTAGTTTTCTGCATAACTTATCGGCTCATGCTTGGGCGCCATGAGTCTGATTTGCCGTGCACGCTCTCAGAACCTCAGTCTTAACCCGAATTGAATCTGTCGCTCACGGTAGAAGTTGGTTGCGTTGATGTTCAGCGGCTGGCCGAATGCCGTGATGTTGGCTTTGGTTACGAGGCCGGTTGTGGGGTTGGTCATGGGGCCGGAGAGGAAGTTCAGCGTCGGCAGGCTCGACGTGCTTCCGGACTCTATGTAGTAGCCGGTGGTCTCCAACTCGGTAACATTCTGGTGGTTGAAGAGGTTGAAGCTCTCGGCCAGCAGTTCCAACTGGCGCATATGCCCTAGGTCGAAGCGTCTGCCCAGCCGCAGGTCGGCCTTCCAGGTGGCCGGATAACGGTAGGTGTTGCGGCCTATGTTATAGACAATGTTATCGTTGCCCACTCCGTAGACTCGGTTGTCGCCGCCTGAACCGTTCATTCCCGGCCCCAGTCCAACGATGGCTGCGCCGGTGGTCGTGTCGAACTCTTCGGGCAGCGATCCCGAGGTGCGCATCGTGTAGGGCAATCCGCTGCGGAACTGCGCTACGCCCGAGGCCATCCAGCCGTTGCCAAACTTCCCCGCCGTGCCGCGCAGCTTCCACGGCGCCTCATAGACCGCCATGGCGCTGGCCGAGTGGCGCACGTCCAGATTGCTGGTGCCGTACTCCTCGCTGAAGTCGGCCGGGTCTAGCACGTCGTTGCCGGCCACTTGAGAGCTCTCGTTGGGATTCCAGTCCATGGCGTGCGCATAGGTGTAATGGGCGTGCAGGCTCAGCCCGCGGCGGCCGTAGCGAACAACCTTCACCATCATCGCCTCGTAGGTCGAGTTGGCGCGGCTCATGATCTGCGTAATCTGCTGATAATCCGGGTTGAGCCGCCCGGCAAATCCCGTCGACGAAGTTGCCGATGGCCAGGAAGCATAGAAGGGAACCGTAATCTGCGCTGCTTTGATGGGTCCCGCACCGGCGCCGTCCACCACGGCATAGGTGATGCTCTGCGTCGATGTTGGGGAATCGAAGTTCGTGTCGATGGAGATGGGCAGCCGCCGGCCCAGGCTCACCATCGCGCTGGCAAACACCTCTACGTGGCTCGGCAGCGTCTCTTCCACACCAACAACTGCCTGGTGCACCTCGGGGTTGTGGAAGTTGGGCGCAAACTCCACCGCTCCCGGCATGACCGCGCTCCCCGGCTCGCCTTGTAGAACGTAGGGAAATGGAGGAGCGCCGCCGCCGTTATTCGGAAGGTCGTCGGTAGGCCGCATGAAGAAGTTCAGGTCTCCGTTCAAGGAGCCGGTCTGGGTCAGCGCTGTCTCCACCGTCAGGTTCTCCGTTCGCCCAAAGTACATCCCGTAGCCCAACCGCAGCACCGGCCAATGTGTTTCGCCCGATCCCACGGCCAGGCTTACCCGCGGACCCCAGTTGTTGCCCAGGCTGGGCTGCTTTTCGGTCAGCGGCAGCTCTGTATTCTGGAGCGCGGCGAGCGGCGGCGGCAACTGCTCCCGCTCCCAGCGCAGTCCGGCGGAGAGGACCACGCGCTTGCTCGCCTCCCACTGGGCCGTTGCGTATCCCGCCCAATCATTGGTGCTCAAATGCCAACTGGACGGACCCATGGTCTGCGAATAGTAGGAGTAGCAGGGCAGGTTGCCCACCCCGCGCAGCCCACCCCCCGAGTCGCGCCACGCCTTGCCTGTTTCATCGCAGTTGTGCTGGTGATATGGGTCGAGCGGGTCCGAGCGAAGGATCGGGTTCTCAAAGACCAGTGCGTCGGAGATGAAGTTCTCCACGTTGGAATAGGTATACGTCCCCGTCTGGTTGCGCAGCAGGCTGGTCGCGTCGCTGTTGTGGCTTAATTCGAAGCCGGCCTTCACCATCAGCTTGCCGCGAATCCAATCCACCGACTCCTGCCCGTGGTAAAGCTTCTCGTCCGGATAGCTGCCCTGTCCGAAGCGCGACGGGTTGCCAATGGTGAATCCGTAGCGATTGTCCACCACGATCTGCGGCAACTGCCCCCACACATTCCCGCTGAGAAGGCTCTGCTCAAAGTTGTCCAAGGTTGAGGGCGTCTCAGGCCGCGCTTCCTGAACGGCGCGTCCCACCGAAGCCTGGGTTACGGCCAGCAGGTTGGGTGTTATAAAAACCTCCCAGCGGCCCAGCAGCCACTCCTCGCTCGCCTCGCTCGACCCGAAGCTGTGGTTCCCGTAAGTTTCAGCCACGCGGGTCAACCCTCCGCCCGGCGAGTTCCACCGCGCCCCAATGCCTTCTAGCGTAAACCGATTGCGTTCCGTCGCCTGCCAGTCCAGCCGTCCAAAGCCGGTCCACTGCGTAGCCGTGCGTGGTGCCGGGCCGAGCAGCCCAGCCAGCGTTTCTAGCATCGTCGAGTAGACTCCCAACCCCTGGACTAAGGCATTGGTGCAAGCCTCCGGCGTCCCCGTCTGCCCCGGCTCTATCAACCCCAGCCTAGCGCACAGCACATTCATCTGGTCGTTTGTGGGTTGGGCAAAGAACCCGGCTTCTACGCTACATTGGCCGTTTGCGTTGTAAGTCGTGCAAAGATAGGGATGCTTCACCGTCGCCAGACCCGGATCGTTGCGGTTATAGCCGTCCAGCGCCGCAAACCAGAAAAGTTTGTTGCGGAGGATGCGGCTGCCCAAGCCTATGCCCCAGGTTGTTTCACGATCCGGAGGGGTATAGGACTCTGACGTGAACACCGGAATAGGAACGGTGGTCCCATTGGCCGGTGTGGTTTCCTTCACCCACTGCGTAAACGGATTCCGCGCGCCCCAGGAATTCTGGCGATCAAAGAGGAATCCCTGCCCATGCAGCTCATTGGCGCCGCGCTCGGTCTCCACATTCATGCGCCCGCCGGCAGCCCTGTCGACCGCGGCCTCTACGTTGCCGGCCACCGTCTCCACTGTGCGGATCGCTGCCTCGCTCATGGCAAGCCCGTGCCCTCCAGTCCCCACCTGCGCCATGCCGGCCGGATTTTCGCCCTGACCCAGCAGTCCACGCCCCGATGAGCCCTGTCCTGATTCATTTGTCCGGCCAAAGGCCAGTCCCCGGTTCACTCCATCCACTGCAATCTCCGCCGGCTGACCCGCGCCCCGCAGCGAGATCTCGCCCTGGCCGCCTGCCGGCGTGGTGGATGTGGGCGTGTTGTCCAGCACAAAATCCTGCCAGCGCCGCCCGCTCACTGGCAATGCCTGCAACTCTGCGGCGCTCATCGTGCTGCTCAACGCCGGAACCGCCGGTTCACTTGCCTGAGAAGCGGCCAAGGCCGGTTTGCTCGGAACCGTCACCGGCTGCGCCGCCGCTTGCGGCCCTGTGTCTGCGGTCGCCGCCGGTACGGGAGGATGGAGTGGCGTCTGGACTGCTCCACTTGCCGCCTGTCCAATCTCATTTGCGCCTGGAAGCAGAGTGGAGGGTGCCCCAGGTCCCTCGCTTTTGGGGACCTGGGATCCAAGCACAGCTGCGAACGCTGGCGACGAAGCCACAGGCGCAGGCATCCCTGTGCCTGCTTCTGTGACCTGTGAACCAATCGCAATTGTGCGCGCCGGGCGTGAAACAGCAGGCGCCGGTGGTGCGATATTCGGCAGGCTTTGTCCCGCCAAGGGCAGCAATATCAATGGCTCAGCGGACAATGCGGCATTGTTCGCCAGAAGAGTCTCCGGCTCCAGGATTGGCCGGTTCAGCCTGGGCAGTTCTTCGCCTGGCAATGCCGCCAGATCAGGACTGGACGGAAGCGGCGTCAACAGTATCGCCGTCTGCACGCGCGCCTCGTGGCCGCCATTGACCACAATCCATTCCACCTGGCCACGCCCCAGTTGCGGGCTCTCAGCGGTGACCGAGTACTCCCCCGGCGTCAGCCCGCTGAACCGGTAAATCCCATTTTTGATAGTGGTTGTGCGCGCCTCAGCTCCGGTAGCCTGGTTACGCGCTACGACCTCCACGCCCTCCAGTGGATTGGAGTGCAGGTCGGTCAGTTTGCCGATCAGCGAACCGCTTGGTCCATCTTCAACCAAATGAGTCCGGGCCGATTGGGCAAAATCTGCCGTTCCCGCGCCCAGCAGCAGCACAGCAACCGTCAGCGTTTTCGTCCATTTGCGCTCGACCCCTGCCATCGAGACTCCGCTCGCGGCAGACCCTTGGGGAAATCTACTCCAGGCTGCGACTTCGGCCCACTCTCAAGGCGGGTCCGGATGGGGGAGGAGTCCTGCGGCCAAAGCAGAAGGAAAACTCTCTGTTATTGCATTCTAATTACTCCAGAACCATATTCCAACCGATTCTATGCTCTTATCCGGTAAACTGAAAAGACGGCCTCTCGGATTTTACTGCGCAAGTGCGCATCGGAGAGCTTTTCTCTGTCCCCTGACCCCTGACCCCTGATCCCTGACCCCTGTTTTTTATGTTCATCGATGAAGCAAAAATTCGCGTCAAGGCCGGCGACGGCGGCAATGGCTGCATGGCCTTCCGTCGCGAGAAGTTCGTGCCCCGCGGCGGTCCTTCGGGCGGCGACGGCGGCCGAGGCGGCGATGTCGTCATGGTCAGCTCGCAGCGCCACAACACACTCATCCACTTCCGCTACAACCCCGAGCACAAAGGCCAGCGCGGCGAACATGGCATGGGCTCCAACTGCTCCGGACTCGACGGCAACCCCGTTATCCTGCAAGTCCCCGTCGGCACCTCGTTATATGACCAGACCACCGGCGAGCTGGTCCACGACTTCCAGGAGCCAGACGAGCGGGTCGTCATCGCCAAGGGCGGACGCGGCGGACGTGGCAATCAGCACTTTGCCACTAGCACCCATCAAGCCCCGCGCGAGCACGAGTTGGGCCGCGCCGGCGAGGAGCGCCACTACCGCCTCGAACTCAAGCTGCTGGCCGATGTCGGCCTGGTCGGCTACCCCAACGCCGGCAAGTCCACTCTCATCTCCCGCATCTCCGCCGCGCGGCCCAAGATCGCCGATTACCCCTTCACCACCCTCGAACCCAACCTCGGCGTAGTCACCGTCGGCGAGGAGCCGGACCTCGAATCTTTTGTCGTCGCCGATATGCCCGGCCTCATCGATGGCGCGCACCTCGGCTCCGGCCTTGGGGTCCAGTTTCTGCGCCACATCGAGCGCACCCGCCTGCTCGTCCATCTGGTCGATGTCTCCGATGCCAGTGGCCGCCCCGATCCGGTGGAAGACTTCAAGGTCATCAACGAGGAGTTAGCCAGCTTCTCAAACGCCGACGGCGAACACCCGCTGGCCAATAAGCCCATGATCGTCTGCGCCACCAAGATCGACAGCGCCAACTCCGACAAGCTCAAAAAGCTGGCCGCCCACATCAAGCGCAGGAAGCTGGAGTTCCACGCTATCTCCGCCGTCACCGGCCAGGGCATCGACGAACTGAAATGGGCGCTGGCCAAGCGGCTGAGAACCAAGCCCGATCTGAAGGATTATCTGCTCGGCGGCACAAAGGTAGAAGGCTTCGAGCCTTAATGCTTTACTTTGGCCGCGCTCAATCTCGAAGTGCAACATTCGAGATTGAGCGTGGCTTTTCTTAAATCGCCGTAGATTTACTCCCAAAGAACACAGAAGGTGAAACACTGAACCGCCGGCTCAACCGCGCAATATGGTCCCGGTTCAATTGCCGCTTACCGGAGAGGACCAGCGAGACAGTGCTTTCACTTCCCAACTCTAAAGCAATATCGCGCTGCGAGAGTCCATTTTGCTCCAACAGAAAACG
>Ga0181529_10006039_pt1 | contig 12442 bp, 8 predicted proteins | sample PEATcosm2014_Bin_36_FD_119763 | JGI IMG/M metagenome (GOLD analysis project Ga0181529, IMG submission 119763) | Peatland microbial communities from MTU Mesocosm Facility, Houghton, MI, USA - PEATcosm2014_Bin10_30_metaG | ecosystem: Environmental > Terrestrial > Soil > Wetlands > Peat | place... | reverse complement strand
GGGCAGGATGGTATCCTGCGGCCGAGTGGTACTCGGCCTGGTCGGCATTTGCATGCTGGTCGGCAGGCCGAGTACCACTCGGCCGCAGGTTGCCAACCTGCCCCACATAAAACAGCGTGCGAGACTCAATCAACACCGGTGTCCGGTTGTGGGAAAAGTTCGCGGCATTGGGTTGGCAACCTGCGACAAGACCGGGCTAGCGGGCGGTCCGTCCACTGTCGCTGCGCATTATCGGGGACGCCGGGCAAGGCCGCCCAAATCGCGCACCGCTCCGCGTGAGGCGCTGGTCGCCATGGCGGCATAAGCCTGCAGTGCGGCGGAGACCGTGCGTTCCCTGGTGGCGGGTTTCCAGGCATCCGGCCCCTTCGATTCCATGGCCTGCCGGCGGCGGTCGAGTTCCGCATCGGCGATTGCCAGGCGAATGGAGCGCTGGGGAATATCGATCTCTATCCGGTCGCCGTCCTCCACCAACGCCAGTGCGCCGCCTTCCGCCGATTCCGGCGAGATGTGCCCGATCGACAGACCCGAAGTTCCGCCGGAGAAACGGCCGTCGGTAATCAGCGCGCAGCACTTTCCCAGGCCCTTCGATTTCAAGTAGCTCGTGGGGTAGAGCATTTCCTGCATGCCCGGCCCACCCTTGGGGCCTTCATACCGAATGACGACCACGTCACCCGGCTGAACCCGATCGGCGAGAATTCCTTCGACCGCGTCGTCCTGGCTCTCGAAGATGCGCGCGGGGCCGGAAAAGACCAGGTTCGAGGCGTCCACTCCGGCGGTTTTGACGATGCCGCCGTCCTCGGCCAGGTTGCCGTACAGCACGGCCAGCCCGCCATCGCGGCTGAACGCGTGTTCGATGTCGCGCACGGCTCCCTGTTTGCGGTCCAGGTCCAGAGTCTGGTAGCGCGCTTCCTGGCTGAACGGAACTGTAGTCCGCACGCCGCCGGGGGCCGCGCGGTAAAATCGCTCCACCTGCGGATCCCGGCTGCGGCGGACGTCCCAGCGCTCAATGGCGTCGCCCAGCGTGGGCGCATGCACGGTGTACGCATCCCGATGGATCAACCCGAGCCGGTCAAGCTCCCCGAGAATGCCGAGAATGCCGCCGGCGCGGTGCACGTCTTCCACATGAACGCTGGCCGAGGACGGAGCCACCTTGCACAGATTGGGAACGCGGCGCGACAGCTTGTCGATATCCGCCATGGTGAACGCCACGCCGGCTTCCTGGGCCGCGGCCAGCAGGTGCAGCACCGTATTGGTGGAGCCGCCCATCGCGATGTCCAGCGTCATGGCGTTCTCGAACGCCTTCAGCGTGGCGATCTCGCGCGGAAGCACCGAACTGTCGTCCCGCTCGTAGAATCGGCGCGCCAGTTCCACGATGGTGCAGCCCGCCTGACGAAACAGGTTCTCGCGGTCCGCATGGGTTGCGACCAGCGTCCCATTCCCCGGAAGGGCCAGGCCCAGCGACTCCATCAGGCAATTCATCGAGTTCGCGGTGAACATCCCCGAGCACGACCCGCAGGTGGGACATGCCGAGCGCTCCATTTCGGCGGTAGCGTCGTCGCCGACGCTGGGATCGGCGGCGGCCACCATGGCGTCGATCAAATCGACGGACCGCACCACGTCGCCCTGGCGAATCTTCCCCGCCTCCATGGGACCGCCGGAAACGAAGATCGCCGGAATGTTCAGGCGCAGCGCAGCCATCAGCATGCCGGGCGTAATTTTGTCGCAATTCGAAATGCAGACCAGGGCGTCGGCGCAATGCGCGTTCACCATGTACTCGACGCTATCGGCGATCAGATCGCGGGAGGGAAGGCTGTAGAGCATGCCGCTGTGTCCCATGGCGATGCCGTCGTCTATGGCGATGGTATTGAACTCCTTGGCGACACCGCCGACGCGTTCGATCTCGCCGGCGACCAGTTGTCCGAGGTCCTTGAGGTGGACGTGTCCCGGAACAAACTGCGTGAAGGAATTGGCGACGGCGATAATCGGCTTTCCGAAATCGCCATCCTTCATTCCGGTGGCGCGCCAGAGGCTGCGTGCGCCGGCCATATTGCGGCCGTGTGTGGTAGTTCGTGAACGATAAGCAGGCATTCTCTTACAGTGTACGCGGGTTGGGCGCACCCTGAGTTCGGGGTGAGCGAAGCGTGCGGTTTCATACCGGCCCGGAGACCGCGCAGGCAGGCTACCTCGGGGAACGGCTAGCGCGGGCCCGGCGATGGTACGGAGAGCAGGTTGGGCGCCTCGGGTCCAGTTGATGTGCCCCGCAGGCTTCACGGCAGGGCCCGCCAGACCACCGAATTTGGGCGGCCCATGGTACGCTCGCAGCCCCTAAATAAAGGCTACGGCGTAAGGGGAAAGTTATGTTCCGCTGTGGCCACCAAATGTCAGCAACGGGCTCTAATCGTCAAGTTGACCGGGCCCGTCAACTTCCGCTTCGCGCGCATTGATTAGCGATATGGGAGTCTAGGCAATTCCCTCTCAGTAGATGCCGATCAGCAACTTCATGTTGCTGCCTGGGCCGGTGGCGATGTAGATGCCATGATCCTCCTCATGAACAAAGCAGAGAATGCGCTGGCCGTCCGCTTTTGGATTTGCCACGACGTACTTCAGCCGCTCCAGCTCACGCATGTTCAGGAGGAAGCAGCCGACCAATCGGCGGTTCGCCCGCTCCGCGTCCGCCCACGTGAGCCTGATTGACAGCATGTCGTCAGTTATTTTCTCGTCCCTCCACTGCTTGGGCCAACGGCGGTCCGTCCGGTCATCCCCGTTCCACTCGCGCATGGTGCTAGCCGAATCTGGCAGACGGCAAAACAGTTCAGTACTCATGGTATGTTGTTCTCCGTTGGTTCGTCGGATATCTTCTCGCGCTTGAGACACTCTCGTACTGAACTCTACAAGTTCCAGACCGATCCTGCAATATCGCTCTTGGTTGATGTTCAAAGCCAAAACGGCGTATGCCGTGACGTTTCGCATTGTTCCTGCCCTCGTCCGAAGCTGAATGGTCGAATGCGGGTCTGTCACGAGCCGCTCTGAGGTCAGCAACCGTAAACTATGTTGGGAAATCGATTAGCATTCCTGAGAAACCGTTCTGGTCACACATAGCCGGTAGGAGCAGACCCCGAAACGCCGCAGTATTCTGGAACTACTTTCACGTATCGTCCCCATCTCGGATTCTGGCTCGGCCGGTGAGTGCTGAAACCAGCGTTCTGAGCCAAGTCCTCCCTGGTCCCGAGGTGTCGAGGATAGCGGTACTTGCCTCGGTGTCGGTATCCACCTCCGCGCCCCGCAGCGGATCGACGCCAGTGCATCGGGACTCCACCGCACCACGGTGAGATACTGAAAGGCGCGCCGGCCGTACTGATGGTGGGGCCATACCGCATGTAGTTTCACAGCCATGAACCGAACGAGCCTCCCCATGTGCATGTGGATCGCGACGATGAGTCGGCGAAATTCTGGCTGGATCCGGTTGCGCTGGCCAGAAACCTTGGCTTCGGTCCGCTGGAGCTTCGGCGAGTCCACCGGCTAGAGGCAGAGAATCGCAATCTTCTGTTGGAGAAATGGCATGAACGCTTCCCATCTCAATTCCGGAGAACGCGTACGAGACGTACACGTCACTGAGGACACACTGGCGGTGGACCTCGCGGACGGGCGCACAATCATCGTTCCCCTGACGTGGTATCCCCGGCTTTTGAACGCTACCATGGAACAGCGATCTCGCTGGAAAGTAAGCGGAGCCGGCTATGGGATTCACTGGCCGGAAATCGATGAAGACTTGAGCACGGAAAGCCTACTCCGCGGCGCGCCTGCCGCCGCAGAGCCCGCTCGTCTTAGCCACTAGCGGGTTCTATCGCGCACAAACGCCGCCGTGGGCCCCGGGCTTGCTATTTCCGCTCTTCCGCCGCGGCCGGCTGGTGCAGCAGCCCGACAATCGACTGGAACAGGCGCGACTTCACGCTGGAGCGCTGGTTCGCGCGTGTGATATACCGGACCTTCACGTCGAGGCCCGTCAGTCCGGGACGCAGATCCACGGCCGGTTTGGCGGAAAATGCACGTACACCGTATTGGTGCGTCACGCGTTCCCAGTCGTGCTCGGCCTCGGTGGCGTCTGCCGCGGTTTCGCGTTCCACGGCGAGACGGATCTGGTCCGCCACGTCGTAAGGATTGCCGCCGGACGGAACGGTCACCTGAAGTTCGTCCCAGAGCCATTGGCCGGCAGTCGAGAAATTGAAGTAGTGGTGTTCCAGCGCATAGCTATTGGCGAAGGCTACCCGCCGGCCGGTGGGATGGCCGTTGTCGGTCCAATTGCCCATTTCCAGCAGCACGGTTTTGAGCAGGCCGATCTCGATGACTTCGCCCGAGACGCCTTCGATCTCCACCCAATCGCCCACGCGCACGCCGCTCTTGCCCATGAGCGCGAACCACCCGAAAAAGGAAACGATGTAGTCCTTCAAGACCACGGTGAGGCCGGCGGTGGCCAGGCCGAGAAACGTAGTTACCTGGGTGGGCGGGCCGAAGACGATCAGTAGGATCAAGATCGCCGCCGAGAATTGCACGCCGACGGTGGCGATGAGCCGCAATTGATGGAGCCGCTTTCGGTCGGCCTGGTGGAAGGCCTTGAGCACCGCGCGGTCGGCCAGCGCCATCGCCAGCAGAATCGCCAGAATCAACGCCACCGAGCCGAGCGCGCCATGCAGCGCCGCGCGAATCCGTCCATCCACCAGGCCGCTCCAGGTTTGGTATACCGCCGCCAGTTGGCGGGCGTCCTGCGCGCGGCGGTCGAACGCCATCAGGCTTTTGCGCTGGTCGGAGAGCCAGTGCAGGCGCGCCACCACGGCTTTCGAATCGGAGCCGGACGCCTGCGGTCCATCGGTCAACTGGCGCTCCAGCGTTTGGTGCTGGATTAGCAACCGCGCGGCGGCTTGGGTGGCCTCGCGGGAGGCATCCTGCAAGCGATCCCGCTTGGTTCCGAGCGACAGCCAGGCGGCGGCCTGTTGGCTCAGCGTGCCTCCAGTTTCGCCGGCCCATTTGGGGAAAGCGATGGCCTGTTGCTGCGCGGATTGGTGCTGCTCGAGCGCGCGTTCGAGCTCGGCGCGCGGGTCGCCGCCTTGGCGGGCCAGATCCTGTTGCGCGTCTTCGAGCTCATCCTGGTCGAGCGCCAGTTGCGCCTGCGCCAGCTCCAGTTGGTCGGCGGCACTGGGGCTGGCGGCGGAATCCGCGGTCAGTTGAGCGATGCGGAGCTTGTCGTCCGCGAGATGCGCCTTCAATCGGTCGATGCGGTCCGCCATCTCGCGCAACGGTCCGCTGGCCGGCAGCCCGGTTGCAGCGGCAAGTCGCAAGGCCGTGCCGAAGGCCTGGTCCACCTCTTGATCGGCCAGGTGCATGGCCTCGCGCGCCTGGTCCTGCTCGTCGAGGGTGTCGGCGAGCGAGGCCAATTGGCGGGCGGTCTGCAGAAGGTGCTGGTCCACCGTGGGAGCGGCATCGACGGGTTTGCCGGGCGTGGGACGGGCGACGGGCGGGGCCGCGGTCCAGAATATGGCGACCGCGCAAGCGGCCAGCAGCAAGCCGAGGATGGCGGGAATGAGGTTTCGGAGGCGTTTCATGCGGAACTCTTCAGGATACGATGCGGTGAGGGCGGTGGTGCATGGGGCGGACTGGTCTTTCGCTCGGGCCGCGCATTGGTGCGCCATGCCACTTGGTTTTCCCCGTGGGGCAGGATGGTATCCTGCGGCGGGTTGTCAACCCGCCTGGTCGGCGTCGCACCACTGGTCGGCAGGCCGATTGACAATCGGCCGCAAGTTGCCAGCCTGCCCCACATAAGGCCACTCGCGGGCCTCACGAGATGCCTGGGTCCTATTGCAGGAAAACTAAGTGCCCCACCAAAGGCGGACGGTTCCAGCCGCATGTTACAGTCGAATATAGTGTTTTCGCGAATCATCTGGATCGTCCTCGATAGCGTGGGTATCGGCGCGATGCCCGATGCGGCTCAGTTTGGCGACCCCCCGGGCGGCGATACGTTAGGCAATATTGCGCGCCTCCGCGGTTTGAATGTGCCCAATCTGGCGCGCCTCGGTCTCGGCAATATCAAGCCGCTGGCCGGTATCGTGCCCGCCGCATCGCCCGCCGGTTCCTATGGCCGCTGCACTCTGGCGTCGCCGGGGAAAGACACCACTACGGGCCACTGGGAAATGGTCGGCATCCATCTCGACCAGCCGTTTCCGCTCTATCCCGATGGATTCCCGCCCGAGATCATGGGCGAGTTCGAGCGGCGCATCGGGCGTGTGGCGCTAGGCAATAAGGCGGCGTCGGGAACCGAGATCATCAAGGAACTGGGCGCCGAGCACATGCGCACGGGGTCGCCGATCGTCTATACCTCGGCCGACAGCGTCTTTCAAGTGGCGGCGCACGAGGAAGTCATCCCGCTCTGGGAGCTGTACAAGATCTGCGAGACGGCGCGCGAGATTCTGAGCGGACCTTATGAAGTGGGACGCGTGATCGCGCGGCCGTTCGTGGGCGCGCCGGGGAGTTTCACGCGCACCGCCAATCGTCACGATTACGCGGTGCCGCCTCCTGCGGGGATGCTGCTCGACCGGTTGGACGAGAGCGGCGTCGCGGTCCACGGCGTGGGTAAGATCTTCGACGTTTTCCTGGGCCGCGGCATTCGCGAAACGGTCAAGACCAAGGGCAACGCGGACGGCATGGCCAAGACCCTGGACGCCATGGGCCGCCTGGAGCGCGGGCTGATTTTCGTCAACCTTGTCGATTTCGATCAGCAGTTCGGCCATCGCAACGATATGGAAGGCTACGGCACGGCGCTCGAACAGTTCGACGCCTGGCTTCCCGAATTCACGGCGGCGTTGGGACAGCGGGACCTGGCGGTCTTCACGGCCGACCACGGTTGCGACCCCACCGTTCCGGGCACCGACCACACACGCGAGTACGTTCCGCTGCTGGCAACGGGGCCCCAGGTGCGCAGCGTCGATCTGGGGCTGCGCGGATCGCTCAGCGATATCGGGCAGACGGTGGCCGCCAACTTCGGCGTGTCCATCGCCCACGGGGAGAGTTTCTTGCAGCAAATCTCTTCTTGAAACGAAGCTCTTTTGAAACGAAACCTATGAGAAAACCAATCATGGCGGGCAATTGGAAGATGTACAAAACGCCCGCGGAAACCATTGCATTCTTCGAGAAATTCCGGCCGCTGGTGGATAAGTCGGAACACTGCGAGATCGTGATCTGTCCTCCCTTCACGAACCTCTCCGCGGCTGTCGGCGCCGTCAAGGGATCGCACATCAAGATCGGCGGGCAGAATATCGCCTGGGCCAAGGAAGGCGCCTTCACCGGCGAAATCTCCGGCCCCATGCTGATTGCCGTGGGCGCCACGCACGCCATTGTGGGGCATAGCGAGCGCCGCCAGTATTTCGGCGAGACCGACGCGACGGTGCTGAAACGCACGCTGGCCGCGCTGGAATTCGGATTGACTCCCATCGTCTGCGTGGGCGAGCGCCTGGACGACCGCGAAGGCGGCCGCACCGAAGCGCTATTGAAGACCCAATTCGCCGATGGTATCGCGGGGCTGACCGAGCAACAGTTCGCCAAGATCGTGATCGCCTACGAGCCGGTTTGGGCGATCGGCACCGGCAAGACGGCCACGCCCGAAATCGCCGCCGATGCGCACCGCGTGATCCGCGGGCAGGTGCGCGAGAAATTCGGCAAGGACGCCGCCGATGCCGTGCGCATTCTGTACGGCGGCAGCGTGAAGGGCGACAACGTCAAGACGCTCATGGCGCAGCCGGAGATCGACGGCACGTTGGTGGGCGGCGCCAGCCTGGATGCCACTTCGTTCGCCTCCATCGTCAATTTCTAAGCGGGCGATTCGGCGGGCAATTCAGCCGGCAATTCAGCAGGCAATGATGCCGGGGCGCAGCCAGCCTGCGCCCCCTCCGTTCTACTCCACCTCGAACGACATCTTGCGCGTAGCTTTCCGGCCGAGCGAATCCATGGCGGTGAACTCGCACCGGTACTCGCCGGTTCCCAGCGCATTCACCGGTACCTTGAGCGGCACCGGGACCATGGGATTGCCGGCGGTGGAGTATTGGCTCACTTCCACCACGCCCGAATCCATGCGTTCTTTCCCTGTCTTGACGTCGATGAATTTCAATTGCACGCCGAGCTTCGGCTGAGGGTCGAAGGTGTTGGCGGGCTCGTACATTTCCATGTACAGCAGCACGTTGTCGGTGGCCTTGAAGCGCGTTTCTCCGGTGGGCGTGAACTTCATGTTGTGGGCGATCAGGGGCGTACGGCCCTCGGTGAGCAGGGCCTCCAGGCCGGCGTCCACGTTGTCCACGCTCTTCACGTCCATGCTCATCGCCAAATCGCTGATAGCGAATTCCTTGCCGTCGAAGGGTTCCACGGCGAGCGGCCGTTCGATCTTGCCGAACTCCTGACTGCCGGCGGGGGCGAAGACCAGCTTGAAATTATATTGGCCCGACGCCACGTCGAACTGGGTGTCGTAGTGCATGGGCTTCTTGCGGAACTCCTCCACCGCTTTCTTGTCCTCCAGGTCGAGCTTCACGGTGTCGCTGAAGCGCGCGCCCACCGAATTGTCCTTCTGATACGCAATCCCCATGATGTTGAGTTCGGCGTGCTGCTTGCCCTTCACCTTGTCGAATTTGATGGCGTCGGGAGGAATCTCCAGAGCGAGGTTTACACGCGCGGTGTTGGCCCCGGTGAAGAAGAACGGCAGCGCCAGGGACGCCTTGATGGTGCCCGGACGCGTGGCTTCGGCGAGACCTTCCAGGGTCTTTTCGGCGGGCTTGCCGGAGAGCAGGTCGGCCTGCTTGACGTTGCAGTAGCCGCTGCGTGCGCGTACGGTGGTCCCGCCGCGATCCACTTTAACCTTCAAAGCATGGCAACTGCCTTCGGCGGATTCGGGAGGCGTGTAGCTGAGCAGGTAGAACTGGTCCTGCTCCTTGAGGATTCTCTCCATGCCTGTGACCAGGTCATTGGTGTTGACGATGACAAAGCCGCCGGTGCCATCGGCCAGCATGTACAGCGCCTGCTGATTGGCGCCGGCGAAAGGCGGCATGGGGGGCATAATCACGCTGCCGTAGCCGCGCCCGTTGTTCATGCCGCGCCCGTTGTTCATGGTGTTGTTGACAGACGAGCCGCCGCCGCCCGTGGTCGTCGTGCCCCGGCCGGAACCGCTGGAGCCGCTGCCGGAACTGCCCGCGCCGGGAGTGCGTCCAACCCCGGGATTTCCCGTGCCGCCGCCGGTCGCCCCGCCGCCCCGCGCCCCTCCGCTTCCGGAGGAACCGCTGCCCGTGGAACCGCCCCCGCCCGTCGCGCCGCCGGAGGCTCCTCCGGGCCGGGCTTGAAAGCCGGACATCATCACGCCGGGAAAACCTAAGCGGCTACCTCCGAGCGGATTGAATGCCAGCGGTTCGCCGCCGCCGCCCATGCCCCCACGTCCGCCGCGCCCGCCGCGTCCGGGCGGCTGACTGATATCCGGCACGCCGGTAGCCAGACCACCCACGTCGATGGGATAAATCGCCACGTTGCTGCGATTGCACATGGCGATGGCCGCGGTCATATCGGGCATCAATTGGTCGTTAACCGGGAAGCCGCCGGTCAGCAGCACCAGGATCTTGCGCCCCGGCACGTCGGCCAGGTTCTTCGCGAAGGTGGTCAAGGCCAGGATGGAGTTGCGCGTTCCGAAATTGCCGAACGCCGGGCCGGTCGAGAATTTGACGCCGGAGACGACTTGCTTTAAGCGATCCACATCCGCTGTGAAATTCTGCGTGATCTCCAGGGTCCCACTGTAGTTGACCACGGCCATCAGCCGGTTGGGTCCGCCATTGGCGTCGATGAATTTGCCGGCGGCCTGCCGCGCGCGAATCTGGCCGGCGGCGTCCATGTGGGAGTTGTCGAAGAACAGGACCAGGTAGTGCTTCTGGTTGGCGTAGGGCGAGGACGGGTCGGCTTCGAAGGTGAAGCTCTTGATGACCTGCTCCTTGCCGTCCTCCCAGAGTTTGAAGTCCTTCTGCGCGAGGTCGGCGACGTAACCGCCCTTCTTGTCCGTCACCACCGCATCGACCAGCACCACGCGCGTTTCCGAACGGATCACCGACGCGTCCTGCGCCGGCAGCGCGGCGGCGAAAACCAGTCCCGCGATCAAAGCCGAAATCCGAAAATGCATCCTGTACCTCCGCTAGAACGGAATATTCACGGCGCCGTTGACCGCCGACATGGTATGTCCTTCCGAATCCCGAAGCACCAGCCGAACCATATACGTTCCGGGCTCCACGTCGAAAGTGGTGCGCACATTGATCCCCGGCCCGAGCCGGTTCTGCAGTGTGTCGTCCTTCAAATGAAATTCGATCAGCTTGGTGATCCCCTGAAGATAATTTCCATTGCGGTCGAAGACCGCTGCCAGCACCGTCAGGTTGTCCACATTGCGGTCGCCGGCCTTGCGGAACTTGAGCTGGCGGATGTCGGCGTGAATCAGCACCGAGAGTTTGGCTGTTTTGTCGGTGGGTTTGAAGAACTGGGTGTGCATCTGCGCGGGAATTTCCTGCATCTCGTCGCGCGAGAAAAGCGCTTCTTCGATTTCGCGCTTGGCGTTCTCCGCCTCGCTTTCCGAGTGGGTGGGCGCGTAATAACCCTTGCGCGCATCCAGTTCCGCCCCGGCGATCTTGCTGGCGGTTTTCAGGGAGACTTTCAAGGCGTGGAAGCTACCGTCCATCTTGAGGTTCTGAGGGGAGAAGCCCAGGTGGTAGACGAAATCCGGCGGCGTGGCCAGGCGGCGCAGGCCTTCGTCGAAATCGTTGTTGTTTTGGAAGAAGGTGCCGCCGGTCCCATAGGCCACCTCGGCCAGCACGTCGGCGCCGGCCATGGCGGCATCGTGGTCGTACTGCGCTTTGATGCGCATGGCACCCATGGCGACGGGCCGCTGGGAAGCGTCGAAGGCGGGGTCCACCCACAGGCCGCGCGCATCGAGGGTGCTGATGATCACGTTGGCGTGGATGGCGCGATCGAAAATTTCCATCTTCTCGGTTTGCTGCTCGGGTGTGTAGAAGCCCGGCGACAGTAAGAGGATGGTCCGCTTGCCGGGCGTCGCCGCCATGCGCCGCACCAGGTCGCGCAGGGTGAAGAGCGCCACGCGGGTCTCCTGGGTGCCGGTGGAGAGTTCCATCTGCGCGGCGGACTGCACCATCTGCGCGGCGGTCTGCGCGGCGCCCGGTCCCGAGAGGTTGGCGCAAGATATAACGTCGGCTGTGGCGGCCTGGATCGCGTCCGGCAGGTTTTTGTTGACGATCATGTCGGCCATGTAGAAGCTGATGTCGGGACACTGTTGCATCGTGCTGCGGGCGATCGGCCGGGGCATCAGGCGGGCCAGGGCAGCGTACAACTTCTCGCGATCGTCGGTGAATTCCTGAATCACCTGGCCCGAGGTGGTATAGATGCCGGCGCGGTCCAGTGGGCCGAGCGAATCCATATGGCGGCGGGCGGCGTCGCGAATCCGCGCCAGGTCGCCGAACGCGATGTGGATGTCGTCGAACAGATACGCGATGAAACTGTCGGGCAGCACGATGGGCTTTTCGGGCTCGCCGGGGACCTGGTCGGGCGCGGGCGCGGGTTTGACGTCGGTGGGTTTCTCGCCGGTCTTCTCCACCGAGAAACGCGTGATTTCCTGCGGCTTGCCGCGGTCGAAAAGTTGGAAGTCCTGCTTGGTCAAATTGCCGATGGCCTTGCCCTTCTTGTCGCGGATGACCACCGGGACCATCACCAGATTCACGTGGGAACGAAAGGTGGCGGCTTCGTCGTGCGTCACCATTTCGGCGGCGTTGGGGTTGGCGGGAGCGGCCTGGACCGGCGCCGGAGCGGGCGCTGTCTGGGCAGGTGGAGTCTGCTGTGGCGCGGTCTGCTGCCGGCCGGCGTACGCCGCGCACAAGAGTCCCGCACCGGCCACGCAACCCGCGGCCCATGTGAACGCCCGAGAGCGGCGATGCCGCACTCTGCCAAGATGTGTCATGAAATTGAACCGGTACGTATTCATAGAATATACGCTTGCGCGGCACAAGGTGGGACAGATCGTCGCCGTTGGCGCTTCGTCATGCCTCGCCAAGCCGGGGGAGCGCGATTCTTGATGCCCGCCAGATGCCTTTTGGGGAAAGGTTGGCAACCCAATGCCGCATACTTTTCCCAGTATCGGGAATGCTGCAGAATTTGTGGGGCAGGATGGTATCCTGCGGCCGAGTGGTACTCGGCCTGGTCGGCATTTGCATGCTGGTCGGCAGGCCGAGTGCGGGGTGCCCACTTGGGGCCGGGCCGCAGGTTGCCAACCCAATGCCGCTCGTTTTTTCGGAAGAGGACTGAATCGTAGCATCGGCGGACGCCTTTAACCTGCCGTAGGTGCTTTGAGTTTACGTTTTTCAAACTTGCATCCGTG
>Ga0181529_10006037_pt1 | contig 12449 bp, 9 predicted proteins | sample PEATcosm2014_Bin_36_FD_119763 | JGI IMG/M metagenome (GOLD analysis project Ga0181529, IMG submission 119763) | Peatland microbial communities from MTU Mesocosm Facility, Houghton, MI, USA - PEATcosm2014_Bin10_30_metaG | ecosystem: Environmental > Terrestrial > Soil > Wetlands > Peat | place... | reverse complement strand
TGAAGGGCAGGCCCAGGAGCTTCGAGACCTTGGCCGCCTCCACGCTCACCGGGAGCTGGAAGTAGTAGGGGAAGGTCACCATGCGGCCGAAGGCGGTGTCGTAGGGGTACTCGACCTGGACCGGCTCGATGTGGAAGCCCGAGTCCGCGAAGTCGCAGGCGACTATGGAGGCCGAGAGGGTCACCGAGACGAGGTCGCTCCCGGTGAGCTCGACGAAGAGCTCTGTGTCGCCGACCTTCACCGCTCCGAGGTCGTTCGAGTTGATGACCGGCGGGTAGGAGAGGACGGCGCCCTTGGAGTCGGTGAGCAGGGGGTGGAGCTTGTAGGGCGCGTTGATGTGGCCGTACTCCCTGCCCTTGGGATGCTCCCGATTGATCTCGGCGAGGGTCATGGGCCGGTCGCCCTGGAGGGGGACGAAGCGCACCGAGTCGGGGGCCACGCCCTTGTAGCGGATGGGCCACTCCACCTCGGAGCTGCGGTAGATCCCCATGGAGACGGTCCTGCGCTTGCGCCCGAAGTTGCCGCAGAGCTTCTCCTGGGTCTGGATGATGTCCTTGAGCAGGGCCTCGCCGATCGACGCGCCCGAGACGAGGAAGCCCGCGAGGTAGGGCCGGGCCTCCTTGACGCTCGCCTCGACGAGAACCTTGCGCTTGGCGGCGAGACTCCCGCCCTCGCGGGAGAAGAAGGGATACTCCGGGCGCGACCCCGTCTCGCGGATCCTCAGGGCCCGCGCGAGACCGGCGGTGGACCAGAGATCGGGCCGGTTGGTGTCGTTGAGCTCGATCTTGATGGTGCGCTCGTCCCGCGGCAAGGCCGAGGACTCGTCCCACTCGTCCAGCTCGGCCTTGGCGCCCTCGAGCCTCTCCTCGAGCTCGGCTCGGGCGCAGGCCCGTCCCAGGAGGGAGAAGAAGAGGCTTTCGTTGACTTCGATCTTGGGCATTTCGTCCTCTCCCTCAGATGGTCTTCGCGCGTGCCGAGCCCTGGTCGCCGCCCGTGGCCCGGCGGAGCCGGACGCTCTCGATGTCGGGGCTGAAGAGCTCGCGCAGGTCGTTGAGGCCCAGGGCCATGAGGGCCATGCGGTCTATCCCGATGCCCCAGGCGAGGACCGGCACGTGGATGCCCAGGGGCTCGGTGACCTCGGGCCTGAAGATCCCCGATCCGCCGAGCTCGAACCATCCGAGGACGGGGTGCTTGATGTGCACCTCGACCGAGGGCTCGGTGAAGGGAAAGTAGCCCGGCACGTACTTCACTTCCTTGGCGCCGGCGACCTCGACGGCGAACATCTCGAGGAAGCCGAGCAGCGTGCGCAGGTTCACGTCCTCGCCGAGCACGATGCCCTCGGTCTGGTAGAAGTCCGAGAGGTGGGTGGCGTCCACCTTGTCGTAGCGGAAGCATCGCGCGATGCCGAAGTACTTGCCGGGGACCTTGGCCTTGGGCAGCTGGCGCGCCGAGAGGACCGTGCCCTGGCTGCGCAGGATGAGGCGCCTCGTGAACTCGCGGTCGAAGGAGTAGCTCCAGCCCCGGCTGCCCGTGGAGCCGCCGTTCTCGTGGACGGCGGCCACCTGCGAAAGATAGGGCTCCTCGATCGATCTCGCCTTGGTCGGCTCGGCGAGGTAGTACACGTCGTGGATGTCGCGGGCCGAATGGAACTGGGGCATGAAGAGGGCGTCGGAATTCCAGAATTCGGTCTCGACGAGCCCCCCGTCGAACTCCTCGAAGCCGAGCCCGACGAGCTTGTCCTTGACGCCCTCGAGAAATTCGACATAGGCGTTGCGCCTGCCCGGCATGAGCCTGGCCGCGGGGGCGTTGATGTTGTACGGCCTGAAGGAGCTCTCCTTCCAGACCCCGCTCTCCAGGAGCTCGCTCGTGACCGCGCCCAGCTCCTCGCCGGTGACGCCCTGGGCCCGGAGCTCGGCAGCGGCCTCGACGCCTTCCTGCGTTAGGCGATACCAGACGCGCTCGCGCTCGGCCGCGCGGAAGGGCGCGTCGCCCGCTCCCCGCTTGCGCGCGATCGCCGCCATGGCCGCCTTCTCCGCCTCGTCGAGCTCGCCCTCCTCGAGCAGGCCGCCCTCGGCCTTCTCGGCCTTGGCCAGGAGCTCGTGGACCACGGCGATGCGGGGCTTCGGCGCGGCGGTCGCGCCGCGATCGCCCGCGGCATGGGCGGCCTCGAACCACTCGGGCCTTATCGAGGCGCGCTTCTCGGCGTCCATCGCGAGCGCGCCCTCCTTGGCCAGGATGCCGTAGGCCGAGCCCACGTCCTTCTGCCCGATGCCAAGGGCCTTGGCTATGTCTGGCAGCGTGGCGGCTCCGGAGTCCCTGAGGTGGCGTACGATGCGCTCCTCGTAGCTCCCCGATTTCGCGAACTCTCGGCCCAGGGCGGTGAGCTCGTAGACCATGCGGGCCTCGCGCCCGTCCTCCGCGGCAAGGCGCTTGGCGCAGAGCCAGGAGAAGGCCTGATTTGCGTGGCCTTCCTTATAGCCGAGCTCGGCCTCGAGGAGTCTCGCGTCGAGCCGGTCGCCGCCCGGCGCTGCTGCGTCGGGGAGGCCGTAGCGGAGGAGGACCTTCACCTCGAGGGGATGAAGGCTTTTCACGAGGGAACGTGCGTCCATTATGCGCTCCTGGTCCGGCCATTGTGGCGAAAAGGTCGCCGGTCGTCAATTGACGGGGAAGGCCTTCTGAAACGGACTGCTCACCAGATCGCATTGACGAAAGGTATTCCGGCGGCAAAATGGCGGGCTATGGATGGGAGCGCCCATGGTCGATCGACGCCTCGGCCAAACGGCGACCACGAGTTATGATTAATTTGCAAAAGAGAAGGGGGCTGGCTGGGAGGGATCTAGGGCCGAAAACCAGGTTCGATCAGGCGGGGCCCTGAAATTCGTCGAGCCTACGAGCCCGCGGTCTTGAAACGGGCGAGCTCGGTGTTCAAGGTATCGCCTATCTCGCCGAGCCTCGCCGCGCTGACCAGGAGGCTTCCGGCGGTCTCCGAGATGTCCTTGATGCCCACGGTGATTTCCCGCAGTCCGTGGTCGACCTCGCCGCTGACCGCCTTGAGCCTGCCCATGGAATCACGGATGCTCGAGGTGTTCGCGGTGATGGTCGACGAGCCTTCGTCGACCTTGGCGGACACCTCGCGGAGGCCCGTCATGGCTTGGAGAATCTGCTCGCCGCCCGTGCGTAGCTCGCTCATGTTGTCGAATATCTCGCCGAGGGAGATCCTCAGTTCCTTGACTTCCGAATCGATGGCGGCGAAGGCCTCGTTCGTCTCGTCGCCGGCCCTGGTCGCCTCGCCGATGCGATCGACGATTCCTTTGAGGATGGAGCTGATCTCCTTGGAATTGACCGCCGAGGCCTCGGCCAGCTTCCGGATCTCGTCGGCCACCACGGAGAAGCCCCGGCCGGCGTCGCCCGCGTGGGCGGCCTCGATCGCGGCGTTCATGGCCAAGAGATTCGTCTGCGATGATATCCTCGAGATGATGAGCGTGATGCCCTTGATGCTCTCCACACTCTCGTCGATCGCCCGGATGATGGTGGAGGCCGCGAGCATCTTCTCGCCGCCGGCGGAGACGGTGGCCACGAGCCGCTCGGTCGCGCCGCGCCGTTGATCGGCGATCTTGGTCACGTTGTCCACAGAGGCTATCATCTCGGTGACCGAAGCGGTGGACTCCTCGACCATGGACACCTGCTCCTCGATCCTGGCCCGAAGGCCGCCGATGCTGTCGGCGATCCCCTGTACGGCCCCAGCGGCGTCGCCGAGGCTGTCGTTGAGGATCGAGAACTTCCCCCCGATCGCCGCCGCGCTCCCCTCTATCCTCTCGACGGCCGAGGAGGCCCCCTCGGCGGACCCGACGAGGCCGGCCTTCATCGCGATGTTCTCCGAGGAGACCGTTTGGATGCTGGCGATGGAGCCCCGCAGGTCCTCGACGAAGGCGCCGAGGTCGGCGGACAGTACGGAGATCTCGTCGGAGCCGGCGATGGAGAAGCTCCCCATGAGGTCCCCGCCCTTGAGGGCGCCGATTCCCTCCTTGATCGAGTATATGGACTTGGATATTTTCCGCGTGGCCCTGAGGATGAATGCCAGCACGGAACCGACGAAGAGGGCTATGACGGCGGCGGAGACCATGACGTTCCTCGCCCTGAGCTTTCGCGTGTAGGAGCCTATCTCGATGTACTGGCTGTCGATGCTCTCCACCGAGACGGAGGCGGTGGTGGACAGCTTCTGGGATGCGTCGACCATTACGTCCACGGAATGCGCATAGGCAGCAGGATCGATCTTGGTGAATTTCCGCGTGAGCGAGTGCATGACCTGAGTCTTGATCCCGGCCCCGTCCGCGACCAGCTCCTTCTTGATCAGGTCCGTCGCCTCGAGGAGCGAGTCCGAGTACTCGTCGATCATGGCATTGAGCTTGCCGATCGACTCGAGCGCTGCGTGGATATCCGGACTCGCCTTCGGGAGCTCCTTCAGGTTCGCTATGGCGGCGAAGGCCCTCTTCGTCTTATCCACGGCGACCTTGTAGTTGTAGAGGCCTTGGCTGAAGTCCGAAGCGGCGATGAGTTGGTCGGCCTGGAAACTCTGTTCCTCTATTGCGCTACGCAGCTGTTCCATCGTCTCGCGTTCCGATTCCATCCTGCCGATAGGACCGAGAATGGCGATGTAGCCGCCGACGGAGACGAGGAAGGAACCGACGAGGACCAGGAAGAGTGCGTTGAGCCTTGTCTGAATTGTCACAGTAGAAGAGCATAATGCAAATGGCAGGTATTGTCTAACAGGCCTCTGACAACCGCTTTTTCGGCTCTGGCTGGAATCAGCGAGCCGAGGATGTTCCCGGGAAAAGGGAGAATCTTGCGATCCGGCTAGAGCCCTATCTCCGCCAAGTACTCGTCCCCGATGGGGAGATTCCCGGCCGTGCGTCCAAGCTTGCGCTCCGGGCGGATGGTCCCGTGGAAGTCCGACCCGGCGGTGACGCGAAAATCCCGCTCCCGGGCCATTCTTTCCACGCGACGGCACTGGCTGATCTTGGCCGTCGGGTGATAGGCCTCGATGCCGTCGACGCCGAGCTCTTTCCATTCGTCCATGAGCGAGGCGAGCCTGCCCCACGAGACGAAGAGCGAGAGGGGATGGGCCACGACGGCGAGGCCTCCTGCCTCCTTGACGATGCGCATGGCCTCGCCCAGCTCGAGGCAGTCCTTCGACTCGTAGAACGGCCGACCCTTGGCGAGGTACTTGTCGAAGGCCTCCTGCCTGGTGCGCACGGCCTTCTTGGCCACGAGGAGGGCCGCGATGTGCGGCCGCCCCAGAGTGCCCTCCCCCGCCATCTCCCTGAGCTCGCCCATAGTGGCTCCGATGCCGGCTTCGCGCATCCGCGCGAGGATGCGCTCATTGCGCTCCTCCCTCGACTTGAAGAGTCGGAGGAGAGCCTCGCCGAGCTCTCCGTCCAGGCGCTCGAGGCGGAGGCCGAGGAGGTGGAATTCTCCGGGGGAGAAGGCTATCTCGATCTCGACTCCGCGGATGATGACGAGGCCCTTCCCCGAGGCCGCGGCCTCGGCCTCAGGGAGGCCGGCCACGGTGTCGTGGTCCGTCAGGGCGAGGGCCGAGAGTCCGCGCTCTATCGCGAGCCCGACGAGGGCGGAGGGCGAATAGCTCCCGTCGCTCGCGGTCGAGTGGCTATGGAGGTCGATCACGCGCCGGCCTCCGGCTGAGCCGGAGCTTCGGCCGGGGCGATCTCGCGCGCCCTGCCGAAGGCTCGGACGCGCAGACGCGTCGAGCCGCGCACGAAGGCGGCGTGCCGTGCGAGGGAGTCGTCCGAAAGGGAAGCGCAGCGGACCGCGGGACTGGGCCGAGCGTACGTATAAAGATGGACTTCGGCGATGCGGGCGCCTCGGGCCACGAGGGACGACAAGGTCGCCGCGTAGTCGGCCAGGTCGGCCTCCGTCGGGGCGCGGCCGTCGACGGAGCAGAGCATGGTCTGGACGACGATCGGGGAGGTCCTCGCGAAGGCGAGGAGGCCGCGCGTTATGCGCTCGAGGTTGAGCCCCGCTCCGTCGCGGGCGATGCCCGACATCCTCCGAAACTGCCCTTCCGAGCCCGCGTCGAGCTTGGCCCAGACCACGAGGCCCTCTTCCCGCGAGGACCGCTCAAGTATGGCTGCTACGGAGGGGACTAGGAAGCCCGTCGAGTTGGTGATGATAACGACCGGGGTCGAGGCCAGGAGGCGGGGATGCTTTCTTCGGACGCTCGCGAGGAGGCCCAGCGCCTCGCCCAGGTGAGGAGAGAGGCTGGGCTCTCCGTTGCCTGAGAGACAGAGGTCCCGAATAGGCTCGAGCGCCCAAAAATCGGCATAGTCCGAGGCCAGGAATGCCTCGAGCTCGGCCTCCATCGCCTCGAGGGAGAATCCGCCATCGGCCGGGCCCGACGCAGGCTGGGGCGCGAAGACCTCGCAGTAGGGACAGTCGAACGAGCAGGCCTTGCCGTCCGGGAAGAGATTGAGGCCGAGAGAGAGGCCGCCCGAGCGTCTCGACGCCGCGGGGTAGACGATGCGGCCGGCCTCGCGCTCGTTCCTGCGGCTCTCGGGGTCTCGCATGCCCAGATAGTAGCGAGGCGGACCGGCATGGGCAATACGCGGGACGCGCGTCGCTCGCCGGCCGCGCTCCGGATTGACTCGTCATCCCTTCAGGCGTATAGTCTAGCGGTCGCGTCGAGCCGGTCGGGCGATTCCGGTCGAGCCTTCCCCACATCGAAACAAGCAACGTGCCAATGAAGGCCGCGCAGGAGACGAACTCCTTACCGTCACGAGGAGTCAACGATGCACATTCCCGACAACTGCCTGAGCCCGGCTACCTGCGCCGTGATGGCGATCGCAATGGTCCCGGCCTGGACCGTCTCCGTCCAGAAGGTTTCAAAGGATCTCCCCAAGGAGAAGGTTCCTCTTCTCGGCATCGGCGCCGCGTTCTCCTTCCTGCTCATGATGCTCAATGTGCCCGTGCCTGGGGGAACGACCGCCCATGCCGTAGGGGGAACCCTGCTCGCCGTCCTGCTCGGCCCCTCCGCCGCCTGCCTCGCGATCAGCACTGCCTTGCTCATTCAGGCCCTCGTATTCGGCGACGGGGGCATTCTTTCCTTCGGGGCCAACTGCTTCAATATGGCCTTCGTCCTTCCTTGCCTCGGCTATTTCATCTACAAATTCGCGAAGGATAGAGTCAAGACGAAGAGGGGCGAGTATATAGGTCTCGCGATCGCATCGTATCTCGCGATCAACTTCGCCGCGCTCTGCGACGCGATCGAATTCGGCCTCCAGCCTCTCCTCGCGAGAGACGCCGCGGGCCTGCCCCTCTTTTGCCCCTATCCGCTTGCGATCTCGATCCCGGCCATGTTGATCCCCCACCTCACGCTTGCCGGTCTAGCCGAGGCGGCTTTCACCGTCGCCATAGTCGCCTTCGTGACCAGGGCCTCTCCCGGCGCTATCTACGTCGGCTCCCCGGCCAAGACGAAGCCTCTCTATGCTCTCATTGTCGCGCTCGTGGCGGCCTCTCCCCTCGGCCTCATAGCGGCCGGATCGGCGTGGGGCGAGTGGGGACCTGACGAGATCAAGGATGTCGTGAACGGCGGCAAGGCCCTGGGCTTCGTGCCTGCAGGTATGGAGAAAGGCTTCCATTACGCGGCGCCCATGCAGGATTACGGGCTCAAGGGCGTCCCCGAGATCGCTGGATATATCATGTCGGCCATCCTGGGCGTTGCGGTCTTCATCATCGTGTACAAGCTCCTCAGTTTTCTGAGGAAGGGCGGGAAGGATGATGGAGTGAAGGCGGGAGCGTAGAAGCCTGGTCATGGAAACGGTCCCGGAATGGCTCTTGCCGGAGCGCGAGCCCTATGCGCCCCGTCCCGACAAGGGCCGCTATCTCGAGAAGAATGTCCTGTCGATCCTCGGGACGTTGGCCGCATTGCGCGAGAAGCCTGGGGCCGGCAGGGATAGGGAGCTTCTCAGGCCGGAATTGGCCCTGATCTCCACGTTCCTTGCCGTCCTTCTCGTCTCGCTCTCGCGGGGCTGGTTTTTCCTCGAGACGGCCTCGGCCTTCGAGTTCGGCTGTCTCTGTCTTCTCCGGGGCGGGATCATAGCTCGCGTCCTGAAGAAGGTCCTTGCGGCCGGCGTCTTCACCATAGCCATCTTCGCTCCGGCCTTCTTGATTGGTCGTGGCGGAGGCGTCCCCGCCCTCTGCTGCAAAGTCTTGCTCGCCGTGCTCGCGATGGCCATCTTCTCGGCGGCGACTCCATGGCATTCCATAACGGCGGCCATGGCGTCGCTCCGCATCCCCGGCACGCTGGTCATGATCCTCGACATGACTATCAAATATATATCGCTCCTCGGCGGCCTCCTGCTCGATATGCTGTGCGCCCTCAAGCTGCGCTCGGTGGGCAGGGACGACCGAAAGGTATCATCCCTCGGAGGCCTGGCCGGGACTCTGTTCCTAAAGTCCAAGGACGCGGCCGAGACGCAGTTCCGTGCCATGGAATGCCGGTGCTACTCGGGGAACTATATCATGAAGCCCCGATCCAGCTACGGCTGGCGGGAAGCCGCCCTCGCCGCGGCGGATATCGCGCTGCTCGGCGCATTCGCCGCGTTCGGGATCGCGCGATGATCGAGCTGAGCGACGTTTCCTTCTCATACCCCGAGGCCACCGTCCTGCGCGGCGTCGACCTTCATATCGCCGAAGGGGACTCCGTGGCGATTATCGGGCCGAACGGCTCGGGCAAGTCGACCCTGCTCAGGCTGCTCTGCGGTCTCGCGCCGAAATTCTCGGGCAGATATCGCTTTGATGGAGAGGAGTTGAACGCGGCCAGGCTCGCCGATGCGAGATCGGCGAAGGCCTTCCATCGAAGGATGGGCCTCCTCTTTCAGGACTCGGACGCCCAGCTCTTCTGCGGCTCGGTCTACGACGAGATTGCCTTCGGCCCGAGACAGATGGGTTTGTGCGAAGCCGAGGTGGCGGGGCGGGTAGGGGATCTCCTGGGCCTCTTCGGCCTCGAGCGCCTCGAGTCGCGCGTGCCCTACCACCTGAGCGGAGGCGAGAAGCGCAAGGTCGCCCTGGCGAGCGTGCTCGCGCTCAACCCCGATGCGATCTGCCTCGACGAGCCCATGGGCGGCCTCGACCCCAAGACGAAGCATGCGATGCGGAAGCTGATCAAGTCGCTCAACGCGTCCGGCAAGACGATCGTCTGCGCGACGCATGACTTCGAGTACGTCGACGGCCTCTTCAGGCGGGCCGTCGTGCTATCCCAGGAAGGACGCGTAGCCCGGGACGGTCCCTACCCCGAGGTGCTTGCGGATAGAGAATTCCTGATGGCCATGAATATCGTTTGATATCGCCGTCGAATGCGGCGTCGACGACATGGGCCCCGAGCTCCAATCGAGGCCGGCCTCGTCGATCTCGACCTTGGCGCAGCTCTCAGGTATGCCTCATTCCGGCAAATGTGAACTCGTGCGCTCGGGGCCGCGGACGAGGACGAAGGCGAGCACGATCGCCATCACGATGGCCCCCGCCCACATCGCTTGGCGCCAGCCCTGGACGAATGACTCCTGCGCGGAGCGGAACAGCGCCTTCGAATAGGGCTGGGCATCGTGGGAGATTGCGAGAGCGCTGGCTATGCCTTTGCGCGCGGCGGCGGCGGCGCTGGCGGGGACTCCTTCCAGGCGCGAGTCGATCGCCTTGCCGTAACCGGCGGTCAAGACCGCGCCCAGCAGGGCGATGCCGAGGCCGCTGCCGAATTCTCTGGCGATGTCGTTGAGCGCCGAGGCGACGCCTTGTCGCCCGCTCGGCAGGGACGAGGTGATGGCCTCTGTGGAGGGGGTCATCGATAGGCCCATGCCTAGCCCCATGACGAGATAGCCCGGCAGGACGGAAAGGTAGCCGCCATCCACCGAGACGAGGGCAGCCATGAGAGCCAACCCCGCGACGCCCAGGGAGATCCCGGTCGCCATCGCCAAGCGAATTCCGATCCGGGCCGCCAGTCGTGGGGCGAGGCCGGAAGCGGCTATCATCAGAACGAGCATCGGCATGCACGCGAGGGTGGAGACGGCGCCGGACCAGCCGAGCACCGCCTGGAAGTAGGGATAGAGAACCAAAAAAATCCCAGATGGCACGCCGAACACCGCGAGCAGCGACACCGAACCGCTCGCGAGGGCGCGCGTTCGGAACAGTCTGACGTCCAGCAGTGGGGCTTCCCGACGCAGTTCCCAGGCCGCAAAACCGCAGGCTCCGCCGATGCCGACCAGGAGGCTCAGCAGGGTTGCGGGAGCTTTCCATCCATGTTCTGGCCCCTCGGTGAGGGCGATGATGAAAGCGACCACGGCGACCAGGGAAGCGAGCGCGCCAACGAGGTCGAATTTGCGGTCGGGAATCTCGCGCGAGTTCGGGATGGCTCGCAGCGCCATGGGGAGGGCCGCGATGGCGAGAACGACTGGCAGGATAAAGAGGCATCGCCAACTCGCCACGTCGACCAGGACAGCCGACGCGAACATCCCCAGGATGCCGCCGCCCCCGCAGACGGCGGTCCACGCGCCTATGGCCTTGGAACGCTCTTCGGGCGGGAAGGTCGCGGTAATGACTGCGAGGGTGATGGGCATGATCATCGCCGCTCCGACGCCGCAGAGAAGTCGCGCCGCAAGCATGACCTCGATGGTGGGAGCCAGACCCGCAGCCGCGCTGGCCGCGCCGAAGACGACCAGGCCCGCGATTAGGACAGGCTTGCGGCCCCAGCGGTCGCCGGCGGCGCCGAGAGGCAATAGCGATGCGGCCAGGGCTATCGTGTAGATGTTGATCATCCGCACGATGTCGCTCTGCGATGCGCCCAAGGCGAGGGCAAGTTGCGGCTGGGCGACGTTCAGCCCGGACACCGACGCCATGACTGCCATGAGGGCGATGCACACCCCGATCAGGATTGCGCGACGCTGGCGGGGATCGTGGATGATCGACGCCATTTAGGAGATTGTGATCACGAGCTTGCCCGTGCTATGCCCTTCGGCGCAGGATTTGTAGGCCTCCGAGGCTTGGTCGAGTGGGAAGGTCCTTCCCACGTGCAAGCGGAAGGCGCCCTCCGAATACAGCCGCGCCGCCTCGGCCAAGACCAACTCCGGATTCTTCTGAGCCACGAGGGACATCTGGGCTCCGTATTTTGGCGCGGTGAAATCGGCGATGGAGACGACGCGGGATGGATCGCCGACCAGCTCGATCAATTCAGGAATGACGCCCGAGCCAGCGACATCGAGGGCTGCGTTCACGCCCTTGGGCGCGAGTCGCCTGACTCGTTCGACGAGGCCCGGCCCATAGGTCGTCGGGACGGCGCCGAGAGCGCGCAGGTAATCCTGGTTCCGGGCGCTCGCGGTGCCTATCACGGTGATCCCGCGGTGGCGCGCGAACTGGATCGCCGCGGATCCGATGCCACCGGAGGCTCCGCTCACCAGAAGCGTCTCGCCGGCCTTCGCTCCGACGTGGGCAAGGATGCGCGTCGCCGTTTCGACGACCACGGGTATCCCGCCCGCCTCTTCGAAGCTCAGGTCCTCGGGCTTGCGGGCCCAGCCCCAAGGTCTCAGGACCGCGAACTGAGCGATCATGTTGAAACCGTAGCCGAAGACTGGGTCTCCGAGGGAGACGTCGGCGACGCCTTCGCCGACTTCATCCACATTGCCTGAGCCCTCGACCCCGACGCCTGAAGGCAGGGGGATCGGCTGGCCCTTCCAGGCGCCTGCCCGGATCTTCATCAAGTCCGAAAGATTGACGCCGGCGGCCCGGACGGCAATTCTAACCTGGCCGGGGCCGGCATGGGGCTCGTCGGCATCGACTGCGTGGAGAACCTCGGGGCCGCCATATTCATTGAATTGAATTGCTTTCATGAAAAACTCCTTTGGACGGCTGAGCTACTCGGCCGATCGCTTTCGTTTCTGTTATATGCTCAGCATGGATAAATAATCAAGTCACTACACTTATATAGCGACACAACATTAGAAGTTACTTCATTATTGTTGACTTTTCGGACCCTGGCCTATATACTGAAATTTCTTTTACGACGATTGCGGCGAAAAGGATGCGCTCGGATGGGATTACGCGAACTGAAGAAGGCCAAGACCAGAAAAGCGATCGGCGATACGGCCCTTAGACTTTTTCTCGAGAAAGGGTATGACAAGGTCACGGTAGCCGAGATTGCCCAACTGTCGGAAGTATCGGTCACGACGGTATTTAAATACTTTCCATGCAAGGAATCTCTGGTTTTCGACGAGATCGAGCAGTATGACGAAGGCCTCGTCGGGGCGGTCACGTCGAGGCCGGGCGGGAGCTCGATCCTGGACTCCCTCCATCGATTCTATCTGACCTTCTACGGATTCATCCTCTCGGGGGACGAGGCCTCTCCCGAGCTGTCCTCGGCTTTTCACCAGTTGACGAAGTCGACGCCCGAGCTT
>Ga0181529_10006036_pt1 | contig 12449 bp, 11 predicted proteins | sample PEATcosm2014_Bin_36_FD_119763 | JGI IMG/M metagenome (GOLD analysis project Ga0181529, IMG submission 119763) | Peatland microbial communities from MTU Mesocosm Facility, Houghton, MI, USA - PEATcosm2014_Bin10_30_metaG | ecosystem: Environmental > Terrestrial > Soil > Wetlands > Peat | place... | reverse complement strand
TTGCCTGTTCCTGCCGCCCCCGTTGTTGCCTGTTCCTGCCGCCCCCGTTGTTGCCTGTTCCTGCCGCCCCCGTTGTTGCCTGTTCCTGCCGCGCCCGTTATTGCGCGTTCCCGCCGCCCCCGTTATTGCGCGTTCCCGCCGCGCCCGTTATTGCGCGTTCCCGCGCCCCGGTTGTTGCTTGTTCCTGCTTCTAGGTAGGCCAAGCCTTCAGGCTTGGCACTCCCGTGTCCCCCGGCACCGAAGGGGCTTTAGCCCCTGGGGTATGCTCCTTTGCATGGCTACGATCCGTCACAAGCAGAGCACCTACGCCATCACCATTCTCACCCACCAGCGTCACAGAATCTTCCAGCGCACCGCGAACGCCGAGCTCATGATCGCCACTCTCTTCCGTTACCGCGACCAGGGCCGATTCGCGCTCCACGCCTTCGCCATCATGCCCGACCACCTCCACGTGCTGATCACACCCGCGATCGACGTGAGCACCGCCCGCTGCATTCAGTTCATCAAGGGCGGATATTCCTTCGCAGTCCGCAACCAATTCCCCGGAGAAGTCTGGCACTCCGGATACCACGAGCACCGCATCCGCGACGAAGACGACTTCGCAGCGCAGAAGCAATACATCGCCAACAACCCCACCCGCAAGAACTACCTCAACTATCCCCACGTCCACACCTGCTACACTGACCGCCTCGATCCTGCCCCCGTCCATCCCAAAGCATCAGCACCTTAACCACTACCGTCGTCATTCTGACCCTAATCGGGGCGGGCAGGTCAGAATCTCCGTAGCTGCCTTCTATGCCGCCCCTGCCGTTGCCTGTTCTGGCTTCTAGGTAAGCCAAGCCTTCAGGCTTGGCCTCGCCGCCGGCCCAAGGAAGAAGCGGGCTTTAGCCCCTGGGGAAGTGACACAACTCGCCATTGTCACCGCTCCCCGCGACAACGTCATAGGTGGGGGGTCGCCAAGCCATCCCTTCCATTTCCGCCCACTTTTCCACCGCCCGCACCTGTCAAGAAAAATCGCGCAACCCACACCCCCTGAACCAGATACACCCGCCGCATTCTCCCGTCCACCGCGTAGAATAGAAGTAGGGCTTAGGATCGCACGCCGGGGTGGCGACGCAATCCGAACCCTGTAGCCCGCAAAGCTCATCCGAAACGGACGGAAAGCCCAGGTCACCGTGTATATACAGCGCCATAACCCCAACCGAATCAGCAGCCATTTGTATATACAGAACCGTAACCCCAATCCCATCAACGAATCGACGGTATATACGAGGGGCGTGGGGGTGACGCATCACACCCACAGGCAACCCACGCGATACCCGCAGCCCCTTCGTTCCGTGGTTTTTGCACCGAGTCCAGCCTTAAGCCATCATTTTTCTGCAGCATGCAAATTGATAGGGGGAGGGGGGTATATCTACCAGGCATACGAAAACCCATCCCGCTCCGTCACCTCCACCCGCACCCCAAACAGCTCGCTCAGCACCTCCGCCGTCAACAGCTTCTCTTTCGCTCCGTCCGCCACAATCCGCCCACCCCGCATCAGAATCACCCGCCCAATCTCCGGCAGAATGTCCGCAATGTGGTGTGTGATTAGCAGTATCCCCGTCCCCTGCTGCGCCAGCCGCCGCAGCATCTCCCGCAGCCCCTGCTGCGCCTTCAGGTCCAGCGCATTCGAAGGCTCATCCAGCAGCAGCATCTGGTTGACGCCGCTGCTCCGGGTGCCCCATTCATGCGGCTCTGTCGCATGGGTGGGGTCTCCCGACCCCACCAGCGCCCGCCCAATCATCACCCGCCGCTGCTCGCCGGCCGACATCTCCCCCACCACCTTCTCCGCAATCCCCACCGCCCCCACCAGCTCCAGCACCTCCTCGGCCCGCGCCCGCATCGCGTCGGTCACCACCAGATTGGGCCACAGCGTCGAGCTCGAAAAGAACCCCGACAGCACCGCGTCCCGCCCGGTCGTCTTCAGCGTCTGCCGCCCCGGCAGTTCGGGCGACACCACCCCCAGCCGTTTCTTCAGCTCCGTCAGGTCCCACCGCTCGCGCCCGAAGATGCTCACCCGCGTCCCTTCCAGCACCATCGGGTACAGCTCGCATGTCATCGTCTTGATCAGCGTCGACTTCCCGCATCCATTCGGCCCCAGGATCGCGATATGCTCGCCCGCCTCCACCCGCAGGTTCACATCGTGCAGCACCATCGCGTCCCCGCGCGCCACATTCACATGCTCCAGCTCCAGAAAACACGCCATACCCACCAAGATACAGCCCGTGGCCTCACACCTCGAACCTCCTCGTATAATCGACCCGCCATGTTCCGCATTCCCTACGACGATCTCTACGCCGCCCTCCACCGCGCCACCCTCCACCTCGGCCTCACCGGAGACCGCGCTGCTCTCTGCGCCCGCCTCTTCGCCGAAACCACGCGCGACGGTGTCTACACCCACGGCCTCGACCGCTTCCCCCGCTTCGCCGAAATGGTCGCCAACGGCTCCATCGACGTCACCGCCGAACCCACCCGCGTCGGCGACGAATCAGCCGCAGCCCTTGCCATCGAACGTTGGAACGGCAACCTCGGTCCCGGCAATCTCAACGCTCACGCATCCATGCAGCGAGCGATCACCCTCGCCCGCCAACATGGCATCGGATGCGTCGCTCTCGCCAACACCAACCACTGGATGCGCGGCGGCGGCTACGGCTGGCTCGCCGCCGAATCCGGCCTCTTCGCCGTCTGCTGGACCAACACCCTCGCCAATCTCCCGCCCTGGGGAGCGTCCACGCCCGCCCTCGGCAACAACCCGCTGGTCCTCGCCGTTCCTCGCCCCGCCGGCGCGCATGTCGTCCTCGACATGGCCATGTCGCAGTTTTCCTACGGCGCTTTATCCGCCTACAGCGCCCGAGGCGCACAGCTCCCAGTCCCTGGCGGCTACGACCTCGCCGGCAACCTCACTACCGACCCCGCTGCCATCGAAGCCTCCAACCGCGCCCTCCCCGTCGGCTACTGGAAAGGCTCAGGCCTCTCGCTTTTGCTCGACATGTTCGCCGCCCTGCTCTCCGGCGGCCGCGCCACCCACGAAATTCCCCGCGAGTCCACCCGCGAATCCGGCGTCAGCCAAATCTTCCTCGCCATCGACCCCGCCACCTTCGCCGATCCCGCCGAACTCGACCGCGCCGCCGCCGGCATCCTCGCGTCCCTCGGCGCCGCCACTCCCATCGACCCCGCGCGCCCTGTCCGCTACCCCGGCGAACAAACCCTGTACCTCCGCCAGGAAAACCTCCGCCTCGGCGTCCCCGTCACCCCCGCCGTCTGGACCCAGCTCCAGTCCCTCGCCTTCGCAGCGCCGGGTGCCCCATGATCGATGATCGGAGCGGGGGCCTTTCACGCGCCTATCGTGGGGGTAATCTCTTTCCGCGCCTCACTGCGGCTGTTGCGGAAAACCCGGGTCGTCTCGGTCGGTCGCACTGTTCTGCGCCGCCGCCCCTTCCAACCGCGGATAATACCCGCTCCGCGTCCGCACCGAAAGCTTGCTATATCCCTTCTCTTTCGCCTCCACGTGGATCACCCGGTAGCCGCCCAGCGTCGGCGGCTTGGTCGAGTGGTACGCAATCGTGTACTGCGTCCGAATATCGTTGGCCACTTCTTTCGCAATCGCGTCGACTTCCTTCAGCGACTTCGGAAAGTACGCCTGTCCGCCCGTCTCTTCCGACAGCGTCTCCAGCACCCGCCGCGCATGGCGCGACTCGCCCTTCGAGGTGTCGTCGCCGAACAGCAGCCCGATGCAGTAAATCACCGGGCCGTCGAAGTCCTGAATCCGCCGCACCGCCTGGTCCAGCGTCGCGCTGGAAGCATTGTCCTCGCCATCCGTAATCACCAGCAGAACCTGCTTCGGATGCTTCGCGTTCTTCGACAAGTAATCCGCCGAGGCCACCAGCGCGTCGTAAATCGCCGTCCCGCCCGAGGACTTGATATAGCTCAGCCCCTGCTGCAGCTTCGCGATGTCGCTGGTAAAGTCCTGGTCGATGAACGCCTCCCACGAGAAGTCCACCACGAACGCCTCATCCTCCGGGTTGGACAGCTTCACCAGGTCCAGCGAAGCCTCATCCACCGCGGCGCGCTTGTCGTACATCGACCCCGAGCTGTCGATCAGAATGCCCAGCGAAACCGGCAGGTCCTCATGCCGGAAACTCGCAATCGTCTGCGGGACCCCGTCCTCATAGACGCGGAACGCATCCTTGTCCAGCGTCTGCACGCTGTGCCCCACCATGTCGAACACCGAGGCATTCAGCCGCACCTCGTACGCGTTCTCGCGCAGCGTAAACCGCCCGCCGCTTCCGCGCGCAATCGTCCCCAGCGGCCCCGCCTGCTGGCTCCCGATCGGCACCGGCGGCGGGTCTGCATCTGGCGAAGGCGCCGGGTCGCGGTCCACCTCCAGCGATGGCTGTCCCGCGCTCACCACCGGCTGCGGCGAAGTATTCGCCGGCGGCGCTGGCGCAGGCTGCTGGCCGATCGCCGGCGCAATCGCAAACAGGAGGATGGCGGACATCAGACAGCATTTGCCCGCACCTTCCAGCCTGCTCTCTCTACTCCGAAGGTGCATAGTATCCCTGGCGAAAATGTACGGTCAACTGCGGAAGCCCCGGCGGAGGCACCAGCCTCACCTTCAATTTACGCCAGTTCCCATCGTGCTTCACCTCGGTGGGCGTGTATCCGATTACGTACTCGTTGCGCAGCTCAGCCGAGATGCGCGTGGCAATGTCCTGCAGGTCGCCCATATCGCCGCCCACATTGAACAGTCGCCCCCCGGTCATCTCGCAAATCTCCTTCAGCAGCTCCGGTCCCATCTGCTCTTCCGTTGTCGGCGCGTAGCTATCGAAGATCCCTATCGAATAAATCTGCACGTCGGCCTCGCGCACCACCCGTCGCAATTCGCCCTCGGTGTAGCGGCTGCGGTTGTCGCCTCCGTCGGAGATGATCAGCAGCGCCTTGCGGTCGTACTTCGCCTGCCGCAAATGGTCGATGCCCAGATACACCGCGTCGATTAGAGCTGTCCGGTTCTCCGGCTTCAGCATCACCATTCGCGCCTCCACATCGTCGGGATCGGAGGTATAGTCCACGATCACGGCGGGCCGGTCGTTGAAACCCACCACAAAAAACTCGTCCTGCGGATTCGATGTCCGCAAAAACTCCGTCAGAGCCTTGCGCGCGCGCACGAACTTCGACGACATGCTGCCGCTCAAGTCGAAGATGATGCCGATCGTCAGCGGCGCATCCTCGCTGGAGAAGTACTTGATGGCCTGCTCAAGATTGTTGTCGTAGATCGCAAAATTCTCCTTTTCCAGCCCCGTCACCAGCCGGTTCATGGGATCGGTCACGGTCACCGGCACCTGCACCAGGTTGACGTCGATCCGCAGCCGCGCGTCGCGGTGGGTTGTCGCCTGGGCCGCTACATCCGCACCGCCCTCGACCAGCGGCTTCTGCTCCTCCGGCGACTTTTGCGCCGGCGGCGGCGCAGGAGTCTGCACGTCGTTCAGCGGGTTCTCCTGCGCATGACCCACACACCCTGCGGCCACTCCCAGCGCCAGCCCAATGCACACGCACATTCGGGTCAGCGGCCGCCAGCGCCGCTCGGCCGCCCTTCCAACCGATTTAGAACCAGCTTCATGCCGCATCGTCGGGCCCATGGTGGTTCATCTGCTCAAAATTCCCATCCCGCGAAGGCGCTGTTTCCTCCGGGGAACTATCAGCATAATGCTTCTGCCCTCCCAAGTCTCGCAATCTTCACATCATCTCCTTTCAAACCAGCGCCGGAGTAACCGTTGGACGCCTCCCGCACTCCTTGGTTACGCCTCCCAACTCCCGCCCGCCTCCCCGTACAATCGAAACAGACACTTCCAGGAGACCGAACCCTCAGCATGGCCCGCATCTATCCCTTTCGCGCACTTCGTTACGACACCTCCCGCGTTCGCATGGAGGACGTGGTCACCCAGCCGTACGACAAGATCACTCCCCAGATGCAGCAGCGCTACTACGAGCTAAGCCCCTTCAACCTCATCCGCATCATCCTCGGCAAGCACGAGCCCGGCGACACCGAACCGCAGGACTTTCTCCCCCCTGGCGAGCAGGCCCACAACGTCTACACCCGCGCCGCCGAATACCTGACCCAGTGGCGCGCCGAGCGCGTCCTCGCCGAAGAGGGCGAGCTCGCCATCTACGGCTACTCCCAGACCTATCAAACGCCAATCACCGGAGAAACCCAGGTTCGTCGCGGATTCATCGCCCTCGGCCACCTCTACGACTACGCCGACAAGGTCATCTATCGCCACGAACAGACCTTCCCCAAGCACAAGTCCGACCGCCTCGCCCTCTTCAAAGCCACCCGCGCCTACTGCGAGCAGGTCTACATGCTCTACTCCGATCCGGGCTTCACCGCCGAAAAGCTTATCTTCGGCACCGCGAAAGACGGCATCGACGCCAACCCCGCCGACCTCGCCATTACCGACGAATACGGCGTCGTCCATCGCGTTTGGAAGCTCACCGATCCCTCCATCATCAATCTCATCGTCACCGCCATGGCCGACAAGAAGCTCATCATCGCCGACGGCCACCACCGCTACGAGACCTCCGTCGCCTATGCCAAGGAGCGTTCCGCCCAACTCAAACTCCCCCTCGGCGAGCCCCTCGATCCCGACGAGAAAGTCAGCTCCAGCCACCTTCCCGCGCCGCCCTTCCCCGAGGCCGCCATGATGATGACCTTCGTCAACATGGAAGCCCCTGGCATCACCATCCTGCCCACCCACCGCGTCGTCTTCGGTCTGGAAAACTTCTCCTCGCCCGACTTCATCACCAAGGCCAGCGAGTTCTACGGCGTTGCCGAACTCGCCGACGACGCTCCCGGCCCGGCCCTCATCGCACAGCTCGCCGCCACTCCCGGCGACTCCTTCATCGCCGCCACCGGTGACGGCAACTACCTCCTTACGCCCAAGCCCGACGCCATCGCCCCGCTCATGCAGGGCCTTCCCCCAAAACAGCGACAGCTCGGCGTCGCCCAGCTCCACACCGTCGTCCTCGATCGCATCCTGGGCCTCGACCCCGGCACCATCACCCGCCTCGGCAACGTCCGCTACATCCGCGACGCGGAGGAGTCGGTCTCGATGGTTGAATCCGGCAACGCCGATGTCGCCTTCCTCATCAAACCCATCACCCTCGACCAGCTTCGCGATGTCTCCCTCTCCGGCGAAGTCATGCCGCAAAAATCCACCGACTTCTACCCCAAACTCCTCAGCGGCCTCGCCATCTATGCCCTCGACTGAACTCCCATAGCTGATAGCCGAACGCCGATTGCCGAACGCTGAAACACAAAACCGGCTTACACTCCATACGTACCCGGTGATCCATTCCAGCCAATCCCGTTGACCCCTTCCCGCAAGTTCGCTGCCGTCCTGCCCGCCGCCCTGGCGGCAGCGGCAGCGATTGCCTTTTCCCTCCACGCCCAACTCCAGGGCTCCATGCCGGCGCAGCCGTCCTCCGCGCCCGCGTCCATGCTCAACCACAACCTCATCCTGCTCGACCCCGCCCACGGTGGCCCCGATCCCGGCGCAACCCTCAGCGATCGCGCCCTCGAGAAGGACGTCACCCTGGCCCTCGCCGCCCGCCTCCGCACCACCCTTACCGCCGCCGGGTTCACCGTCATCGCAACCCGGGACGCCGATCCGTCCGTCTCGCTCACCCCCGACCAGCGCGCCGAGATCGCCAACCGCACTCATGCCGTAGCCTGCATCGTCCTTCACGCCACCACTGCAGGCTCAGGCACGCACATCTACACTTCCACCTTGCAGCCGCCACCCCCCGACGAGGACGCCTACCCTTCCGCCTACGTTCCCATCCCGTGGGAGATGGCCCAGGCCGCATCGGTCGGCCAAAGCCAGCGCCTCGCCGGCGACCTCGCGTCCGCGTTCACCAAGGGCAGTCTCCCGGTCGTCTCCGGCCAAGCCGCACTCCGCCCGCTCGACAATCTCATGTGCCCTGCGGTCGCCGTCGAGCTAGGCCCTTTGCTCGTCCCAGGACAGGACCCAACCGCCCCAACCGACGATAACTACCAGCAGCGCGTCGTGTCCGCACTCACATCCGCGCTGCAAACCTGGCGCGACCACGCCGACGCCTCCTCCGGCGCCGGTAACACCACCGAGCCGGGTGCCGCAGGTCTCGCCTCTGAGACCTCGGTCTCGCGGCAACTCCCTCAGCCCCAGGCGTCCCAGCCCCGCGCGTCAAGGGGCCAGCCATGATCCCTCGCTATCAACGCGTCCTTTTCTGGATTCTCGCCGGCGCAAGCCTGCTCATGGCGCTGGTGCTGCTGCGTGGATGCGAGCAGGCCCGCGAGAAGCTCACCCGCCATCGCAACGAGACCCCGCTCGCCGCGCCCGTCGCCACCGCCAGCGAGACCGCCCGCCTCGCCCTGGCCGACGACGCCGACGGCTCCATTACTCTCGAAGACCGCGACCTCGCGCTGCCCACGGAGTCAACCGCTCGCGCCCGCGCACTCCTCGCCCGCCTCATCGCCGAATACTCCTACAAGAACTCCGCCCACCCCATCGAAAGCGGCCCCGCCGTCGACGACGTCTTCCTCCTCGACCTTCCCCTCCAACCGCCCGTTGCCGCCGGCTCCAACCCGACCCAGCAACCAGCCCAGCCGCCAGCCTCCGGCGACCTCGCTATCGAACCCCACGGCCCCGGCGGCCAGCTCGCCGTCATCAACCTCCACGGCACCTTCGCCGATCACCACCCCTCCGGCATCGAGCCCGAGATGCTCACCATCGACTCCATCATCGGCACGCTCTACGCGAACTTCCCCCGCATTGAGCAGGTCCGTTTCCTCGTCGACGGCCATCCCCGCGACACCCTCAGCGGCCACGCCGACCTCACCCGCACCTACCCCGTCGTCAATACCGCCACTCGCACCTCGCAGGAGACCCGCTAGTGGGCATCACCATCGGCGTCTTCGATTCCGGCTTCGGCGGACTCACCGTCCTCCGCGAATTGCTGCCCCTCATCCCCGGCGCGCACTACATCTACCTCGGTGACACCGCGCGCCTCCCCTACGGCTCAAAATCGCAGACCACCATAGCCCGCTACGCCGCCGAAAGCGCCCGTTTTCTCGCCGCGCGCGGCGCCGACCACCTCGTCATCGCCTGCAACACCGCCTCCGCGCTCGCCATGGACGAAATCCGTGCCTCCGTCGCCATCCCCGTCACCGGCGTCATCGAGCCCGTCGTCGACGCCGCGCAACAGCGCCATCCCAACTCCGATGTCCTCGTCCTCGCCACCCCCGCCACCGTGCATTCGCACGCCTATCGCGCCCACTGCGCCGGCCACGGTCTCCGCGCCAACGAAAAAGCGTGCCCCTTGCTCGTTCCCCTCGTCGAAGAGGGCTGGGTCGATCACTCCATCACCAAGCTAGTCCTCCGCATCTACCTGCGCGAGGCCCTCGCCGACTGCACCCCCCAGGCTGTCCTTCTTGGCTGCACCCACTACCCCCTCATCGCCCCTGCCATCGAGTCAACCCTCCGCGAACTCGGCTCCCACGCCGAGATCATCGATTCCGCGCGCGCCACCGCGGCCGCCATCGCGCGTGCCATTCGCCTCTCGCACCCACCCACCGCCGGACCCGCCACATTCCAGTGTTACGCCACTGACTCAATCGAAAAGTTCGCCCGCCTCGGCAGCCAGTTCCTCGCCCAGCCCATCCCCCGCGTAGACCTCCTCGATCTCGGCGGCTAATCGCCCCCTTGAACCTTTAACCTCGAACCTAGTACCTTGTCCCCCATGCCCTACCTTCTCAAGACCGAGCCCACCACCTACTCCTTCGAGGATCTCCTCCGCGACGGCGAGACCACCTGGGACGGCATCTCCAATCCCCAGGCCCTCATGAATCTCCGCGGCATGAAGAAGGGCGAGAAGCTCGTCATCTACCACTCCAACGTCGGCAAAGCCGCGGTCGGCACCGCCACCGTCGTCTCCGTCGACGCAACCGACCCCAAAAATCCGATCGTCCGTATTAGGCCCGGCAAGCGCCTCAAGCACGAAAAGTCCCTCGCCGAGATGCGCGAAGCCCCCGTCTTCCACGACTCCATCCTTTTCCGCCAGTTCCGCCTCTCCGTCGTCCCCCTCACCCAGGAACAATACGACTGGCTGACCGAAAGCTAAGCTATTGAGCGGCCGACAAATTGCAGCTTCTGACGCCGCGATATCTTTAAGTTGGGTGTGTTCCGCAAAACGGCCACTTGTCACTCGTAGACCGAGGCTGGTATTTATTGCGACCTCGGCTACTCCACTGCGATCGCTCTCTTTTGACCATCGCGCCACCAGTAGCCGAGGCCGTAGCGGGCTCTTCCTGGGAAAAAATAGGACAGAGAACCGAGGGCGGTACTCACCTTCCAAGACGGAAGTCGGAGCCCGACTCCCACGACCTGCGTAAAACCGAGATCGCGGAACTCCGCCGCCCTGTAGCAATACTGATGCGCTTCGTGGGGATTGAACCCGTCCAAAGTCTCCGAACCTCCCCTAATACAGTCGTAGAACGGGGTGCTTACCACGAATCCCTTGCGACAGACACGTTTCAATTCTGAAAGTAGTTTTGGTCCCTCAGGACGCGTGAGGTGCTCAAGCACCTCGCAGCAGACCGCCGAATCAAAAGATTGGTCGTCGAAGGGAAGGTCAGTTGCAGAGCAGCATCGAAGGTCGTCGTAAAGTCCCGTGCCCTGAAGGCTGTCAATGTGCGGTTGAAATAAATCCACACCCGTGACCTTCAACTTCCCGGGGTAATCCATGGCGCGATACTTGTGCAGCAGAAATCCCCACTTTCCGTAACCGCACCCGACATCCAGATAGGCGGGGCCCGGAAGATTATTGATTACATATGGATCGAAGGATAAAGGACTCGTACTCATAAATAAACCCGTTTTCGCAGTATAGCAGTGGTTAAGGGCTCGAGCTGGTTGTGCTTGATCGCAAAACTGCAGCCCATTGTATGTGCGAGCGCGATAAGTGCATAGGACATACTGTGGGATTGCGAGCTCGTCGCCGGGGAAGGCTTCGCTCCATCGCCCAGCGACGCAGCAATCTGCACAAAGCTTCGATTGACTTTAGTCTTCCTAACACGCGACGTCCAACCCACTCAACTTTTGGCACGGATCCATAGCGTTTTTCAGCCGGCACCAACTCTCTGGGCAGCGGCAAACTGTGCGCGAATGCGCATAGAAGTGTCCGCAGAAACCGAAACGTCCGGCATCGGGCTAAAGTGTCTGCCAACGCACCGCAAGCGACCCGATGATATTCCCGGGATATCTTCAAGCGGTTTCAACCTTCTTCTTATTGCTCAACAACCACACCCCTGTTGCGCCATCCGCAAAGCTTGCTTTAGGGCGGATGGGAATCTTCAAAGTAACTGGCACTTAGGTGCAGGTTGTCTGCCTTCGGTTCGCCATCTGTCGATAACCGTAAAGTGGCAGATCGTCGAGAGAAAGTAGCAGGTTACATGCAGCCTTGGTGTAGCTGTAAGTGGGGCAATACAGCGGTAGAGTGTGACTCGAAGGACCATTGCATGGGGCAATTGTTCTGATGCGTTGCTCGATAAGAATGCGGGAATACAAGCGGTAGTTAGTACGGGCTAGAGGTGTGTTTTGAAGGATTCCAGGGCCATAGGACTTATTAGACTTGTCTTACTATTTGCACTTTTGCTTTCGTTACCCGCAGCAGCCCAGAGCATTTACGTCTACCCCACCACTGCCATAGCTCCTCGCGGCAGTTATCAGAGCGTAACCGCGGTGGTGACGGGCGTGAACGACAAGACGGTGACCTGGAGAACGTCGGGGGGTACGCTGGTGGGGACAAACCCGTGCATCGTGAATGAGCCCTGCACGATTGCGGTTTACGATACTACCGCCGAGACGGACACGCTGACTGCGAGCGCGAATGCCAATGGATCAGTCGTCGCAACTTCTACGCTCACCTTCACCCCGTCCCCAGCTCCCGCTACGACGTGGCCGCGGTTCCTCATCACACAAGCAAACCTCTCCGAATTGCGGGCGAAGGCAACCTCCAGTGATCCGATGTACCAATCACTTATGGCTGGCGCCATCGCCGCCTACAACGCAGACAACACCATCTGGTCGTGGTCGTGTAACGGAGGCACTGGGCAACCCTCATCGAGCCAGGTGAGCAACAGCAAGGAGTACGACGCCTTTTCCTTTGCGTACATGGCGCTGATCGATCCATCGGACGCAACTTACAACTGGGGCTGCTACGCACACGATGTCAGCATGTACGTGATGGCGCAGTACCCTCGGATTGGGCCTCCATACTACTTCCCCGGCCAGCAGAACGAATGGTCGGATGGTTCATTTATCTGGGGAGTTCTGGGCGATTGGCTTAGGGGATCGAACGCCGTCACAACCAGC
>Ga0181529_10006035_pt1 | contig 12452 bp, 6 predicted proteins | sample PEATcosm2014_Bin_36_FD_119763 | JGI IMG/M metagenome (GOLD analysis project Ga0181529, IMG submission 119763) | Peatland microbial communities from MTU Mesocosm Facility, Houghton, MI, USA - PEATcosm2014_Bin10_30_metaG | ecosystem: Environmental > Terrestrial > Soil > Wetlands > Peat | place... | reverse complement strand
CGCCTTGATCGTAGGCGAAAAGAAATTTACGGCGCAGATCATCGCCAAGGGGTTTTCCCATGTCTTTGTCCGCCGCAGAGTCTCGCCAAAGCAAGTCTACACTATTTTGGAAAATGCTCTAATTGACCGTCAGAGTCACGTTGGTTGAGGCCGTCAAGCTCCCCGACGTGCCGGTCACGGTTACCGTGTAGGTGCCGGGAGTTGTGCCCGTATTTCCTCCTCCTCCACCGCTGCTTCCACCGCCGCCACAGCCAATGCCTGCCGCGGAAACAAACAGGATCAGCAGTCCGAGCATCGTCAGCCAGTTACGCCGCCGCTTCGGAATGCCGAAGAGGAACACCAGCGCCAGCACTGTGCCGCCCGCCGATGGCCAGAACAGCTTGTTCGGTCGGTTCATGGAAGCACTCGCCGCCGTGGTGTACACGGTCAGCACCACCGTCGGTGTGACAGTGGGGCTGACCTGAACCGACGAGGAGGCCAGGCTGCACGACGCCGGGTCGCTAGCCGCTGTCGGCGCTATCGAGCACGCCAGGTTGACCGTCCCGGCGAACCCCCCTTGGGACGTCAAGGTAACTGTCGAGGTATTGCCGGTGCTCGCCCCTGGAGCGACGCTGATGGCGCCGCCGTTGCTCATGCCAATGCCCGGCGTGCCCACCGTCACCGCAACAACTGTGCTCCCTGTAATCGGCGTTTGCGTGCCGGTGACCGTCACCGAGTACGCGCCGGGAGTGGTCGATGCGGTGGTATTCACCGTCAGCGTGGCAGTTTGCGCCGTTGTGCCGCTGATGGTCACCGAGGCCGGAATGCTGCACGTGGCCGGATTGGTGGCGCCTGTGGGAGTAGCGGTTACCGAGCAGGCCAGGTTGACAACCCCGGTAAGCCCGTTCGACGGTGTCACCGTGATGGTCGAGGTGCCGCTCCCGCCCGCGGTTCCAATGGTGATGCTGCCCCCGTTGCTCAGATTCAGGCCCGGCATGGTCACGGTTGCGGTCACCGCCGTAGTCAGTACAATCGCGCCCGAAGTGCCCGTCACCGTCACCGTGTATACGCCGCCAGTGGTGGCAACGGCGGTATTCACGGTCAGAGTGGCCGTCTGTGCCGCTGTGCCGCTGAGGGTCACCGAGGAGGGAATGCTGCATGTGGCGGGGCTGGTGGCGCCTGTTGGGCCGCTCACCGAGCACTTCAGGGCAACCGGTCCGGTAAACCCACCCACTGGCGTTACCGTAATCGTCGAGGTATTGCCGGTAGTCGCCCCGCCATCCACGGCGATGTTCCCGCTGTTGGACATCAGGAAGCTTGTGCTGCCCGCGACGGAGCCGCTGACCACCGCCTGGACTCCCAGGGTGTGTACGTAAGCGCCCGTCGAGTCCGTGCCGCTAATCAGCACATTGTAGGGAATGTTCGCCGCATAGGTCCCAGCATTGACGGTAAGCGTCGCTGCGCCGTTGCCGCCGCTGCCCAGCGTCGCCGACGGTGTGATCGAGCAGGTGACCCCCGCGGCCGCCTGGCAACTGAGGCTCACCGTTCCGCTAAAGCCATTCACCGAGGCCAGGTTGATCGTGTCCGTCCCGCTGCTGCCCGCGGTCACGGGAACAATCGTGCTCTGCGGGATCAAGGTGAAGTCCGAAAGCGGATTCGAGATCGGGCTGCCACTGTTCAGAGTGACTGCCGACGGATTGTAGACATTGTCTCCGGTGTACTGGACCGTGATGAAGTTGGCTCCCTGGTAAAGGTCCTGGCTGTCCAAGGTGAACGAGAAGTTCGATGTGATTCCGGAACTCGACGAAAAAAGAACCTCGCCAAGATAGTTCCCGCTCGAGAAGATCAGCACGCCGTATCCCTGCGAAGCGCTGCTGGTGGGCGCCGGATGTCCGCTCTGGCCCGTCACCGTTCCGGTCACGGTGATGGTCGACGTGGGCGAAATGCTCCCGCTCGTGGTTGCGGATGTGGACGAATTCAACATGCCATTGGACACGATCTGTATCGTTCCGCTGGCTGAAGTGGCGGCGTAATTCCCGTCCCCAGCGTAACTGATAGCTACGTTATAGTTGCCCGCGGCCGTGGAGGCCGGAATGGTGATGGTGCCAATTCCAGCCGGCGCTCCGTCGCTGGGGTCCACCGCGGCGCTCAGAGTGGCGCTTGTCGGCACCCCCGAGGGGAACCCGGTCACGCTCACGCTGCCCGATGGCGGCGCAACAGAGACAGGAGAAGAGGAGTTGTAAATCGCATTGTTCTCCAGAATCACGTTGAGCACGGTCGGTTGGCCGCTGCTCCCACCGACGACTTGGAAAACATTGGTGGCGCTTGTCTGGTTGGATGCCCCAATGAATATCTGCGGCGTATCCTTGCCCACCGTGAAGGTGATTGCCGAGGCGGTCGACTTGTTATAGCTGCCGTCCCCGCTGTAGCTTGCGGTCACCGCGTGCGTGCCAACCGCGAACGGCGCGTTGAATTCGGCATCACCTTCGGCATTGATCACCGCTGTGTTGGGCAGGCCGGAGCCTGAAGTCGAATCCGTGAACGTGACCGTTCCCGTAGGCGTCGTGAAGCTCGGGCAGTTGCTGGTGCAGGTAAGCGCCGCGCTCGGTTCCACCTGCGCACTGAGTAGCAGTTGCGTGCCGTAGTCGATAGTCCCGCTTACCGTTTGTCCCGCCGTATAGGTAGCGCTTGGCGCAAACGCCTGGAAGAGGATTCCGCTGTTCTCGGGAGCAACCGTGATTTGGGTCTTGGCGGAATTGCTCATCGCATTATTCGCGTCGCCGCCGTACTGGGCCCAGATGTTGTACGTGCCGCCAGGAAGGGTATTGACGCTGCCCGTGTAAGCCCCGCTGCTCAGCGTGAAAAACGCCTGTCCTTGCTGGCCCGGCTCAGTGCTGTCGGTCATCAACGCAACGTCCCCGGTCGGCGTGCCGCTGGCGGCGGTCACGTTGCCGCTCACCGTGACCGCGGTTCCGTGGGGGATATTGTTCAATGGGGCGCTGTTCGCCGGCGTCACCGACATGCTGGTCCCGGTCTTGGCGAAGGTGACCTTGTTCCAGTCGGTGACCAGAACGTTGGCGTCCACCGTGCCCAGACCCGAGGCCAAATCGTAGCCCACGCCGGCGTTGTACTCGGCGGTCGTGCCGCTGCCGATCTGGCCCTCGATAAGGGAATAGGTGCTTCCGTTCGAATTCGTTTCGGTGACGGTGTTGGGGCTGGAGACAGCAATGCAATTGGCCGTCACGGTTGGCGAAATCTCGCAGGGCACGGAGTTGGTGCCCACCGTCACGTCATGGAAGGCGGCCGGGTACTGCTTGGCCAGGGGATAGAGCACGAAATCCGCCTGCCCCTGGCGTCCATACTTCTGGTTGACCAGCGCCATGATGCCGGCAAAGGACGGGGTCGAGGCCGAAGTTCCGCCGACGCCGAAGATTTGCACCGTGCCGCCGCTCGATACCGGCTGGCAGTCGCCATCGTCGGCGCAGATGGGATAGTAGCTGGCATTGGCCCCGCTCGCTGCGAAAAGCGAAAGATCGGGAATGTCGCGCGCCGTGTCTCCGAAACCGGTCTGCCAGGTTGGCTTTGTCGTATAAACGGCGCTGGCGCCGCCGCTGCCCGCGGCGATGGTGGTATCGCCATTGTTCGCGTAGTAGTTGTTGATGTTCAGCCCATATTGGCTGCCGTTCCAGGGCTGCTCGGGGATCACCCCCAGGATGGAGACCGCGGGCGTGTTGTTGCTGGGAGTCGTAGCCCAGTACGTGGCAATCTGATTGTCGAGCGCCGTCGAACCGGAATTGTAAGCGCTGTAGTAGAAGTCCGTGCCGCCGACTGCCACGTTGAACGGAGTGGATGCAAAGCCGCTTACCGCCTGGCCGTTAAAGGCAACATCCTGCGAATCCGGATTGTCGCAATTTGCCGAGCCGTCGTCGCCCGTGGAGACCAGCACGGTAATTCCTTGCGCTGCCGCCTGCTCGTAGAGACTGCTCAAGAACGCGTTTTCCGTCCCAAGGCTCGCCTCGCAAGCGCCAAAACTCAAGCTGATAATCGGGGCCACGTTGGCGTAAATCGCGTGTTCGCCCGCCAGCACGAGCCCCTGCTCCAGCGCGGTGTCGGCGGCGATCACCAGGTCGACCGTGGCGTTCGGCGCTACCGCGCCCGCCCACTCCACATCGAGATAGGCCTCTACGGAGGCTCCATTCGGTCCATCCGGATTGTTGATCCCGTCCACGCCAGGGTCGTTGCCGTCGATGATCACCTGGGGAGGGTTGACCGGCAGGCCGAAGAGGCTGCGGAACTGATTTACCAGTCCGATATTGATGTTGGATTCGTTGACGATGGCGATGGTCTGGCCCGTGCCGTTGACTCCCGCCTTATAGAGCGGATTCAAATCGTACTGGACCGCATAATCGCCCGGAGAGAGCACAAAGCTGTAGTAACCGCCTCCGCCCATGGTCCACTGCGGCGTGGCCTTGTCGGTCTTCGGATCGTAGGTGGCCTTGCCGAGGGGCGTCGCGTGACTCTTCAGCCGGAAGTTGTTCAGCGAAACAAATCCGCCCACTACCGGCGCCAGCGCCGCCGGAATCTGCGGATCGTTGGCGTTGGCAAAGTGGGTCTCGCCCTTCACCAGGTACCGGTGGATCTGGGTGTGGAACGCCTCGCGCATCTGGCCCACGCTCCCGGAAAACTCGATGGTCTGTTTTCCAGGGTTGACCTGGGCGATGCTGAACCCGTGGCTGGTCAGCCATGCCTCAACCGTTGCGATGTCCTCGTCGGAGGGCCCGAACTGCTTGCCGAACTGCTCCGGCGTGAGCCACATGTGGTAGTTGGCCGTGCCCGGCGTATGCAGGTCGCTGATCAGTTGGCGCAGGGACGATTCCTGGCTGTCGCTGCGCTTCAGCACCAGGTGCATGCGTTCCAGCTTCATGCTGTCTGCCGCGGCGCCGCGATCGTTGGCCGCATTGGCCAGCGGGTGCATCGTTCCCTTGAGCGTTACCCGCTGGCTTTCGTCGATCTGGTTGACGATCCGAACCGCGGGTCTCGCATCCTGAGCCATTACGGCGGCTCCGCAGAGCAGCACGCCAATCGATACACAAACGGGAAGCAAACGCAAGGGACGCATACCGGTTTCCCTCAACCCTTTCTTCGGGGCTACCCCCGAAACTCCGCTGATGTGTGGTTCCACTTCAAAGAATGACGGAAAGAATTCTGCTCGCTACAGCTCCGTGGCCAATTGCAAACCTGAAAGCATCATAACCTTTGACCTTGCTCCAGACATTTCTCCAGGGCAAGGACCCCGATCGCCCGCCAGCTTGCACTCATTGCAGCCACAGTTAGATGGATTGGCCCCGGATCGACGAAGCACTGCGGGAAAAAGCGCCTGCCTGCCGCAACTGCTGGCACAACTAGGTTAGTTTGACGCAAATGGACGGAGAAGGTTGACCACCGGGAATCTGAACAATTCCCCGCCGTCCCGCCGCCCCGAAATGCCTTCATCTCGTTTGATGCAAGAATGCGTCTCCAGACAACAGCACAGGGAGAAGCCGCCGGTTTGCGCCCGAACCCGGCTCTTCACGGGAGGCCGGAACCCTCTTCTGGAGCATTTTCGGAATACACGTAAACTTTTTGAGGGGCGTGCAAGGTGGCTTTTTCTTTGGAAAAAAGCCACTTGAGTACGTGCTTTCGGTCTACACCAATTCCGAAAATGCTATAACCCCCAATCGATTCTTGGATAAGCGCCCCATCCTGGCAGCGCAATAGACAATTCGTGTCTCTATCGAATAGGATTCGCTTTCCAGGGTGCGAGACTGCAACGGCAGGGTCCACCATGCGAGCATCTCCGTTCATCCCTGCTATCGCAATGCGCGCTTCCCGAGGCCGGCCGTGCGGTTGTGCATAGCCTCGAACTCCTGGGAATTGGAAAGGCGCGGATCGGACCACGCTTCCTTCATGGCATCCTGGTGCGCGGCGAAAAGTGAGGCCTGACCGGATGGAACCGGCCTGACGGAAACTGTGCATGAGAGCCGCAACGAATCCAACCGGTTTTGACCGGGCACTTCGGGCTGCGCAACGCATCGGACGGAATCCCGCCAGCCATTTTTCCGCCCTTCACCGTTATGCTTGAAATGAAGTGTTTTGCTCTGCCGGTTCCAGTCTCGGTGCGGCAGACAGGGAGACGAAAGATTGCCTAAGGCTAAGATCAAACGGCTTTACCTGATTCCTATTTTGTCGAAGGCGCTCGATGTGCTCGAACTGCTGGAGCAGAACCATGCTCCCGTCGCCCTTGAGGATGTCTATCAAAAGACAAAGATCTCCAAGACCAGCGTCTATCGCATCCTCAAGACTCTGGTCCACCGCGGCTATGTGGCGCAAGCGCAGAACGGCCTCTACCGCCTGGTTTCGCGCCCGCGCCGCCTGCGCTTCGGCTTTGCCGGGCAAAGTGAGGAGATGCCCTTCTCTGTAGCGGTGGCCCGCAGCGTCGCGGCCGCCGCGGCGGCCTCCGGTGTCGAGCTTCTGGTTCTCGATAACCGCTACGATCCCGATGTCGCCATCCAGAACGCCGAGGAGTTCGTCGAAAAGCGCGTCGATCTGGTGCTCGAGTTCCAGGTCGAGGAGCACGTCGCCCCGCGGGTTGCCCACGTTTTCAAAAGGGCCGACATTCCCCTCATCGCCATCGACGTACCCCACCCCAACTCCACCTACTTTGGCGTGGATAACTTCGAGGTGGGCCTTGAGGCTGGTTCCCTATTGGCCCAGTTCGCCGCCCGCAAATGGAAGGGCAAGGTCGATTATGTGCTCGGCCTGGGATTCGCCGAGGCCGGCAGTTTCGTCCAGAACCGCATCTCGGGCGCCTTCGATGGCGTCCGCGACCGTCTCAAGGACATCCCCCCCGAGCACTTCCTCCTCCTCGAAGGGCGCGGCATGAGAAAGCCCAGCCAAGTGGCAGTCGCCGAGTTCCTTGCCAATCGGCGCAAGGGCCTGCACATCCTGGTTGCCGCCGCCACCGATTCCAGCGCCCTTGGCGTCCTCGATGCCGCCCGCGAAGCCGGCTGCGAAGAGGATTTCGCCATCGTCGGCCAGGACTGCATCCCCGAAGTCGTTGAAGAGATGCGCACCGGCAAAAGCGCCATTGTCGGCTCCATTTCGCACGAGTCGGAGACCTATGGTCCACGCCTCATCCAGTTGGGCATTGCTCTGCTGCGCGGCTACACCGTTCCTCCGTACAACTACGTCCGCCACCGCGTCGTCACGCCCGAGGCTCTGGACGCGGAAACGGAAGCCTAACCTGCTTTTCTCACGGCCAGATCGATGCTCTGTTGCGCCGACCTCCTGGTCGGCTGGATTGGCGGCGTCCTCCCCGCCAGATCGAAGCCTCGTTCTCCTATCCGTTTGCACACACCGTGGCGAAGCAAACAGTGTCCGACGTGGGTCGAGAGACCCACGCTACAGCCGGTCAACCACCCCACGGACAAAGACCTGTCCGTGGGGACCGCGGCCAGGGAGCCGGCGTTACAAATTCGTTGAAGCGCCTTGCGAGAGATGCGGGCTAGTTCCCTCGGCTAGGACCAGAGTTGATCTCTTGCATGCCAAGGCTTCCTTCCTCGAAGGCAGATCGGAAAGAGAATCGAGATGACCAGAGCGCGATTCGATGGAATGTGCCTGTTGTTCCTGGGAGGCGCAGTGTTCCTTCTGCTGGGCGCATTCGAGGAGTCCATTTCTACAGTCTCGATGGCCGACTTCAAGGCGGTTTACTACGCAACGCGCACTCTTCTGCGGCATGGAGACCCGTACAGAGAGGCCGATCTGCTTCATGTCTACCTTGCTGAGGACGGCCAGCCGCAAGCCAAGCAGCTTCTGGTTTCAGATGTCGTGGCGTTCGATGTGAATCTGCCGACCGCATTTCCCATTGTGGTGCCCTTCGCGCTTCTGCCTTGGGGACCGGCGCACACCCTGTGGATGCTCCTGACCGCAGGCAGCTTCATCGTCGCTGCCTTCCTCGCCTGGGATCTGGGAGCGGCATTTTCGCCGCAAATCTCTGGCGGCCTGCTGTGCCTTTTTCTGCTTGGCGCCGAACTGCTCATTGAGGTGGGCAATACCGCGGGCATCGTCGTAAGTCTCTGTGTAATTGCCGTCTGGTGCTTTCTCCGCGCGCGTTTTGCGCCACTGGGCGTGCTGTGTCTGGCCGTCGCCCTGCTGGTCAAGCCGCACGATGCCGGCTTTCTCTGGCTCTATTTCCTCCTGGCTGGAGGAAGCCAGCGCAAGCGCGCAGGTCAAACCCTGATTCTGGCTGCCGTCCTTGGCCTCCCGGCCATCCTGTGGATCTCCCACGCCGCCCCCAACTGGATGCAGGAGATGCACGGCAACATGCTGGCAACCTCCGCGCACGGCGGAGTCAACGACCCAGGGCCCGCCAGCGTCCAGCCTATGGCGCACGGCGCCATTGTTGTCAGCCTGCAATCGGTGTTGAGTGTCTTCCACGACGATCCGCGCTTCTACAATCCAGCCGCATATCTCCTGTGCGCGCCTCTCATGCTGGTCTGGGGATACACCACCCTGCGTAAACGCTCCTCGCCGGCCAACGCATGGCTGGCGCTGGCGGCCATCTCGGCTCTCTCCATGCTGCCGCTTTATCATCGGCAACACGATACTGGGCTTCTGCTGCTCACGGTACCCGCCTGTGTCCTGCTTTGGTCCGAAGGCGGCCCGGTCGCGTGGCTTGCGCTGCTATTTACCACTTTGGGGGCGGTGTTCACTTCGAACCTCTGCTTGCAGTTCCTCGCCGTTTCTACCATGGGCCTGCGCGCCTCAGTCGGCGGCCTGCCGGGCCAGATACTGACCGTCCTGCTCTGCCGCCCGGCCCCGCTGATTCTCCTGGCAACGGGCGCATTTTACCTTGTGGTCTACGCGAGACGCGTTTCGCCTGAAAGCACGCAACCGGCCCCTTCGGCGTAAGAGTCCAGCGATCCATCTCCCCGATTCCCAGGGCGCCGCGTCTTCTCCCCGTTTCCTTCGGAATGGGTGGAAGACCTCATTCCGCCATCCGCTCTCTTGCGGAAATGCTGAGCAAGAAGCGAACCGCTTCAGCCGGCGGTGCCGCATTCGCCAGGGCCATAGATTCGTAGTTGAAATGGATTCCCTATTGCTTTTAAGCGTGTTATCTTTGACTCTAGCAGCTCCAATTCCTTGCAGGTTTCAATGATCGAACCCTCAAAAATGTTGCCCTTCAATCCGCCACCAACCCTGTCGTTTGGAGCGCGACAAGCGCGTACGTTCGCACACCTGCAAATGCTGTCATCTTGAGCGGAGTACAGTGGAGCCGAAGGACCTGCATTTGCTCTTCTTCTTCACCCAGCCCGCTCCAAAACTCTGAATCGAGAGCCGGAGAATCGAGTTCCACCATGCAAGAGCCCGCAAGAATCGCCATCGACCTGGGCGCCGAAAGCTGCCGCGTTTCCCTGCTCCGCTGGACGGACGGCAAGCCTCAAATCGAATTGATCCACCGCATTCCGAATGGCCCGGTGCATCGCGGGGCGTCGCTCCACTGGCCGCTGGAAACCATCCTCACCGGCCTGGAAGAAGGCCTGTGCAAAGCCGCGGCAGGGGTTCCCGAGGGCATCGCCTCCATCGCCGTCGATAGCTGGGCTGTGGACTACGTGCGCCTCGGCCCCGATGGCCAGCCGCTGGCCGAGCCCTTTTGCTACCGTGACGAGCGCACCGTCGCCAGCAAGGATGCGGCGGACGCTGTCGTTCCGCCTGTGGAGATCTTCCGCCGCACAGGCGCACAGCCTCTGCGTCTCAACACCGTGTATCAGTTGCTCGCCGACCCGGCTTGCGGCATCGATCCGCTCGCGCCCTGGGTCTGCCTGCCGGAGTATGTTCTCTACTGGCTCGGCGGCCGGCGCGTGGCCGAATACTCCAACGCTACCCATACCGGCCTTGTCGATATCGAAACCGGCGATTGGTCCCGCGAACTCTTTGACCTGCTTGGACTCCCCATCGCAGCCGCGCCGCCCATCGTGTCCGCCGGAACCGTTCTGGGCCGTCTGCAAGGGCCGCTTGCGGCGCTCGACGCCTTCCGGGAGACACAACTCATCGCTCCCGCCTGCCACGACACCGCCTCGGCCATTGCGGGCATTCCCTCGAATCTCGACACAACCGCCTACCTCTGCTCCGGCACATGGTCGCTCGTAGGCACGCTGGTGCAAGCGCCCATCGTCACTCCCGAAGCCATGGCCGCGCGTTACACCAACCAGGGCGCGGCCTCGGGCAGCTTCTGCTTCCACACCAACGTCATCGGCATGTGGATCGTGAAGCAGTGTATGGACGCCTGGGCCGCGGCTGGCCGGCCTTGGGAGATTGAAGCTCTGGTCCAAGCAGCCGCTGCATGCGAGCCGCCGCGCGGCATGATCGATGTGGACGCCGAGCCGCTGATGCTCGACGGCAACATGCCCGCGCGCCTCAACGAACAGCTTGCTCAGCGGGGTCTGGAAGCTATCCCCGATTTTGCCGGCAACGAGCCCGTCTTCGCGCGTTTGATCTTCGAGAGCCTGGCCGCGCGCTATGCGACCGCCCTCGAGCACCTCGAATCGATGCTGGGTCGCAAGCTGGAACGTATTCACGTGATCGGCGGAGGCAGCCGCAACAAGCTGCTCAACCAACTGACCGCGCAGCGCAGCGGCCTGCCAGTGGAATCCGGCGAGCCGGAAAGCTCGACCATTGGCAACTTTGCTGTTCAGTTGGCGTCGGCCGAAGCCGGCGGCAAATCCTTCAACGCCGAAGCCGTGCGCCGCTGGGCCAGGCGTCTCTGCCCAAGTTGTTAGCTCATGCAGAGCGGGTGCAAGCTGGGTGCAAACTGCGTGCCGCACCTTCGGAGCGCGTTTGTCGCGCCAAACCTGCATTATTCATGAAACCCTTTTCGAAGCTCCATTCGGGGGATAGCCACAGCAGGTTCGGAAACCGCGCCCAGCCTTTTCCGGCCCCGTAGGGGCCGAACAAAATAGCCCAGGGCGGCAGCCCTGGGAAAGTGTCGAGAAAGCGCCTGGCGCCCTGGAGGGGCGCCGCGAAGTTTTGCGCGTTATCGATCGCAGAGGAAAGCTGAACACAGGGATTTTTCTTGACGTGCGTGCTTTTCCGCCTTCCCGGCACTCTCTCCACTACGGCTCTTTATTGATCCAACGCTACAGTCTTTTATCTTTCGAGTCCCTCCACCGGACACTTCACCCCTTGCCGCACTGCTCCGCACTATGTTTGAATCGTTCCCATGATCGTCCACCGCGGCCGCGGCGGCCTTATCGCCTTCATCACATTCCTGTGCCTGCTGGCCGCCGAAGCCTACACCCGCGCTCACTATCGGGACCAGCAATACTACCAGCAGCACTCGTGGCCAAAACTGGCAGCCTGCCTGGTATCGGCCCTGCTGGTCTGGTGGCTTTCGCCCCGAATTCCGCAAACAGCAGGCACAAGCGCCGAGCGGCAGACTTGGCTGGTCTCCTCCAGCCTCGATGCCCCCGCCCACATGGCTGAGGCTCCCGCGTTCAAGCTCACCCTGTTTCGGGACTCCGATTCGCTCTTCTTCATCCCCGTCAAATACTGGCCGCTGCTTCTCTGTGCGCTTGGCGTTGTTCTTTACTTTGTACCGCAGACCGCGCTTCCATAACGGCATCCCAACGCCGAATCCGCACAAGCGCAGTGCGCCCCATCCGGGAGCCATCTGCACGCTGCGCACATTGCCTCAAGGTTGGCAAAGCGCCGAAGCCTTCACCACAAACATCCCTCTGCGCCTTCTACTGCCCTCCAGCAGCCTTGGCTCGCTTCCTACGGGAATGCTTCTTTTTCGCGGCGTGCGTAGGATGCACTTTCTCCGGGACGGCCGGCACATTGGCCAGAGCTGCCAGAAGCTTGTTGGCTTCGTAGTAGAAATCGAGTTGCTGGTGGCCCCGGCCCTCGGTGATGGCCAGGAAGATGCCCGTCTGCTGTTTGGGGCTCAGAGCGATATAGGTCTCAAACCCTGCTCCGCCTCCGGTCTTCTCCATCAACCTGGAAGGGCTATCCGAATCTCCCAGTTGAATCCATCCCAGGCCAATCCCGGTTGGGTCGCCTGCATGGCTGAGGCCCTGAATGGACTTGAGTTGCGCAGGCTTCAGGTAGACGGCCAGTGCTGAACTCGGCTGCGCGGGCGATCCCTGAAGATGCAGAAAATACTGCAACAGGCGCACCATGTCTGCCGCGGTCGAATACACGCCCCCGCTGGCTCCCGACGCTTGAGTATCTGTGCAAGGACCCTCGTCGCGATTCCCGCGCAACAGATGGGCGCACTGCTCCTTGTTTGGGGTCAGCGTCGTGTCGCGCAACCCGAGCGGCCTTGCGATGCGCTCATGCAGAAGCTGCGCGTACGTTTTGCCGGAAGCAGACGCAAGAGCATCGCCCAGCAGGTCGAAGCCTACATTCGAGTAAAGAGCGGCAGTTCCCGGAGCCTT